>Ga0180431_10005137_pt1 | contig 16069 bp, 17 predicted proteins | sample SS_ome_11_FD_132459 | JGI IMG/M metagenome (GOLD analysis project Ga0180431, IMG submission 132459) | Hypersaline lake sediment archaeal communities from the Salton Sea, California, USA - SS_1_MS_1 metaG | ecosystem: Environmental > Aquatic > Non-marine Saline and Alkaline > Hypersaline >... | reverse complement strand
TGGACCGGCGTGACCCGCAGCTTCTCGTTCACACCGGTTCTCTGCACCATATCGGTCGACGATGACGTGCAGCAGCTTCGAGCCCTCGATGTCTCCATCATCAACGCCGGGTTCCGCGAGGGGAAGCAGGTGCCCGGTTTTCCCAGCGTCGATCCCGACGACGGCCGGCTCAATGTCCTGACCGTGTGGGCGCCGAGCGCGTCCGAGTATCTGGCGCATCTCTGGCGCGCATTCACGCTCTGGAGACGGGTCAATCCGAACATCAAGTGGTCGGTCGCACAGCGGGAGGTCCGCATCGAATGCGCCGAGCCGACACCGATACAGGCGGATGGCGATCTCATAGGTGAAACGCCCGTGACGGTCCGGATCGTACGAAGTGCCGTCGGTGTCCTCGTCCCTGCAGGCTGAGGTCGGTCATGAGCGCACGATATCGAACAGCGACCATCGCTCTGTCTCTCCTCTTCATCTGCGCCCTCGCGTCGACCGTGCACGGGAGGACTTCGACGGCACCGTCCGAAGGTCCGCTCGGCGAGTGGCCGGACTTCCAGCCGATCGGCTCGATCACCGCACCGCACCCTGATAATCCCGACATCCAGACCTACCTGTACGGCGACTGGGGCGGCATCGTCGGGGAGGAGTTCATGTTCCTCCAGGACGGGATGCTCACGCTCCTCTATCACAGCTACCATGAGAGCTATCTCACCGAGCGACCGCATGGAGCCCGCATCCTCGAGGACTGGACTCTCGGGTACGACCCCATCACGAAGGTCAAGCACACGCCGATCGTTCAGCCCGGCGGGCCGCAGCCCGGCCCGGCCTGGAGCCACACAGACACACCCGCGTACATCCGGCATCCGCTCACGGGAGAGCACCTCATCTACAACACTGTTCGTCCGGGGACGAAGGACGACAATCCGGACTGGCAGAGTCTGCCGGGGCACGTGGGCGCCATCCAGGTCGCGACGAGCGATACACCCCCCGCCATCGGCACACCGTTCACCCAGTCCTACGAGAACGCGCTGGTCGCCGAGTACTGGTGGGAGAAGGGCTGGAACAACAACGGGATCATCAAGGGAGGGCTGTCCGAGCCGACGCCGGTTTGGGTCCCGCACCTTGGAACACAGGGGAAGGTGCGGCTCTTCTACCGGGGACTTCACGGCGCGGTGGGTTCGTACTGGAACTGGCGGATCTCGTATGCCGACAGCGAGGACGGGAAGACGGGATGGGTGAAGCACGGTGTCCCGACCTTCGACCCGTCGGATCCGGCCAATCCGGCGTATCGGTGGACGCAGCCTCCGCCGACCGGCTTCGGGTTCCGCGGCGCGTGGCAGGCGCACTGTACTGGTGACACGCTCGCCGACGGTGTCCATATGGTGATGAGCGTCTCGAACCAGAACTACGCCGGGCACGGTCACCTCGCCTACTACTGGTCGCCCGACTGGGGTGATACCTGGTACGGGCACCCGGACAATCCGATCATCGCGCCGGGGCAGTTCCCGGACGGCGCGCCCGCCGAAGGGTTCCAGCGGACACCGGCGATCATGATCGACGAGGAGTACCACCGCTATATCATCACATACAACGCCGGGCACGACGCATCGGCTCCCGCGCGTCGGCACACGTACATCGCGCTGGCGGACCGGCCGGACATGACCTCTGTTCCCGATGTGCCACACGTGGATGCGACGCTCCAGCTCGCATCAGTCTATCCGAACCCGGGACCCGGCGAGACGCGCATTTCCTTCTCGCTACCTCGCGCGGGCCGTTTCTCAGTTCGCATCTACTCAGTGGACGGTCGATTGGTCGCGGATCTCGGCGAGTGGGATTGCGCCGCCGGAACGCGGTCGGTCGCATGGGACAAGTCCTCGAACGGCGAGCCCGTCGCATCGGGGGTCTATCTCGTGCGCGCCCGTCTGAATGCGGGCGGCCGCGAGTCGGTGACCCATGGCCGCATCGTTGTTCTGCGCTAGTCTCACGTGCTCAGTAGCGAGGTGGCACGTACCGACCTCTCAGCTTCTACCTGATCAGCACGCTCCGCCTCTCCATCGATTCCCCGCCGATGCTCACACGGAAGAAGTACACCCCGGACGCCACCGAGCGGCCGCTGTCGTCCCGCCCGTTCCAGCTGAGAGATCTGAGTCCCGCCGTCTGGCGCTCTGAGTCGACAAGCGTGCGGACGAGTCGTCCCGATACATCGAAGACGCGCACGTCGACCCTCTCTGCGACGGGGAGTTCGTAGGAGAGAGAGGTGCTTCGGCGGAACGGGTTCGGTGCGGAGTTGTGAACAACGAGGACCGGCATGTCGTCCGGCACGGTCGTGGATGGGGCACAGCCGAGACCGTGTGCCCCCATCAGCACGCCGCACGCGCTCGCGCCCGGCAGGCACGGCGAGTCCTCGTGGAGCGTGAGGATGATGTTGAGCATCTCACAGAAGAGGGGAGGTTCGCTGATGTTGCCGGCAGTCCCCAGAAGGGGTGCAAGCATTCCAATCCAATCGCCTCCAGCATTCCCGTAGATATCAGTACACGAGACAGCCGGCGGTATGTCACCCCAGGGAGCGATCGCCTCGCCGTCCGCGCTGTACGCGAGGATCGATGTATCCACATCGAGCGACGATGATCCGTCGAGATAGATGCCGCCGCCGGTGTTGCTCGCAGCATTGTCATAGAATGTCGAGCTAGTGACTTTAACGACCGAGCTTCCCGCAATGCTCAGGCCGCCGCCATCGACAGCCGAATTCCGCGCGAATGTCGCGCGTGTGATGGTGGGCGTGTTCGTTGCGTTGCACGCCATACCGCCACCGGTCGTCGCAGCCGTGTTGTCGAGGAACACGGCATCCGTGAGCACCAGCGTGCCGGCAGGGCTGACTTCACACAGGAGTCCGCCGCCCTGGCCGTACGCGGCCGTGTTCTCGGTGAACGTGACGTTTCTCAGCGTGCAGGGGCGACAGGTGTCGTAGTGGATGGCTCCGCCGTGGGATGCCCAATTGTCGTGGAAGAGGGCGCCATCGATCGTGGTCGGGGTTCCACTAACGTGGATCGCGCCTCCGCCACCGACCGTGCTGGATGAATTGTCAGTGAACGTCACGTCGTCCATTCTGATGACACCTCCTGAGTACCCCTCGATGGAGAGCGCGCCGCCCCAGCTGTCGGTCACCCAGTTCATGTCAAAGGTGACGTTGCTGAGAGTCGGATAGGATGCCCCCAGTGTGACCATCGCGCCGCCGCCGTGGGCAGTGGCGTCCTGGAGTACGCAGCCGTGGAATTCCACGTTGGTGAGAGTGGGCGAGGAGTTGAGGCACCCCAGCCCTCCGCCTCCCTGGCCGTCTGCAGCGCGCACCTGGCAGAAGATGAATTCCAGGTTCTCCAGCCGCGGGGAGGAGTTGGAGCACGAGATACCACCACCGTAGCCACCCGGACTCGTCACGAAGCCGTTGACGAATCTGATCCCGATAATGGCCGTCGTATCGTCGCAGTCGACGCACTCTATGACCCGGCTTGTGTTCTGTCCGCTGATGGTCACACAGCCGACCTCACCGGATTCGCCGATAAGGGTGACGCCGCTCTTCATCAGGATGTTGCCCTCGTTGTACGTGCCGCACGCGACGAGGACGGTGTCCCCTCGTGACGCGAAGACCATGGCGTCGGCGATGAGCGGGTACTGGCTCGGGACGTGAAGCGTCGTGGCGGATGCGGGAGTCGCCGGGAGGATGGCGCACAGCATCGTGCACAGAAGCATGGCGAGGATCGGGTGGCGCATGGAGATCCTCCTTGCTGTTTGGTAGGGTTGCACGACATATCGTGTGAGTGATAATCATGATACCGTGCTGACACAACCGTGTCAAGAATGTGAGATGCGCGCTGGCGTCGCGGCTCTCGACGAGCGGGAGCGTGATGTGGATCGCGGTCATCCCGCTTCCGGTGGGTCTTACGGTCAGACCGCACTACGGCCGTACGGGTCATATGGCTTGATTTGTTCCCGAATATGCTGTAAAATGGCAAGAAGAATTCAGGAGTGTGGGACAGGCCGTCGCTGAGCCGTTCCGCTTCCACAGTACATGAACCGCCGGTCGGGATGTACGGCGGTTGTGCATCTTGATCCGGTCCGGACGGACCGGGACGGCCCGGTGTCTCGGGTGGGATCGGACGGCGTCACGGACGCCGGGAAGGGATTGGCTCATGAAGAACGTCCGCTCAGCGATCCTCATGATCGTTGTCCTTATGCTCGCGGGAACGGCCTGGGCAGGTGTCATCACGCCCGGACTGGAGTCGCAGATGCAGACGCTCAGCGGCGATGATGAGGTCAAGGTGCTCGTCGTTCTGAGTGACCAGGCCGATATCGAGAGCATCAACCGCGAACTCCACGAGATGCGGTCGAGCCGACAGCTGCGCCACGAGACGGTCATGGGCGCGCTTCAGGACGCTGCTCGTCGTTCTCAGGGGGCGCTGCTGGACCATCTGGATGCCCGTCAGAGAGACGGCGGCATCCGCGGCTACACCCCGCATTGGCTCGTCAATGCGGTCGTGGTCGTCGGGACGGTCGACGCAATCCGCGAGATCTCGCTCCGCGACGACGTGATCGCGATCGAGCCCGACCTTCAGGTGGAGCTGATCGAGCCGATGAAGGACGTCAAGCCGGCGCCCGCCGGCGGCCACCGCGGCATCGGCATCACCCCGGGTGTGCAGGCGATCAACGCCGACCGGGTCTGGCGCGAGCTCGGCATTGACGGCACAGGCGTCGTCGTCGGCAGCATGGACACCGGTGTGGACGGCACACACCCGGCGCTGGCGTCCCGCTGGCGCGGTCTCGTGGCCGACCCGAGCGAATGCTGGCTTGACAACTCCGGCCAGGGCTCGCCGAGCTTCCCTGTGGACTACAACTACTACGGCCACGGCACACACGTGATGGGGACGATCACCGGCCTGGCGCCGGACGATACCATCGGCGTCGCGCCGGGTGCGCTGTGGATCGCCTCGAACACGATCGATCAGGGCGTCAGCTCCGAGTTCGACAACGATGTCCTCGGATCTCTTGAGTGGTTCACCGACCCGGACGGCAACCCGTCGACGACCGCGGACGTGCCGTGCGTGGTCCAGAACAGCTGGGGCACCAACGGGAGCCTCGGGTATCCGGAGTGCTACAGCTACTGGTGGACCGCGATCGACAACTGCGAGGCGGCCGGTGTCGTGCTGACCTGGTCAGCGGGCAACGAGGGTTCGAGTTCGGGAACGATGCGTTCGCCGGCCGACCGCGCCGACAGCCCGTACAACGCTTTCAGCGTCGGTTCGACCCAGAACTATGCGCCCTACACCATCAGCAGCTTCTCCAGCCGCGGTCCGAGCGGGTGCGGCGGGCCGTACGCGATGAAGCCCGAGATCAGCGCGCCGGGCTCCAACATCTACAGCGCGGAACCGGGTGGCGGATATCAGTACATGGACGGGACGTCGATGGCCGGTCCGCACGTGGCGGGTGTTGTCGCTCTGATGTTCGCCGCGAACCCCGATCTCGACGTCGAGACCGCCAAGCAGGTCATCATGGACACAGCGGTCGACCTGGGGCCCAGCGGTGAGGACAACACGTACGGCCACGGCCTCATCGACGCATACGAGGCCGTGCTCGCGGTCGCTGGTGGTCTGGGCACCGTCAGCGGAACCGTCACCGATGCTGCGACAGGCCTCCCGCTCGAGGGCGTCGAGGTGACCGTCAGCGGTCACGCGGCGAACCGAGAGACGGATGAGTACGGTGACTTCCAGCTGATGCTTCCGGTCGGGGACTGGACGCTCAACTACGATCTCTTCGCGTACGGCGGCGAGACCGAGGTCGTCACCATCATCGAGAACGACACCGTCGACGGGTCCACCACGATGAGTGCGCTCTCCGTCGCGACGCTGTCGGGAGTGGTCTACGACCATCTGAGCGGTGTTGTCGTGGGAGCGACGGTTGAGGTCCTCGATACGCCTCTCGCGCCGGTGACAAGCGGTGCGGGCGGGGCGTACTCGATCGACATCCCGGCCGGCGCTACGTACGAGGTCCTGGCCCGCGCGGCGGGGCACGGCGCCGACCAGCGGACGGTGAACTTCCAGGGCGCCATGACGCAGAACTTCGTTCTTCCGGAGCTTGTCGCCGAGGACTTCGAGTCGGGCGGCTTCGTCTCCTATCCGTGGGTCATGGGTGGTGACGCCGACTGGTATCTCTGCGATGCGGTCCCGTACGAGGGGTCCTACTCCGCGCGCTCAGGCGACATCAACGACAACCAGGACTCGGAGATGCAGGTGACGCTGGACGTGACGGCGGCAAGCGACATCTCCTTCTGGTACAAGGTCTCGTCGGAGGCCAACTACGATTACCTCCGCTTCTACGTGGATGGATCGGAGATCGCCAATTGGGAGGGCGAGGAGGGGTGGTCGCAGCTGACGCACCCGGTCACCGCCGGCACGCACACGTTCAAGTGGTCCTTCATCAAGGACTACTCGGTCAGCAACGGCAGCGACTGCGCCTGGATCGACTTCATCGAGTTCCCGACGCTGGCCGCTCCGCCGTGTCCCAACGCGACGTGCGGCACAACGTCCATCGATGAGACCGTCGCGCCTGACGACATCGTCCAGACCGACATCGAGCTCGGAAACGAGGGCGACGCTGACCTGACCTTCTCGACGTCGGTCGATTGTCACGGCGGGCCGACATGGCTCAGTGTGAAGCCGTCGTCGGGCGTTGTCGTGCCGATGGCGAGCGCGGACCTTGACGTGACGCTGGACGCGACCGGTCTGGCCGAAGACGACTACACTGCGGATATCAACATCACGACGAACGATCCTGCGAACCCGACCATCACGATCCCGGTCTCCATGACGGTGACCACGTGGGTCGGCGTGGACGGGGATCTGCCGCTGGCGACCGTGTTCTTCGGCGCCGTGCCGAACCCGTTCAACCCGTCAACGAGCCTGCACTTCAGCCTCCCGCGCGAGAGTCACGTGGATCTCAAGATCTACGACGTCGCGGGTCGTCTGGTTCGTGAGGTCGTGTCGGGGTCGCGCCCCGCCGGTCGCAACGAGGTGCGCTGGGACGGCAAGGACAGCGCCGGGCAGGAGATCGCGTCGGGCACGTACTTCGCCCGTCTCATCGTCGATGAGCAGATCGAGATCAAGTCTCTGACGCTCGTGCGGTAGGTCGGAGCCGCCCGACGGAGCCGGGGTTCCGGCGATCGGAGGGCACGCAGCTTCACGACATCGGCCCGCTCCCTTCCCGGGGGCGGGCCGATTCGCATCATCTCTCGGCGGCTCCGACGCAGGCATCGCCATGCACCCCGGCGGAATCTCCAGAAAACCCTTGACGCGGCTATGGCCCCTTGTCATAATGACTTTGTAGTACAAAGTTCTTTGTTCTTCATAGAGGGGGGTCGCATGACGACAGATCACGTTCAGGAGCGGTTGTCGATCATCCAGGAGATGATCGACAGAAGTCGCCGCGAGACGGCGGAGTCCGGGCGTTTCTTCGTCTGGATCGGGCTGATCAGCATCGTGGCGGTCTTCGTCGTTCGCTGGATCGAGGCGACCGGTCTGACGCAGCTCGTGTTGCCGGCGCTGGCAGTGGTTCTCGTGGCGAACGGCGTCGTTGGGTACGCGGCCATCGCGCGTCGGCAGAAGATGGTAGGGGCGCGTTCGTACCCGGCTGCCGTAAGTACCGCGCTGTGGTTCGCGTGTGGCGTTGCCGTCGCGCTCGCTTTGTTTCTGTTCCCAGTGCTAGGAGTCTACCGATGGGACCAGACGCCCGTCCTTGCGGCGCTCATCATGGGGGTCGGTGCGTTCGCATCGGGGAGCGTCTTCGAGACCCCGATCATCGCCTGGAGCAGCATCGCGTGGTGGGGTGGCGCGGTGGCGCTCGCTCTGGTCGACAGCGCCTGGCCCCGGGGCTTCATCATGGCGGCCGTGCTTCTTCTGGGGATGGTGGTTCCGGGCCTTGTCCTCGACCGGCAGTACGCCCGGCAGCGAGGTAGCGATGTGTCCTGATCCCATCCTCGAACTCGACCAGCTGATCCATGCGCCGGTGAGACTCGCCATACTCTCTCTTCTCGCGAACTTGAAGGATGCGGACTTCGTCTTCCTCAGGGACGCGACGGAAACCACGGACGGCAATCTCAGCACGCACATCTCGAAGCTCGAGGGAGCCGGGTATGTGAGAGTCAGCAAGACGTTTGTTGGAAAGAAGCCGCAGACGAAGTGCGCGATCACGGCGAAGGGAAGACGGGCGTTTATCGCCTATCTCCGGCAGCTCGATGCGATCGTTCAGGGACACAAACGTCCATAGGAGGAACGACAATGCGCACGATGACGATCACCGCTGTAACAGCAGGTCTTCTGGTGGCCCTTTCGGGCATGACTGCCGCCGGCGAACCGGTCGAGTCGCCTGACGACGGCCTCTCGGTGTTTCCGCTCGCGCCTTCCATGGAGGAGAGTAGCCCCCAGACCTACCGACTCGAGTACGATGTCTTTACAAGGGATATCGTCGGGTCGATGCTCAACAGCGTGCATGTCACCGGCAACTACCATCGGAATCCTGCCGATGGACGCATGCGTTGGAGCGGCGTCGAGATCGCGGGGTCGGCTGATGACGGCGCGCGGCCGGCCGCCGGCGCACCCCTGGGGGCAATGGAGGGGTTCGAGTACGGGCTTGGAATGGAGATGGTCGAGGAGGCCACCTTCGAGCGCTTTGAGAACGAGGATCTCAGACACGTGGTCAAGACGATGGTCTGGGACGCGGCCTGGATCGAGGCCTTCGCTCTGCTTCGGGATACGTTCAAAGATCTGAAGCCGAACCAGTTCGTGCGGATTGACGAATATCAGGACTTCGATGTTCGAATGGGTGAGTGGGGCAGTCTCAGAATGCGGGACCTGCAGATGAAGTGGACAGGCATATCGAAGATGCACGGTGAGCGATGTGCCGTCGTGTTCTACCAGTCATTCTCGAACCCTGTCGATGGGGGCGCCATCAGAGGGCGGTCCTGTTACTGGGGTCAGTTCTGGCTGTCATCTGTAGACGGCGACATCGAGTATCTGACATTCAACGAAGATGTGATTCTCGAGATGCCCGTCGGCCCCGAGACGACCACGGTCCTCAATATGCAACGTGAAGCCCGTTTCGAGAAGACGCTGTAGTGGTGTGAGCGCGTTGAAGGTCTGCATCAGTCGCGACGCATCACTCGGAACACTCGAAGCCGTCGAAGTGACGCATCAGCGCAGCCGTGCTCTCCTCGGAGACGCTGATCCCCCAGCGCTCGCAGAACGTGCTGAAGAGTTCGCGGTTGACGACGGGATCATACGGGACGAAGTGGTCGCGCACGTCGCCGTCGAGATCGTCGTTGATGTCGAGCATCAGGAGCGGCTCACCGCATGAGAGGTCGAACCACTCCATCGCAATGTGCTTGTAGGTCTCGCTTTGGTCGGAGCGGTACCAGATGTCGCGGTCGTCGATGTCGAACACGATGCTCCACCGCGTGTGCGGGGCCGCCACATAGTAGCGGAGCGTCCCGAAGGCGTAGTTGACCGCACTCGTGTCGCTGACCGCGTCGAACGTGCGGCTCCGGTCTTCTGCGGCAGCGACCCGCTCGGCCGACCGTCCCGGGTTCGACCACCACCAGCGCGTGCCGCCGCGCTCGTAGGCGAACGCGGAGCGTTCATACGGCATGTTGGCCAACGCACGCACCGGCAGCGTCTCATCGACGTAGCAGAAGTACTCTCCGTCGCGGTACTCGATCGCGCCGCAGTTCCCTCCGGCATCCGCGAACAGGTAGTGGCTCGGCGGGGAGCTTCGCTCGTAGACCCTCAACAGCTCGTTCAGCTTCGTGACCTCCTCCACACTCCCGCACGTGTCAAGCACATACTGGACGAAGGCGCCATCGTTCACCGGTGGCCGTTCGTCGGCCCTCGGATATTCGCCCGACGAGAGCATCATCGTGCTGATCACGAGCCCCACCTCGTTCATGCCGCCCCATGCGAACTCGCGCCCGCAGAGGCTGAACGCGACGCTCCCGTATTCCGAGACCCACTCGAGCGTCTCGCCCGTCGTGCTCTCCATGTAGCCGGACTTCGCGACACCACGCTGGTTGACGAGGATGAGTCCGTCGCCCGGAATGAAGAGATCGAGGTTGGTTCCGTAGATGGGCCCGTCAGGGGAGTCCATGAGAAACGATGTGCAGGCGACTGCGCAGCCGCCCAGGGGGAGCGCCAGCAGCAAAAGGCAGGACACCGCCGTGGTGAGCGCGCGCAACATGTTGGACCTCCGTTCTGCATGGAGAGGCCGAACGACCGGGATGGCCGACAACAGTGAAGGCTTCACGGTACATCGTATCACAGGAAGAGCAGCTACGTGGGCAGCTTCGGATCAGACCTGTGGACCGGCAGAGAAACACCGATTCCTCGGACATCCAGAGACGTGCGGCGATCACATACGAGGCGGCAGACGGGCCGGGGTCAGATAGTAACTATAGAAATGAATTGCATAGTAACAATATGTGAGCTACGCTTGGTCCCGAGTCGTTGAAGGATGCGTTCACGCAGGTTCAGACACGGCACAGCACAAGGAGATACCGTGGGACACGAGACGCTTCACGAGAAGAACAGTGACCTTTCACCGTCCACGCTCGACATGCACCGCGCCCTCACGTCGCTCATCGAGGAACTCGAGGCTATCGACTGGTATAACCAGCGCGCAGATGCTTGCGGCGACGCGGAACTCACGAGGATTCTCGAGCACAACCGCGATGAGGAGAAGGAGCACGCCGCGATGCTCATCGAGTGGGCGCGTCGGCACGATGAGTCCTTGTCTGCAGAGCTCAAGGACTACTTGTTCACCAAGGAGGCATTGACCGAGATCGAAGAAGGTTAGAACGAAGACGCGAGACGAGGAGGTACTGAGATGGCAACGATCGGCGAGTTCTATCGCAGTGATGACTGGAAGACCGAGAAGCACGTGCCCGTGATCGAGTTCGCCGGCACACCTTCTTCTGGAGAGATGTTCGAGGTGAGTGTGTCGGTCGGGCGCGAGGTGGCCCATCCGAACACCACGGAGCATCACATCAGATGGATCCGGGTCTACTTCGTTCCGGAGGGTTCAAAGTCGCCGTACGAGATCGGCAGCTTCGAGTTCTGCGCGCACGGAGCTTCCGTCGATGGTGCTGACACGAGCACGGTCTACACGGACCATCGTGTGGTGTTCCGTTTCAAGGCCGAGAAGAGTGGGACCGTGATCGCCACATCGTTCTGCAACATCCACGGCCTGTGGGAGAACTCAATGAAGCTCGAGATGGACTAGGCCGACGCGGACTGGGTGACGCCGCCTGATCCTATTCGAAGCCCTCCACGACGGCCTTGTACTTCTCGTGGATCATGCCGCGATCGAACTCCCACATCTCGGTAAGCATGGCGTCGCGCTCCGACGAGTCGAAGTACTGCATCGACGCCGGGAAGAAGACCTTGTCTTCCTTCTCGATGTGCACTGGATAGAACCGGGCCAGGAAACGCAGTTTGTCGATGATCGTCGGCAATGACTCTGCGTCGCCGCAACGGTATCGGTCCGTCGCGGACACCAGCTCGCGGAGCGTCCTCCGCCCCAGCTTGTGCTCCTCCATGAGGTCGTCCATGACGCGACGATCGTCCTCGGACAGATGGCGCGTCGCCAGGTCGCGGAAGAGGATCTCCTCTTCCTTGCCGTGATGCGTCCGATCCGCGTACACGCGCACGAAGTCGACGGCCGCGTCGATGAAGAGCGGATCGATCTCACCCTCACCCTCTGCGCGAACGGCCCTCGCATCGATGAGCGTGATCATGCGCTCGATCAGACGGTGCTCGATCATGAGTGGTCCGATTGGCTGCACGAGGTTCTCCTTCACTATGTACCACTGTGGTCCCGCTGACGAGAACACCACATGAGCGACAGCACCGCGCCCAAGACGATTCCTGCGGCGAAGACGATGCCCAGAAGAACGACGTGAGGTAGTGTTACTCTCCAGAACAGGACCGTCGTGTCAACCGGCTGGAAGTTCTGCAGAACGATGATGGCGCCGATTGCGCCGAACACGATTCCAACGATCATCTTGGCACGCGACGGACCGGTCATCGGTGACCTCCCTCTTCATCGCACCGGGACGGGATTTAACTACGATTCTGACGTCGGCTTGGGGATCGTCATCACGGGGCATGTTGCCTTGCGGACGACCATCTCGGCCACGGAGCCGAAGAGGAACCGGTGCCATCCGGACTCCCCGTGTGTCGCCAGCACGATGAGGTCGACGTCCTCGCTCTGCGCTGTTTCGATGATCTGATACGCCGGTTCGCCCATGGCTGCGAGCGGCCGCACACGGACGGTCTCTGGAACACGTTCCTTGACCAGCTTCGCGAGCTTCTCATCGGCGGACTTCGTCAGCTCGGTCCTGTAGCTGCCGACGTCGAAAGCAGGGGAGACCTGGGGAAAAGCCGTTACCGGCACTGGTGGCACCACGTGGAGGACTATCAGCTCTGCGGAGAATCGGGACGCCATATCGATGGCCTCCTTCAGTCCCGTCTGCGACGGTTCGCTGAAGTCCACCGGACAGAGTACGCGTTTGTAGTCTGGCATACTGTCTACTCCTCCTTCCCTGTTGCTTCTCGTGTGGTACGAAGTGCGGTACGAAACGGCGCTTCAGGTCGGCGGGGCCGGTTGACATGTCAGGTCCGGCTATGGCCTGTGTTTCTCGGCTACGAGCGCCGGAGGGAGTCTGCCGTACGGTGTCTCTCCGTCGATTCTCTCCGCGCCGAGAACCTCGACAAGCCGATCGAGAGTGTCCGCGATGCGGTTCGCCTCCGTCCTGCTCAGGTTGTTGCGCCGACGCTCGAGGAGATTCTGGATGGGGTGCTGCGTCTTGCCGACGAGCGCCCGCCCCTTCCGCGTGAGTGCCACTCTGACGACACGACGATCCTGCGTGTCGCGTCTCCGTTCCAGAAGCTCGTTCGCCTGGAGCCGGTCGAGGATGCCGACGACCGTGCTCGGACTGAGATGTACGAGACGCGCCAATGCGGTGGCCGTGTCCGCTTCCTCTGTGGCGAGGGTATTCAAGCAGAGAAGCTGAACGCTCGTGACCCCCTTCTCGGCGGCGAGCTTGCGTGAGTTGATATCCAGCGCGCGCGCGATGCGGCGAAGCGAATGCAGGATCCGGTCGTGAGGGTCGGGGTTCGTGCTGCTCTTCTTCGGATCACTCTCACGATTCCGTCTTCCGGTCACACGGCTCTCCTCTCAACGGTGCGGCTGACAACCCGGTGCGCCTCAACACGGCGGTCACAACCTCCAGACGCCTGTTGACAGCCTGCGCCACAATGGTTACTATACTAATGAGTCTAACAGAACCTTTATTTATAGCAACTACTTTCTGGGCCGCTGGCCCCATCTGTCTCCCATGAAGAGGAGTCCACTAAGGAGGTGCGATCATGCGTATCCCTCGTATTGCTCTGCTCGCGATCCTGGCGATCCTCTCATCTTTCGTTCTGATCTCGTGCACCGATGGCGGGCGTGAACTGACAATGATAGCAGACTTTCCCGTCGCCGGCATGGCGGAGCCGGCGGACACCCTGAACGCGGCTTTCGATCTGGGAGAGACAAGCGATGGAAACGGCTCCTTCCGTATCGACGCAGCGGAGCCGCTCACCGTCCATCTGTTCACGGTCGAGGATGTCGATGTAGAGGGTGTGCCGCTCATGTGTGAGGCGTTGGTGAGAACCGAGGACGTCGACGGGCACGTGTATCTGAGCATGGTTGCCCATATGGATGACGGTCTCGGATACCCGTCACGGACCACGGACTCACCGCTCTATGGCTCGAACGGTTGGACCGAGCAGGATACTTCGTACGAACTGGACATCGGCGAGAGCCCGACCAGGGTTGAGATCAATCTCGTCATCAACGGCACGGGGACCGCATGGGTCGACGAGGTGAGACTCATGGCAGCGACCGGTTGATGTTGTGTGCCCGGTTCCGCTGCCGACTCATCGTAGCGATTACCGCCCCATCTAGCGACAGCCGTGCCACGTCTACGCAGACCGGTCAGTCAGGAGGTTGGGATGAGCGACCAGCAGAGAGACCAGGAGAGGCCCGAGAGCTCGCTCTCGGACGAGGCCGTGCAGAAGGCGCTCGCGGAGTGTGAGGCTCGTCTTGGCGAGATCAAGAAGGACGCGAAGAGTGAGGAGGCCAGGAAGAACCTGGACTCCGCAGAGGAGATGCTCCAGGCCTGCCGACGCGAGCTGGATCAGCATGAAGCGGCCGCCGACGAAGACGCCTGGCAGGAGGCGAAGCACGGTATCGTCACCAAGCTGAACGATGTGCAGAAGAACCTCCAGCTGACGAAGAGGCGCATGGCCGACTATCTCCGATAGCGGGTCGGCGCGCCTCTCTGGCAGGCGCCGGGCATCGGTCGGCAGGCACCCGGTGTCCGCAGCAGGCGGTTGCCACCATTTCGAGTGCAGAGCAGCATGGTGCGAATGCCAACAGAGGAGATGTGATGGCCGAAGCGCAAAGAGGTGATGTCGTCAGAGTGCACTACGTCGCGAAGCTGGACGACGGGTCCGTCGTTGACAGCTCCCGGGCCAGTGAACCGGTCGAATTCGCGCTGGGGCATCGCAAGGTTATCGAAGGACTGGACGATGCCGTCGTCGGTATGAAACCGGGCTCGATCAAGACCGAACGTGTACCTCCGGAGCGGGCATTCGGCGAGCGGAGAGAACAGCGGGTCATTGAGATGAGCCGCGGTGACCTGCCGGACTGGCTCGATCCGGAGCCGGGACAGATCCTGAGGACGCGCCAACCGAGCGGCGACATCAGGTTCGTGACGATCAGGAAGGTCGCCGACGAGAGGGTGATGATCGATGCGAACCACCCTCTGGCCGGGGAGGAACTCACGATCGAGATGGAGCTCGTGGAGATCATGTAGTCCGGGGCTTCCAAGGCGGTGAGGCCCGGCACGTCGATCGCAGAGACCGTTCGCAGAAGGGAGAGTTTCATGACTGACCGAAGCACATATCAGCAGAAGCGGGAGGCGGACATCCGTCTGATCGAGGCCGAACTCGAGAAGATGAAGGCGCGCGCCGAGCGCGCCGAGGCGGACGCGAAGATACTCTACCAGGGGCAGGTCGAAGCTCTCCAGGAGAGACTGGACGCGGCGAGAACGAAGCTCAAGGAACTCGGCGAGGCGTCCGAGGACGCATGGGATTCCGTGCGGTCCGGGACCGAGAAGGCCGTCGATGAACTGAAGGCAGGGTTCGAGAAGGCGAAGCGGAAGCTCGACTCGGCGTAGCCGTCACCCCGGCCGTGTGTCGATTGTGAATCGTGCCGCGCAGATCCTGTGCCGCGCAGATCCTCGAGGTTGGAGGGACTGCTCTGACTTCAAAGGAGAAGCAGATGGGCCACGGTGACCACGAACGGAGTGACGCTCACCAGCGACACGGTGGCCACGACCACCACGGCGGCCACGACCACCACGCTGGACACGATGATCACGCCGGCCATGACCACCACGCGCATCACGAAGCGATGGTGCGTGACTTCCGGCGGCGCTTCTGGATCTCGCTCCTGCTCACCCTTCCGATCCTCTACCTCTCGGAGATGCTTCGATCGCTCGTGGGCCTGCCCCCCACTCCGAGTATCCCCGGTTCGAACTACATCGTCGTGGTGTTCGCGACCGCCATCTATCTGTACGGAGGATGGCCGTTTCTCAAAGGGCTGCGCGACGAGCTCGCCGGGAAACAGCCCGGGATGATGACGCTCATCGCGCTGGCGATCACGGTCGCGTACGGCTACAGCACCGCCGTCGCGCTCGGTCTGCCGGGCAAGGTCTTCTTCTGGGAGCTCGCCACACTGATCGACATCATGCTGGTCGGTCACTGGGTCGAGATGAAGTCGGTCATGGGCGCCTCGTCGGCGCTCGAGGAGCTCGTGAGACTGTTGCCTGATACCGCGCACCGTGTTGTCGACGGAGGCGCGACCGAGGATGTACCGATATCCGAGCTGCAGAGGGGCGACCGCTTCGTTGTGAAGCCGGGAGAGAGGTTCC
>Ga0180431_10005135_pt1 | contig 16072 bp, 12 predicted proteins | sample SS_ome_11_FD_132459 | JGI IMG/M metagenome (GOLD analysis project Ga0180431, IMG submission 132459) | Hypersaline lake sediment archaeal communities from the Salton Sea, California, USA - SS_1_MS_1 metaG | ecosystem: Environmental > Aquatic > Non-marine Saline and Alkaline > Hypersaline >... | reverse complement strand
CCGGTGCCAACACGCCTTAAACCAAATAAACTTATAGATATCAATGGGTTATAGTTCTGGCACGAGTGTTGCCTTTGTAGTATGGCGAAATCAATACAGACGGATCAACCACCATGAGGAGGTATGAATATGAAGATAAGACCTTTAGGAGATCGTATTCTTGTTTTGGGGATTGAAAAGGAAAAAAAGACCAAAGGAGGAATACTGATACCCGATACGGCAAAAGAAAAACCTCAGGAAGGTAAGGTCGTTGCAGTGGGGGCTGGGAAGATGAATGAAAAGGGTAAACGGGTTCCCCTGGATGTCAAAAAAGGGGATCGTGTGCTTTTCGGCAAGTATGCAGGAAATGAAATCAAGATTGACGGTGTGGAACATTTGATTATGCGTGAAGATGATATCCTCGCCATTCAGGAATAATCAAGGAGGGATAAAAGATGTCTGCGAAAGAGATCAAATACAGCGCAACGGCCAGGGAGAAAATGATGAGGGGCGTGGACACCCTGGCCAATGCGGTCAAGGTCACTCTCGGACCGAGAGGGAGGAATGTGCTTTTGGAAAAATCATGGGGCGCTCCCAAAATCAGCAAGGACGGTGTGACCGTTGCGAAGGAGATCAACCTGGAAGATAAGTTTGAAAACATGGGAGCCCAGATGGTCAAGGAAGTGGCCTCCAAGACGTCGGATGTAGCGGGCGATGGAACGACCACGGCAACGATTCTGGCACAGAGTATTTATCGGGAAGGGTCTAAAATGCTGGCTGCGGGGGCCAACCCAATGGCAGTTAAGCGCGGAATTGACCGCGCCGTCGAATTAGTTGTGGAGGAATTGAAAAAACTATCCAAGCCCACCAAGGGGAAAAAAGAAATTGCTCAGGTTGGGACCATTTCCGCCAATAATGACCTTACCATCGGAGAGCTTATCGCCGAGGCCATGGAAAAGGTGGGGAAAGAGGGTGTGATTACCGTGGAAGAAGCAAAAAGCATGGAAACCACATTGGAAATAGTGGAAGGCATGCAGTTTGACCGGGGGTATCTTTCACCCTACTTTGTAACCGATGCCGAAAAGATGGAGGTCCATTTGGAAGAGCCCTATATCCTTTTGCATGAAAAGAAAATCAGCACCATGAAGGATCTACTTCCCATTTTAGAGCAGATTGCAAAAATGGGAAAACCGTTACTGATTGTGGCTGAGGATGTGGAAGGAGAGGCCCTGGCCACGCTGGTGGTCAATAAGCTGCGAGGCACTTTAAAGTGCGCGGCTGTGAAGGCCCCCGGGTTTGGCGACCGTAGAAAGGCCATGTTACAGGATATCGCTGTTTTAAGTGGGGGACAGATGATCAGCGAAGACCTGGGTATCAAGCTGGAAAATGTAACCTTAAAAGACTTAGGAACGGCCAAGCGTATCACCGTGGACAAGGACAATACCACTATCGTTGATGGCGGTGGCAGCAGTGAATCCATCCAAGGCCGTGTAAAACAGATCAGAACCCAGATTGAGGACACAACAAGTGATTATGACAAAGAAAAACTTCAGGAACGCCTGGCCAAGCTGATCGGAGGCGTAGCGGTTGTTAACGTGGGAGCCGCTACAGAAACCGAGATGAAGGAAAAAAAGGACCGGGTTGAAGATGCCTTAAACGCTACCCGTGCAGCCGTTGAAGAAGGTATCGTGGCAGGCGGAGGTGTGGCCTATATCCGTGCGATGAAGGTACTTGAAACCGCAAATTTCCCAGGAGAAGAACAACTGGGAGTTAAACTTGTTAAACGCGCCCTTGAAGAGCCTGTCAGACAGATTGCCAATAATGCGGGTTTTGAGGGCGCCGTGGTGGCCAGGCGGGTGATGGAAGGGAAAGGCAATTTTGGATTCAACGCAGAAACCGCCCAATATGAGGATCTCATGAAAGCCGGTATTGTCGATCCGACAAAGGTGACCCGGTTTGCCCTACAAAACGCTGTATCCGTCGCTGGCCTACTCATGACCACTGAAGCGGCTGTTGCCGAAAGACCGAAGAAAAAGAAAGCTGGGATGCCAGCGATGCCGCCAGAGGATATGTACGAATAATGTTTAAGCATAAGCTTCTTTTCAGAGGCTTATAAAGTTGCCCGGGGAGGGATCAATAAATAACAAAGGGAGGTGATTTCAAATGGAATTAGTGCCGTGGAGACCGTTCAGCGGACTAAACTCATTTCGTAAAGAGATAAAGATTAAGGTGAAATAATTTGAAATCGGCCCTCCCCGGGCCATAAATTAAACGGTTTTAAAAAAGCGGAATCATTTTATGCTGACCCAAGAGAATAAAGAATATTTCAGGGAGCTCCTCATGCAAAGATTGGATGAGCTCATTGCCGAGGCAAATGATACCGTAAAAAGTATTGCCGGGCCTAAAGATATATGCCCTGATTTCTTAGATCAGGCATCTATGGAATCTGAAGCAGATATTTCCCTTCGACTTAAAGAGAGGGAAAGCAGATTGATGAAAAAAATCATAAGTGCCATTCAAAAACTTGACGAGGGAAATTTTGGTGTCTGTGAAAGATGCGGTAGAGGGATATCGGAGGAGAGATTAAAGGCCCGTCCTATGGCCGTTCTTTGTGTTAAATGCAAAAAAAAGCAGGAAGCCTCGGAAAAAAAAGAGGGTTATAAATAATAGTCCCCTATTTTATTCTTTACGTGATTTGCTCACTGAAAGACCTATATTCGCAAGCAAGAAATTTTTTATATTCAAACATATATAAACCTCTTAGCAAAGGAAATAAAAACAATGCAAAATTCGATGCAGATCAAAGAGCAGTTGATAAAAAAACCTCCCAGCACGGTTGAAGAGGGGTCGGACGAACCTCCCGACCCCTTGCTCGATTCTAGTCCCGCCTTACCCTTTTCATCCCCCCAGGTTCACGCCAAGTCCAGCCCATGTATCGTCCAGTTTCCTTCTTCGCGCACCAGGTCCTTCAGTCCGACGGTAATCGCGTTCAGAAAACGATTTTATCCGTCCGTTCCATCCGAAATTTGGGACGACTGGCATTGGCAGGTTGGCCATCGAATCCGGAGTTTGGCACAACTTGAGCAAATGCTCGTGATCTCAGAGAATGAGCGATCGGCCATGACTCGGTCGGCTGGCAGTTTGCCATTGGCCATCACCCCCTATTACATGAGTCTGTTGTCCCCGGATGACCCTCATCAGGCGCTGCGCCGCACCGTTGTGCCCACCCTGCAGGAGACGATCAGGGGCTTCGGGGAGGCGGACGACCCCCTGGGCGAAGAATCCCAGAGCCCGGTACCCGGATTGGTCCATCGGTACCCCGACCGGGTGCTACTGCTCCTGTCGGATTTCTGCTCGACCTATTGCCGCTATTGCACCCGCTCACGCATCGTGGGTGGTGGAGGTCTTTATCCCAGCCGATCACGGCTCGAGAGCGCCTTTGACTATATCCGGCTGACCCCTTCGGTACGCGATGTGTTGCTGTCGGGCGGGGATCCACTGCTGATCGGCGAACAGAGACTCTCCTGGATTCTATCCCAGCTGCGGCAGATCCCTCACGTGGAAATCCTGCGCATCGGTACTAAGGTGCCGGCCGTCCTTCCCCAACGCATCACTCTAAAGCTTGTACGCATGTTGCGGCAATACCATCCGCTATGGATGAGTCTGCATTTCATCCACCCGGACGAGTGTACCCCGGAGGCCTACCGGGCCTGCGGCATGCTGGCCGATGCAGGTATCCCGCTCGGTTCGCAAACGGTGCTGCTCAGGGATATCAACGACAATGTGGACACCATGCGCTCCCTGATGCATCACCTGATGCAGATGCGTGTCAAGCCTTACTACCTTTACCAGTGCGACCCTATAACAGGATCGGCCCATCTCCGGACACCCGTAGTCAAGGGACTCGATATCATTCGGGGCCTGCGCGGGTTCACCAGCGGGTATGCTGTGCCCACCTACGTGATAGACGCCCCAGGGGGCGGCGGCAAGATACCCCTGACGCCTGAATATGTCGTAGGCCGGGAGAATGGTTCCCTCCTGTTGCGGAACTATGAAAACAACCTTTACCGCTATCCCGACCGCCTATTGCCGGAATACCGCTGATCGTTTTGCTGAGACTTCGGGGATAGCGATACAGACTGCACACATCGCCTTTGTTCTTTTTCAACCGGTGAGGTCCGCTGTGACACCCGCTATGGAACGTTTAGGAATGGGCCACAAAAGGAAAAACAGTGGATCTCACAAAATTAAGGGATCTGCGATGAAAATAAAGATCGGTCTGACCTATGACCTGCGCTCCGAATACCTGAACCAGGGCTACTCGGAATTGGAGACCGCCGAATTCGATCGCGAGGACACAGTGGCCGCGATCGAAGAGGCCCTCAGTTCCCTGGGGCATGTCACCGAGCGGATCGGTAACGCCAAACAGCTTGTCGTTGCTCTCGCCGCTGGCAGGCGCTGGGAAATGGTGTTCAACATTGCCGAAGGCCTTCACGGCATCGGGCGGGAAGCCCAAGTGCCGGCCCTTCTGGACCTGTACCAGATTCCCTACACCTTTTCGGACCCCCTGGTCATGAGTTTGACCCTTCACAAAGGAATGACCAAGCGGATTATCCGGGATGCCGGTATACCCACCTCGGAATTCGTGGTCGCGAAATCCCAGAAAGACATAGCAGCGACGACCTTCCCTCCTCCCTTCTTCGTCAAGCCTGTGGCGGAGGGGACCGGCAAGGGGGTCACAGCGGCCTCCATCATCCGGGACAGGACACATTTGTCTTCGGCATGCAGCCAGTTGATTAATGCCTTTCGTCAACCGGTCCTGATTGAACCGTACCTGCCCGGCCGTGAATTTACCGTGGGTATCGTGGGTACCGGCAATCGTGCCATGGCATTGGGCACTATTGAGGTACACCTCATGGAATCGGCCGAGGCAGGTGTCTATTCTTATGCGAATAAGGCCCAGTACTTGGAAAGGATCTCATATAAACTCATCCGGCCGGGAGACGATCCGGTGGTGGCAGAGGCGGAGCAGATTGCGCTGGCTGCATGGCGTGTTTTGGGCTGCCGTGACGCAGGCCGGATCGATCTGCGGTGCAATTCCATAGGCCAGCCCCTGTTCATGGAGGTCAATCCCCTGGCCGGTATCCATCCGGAACATTCGGACCTGCCCATCATCTGCAGACACCTGGATATAGGCTATGTAGCGCTGATCGAGCGAATCGTCGCCTCTGCGGCCATCCGGATTGGGGAGACTGCCTGATGCGCGTCGCCATTGTTCACGATGATGTGGGTCCCGGCGATGCACCTGACGCGCTGGAGGTTCTTGAACAGGCCCGGGCCGTGCAGGATGCCGTCACCGCCTTGGGGCACACGGCCGAATGTTTCCAATGCACCCTTGATCTTCAGGGGGTGATGGACAGGTTGACCGCCTGGAAAACCGACCTGGTCTTCAATCTGGTGGAGTCCCTGGAAGGCAAGGGCCGGCTCATCCACCTGCCGCTCTTCTACCTGGACGCCATGGGGATCCCTTATACGGGTGCCAGGGCAGAGGCGATGCTTTTCACTTCTCACAAGTTGATGGCCAAGAGGTGGATGGCTGCCGCCGGGATCCCAACACCGGCGTGGGTTGGTCCCTATCCGGAAGCCGTCAGGCAGGCCACCATGAGCGGCAAACCGCCGGACACCTGGATCATCAAATCCGTGTGGGAGCACGCGTCAATTGGACTGGATGAAAAAAGCCTGGTGGAAGGGGCCACTCCTGAAACGGCCTTTTCCCTGCTGGCCGCCCAGGCGTCTAAACTTGGCGGGGCCTGTTTCGCCGAGCGGTTCATTGACGGAAGGGAGTTCAATCTGACGTTATTGGCCGGCCCCAAGGAAGTCCAGGTGATGCCCCCGGCGGAGATCGTTTTTGAAGGCTACGGGGCCGACATGCCCCGGATCGTTGACTATGCGGCAAAGTGGGAAAAAAACACCTTCGGGTATCAACACACGGTGCGCCGGTTTGATTTTCCCCCGACGGATCAACCGTTACTCGCCGTCCTTGCGGTTTTGGCCAGGCGCTGCTGGGATGTATTCGGCCTTAGAGGATACGCCCGGGTGGATTTCCGTGTCGACACCGACGGTTGGCCCTGGGTGTTGGAAGTGAACGCCAATCCCTCCCTTTCGCCGGATGCGGGATATGCTGCGGCCCTGACACAATCCGGGCTGCCTTTTACGGAGGCAGTGCTCCAGATCATCGGAGATGTTCAGGGTGTTTCCGTGTGATAGAAATGACACTGTATCATGGACACCCGGCGATCATGGGGATGACAATGGCTGAAACAGGTGCAATGGTGAAGTGTCAAAACATCCTTACAACCAGGAGTGTATAGCACATGCTTCATATACGCCGAATCTATGATGATGTGATTCCCGTGAACAAAGGGACCTTGGATCAGGTCAAACAGATCCTTCGCAGCCGTTTCACAGAGGTGTGTGAAGATGACATCGAGCTGATCGGCGAAAAACTGCGGAACCCTTTCAAACAGCGGTTCCGTATGATCCTCTTCGTGGCCGAAAGCATGAAAGGCAGGGTGCAGGGATTCGCCACCATCCTTCATGAACCTGAAATCCGGTTTGTCTATCTGGACTGGATCGCAACGGCCTCCAGCAGGAGCGGTGGCGTTGGCGGCGCCCTTTATGATCGCGTCCGCCGGGAAGCCAAGGCCCTTAAGACCAAGGGGCTCTTTTTCGAGTGCCTCCCCGATGACGCCGAAAATTGTCCGAATGAGGCGCTGTTGAAGGAAAATAGGGCACGGTTGCGCTTTTACGAGGGATATGGGGCCCGGCCCATCGTGGATACCGCCTACGAGTCGCCAGTGTCGCCGGATGACACCTGCATGCCGCACCTTGTCTATGACGGACTTGACAACCAGGCACCCCTCCGGAATCGTTTTGCAAGAAAGGTCGTCCGGGCCATTTTGGAACGAAAATATGCGGATTATTGTCCGGCCGACTATGTGGAGAAAGTGGTCATTAGTTTTAAAGAGGACCCAGTGAGGTTGCGGCCGTTTCGATATGTCAAACCGGAGGCGGTCAAGATCATGGTCGAGGGCCGGCCCACAGAACAGATCACCCTTGTCGTCAACGACAGACACGACATCCATCACGTCCACGAACGGGGCTACGTGGAGTCGCCCGTGCGCATCAAGAGTATCCTGGCATCCCTGGAGCCCAGTGGCCTGTTTGCCCGCATCAGCCCCCGGACGTTTCCCGACAAGCACCTCTACGCCGTTCATGATCCCAATTTTGTTCATTATCTCAAGAAGGCCTGCGCCGATACGTCTGCCGACAGGGCACTCTATCCCTATATTTTTCCCATCCGGAACAAAACACGCCTCCCCAAGGAGGCATCGGTATTGTCGGGTTATTACTGCATTGACACCTTTACGCCGATCAACGCAAACGTCTACCCGGCCGCCCGGCGGAGCGTGGATTGCACCCTGACAGCAGCAAGAGAGGTCCTGGACGGTCAACGCATCGCCTACGCTCTGATCCGGCCGCCCGGCCACCACGCGGAGCGTCGGTCTTTTGGCGGGTTTTGCTATTTTAACAACGCCGCCATTGCCGCCCAGTACTTGTGTTCTTACGGCAAAGTGGCCATCCTTGACATTGACTACCATCATGGAAACGGTGAGCAGGACATCTTTTACGGACGGTCGGATGTACTGACTGTCTCCATCCACGGCCACCCCAGTTTTGCCTACCCATATTTCAGCGGTTTTGGCAAGGAACGTGGGGAAGGGGATGGCGAGGGCTTTAATTTAAACCTGCCATTGCCCGAAGCCGTGGACGGCGAAAAGTACCGCAAGACCTTGGCTCGCGCCATTCGGAGAATTGAGGAATTCGCACCTCAGTTTCTGGTGGTGGCCTTCGGCCTGGATCCGGCAAAAGCGGACCCGACCGGTACCTGGTTCCTGACGGCCAAGGATTTCATGAAAAACGGAAAAATGATCGGGGCCATGGGGCTGCCCACGGTGGTCATCCAGGAGGGGGGATATCGCACCAAAACCCTGGGACATAACGCCGTTGCCTTTTTCCGCGGTATGACCCAGGGCAATATGCAATGGGCCGACAGCCACCACGCCACCAACGACCGGATTCACGGGGTGGTTCTCCGAAATGAGCTGCAACCGCAGGATGTCGAGCGGGTGCGACGGCTGGTGGAGATAACCGGCTTTTTTTCACACGCCGAGGTGGACGTGGCGGCGGAACTGGTGACTGAACGGTTGGCCAAGGGAGCGGAAAGCGGCTACGAATTTATTATGGCCGAGAACTATGGCCGGCTTGCGGGATATGTCTGTTTCGGACCGATTCCCGCCACGGCGTTCAGTTACGACCTCTACTGGATCGCCGTACCCCCGGATTTCCAGCGAAGGGGGCTTGGCCGGCGTCTTCTGAAAGAAGCAGAAAAGCACATCAGTTTAGCCGGAGGCAAACGGATCTACGCGGATACCTCACAACGGGTTCAATACGCCAGCACCCGGGCCTTTTACGAAAGCTCCGGCTACCGTCTGGAAACCGTCCTCGAGGATTTTTACGGCGAGGGCGAGGGGAAGGCGATCTACTGTAAGAAACTTTACTAGCCTGGCTTCCCGTCTGTTCCCAGGATCGGACGGATTGCCTGGGCAGACAGCCAGCAAAGAGCTCTTCATGTTTCTTGACCAAATAGAATGCTGCACTCGCCGGAGTCTCGCTGCGGGGAGCTTCAATCGTACTTTTTTAGAACCGCAGGTTCTGATTCAAATGCTTGTTTAGTAATAAAAACATCATTAGTGTCAAAATTTTCATTTTGTGGTACGATTATTCCCTATCATTGAGGTAACGAGGCATTCGTTAGCCTTAATCTCCTACTGGATCATATTTGTTATGGCTGCATTCTTGGACAGTCAAATGAGGAACGAGATTAGTTTTCAATTTTCTGCGAACACCAGGAGGTCTAATGACTGAGAAAGAACAAGAAAAAGAGGCTCCTTTTATTCAGCCGGTTTGCGGGGAAAACAAACACAAAACCCACCAACGGGCTCTGCATTTCGTCTATCCGTCTGAGATGAATGAGGACTCTACGTTATCATTATTAGAAGAAGCCAGTTCGCAGGCACCTATTATTGCACCCGAACTGGAAACACAAAAGATCGTTGCCGCTGACCCTAACCAGCCGTTAGACGATCGGCTTGAAGCCTATGAAGATATTATGGATTCAGAGGTGGGTGACACGACATTGTCAAGATCCCGCAATGTGGAAAGAGAAGTCGGACTGCGCCAGATCTACCTCAAATTTGAAGGAAGCAATCCAACGGGAACTCAAAAGGACCGGGTCGCGTTCGCAACTGCCATGGACGCCATGCGCAGGGGCTTTGATGCCATCACGGTTGCGACATGCGGCAATTATGGCGCTGCGGTGGCACTTGCCGCCTCTATGGCCGGTCTAAGATGTGTCATCTACATTCCTCAAATCTATCACACCAGGAGAGTGAATGAAATAGAAGGTTTTGGCGCACAGATTATTCGCGTCCCCGGTGATTATGAGGCTGCCGTGAACGCCTCGCAAGAAAGGGCTGAAGCCGATGAAATCTATGACGCCAACCCAGGTGGAGCTAACACCGCTTTGCAGTTGAAGGCCTATGGTGGGATTGCCTATGAAATTTACGATGAGCTTCGGGATGCGCCCGCAGTGGTGGCGGTTCCCGTCTCTAATGGAACGACTCTTGCCGGGATCTACAGAGGCTTTCTAAGTCTTTACCGCCGAGGAAAAACATCCAAAATCCCCCGGATGATAGCCGGATCCTCCCACCGAAAAAACCCCATTGTCAGCGCATTCATGAAGAATGCTTCTCACTGCGAAGATCTTGAGCCCAGGCGGATTCGAGAAACGGCAGTCAATGAACCACTGATTAACTGGCATTCTATCGATGGTGATCACGCGTTGGTAGCAGTTCGATCCACGAACGGTTGGGCATCAAACGCTACTGACAAAGCCATGCTTTCCTATTCACGCTTGCTCCGCGAGAAGGAAGGGTTGAGTGTTCTTCCTGCATCTACAGCAGGCTTGATCGTACTGCTGGATCGGCACCGCAAAGAATCCCTGCCGGGAGATCGATACGTCGTCATTCTTACGGGGAGGAAAACGTGAACTCTCTTCCTGAAGGAAACGCCATTGTCTACTGCGAGGGGGCGTTTGGGACCCCCAATGGAAAAACGGCTCATGGTCTTGTGCGCCGAACGAATCGTTACCATGTCGTATCCATAATTGATTCATGCCATATGGGCGAGGATGCAGGTTCTGTCCTGGACGGGACACCGAAGGGCATCCCCATATACAGAGATATCCAAGAAACATTGGCGGCTGCCCGCTCTAATGGAATTAATCCCACGCATCTTGTTATTGGATTGGCTCCTGACGGTGGCCGTCTCAGTAAGAAAGCCCGCCGTGATGTCATTAAAGGCATTCACTCTGGGCTCAATGTGGATTCAGGTCTCCACGATTTTCTCAGCGAGGACATTGAGATTGCTGACCTGGCTTTAGCCAATGGTGTCCAAATCCGCGATGTGAGAAAGACCCCACCGCGAAAGGAGCTCCATTTCTTCGAAGGAAAAATTGAAGAGGTAACGTCGTTAAAGGTTGCCGTCCTTGGAACCGATTCTGCCGTAGGAAAACGGACGACTGCCTGGATCTTACGTGATGCCTTACAAGCCGAAGGCTACAGCGCCGAGATGATTGGAACAGGACAGACCGCATGGATGCAGGGCGTAAAATACGGCATCATTCTCGATTCCCTTATCAATGATTTTGTTTCCGGAGAAATTGAACATGCTGTTTGGACTGCCTGGATAGAGGCACGCCCTGATATAATTATTATTGAGGGACAGGGGAGTTTGATGAATCCTGCCTATCCAGGAGGTTTCGAGATTCTTGCTGCAGGCAGACCTGATGTGTTCATACTTCAACATGCCCCAGCCAGGAAGGACTATGATGGTTTTCCGGGGTATCCCATCCATCCGGTCGAAAAACAGATCCAGGCAGTCGAGCTCATCTCCGGGAAGCCGGTTGTTGCTGTCACTGTAAACAGCGAAAATATGATTTCGGAAGAAATTCCCAATGCCTGTTCCGCCATTTCAAAGGCAACCGGCTTGCCCTCCGTTGAAGTCCTCTTAAATGGAGGCGGTCAGATCGTTGAAGCCCTCATCCCACTTCTGAAACGCTGAAAGGTTCAAATTAGATGGAAGACAGAGTTCCCATATCAGACAAAACGAAACCAACCCATAATAGGGAAACAGATCGTTTTTCCAGCTTGGAGAATGACTCACTTAAGGAGCTGGAAGTCATTCAACGCCTCGAGGTTGGGCCTGTTCGTTTGGACCGACGCCGGATTAACGCCCCATATAGGGTGATCGGCAATCATATGGATGACACATTTGATCTGGCCTACCGGTTTGAAGAAGATGTCTTTATCCCGGATGAGCGTGCTTCTGTCAACCTGGGAAACATGATTTCTGCCCAGGTCGCCCTAAATTACGGGCTTTTTTGTGAAGAGATCGTTTTCCGAGGTCAATTTGACACCCATGACAGACGATTCATCGAGGAAATGGCAAAAAACACGGCCCGCGAGATATTCGTGAAAAAATTTCTGGAACCTAACCCCTTTCTCACCGGAATTGCTACCGAGCTCCAGCCCATAAAGCTAAAGACCTATCTTAGAGCTAAAATTTTATTTCCTGATATGGACTCTGGCGCTGAGCCGGAATCTTTAAAGAAGGAAGATAAGGCTGATAGTTGGAACATAGAGAATTCACGATATGCAGTGCTCTCCAGCGGGGGCAAGGATAGCCTACTGAGTTTTGCTCTGTTAAAGGAGATCGGATGTGAGGTCCACCCTGTTTTCATTAATGAGTCCGGTAGACACTGGTTTACTGCGCTGAATGCCTATCGCCATTTTCACGAAAATGAGAGCAACACAGCGCGCGTATGGACAAATGCTGACAGGGTCTTTACCTGGATGTTAAGGCACCTCCCTTTTGTCCGCAAGGATTTTAAGAAATTGCGATCCGATGAATATCCGATCCGACTCTGGACGGTTGCGGTCTTTCTTTTTGGTGCTCTTCCGCTGCTCAAAAAAAGAGGAATCAGCCGAATGGTTATTGGTGATGAGTTCGACACCACACGCAAAGTATCTCATAAGGGTATCACCCACTATGATGGCCTTTACGACCAGAGCCGCTATTTTGACGATGCTTTGACCCTCTATTTTCATCACAAGCGCTGGGGGGTCAACCAGTTTTCGATTTTACGTCCCCTTTCCGAGCTACTCATCGAGAAAATACTGACGGATCGTTATCAAGAACTCCAAAGACACCAGGTCTCATGCCACGCCGCCCACAAAGATATCGACCGCGTCCGACCGTGCGGCAGGTGCGAGAAATGCCGGCGCATTGTGGGAATGCTCCTGGCCCTTGGCGGTAATCCGGCCCATTGCGGTTATTCAAAAGACCAGATTGACCACTGTTTAAAGAGCCTGTCTATAAAAGGCGTCCATCAAGAGGCAGAAGCTACCCAGCACCTGATATATATGTTGACTGAAAAAGGGTTAATTCCCGAGTCATCCATCGGGGAAACTCGTGCGCGTATGAGACATGAGATCCTGAAACTGCGGTTTGATCCCATAAAAGCGCCACTTGAGAGTATCCCTCGTGACCTTCGTGTGCCCCTTTATCGCATCTTAATGGATCATTCCCAAGGAGCGGTCATGAAGAGCGGACGGATCTGGATAGATTTTAATCCACTTGCAGATCCAGGGATAAGAAGACCCTATAGGTTCGAATCGTCACACCCCGTATCTGATCCTGAAAACCCATCTGATCACGCATCATTGAAGCCAACAGAACATCACCTTTTAGGGGAGTTGACCTGGCCTGAAGCCGAGACACGTTTCAAAGAAGTGGATGTGGCCCTCTTGCCGGTTGGTTCGATCGAACAACATGGGCCTCATCTTCCCCTGGATACGGATGCCTTTGATGCAGAATATCTTGCCAGGCAAGTGGCAGAAACATGCTGTGAGCCTAAGCCCGTGGTCCTTCCTCTCATTCCGTATGGCGTATCTTACCACCACGAAGACTTCAGCGGCACGATCAGCATTAGCCCGGACACGCTGTCTAAAATGGTTTACGAAATCGGTATGAGCGCGGCGCGACATGGCGTCCTCAAATTGGTGATTATCAATGGACACGGTGGAAACAGTCCAGCCCTGCACTTTGCTGCCCAAATGATCAATAGGGATGCGCACATCTTTACCTGCGTGGACACGGGAGAGAGCAGCGATACGGACATTGATGCCATGGCTGAAACACCCAATGACGTGCATGCAGGAGAAATAGAGACCAGCACTAGCCTGGCTATTCGTCCTAATCTGGTGAGACTCGATGCCGTCCGCAAGTTTGTGCCTAAGTTTTCCAGCCGCTACCTGAACTTCAGCTCTAAGAGAGGTGTGGGCTGGTACGCTTATACAGCCAAGATTTCGCCCACCGGCGTGCTCGGGGATCCAACAAAAGCGACTCCAGAGAAGGGAAAGCAAATGTGGGACCTGATGATCAAAAACCTCGTGGAGTTCGTGGAAGATCTAAAGGGCATGAGTCTGGAAGAACTGTATCACAGAAGGTACTAAAGCCCTTGGGATTCTATAATTCAATATAATCCGCCAGAGGCGGACGAGGGTTAATTCCCCGCCGCTTGCGGCGTTTCATTGCCTTTACAGATACCCCGCTGCTCTGCGGCGGGGTAGTTCATTGAGGACCAAGCGTCCGCGTTGAGATATGAAGATTACAAAGATCGATGCATGGCGAGTCCCCATGCGCCTATCAGAACCGTATACCATTGCCTATGAATCCATAGATGCTGCCACCAATGTCTTTCTGCGCATAGAGACCAATCGGGGTACAGTTGGGTATGGCTGCGCAGCCCCTGATGAAACGGTTACGCATGAGACACCCGAGGGTGTACTGAAAACATTAATCGATCGAGTGGGGCCGTCCATTAAAGGATCTGACCCCCTGCGACCGGCCATGCTTATCGAAAGACTCAGACCGGCTATGCAATCTCATCCGGCTGCCATGGCGGCTCTGGACATGGCGCTTTGCGATATCCTGGGTAAGCGGAGCAATCTGCCATTGTGGCGGCTTCTGGGCGGGTTCCGCGATCACATCACGACCAGTGTCACTATCGGTATTTTGCCCGAAAAGGAAACCACCGAGCGAGCCAAGCAACTTGTTGCTGCTGGATTTAAGAGCTTGAAGCTGAAAGGCGGTATTGATGTTAATTCCGACATCGGTCGAGTTTTGAAAGTCAGAGAGGCCATCGGGGATAAAATTGAGCTGCGATTTGATGCAAATCAAGGTTTCACAGTGGCGGACTCTCTGAAGTTCGTCAAACAGACTCGCAGGGCCCGTTTAGAGCTTATCGAACAACCCACACCCAGAGACCAGCTGGATATGCTTGGGCGTGTCACTCGGGGCGTCTCAATACCGGTCATGGCAGATGAAAGCCTAATGACACTACGAGATGGTTTCCGTATCGCTCGGAGAGGTCTGGCCGATATGGTCAACGTGAAGTTAATGAAGGTGGGGGGCATATGGGAAGCTTTGCAGATCAACGCGGTGGCCCGATCAGCAGGCTTGGAGGTTATGGTGGGTTGCATGGACGAAGCGGCATTATCCATAGCGGCTGCTCTGCATTTTGCCCTGGCCCGGCCCAACGTTCTCTATGCTGACCTTGATGGCCATTTAGGTCTTATAGATGATCCATCCGCAGACGCTGTGATTCTTCGCAACGGCACGCTATACCCGACGAATAAGCCAGGATTGGGTTTTGAACTGAAGGCGTGACGGCGTCAATCCGCCAGGGGCGGACGAGGGTTAATCCCCGCCGCTTGCGGCGTTTCATTGCCTTTACAGATACCTCGCTGCTTTGCGGCGGGGCAGTTCATTACCATTGTGGCTAGATCAAAAACACCCATTCTTTATTAAGAACAATATGATACAGGGAAAGAGGAGGTTACAATGTTAAAAGGGTCCTTGAAGTCCAGAATGAGACCCGCTATAGAAGTTGTTTGGAATCTGGCCCTCATCTCTCTGGGCAGTGCCCTTTGCAGTGTGGCCATAAACGGGATCCTCATCCCCCACAAATTTTTTAGTGCGGGATTTACCGGAGTGTCCCTAATCATTCATTACATGTTTCCCTACCTTTCAGTAGCTGTGATTTATCTCATTCTTAATGTTCCTGTTTTTGCGTTGGGCTGGATGTATGTTGGACGCCGTTTCTTCATTTTCAGCATCGCCGGTACGTTTATCTTCATCGGTACACTGGTATGGATCCACATTCCATTGCCTGTCCATGACAAGATGTTAGGCGCTATTCTGGCAGGTATCATCGCGGGCGTGGGCTCGGGAATCATTTTACGATCCTTAGGGTCAGCTGGCGGATTAGACATCCTCTCTGTCATCTTTTTAAAGCGTTTTTCCATCCGTCTAGGCAGCACCATCCTGGCCTTCAACAGCCTTATATTATTAGCAGGGGCCGTTCTTTTCTCCTTAGAGGAGGCGCTTTATACCCTGATCTATATCTTCGTCAGCTCCTACATGGTTAATCTTGTGGTTACGGGATTGAGCCAAAGGAAGGCCGTTTACATCATTTCTCCTCAATGGGAGAAGATTTCCCACGAGATTATGGGAAAGATCCAGCGGGGCGTTACTGTTATTAAAGGCCAGGGAGGATACACCGGCCGAGATGAACAGATCCTGTACACGGTCATCTCTTTCCGGGAGCTTTCACAACTCAAACAGTTGATCCGTGGTGTTGACCCCAGTGCATTCGTGGTGGTTACGGATACCCTGGAGGTAATGGGAAAAGGGATTGGAAACCAGCCCCACTGGTAGAATGTTTTTAGTTAAAAGAACTATGATATTTAGACGGCACAGCAAAAAGCGCCAAATGCAAGGCCTGTGAATCTTGAGGAATGAGGTGTACTTACAGTACGCTGCAACGATTTACCCTGTTACATCGGCT
>Ga0180431_10005134_pt1 | contig 16072 bp, 17 predicted proteins | sample SS_ome_11_FD_132459 | JGI IMG/M metagenome (GOLD analysis project Ga0180431, IMG submission 132459) | Hypersaline lake sediment archaeal communities from the Salton Sea, California, USA - SS_1_MS_1 metaG | ecosystem: Environmental > Aquatic > Non-marine Saline and Alkaline > Hypersaline >... | reverse complement strand
GTCACCCATTGCGGACGGTATGTCACCCCATTGTACAGGTTCTACCATCTTCTTCCTCCTTACTAGAAACCAAACCATCCCCACGTTTACTATTCTGAGAACCCACAAAACTTTATACTACAAATTGTAATATTTTCGCACGGCAATTTCAAGTGTGTCTTGCCAATTACCTTTCTCTTTTGCGAGTTGCTGCCACCACTCCCAAAAACTGTAATCCTCAACTGATTCAATATATGCAAACCAATTCCCTTTAGTTGTACCATACCTTTCTGCCACAGGCGTAAAACTATACCATGGTCCCTTATATTCCTTTAGTCCTGCTTTGCCCTCATAGTGTGTGTTGGGTGTTGACTGTGGCGACTTAATCCAAACTTGTTTATCCCTTTCAAGGTTACCGAACTGCAGCAAATCATATCGTAAAATCCTCAAATAGATTTGCCATTGAGGACGTATATAGCCCAAGTGAACAAATGGTGTGTGCAGTGCACCAACAGGGCCTGGTAAGCGTGCCCCTTCGTGTACATCGCCTTTAAAATGTAAATCGCCAACTTTCTTTCTAAAAATTGTAGTGCCTTTAACTGGAAACGCACGTGCCATCTGAGTGTCAAGAATACACGGTGCGACTGTAAGATGTGTAATAGGCACATACAATGTATTAAAACGTTCAAGTGCATGTACCGCTTCATCAAATGTTTGCTCACAAAACACTTCATCACAATCTAAATGAACTATAGTTTCACAATCATTACGAGTCTTATCAATACCGAGATTGCGCAGTTCACTAAAAGTATAGTCACCTGCTGCTTCTACAATTGTCAACTTTTCTTTTGGAATTGCTTCTTGATACACGTGACGAGCTTGCTCATCACACCCATTATCCACAATTATAATGTGTGCGACTCGATTAACAATTCCCCGAAGACATGCATCGAAAAACAATGCACCTAAACCGTAAGATTCCTTAGCAATTATTTGTGCCTCGATGTTCACAATCTTCCTGCCTTTAACAAGTTCGCTAGTTCGCGTAAGTATCGTTCCATATCTCGTGCGCGTCCTTGCATGTTTAAGTAGCTTGGATGAGGTAGTGGGTAAAGCATCTTCTCTTGTCCTTCAATTGTTAGCTTCTGTACTTTACCCACATTCGCCATCATAACTGTTTGACCAGTAAAGTGTCTTAAAGCTGTCCCACCCAAAGACACGATTAGTCTTGGGTTTAGTAATGCAAGTTCCAAGTCAACAAACTTACCACACTTTTTCATTTCGTTAATAGATGGGGTACGATTGTCTGGTGGCCGACAGTTATGAGAAACAAGTGTTCCAGGGCTAATAACAAAACTCTCATCCCCTTCTACGGAAATATCCCACAATCGTCGTGGTTGTTTCAACACACTATGCTCTACTTCTAAAACCACACGAGAAAAGTCGAGTGTGTATAACCCTTCATGGTTTTTTAAAACTGCTTCTACTTCGTCTAAACAACACTCCAAACTATCTTGAATTCGTTGTTCGCTAAAACGAAGAACCGTAAATCCAAGTTTCTCCAATTGAGCATCACGTTTTTTATCATACATTTTTTGTTCGTCAGATAAGTGATAATAACTACCGTCTACTTCGACTATAACTTGACCTATTAAAAAGTCAGGTACGAAACCACCAATTGTTTTCATGGTCTTAAATTTGATTCCTCTTTCGATTAAGCCACCAGCAAAACGAAATTCTAATTTATTCGAAACGAATTGTCCGTCTAGCAATTGCATACAATTTTTCCGTTTTCTCATCGCTAAAACAGCGGACTTACCAGGATGGGTTTTATGAAACTTGCGTAAAGCTTTCGCCCCCCGTTTTGCTTGCTCGCTCATGCGTTTAGGGTTATTTGCTATTTCCTTTCTAATACCACGAGACACCCTCAAACATCTAACTGGTTCCCGAAATGTAGCATCCCGCTTAGCTATTAATTCCGATGTTAAGTTCTTTTTCAAAAACATGTGAGTACCATCGCAAACTTGCTTTCGTACAAAAGTGTTAGCCTGTTTCGTATTTTCGAACCTATCTCTTTGACCACTTTTATACTGTTCGGTCATGTTACTTTTTAATTTTTCCCTAACCCTTGGATCTTGTGAAATTCGTTGAGCTCGACATGAGTTACACTCATTTTGTTCTAAGGTCTTGTCGTCAAAAGTTTGACCACAATTTCCACATAAAGATGTCATCCGTGCGAGCTTCATGCCTACTTTAATATTTTTTGCTTCAACCCATCCATCTTGCGTCAAAAATTTATGTTCCGGGGTCACGGTCACTTTACGCGTTTGCCCACCGTTCAATACTAATTTAACAACTTCCCATTTACGTGATTCCCAAACGTACTTAGGATGTTCTTCCAGTAAACTTACAACCCGCCGGAACCTCCCCTTATGAGAAAGCACCAAATCACCTACTGTTATATCTTTAATAGCTGTCCACCCTCGTGAAGTAAATACTTTGAGAGAAGGTTCGACAAAACACCTTACAATATTTGTTATGTAAACTTGATAGGTTGGTAATGCTGCCGAAATGGCTGAACGCAACAATTGTCCTGCTTGACCAATAAATGGCACACCTTCCTTATCTTCATTTTCACCTGGTGCTTCACCTACGAACACGATCTCAGGAAAGAATGACCCAGCACCGAAAACTGTTTGTGTGCACCCTTCTCTCAGCTTACAAGCTTTGCAATTTTTCACTTCTTCCTGTAACGTTGCTAGCATAGTTTTACGTGCATTTTCATCTTGTACAAGTTTTGTCCACTCAACACCATTAACTTTTACTACATTGTTTTCCATTGCTAATTGCCAATTAAACTTCTTAGCTAGCCACTGAAGACCTGGTAAAGCTGATACACCAGCTGGAATTGCTCTTGCTTTAACAAGCGCTTGGATAACACGAATGTTGCATTTTTGTGCTTGGACACGAGCCCTAATGTCGTCAGCATCTACAAAAGGTCTATGCTTCATTAATTCTTTCGCTGCTGTAGCGCCAACCCCTTTGATGGTTGATAGTCCTAAAAAGACAGTCTTCTTATCTTTCATAGAAGCGTGTATATCCCCCTCGTTAACCGAGGGTGGTAACAATTTGACTTTACGTTTCTCCATCTCCTCTTTGATTCGTGCTAGTTTATCTTCATCGAACTCGTGTTGAAGTAGTGCGGTATAAAATGCAGCTGGGTAGTGTGCTTTCATCCATGCTGACCAAAAACCTAATTGAGCATAACTTGTTGCGTGAGCTCTGTTATACCCATAACCAGATGCAGAAACAACTTGCTCGGAAATCATTTCTAACTCATTTAGTGGAGCCCCCTTTTCGAGCCACAACGTCTTAAACTTCTCAATGTGTGGTTTTACCAACTCAGCATCCATCCATCCGATTGCTCTTCTAAAGTCATCTGTATCACTAGCACTAATACCAGCTGCTAATGCGAGTTGCATTATCTGTTCTTGAAAAACTGCAACTCCTCGTGTCTCTTTCAAAAGTTCGTTAAACGGTTCAAATGTATACTGAACTCCGCCAGCCAAATACCTATCAGTCATCCCACATCTAAAAGGTCCGGGACGATACAATGCAATTAGTGTAGCAATTTCAGCGATGTTTTGAGGTTGCAATTTCTCAAGCAACTCTCGCATCTTCCAACCTTCAAGCTGGAACACACCAGCTGTTTCTCCAGCAACAAGCAATTTGGTTACAGCTGGGTCTGAATCAATATCTATAGGCAGTTTAACCTCCGCTAACTTTTCTGCGGTCTTAAGTGTATCAAGCATCTTCAAGCCAAGAATGTCGAATTTAAACCATCCCAATGCCTCGACATCCTTATACTCTGCACGCACCACTACTGTCTTTTTATCTTTGTTATCTACCTTCATCGGCAAACAGCCTGCTAGTTTTATTGGTCCCGTCACAATACCAGATGCGTGTTTTGTTTCGTGACGTACACAACCGTTAAGATATTTAATCGCTGTGTGAACATCAGGATATTGTGCCATTATTGCTTGAAAAGCTGGCTCTTTAATTGCATCATCATAGTCCTCAACCTCCTTACCATCTTCATCAAGAGGTAAGGCACCAATCGCTGCTTGTACGAAACTTTCGGACAACTCCATTACGCGTGCCAAATCTCTAATCACACCCTTGTTGTGCATCTTACTAAATGCCCCACAAGCAGCTGATGGATAGGTTTCATAAATGTGCTTAATAACTTCATCACGTTTGGCTGACTCGAAATCCAAATCAATATCAGGTTTGGCTTTTCTAGTGGGCGATATAAACCTCTCAAACAACAATCCGTACTTAAGTGGATCAATCTGTGTAATGTTAAGCATGTAACAAACTAAAGAACCTGCAGCTGAACCTCGACCCGGACCAACAGCAATGTCATTTTCTCTTGCCCAATTAACCAATTCGGCATTCATTAATATAAAATGTAGTAGTTTATTTTCAAGCATGCTACCCATTTCGTAACTAAAACGCTCAGCATACTTCGGATCTTCCATTAGTTTTCTACGTTCGGGATCTAACAACTCACCAGTTCGTTTAAGTAGTTCGTCCCTTGGTGGAGGTTCAAATTCCACCTTGGGAAACTCTAAACTTTCAATACGCTCAAAAATTTGTGGTTGGCTCTTTTCAACCAACTCGCGTGCTTCAACTCCATGTGCTTGTTCGATGTTGGCTAGCATCTCCTCATCACTACGCAACCAATATGATGGCTTAAAACTCCACCGTTTTGGGTTTGACAATTTATCATTAACATTTATACAAAGAGCGATATCATGCACAGGTGCCATTTCTTTCAAGATGTAATGGGCATCCGAAGTAGCCGTAACTAATAAATTGTGTTCTTTAGCAAAGTCTAAACGAACGAGTCCATCCTCAAGCTCCATTTTATATACTTCTGGATCCTCAACATGTGCCATCAATTCCATTACTAGGTTATCACCAAATATGGCATACAACCTTTCTAACTCCTCTTTGGTTCTGAACCCACCGACACAAGCTGGAGATGCAATTAATCCTTCTGGATCGGTAATATCCTCAAGAACTAAACGAGGCCTATAATAAAAATGGTCAGGTTTGCTAGCTATGTAATCTAAATATAAAAGCGTCTCAAGCCCCTTTTGGTTTGTCGCAATAATTATCAAATGCTGACGGATCTTATTTTTCTCTTGTAATGAAGGTGTCACGTAAAACTCGCAACCAAGAATTGGTTTTACCTCATGCTTTTTACAGGCCTTGACCAAGGGAATCAAACCAGCAGTTGAAGCATGGTCTGTAATAGCTACTCCAGGACGTCCATATTCTTTTGATTGTTTAACAATATCCTCGGGAGAATTGATTCCATCCAACAAAGAATAACAACTATGTACATGTAAATCAAGAAACATCAGTATCGCCCTTCCCACTATTTAGTGAGTTAAACCCCTCTTTACGAAAACCACCAAAATTTTCGTAGTTGTTTACGTCCATCGTGAGCACACAGTCACTTGCATTTCTCAATTCTGAAGCTTGCGACCCTTCAATACTAACTGTTGAAACATGAACCCCTTCAAATTGCAAAGTTTCTAACAACATAGCAAAATCGCGGTCACCAGCCACCAGAACATATTTATCCAATAAATTGTGTTTGAACAAACGCATAGCATCCATCACTACCATCACGTCTGTCACTTTTTGTACTTTTACTTGGTTCTCCATTTTGCAATGTGTACACATGAATGTCTTGTCACCGCATGCTCCAAATCGCAAAATCAGATTGGGTAGGTAACTTAAGTAATTGACGAAGTTCTGGTAATTCTCCGAACCACTTTCGTCCGGATTATCACAATACACGTACATTCGCCACTTAACCTTATTGGTGTTTTGTAGTTTTACTCCTTGAGTTTCGCTAACAATCTTTCTAGCTAGCTTCTCATAATCAATTCTAATGTTCCACTTACGACACGCCCCAAACTCCAAATATGATGCATCGACTGCGATTATCAACATTTGTTACTCCCAAACTTTTTGTAGGAGACTAATCTGCGATGTGGTGTTGCTTATGACAGAATGCTCGAATTTTTTGTTTGCTCAAGTAGTTTGAAAAACTCGTCTTTCGCTGTTGGCTCTGTCAAAAAGATACCAGTAACGGCTGAAGTAGTTACCGGGGTCATTTCTTTAACACCACGCGAGAACATACAGGCATGCCAAGCTTTGATGAAGCAAATTGCTCCTCTTGCTCTTAATTTATTTGTTATCTCGTCAACAATATCTCTCGTCAACTTTTCTTGCAAAACAGCTCGATGTGCCAATCGTCTCGCAACACGCACTAACTTACTAAGTCCAACCACCTTCTCTTTTGGTATGTACCCAACATGGATACTCATAATGACAGGAAGAAGATGATGTGGACAAACTGTGACAACACAAATCGGACCCACGGTTATCATTTCATCGTATCGACCCTCCTTGAACGTAACATCAAGTTCCTCACCTGTAGCACCGGTGCCTTCAATTAGTTCGAAAAACCCTTTTGCAAATCTTTCATCTGTGCGAATAAAATTTTCATCATCTTCCAAACTTGGATCAAGCAACTTAATACCTTCGATTAGTTTAGCCCCTGCTTCAGTAAATAACGATATTACTCTTTCCTTCTTCTCAGTCATCGGATGCTCCTACCAATTTAAAGTGATAATACCCCTACAACGTTGTAATACTATTCTGGTAACGTGTTCGTTGCTATACACAAATTGATTGGCTTCTTCAAAAAATTCTAACCCCATACCAATTTGTGCCATCTCTGCTGCTTCGAGTTCATGTTCTGTATATTTGTGAGGTTTTGTCTCATCATTATACTTCTTACGCAATGTCGCAAGAACACCCTTCTTCGGCATGTTGCCCTTACCCGTTATAATCTTCTTCAACGTCGAAGGTGAACTAACTGCAATCTCAATACCCCTACCTGCCATCAACCCCAAAATAAAACCAGTAACACATTGTATTTGTAATATTGATATAGTTGCACCAAATGAAGCAAACGAAGGTCCTTCTGCTACCATAATCCCAATTGGGTACCCTTCGACGAAACCAATCAATTGTTGCAACGCCTCGTGCTCTCTGTAAACCCAATCATCATCTTTTTTGGACTGACCAGCCATTTCAGTTTTAACATGCAATGTCTTAACAAGTGTGCCATTTGAATCGCGAAGCGCCAATCCAATATTTGCCAATCCTGGATCATAACCAAGACTAAAGGTGCCTTCCCTAAGCACGATAAACTCCTCTCGATTAATAACGTTTCAAAAGTTCGTCCTCGTTAATACCCAATATTTTAGTTAGAGCACGAAGAAGGGGAGGTTTAGGGAATGCTATTCCTCTTTCGTATGCACTAATTCCTTGTACAGATATGTCTTTGTGATACATCTTAAGTTGCTGTACAAGTTGAACCTGAGTAAGGCCGGCTTTCTTTCGCATTCTGCGTAAGTACTTGCCGGCCCTCTCATGTCGTACCTCATTCGCTTTGCTTCCCATGCGTCCCCGTTAACTGAGTACCGAACCGCAGGTTTCGCACTGTTTGAGTCCGTTGCTTGTCATTAAGGCTGAAGCAACAGTCTGCAGTCTGTCTTGGAACACCATTGTTTCATTTTCGGTGTCCCTTGCGAGTTCGGTCATACCGTTAATGATGTCGTACAGTGTAACACCCTCACTCGGAATACGTCTTAAAATCTCTTCCCTCACTGATTGCGGCAGTGATACGTATGACGCAAAATGAGTAAGAGTCCTTCTCGGATTGCTAATCCTTACTTCTGCTGAAGCAGCATAAGCCGCAAAAATCGAATCCTCTATCTCTTTTAACAAGAACGGTACTCGATTATGTATCTGCCTCAGTACTGACTCAGGAGTTGCACCTCCCGCGGCATACATCTTTCTTGTCCAACCCCGTAACCCGTTGGAACATACCAAACGCCAGAGATATGCGCCTAGTTTAATTCCACCGTTTGACGAAATAACAATTCCGCCATGGGTCTTGTCATTTGTGTCTCGTTTTGGCGAAGTAGATATTTCAGGGGTGACAACACGCACTTCAAAGTGTCCCTTTTCGTCATGCCCCATCCACAACCTGCTCTTGCCTTTGATTTCTTTCTCAAGCTCAATCAGCAGGTCCCTGTGAGTGACCATTGGCTTGTCGTTTGTGAGGCGAATTATGTCTTTCGCGCCGTTCGCCAGAAACCTTAAATTCGGTTTCCTTTTGAAACACAGGTCAAGCAGTTTTGTCTGCAGTTCGGGATCGTCACCTTCGAGGCCTTCTACAAACTTGCTCGATACCCCAAATTTATTAAATAGTTGACCCACCATGTGTTTTTCCAGTGTGTACGTATCGTCTTGAAGCCCCAGAAGAACTTGGTCTCCTGAAAACTCGACTGACACGTGCTCCGAAACTGGAACAACCTTTTCGTCTTTGAGTTGCTCAATGGCCCCCTCAAAGCTACCTTGTACTTCTCTTAACATAACGTCTCCTCTCTACAAAATAGAACATGTTTACCTTCGATATTCAATTCTGCATACAGGAGATTGTCAGTACCCCAATTTTGGTTTTTCAAAAAGGCAGGGCCTGGTGGGACTTTCACCACACGACCATTACATGCCCGACAGATGCGCGCGTCCACCGTTAGGTTCCAACCCAACATGTAATAGCTCCTTCCTGAGCTTACAGGCCCATAATACTCGGGACGAGAGTCGAACTCGTACGCTCATAAGAGCAATGGATTTTAAGTCCATTGTGTCTGCCATTCCACCACCCGAGCTATTCTGTCATGGTCGCAATCTTAACTGCTTCTTCAATCCCGACAGTGTCAAGAAGATTTTGCACCTCTTCAACACACTTAATAAGGTCTTTGCCTGTCTTCTCAAGTATCGGATTCATACGCCTTACCAGATGTTTACCTATCTCTATCTTTTGCTCTTGCGTAGTTTTTTCATCGTATTTAAGCATAGGTAGTATCCCCATGCCCGTAAGTATCGGTCGTATGTTCAAGCACGGAGGGGCGCCTTCCAAAGAACCCGAAACGGAATAATCGTGTCCCACGTCGACTCCAAATCCCAGGCCCATTTCTTCGCTAATTGTCTCCATCGGTCTTTTCTTATCAATCATTTCTAACCCCTCACAACAAAGTAACTATAAAACCAACTTATTAAATTATAGTACTGCTTTTCTCGCAAGAGCAACCAACGTAGCGAGATTAACTTCCACCCTTTGGTCCTCCAGGCACAGTACCAAACAATACTCACCAGGAACACCAGCGTTGTCGAAACACTTTCCTTTTACGAACGCTTCTATGCCCTGCTCATCGGGCTCGTGCATATCCTCACGGCAACCTTTCGTAATCTCCTTCAACTCTTTTAAAATCTCATTCACAATACACCCCCAAACAATTTGGTTAAACTTTTATCAATTCTCTTGAATGAAACCTTCCACGGTAATCCGCACTTCCGTCCTCCTTCATATTGATGACGCAAGTGTATTCAATTTTTTCTTCACAGAAGCACTCTTCCGTATGTGGATAGTGTCCGTGCGTGTGGTCGAAATCGACCTTGATAATTTCCATCGGAATGTTTGCAATGAGCGAAAATCCTTGCGTCCTGGGCCAAACAACCCTATCGCCTACATGCAGTTTCGCGATTGCAACAATCCTCTCGTGCTCAGCTTTCCAGCGAGCGACTCTTTCCTCTTTCGTTTCCGTAATCATTTTCCAAACTTCTCCAAACAATTGACCATCGATTAAACCAATTAGGCTACCTTGCAAGCTGGTAGCATGTCTTCCCACTGGTAGAACTTTTTAAAATATCTTGTGCTGTCAGTAACGTATTGGTAAACCGTTGACTCCTTCAATTTGAGTGCGACAGCTATCTCAGCAATTTTCATGCCTTCCAGAACTTTCTCTACCACTGGTTTAAGACACCTGGGCAACTTATCAAAGAACTTCTGTGGTGGTGTCTCCACCATTTCAATGTTGGTTTCAATGCCCGACTCATACTCGGGAATGAATTCTTGGAAATTGTCACGTCTGCGTGCAACACCGTAATACAGAATCGCATTGCGTGCGACCCTATACCAGTACCCGCAGTGACTCCAACTAACCATTTCACCTTTTGCTTCCAACCGCAAATGGTTTTCCCAAAGCGCTAAATAAGCCATTTGAAAACGATCTTCATAAGGATCCGGTGAAGAAGTTGTTCCTGCTGCTTGTGCAGCATACTTCTGACAACCCTCCATTGCCTCTTTGTTCATATTGCCTCCCCTTACAATTGATTTGGCTTCCGTCATCTTTCTCTCCTCTCTATTTGGTATGTCAAACATTTTTTGATTGCTTCTATTATATTATAGGCTACAATTGAAAACAATTCAAGCAAAATCCGCCAAAAAGGCAAAAATAATTAAAAAACTTTTTGACTACTCAAACACGTATATTTATTGGGTTTGCGAACGTTTTGGAATTCCGCTACAACTTAAAGGTTGCTATTCTGCGACCAAATAAAATTCTAAACCTCTAATAATTTGTCTAACAAATCACAGCCATGCAGAATAGACCCTTGGAGGTGATCATGGATAAAAAATGTGTAGCAGTCGCAATTGAAGGTACTGATTTAATTGGCAAGTCAACTACAACAACGGAACTCGGTAGATGCTTAAAAGCCAAGGTTGTTCATTTTCCAGGTGCCAATCCAATAGGGACTTTTATACGCCAGTGGCGAAAAACCGTGCAGTCAGAACCCAACGACGTACTCTACCTCGCTGAGATGGTAATGAGTGCTATTCTTGATGAGGGAGTTAACACTGTATACGATCGTCACTTTTTATCTACACCCGTCTACTCCGACCTTGAAAGAACTTCCATACTAAAAGCTTGGCCGTACCTTGAACGACTTTTTACAAACCTCTTGCACCATCGTATTTATTATATTGTGCTACACGCAAGTGAAGAACTGCTTACGCAACGTTACAAAGATGTTAATCGCGATAGAGACGACTACTACCATAAAATTCAATCCATACTTGAACATAACGAACGCTTCCAAACTTTTGCTAAAATGCTTGGAATACCGATTATCGAAGTAGATGGGAAAACCCCTAAACAAATCGTTGACGAAATAGTGAGACTTTTGAATTTAAACACCCCAATTAACAAAAATACGTAGTTCGGCAGGCTACGACAACCTATACCACAAATTTCCCTGGTTTATCACGGATTTTTCAGACAGGTTACGAACCTGGCACCAATTCTAAGGCAGAACCACTTCTCATTGGGAATTGCAAGACACCTCTTTGTGAAGAAGGTGCGCCGAAAACAGTGACTCCAGTAAATGCTCCGAGTGCTCGTTTCTCAAACGTTTTTGAATAACGAAGTACATCAACAGCGACTTCTTGCACACTTGCTATAAGAGGATTTTCAAGAGTGACTTGATTCACGTATGGTGTCGCGTAAGCGTCATTCAATCGATTAGGTGTCCCAAGCAACATACGAAACTGAAAATAAGTTTGTTTCCATGCGTCAACCCCAGTTGGCTTAATACTACTAAAGTCCCCTTGTTGGTACCAACCATACCAACCTGCAACCGAACCAAGTGGTTGGAATTCTACAGTTTTGGTTTGGTCACTCCAATAGTTACCCACTTCGATCCTATCGATGTACAAAGCTGCAGGTTTAGATACCGATGGCAATGCTACCCCAACGTTTTGAATATAGTACGATTTGAATTGCTGCAAGTCCCACACAATTGTGTACCATTTGTCTTTTTCTGGCAACACAATATCATATGAAAGGTATTTCGCTAACTCTAACCGTTCTTCGTCCGTTACGTTATGTAGGTCAATCATTAATTGTACAGCCAGGTTATCTTGGGTACTCCTTAATGGGATAATCATGAATTGGTACCCAGAAGGTGAACCACCACCTGCCTTACAATCTGCGATTGCACTCTCACCCCAAAAATCGATTCTGATCGAACTCCCATTTGTAAGATAAACACTACTCGAAGTTGTTACTCGGCAACGTGTTGGTGCTGTGGTTAACCACTCATTTGTCACTAACCCTGTTCCGTCTTCAATCGTATTTCCGGCTGTTGGGTACCACCCACCTGTATCTTCAGGACGTTCGACGAACCTTACTTGGGCCCCGATGTGGTTGTAGTTCAAACCATTAGCATATACCCAATCAGCCCACCACCACTTTAGTGTTTGAAATGGTGCTGCTTGTGTGGCAAAGATTGGTCCGCTCTCAAGTACTGCGTGCCTTGGAAAACCGAATGCATTGCCACTATAATTACGTATCCCAATATACCCGTCTGGCGACGGCCAAGAACCTGGTCCTGTTACGGTTGAAAGAAAAAGAGGATCATAAGGTTGGTTCAAAAACTCTGTTCGGTCGTATGTTTGGACAACAGCCATCTTGCACCCTTATGTTGAATACACCATTTTTATCTCACCCAATTCAGCTACTGAATATGCATAGTAATTAAAAGTATGCTCGATTCGTGCGAATTCACCGGGAGTAAATTGTCCCTGGGAAACATCAAGCACATAATCGTGCCAGCCGGCCCCTGATAAAATTGCATTAGCAATAAGTTGATTAGCTGTGTCGTATATTTTAAAAGTGGGTTGGCACTCTGCTCTTGAAACATACGAACTAACATGTAGTGTTCGGGCTTGACGAAACCCATTTGGAATCCCAAACTTAATATTTACTACTGGCGCATTACCACCTGTATTATCAAAACGGGTTGACAATACATTATGTTCGCCTGTATACCAATCACGAACTAGTCTTGTCTTCTCATCAACTACTATCCCCTTAAAAGCTGGTGCGATAAATATATATTCGGTTGGTTGTAAAAGTCCGTGATAGTGTAGATGGTCAACTACCGACCCGTCAATTAAAGGTTTCAATTCAGAAACGTCTTCACCATCAACTGTAGTTCCTGATACCATCACCAAGTCCCCAATCATTGTGCTACCAGAAACCGAAACAGCATTTGCTTGTTCTGGTGTTACTTGATGGGGGTTGATGTCATTTAGGTGTTGGTCGTAACCAGACCAGAAAACATCAACATCAATATGGTCAACCAACACTCCTGAAGAAACAGCTAAATCATCTGTAAGTTCCCCGCCGGGTAAAGTAGCTTTGGGCCCAACTAATGAACCAGTACTAAATACATCGAATGACGTACCAGACGAATAGGCATTAGTTACGTCCACATCATCAATTTTAGCATTAAGTATTGCACCACTAAACAGAGCGTGAATATTTGCAAATTCGAACTCAATGTCAGGATCAGTAAACTCAAAATATGTTGCTATTGCTTGCTCAACAGTCAAATCGATTACTGTTACTTTTGTAGAAACGACTTCATCCTGAAACCATTTTGTTCCATGTGGGTTATGTTGATTAGAGTGGTCACCTGGAGAAATGTAATAGGTCTTACACGGTGGTTCGGTATCAATCGAATGGTCAGCCATTCTCATCGCAACACAAATCGAATCTTTATTACACCAATCACTTTTATAAGAAGTTGAAAAACGTGTACTAAGTTTGGCTCCCTCACGACTTCCCGGATATAGTTCATTTTCGGTTAATGTAATATATAACCATGTATCAACGCCACTTGAAAGTCCCGACCAAGCCATTAAGCCACGCTCAGCCACATAAATGTGATTGATAAATGCCTCGATACCAGACGAGTAAACTATCGTTCCTGATTCATCTGACCAGTATAATCCTTCTCGAAGCACACTACCAAATGGAGTGAGAGCACCCAATAACTGAGTATCAATAATCTGGCTGCCTTCCTTCCAACGAGCAGCAGAAGGCTCACCACCACAATAATACGGGATGCGATAATGAGTTGTTCGACAAGAAAGTTCGTTTGTTGTGATGTAGTCCGTTTTAATTTCTGTATCACTACCGCTTGCACTGGTAGCAACCAAAGTTACTGTATATGAAGCACCTTCGTCAGAATATACGTGTATGGGGTTCTGCTCAGTACTCGTATTGCCATCTCCGAAGTCCCACAACCACGAAGTTGCGTATAGTGACTCATCAGTAAATTGTACTGTTAAAGGTGGGTCGCCAGATAATGGAGTCGCTGAAAAGTCGGCAACAGGCGGAGGTAGATCATAGTGAAACCCCATATCGACTGTTGTAGCATCTGTTACATTATCAGTTCTTGTTGTTCTTGAAGTCCAATCAGGGATTGTGTGAGCATTGTCGCCAGTATCAACGCAAGGACTATCTGAGCCTTGTCCGGCCGCTATCTGGCTTAAATAATAACTTCCGAGCGGCCCGACGACGTGAAGAGGGTCGGAAGTAGTATTGTTACCCGAGTATTTTGGAACAGCGTATTGTGTTTTATAGCAGGTATTATAAACATAGCTCCAAGTAGTGCTTTGATGAAGACTGGTATCGTAGATTTGATTATTGTAAATAATCGAATTGTAGATACGCGCCGTACCCCAACCCTGCGCACGTACCCCACAAGAAACCCCGGCCTTTCCTGTTGTATTAACTATTGTGCAGTTGTATATGTATACATTAGTACCACCGTCGTTAATAAGTATAGCATCACCGCCAACAAAGTTGCTATACCATAAGCAATTAAGAAGTTGTGGGTCAGCACCACCCCAAACAAACATAATACCAGTAGTAGATTGTCCCATACCAAAATTACGCACAATGCAATTTTTAATTATTGGTGCTGTTGAACTACCACTAATACTCGCGAAACCGCCATATCCAGTTCCAGCGAGACCACATCTTATAAAAGAGATGCCGTCTATAACAAAGCTATTGTTTTCTCCTGAATGCAAGTAGAAGAATCTTGCGTCGGCATTTTCCATATCGAAGATGCAAGCGAAAGGCCCGTTTTCCGATTGAATAGTAATGAGCTTACCACCGGGATCAATATTTCTATTATTTGCACCTGTATAAGTACCATCCTCGACAATAAGAGTATCAGTATTGCTCATGCCAGCAACTGCTGTTGCGAGGTCTGCAAAATCTGTTGGCATGTAATAAGTAGCCATTTATTTCTCCAGATCTACCGTGATCCCCTTCGCCTCGAACATCTTTTTAAGCTCAGCAAGAAGTGCCTGTGGAACCTCTACTACTTTATCTTGGCCCTCAATAATTGCGTACCACTTGTTTTCTTGCTTGTTGTAATCCAGAATTATTTGTGGATTTAACAACTTATGCGTATAAGATATTTCCACCACACTCTCCTTATGTCTGTTTGTCCTCTTCTGCCCACCACATTATATTACTCGCCCTCGCAGCATCGCCGCTACGATTAATCATACGAAATAAATATTTTTCGCCACTTTTTAATATAAATTCCCCACCTGTTTCAGCAGATGATGGGGCCATATCATGTTTGCCCCCACCCTCCGAATGCGTATATGCCATTCTTCTGCCAAGAGCGTAAACGTTTTCATTTGTATATGTGTTTGCAAGATTATCAACAAGCGTAAGAGAAACGTTTTCCTGAATAGTGTCTATTTCTGCAAATTCTTTTTGGCCACTTTCTCCATCATCTATACAAATTATATGCCCTGTTTCAAATCCTGCCGTAGCCGTGACATTGAGGACTTTTTGGCCAGCAGCAGACTCTGCATCAACAGTCGTATTGACGATTGTTGGAGTAGAATACAAAGTTGCATCCGAAGCTGTATCTTTAAACCTATTGCTACAAATTGGACCTGCATATCCATCTAATTCAGTACCGTTCGAACTTACAGACGGGTTCTCATACATAGCAAGCTCCCATGTACCTTCAAGTACGGCATCTACACCCATCATGTGCAGGTCTTTATTGGAACCGCAGACAAGCAACATAAGAATTTCTGCATCGTCTGCTGTTGATGGGAAAAAATATGAGAAGTGGAATACATGCCCGTTATGGTTACATACATGATGGTTGGACGCCACGCCAATATAGCCCTCGTCGTCACAGATGAGTGCAATGGGGTCGCCGTCTTCGCTGGTTCCATACAATACTTTCCAATGAGACATTACACTACACT
>Ga0180431_10005133_pt1 | contig 16072 bp, 14 predicted proteins | sample SS_ome_11_FD_132459 | JGI IMG/M metagenome (GOLD analysis project Ga0180431, IMG submission 132459) | Hypersaline lake sediment archaeal communities from the Salton Sea, California, USA - SS_1_MS_1 metaG | ecosystem: Environmental > Aquatic > Non-marine Saline and Alkaline > Hypersaline >... | reverse complement strand
GTGCAGCTCAAGCGACTCGACCTGGCCCGCGCGCTGGCCTGCGGACCCAGTCTCTTGCTGCTGGACGAGCTGGCGGCCGGGCTGACGCCCGGCGAACTCGATGACATGATGAATATCATCCGCGCGATCAGAGACCAGGGCATCACCATCATCGTCGTAGAGCACATTATGCGCGTCATCCAGGGTATATGCGATCGCGTCATGGTCATCGAGTACGGGACTCAAATCGCCGAGGGCACCCCGGAAGAGGTCTTGAACAACCCCCGGGTCATCAAGGCCTATCTGGGAGAAGGACACTAGGCCCAAGAGACAGCGGCGTATACAGAAGAAAGGAGGAGGGTCCGTTGCTTCAGCTAAAGAATCTCAATGCCAGCTATGGCTTTCTCCAGATCCTGTGGGGCGTCTCCCTCCACGTTGACGAGGGGGAGTCCGTGGGGCTGGTGGGACCTAATGGCGCTGGCAAGACGACTACGTTGAGGACCATCGCCGGACTGCTGAACCCCACCGGCGGTGAGGTATTGTTCAAAAACCAATCCATGAACCATGTGCCGGCCCACGAGACCACCCGGAGAGGCATCAGCTACATCTCGGAGGATCTCAATCTGTTCGTTGACATGTCCGTGCGAGAGAATCTGCTGATGGGGGCATATATCGTCCGGGAGCGGGAAAAGCAGTTGGAGACGTTGGACTTCGTGTACCAACTCTTCCCCCGGTTGAAGGAGCGGGAAAGCCAGTTGGCCGGCACGATGAGCGGCGGCGAGCGCAAGATGCTGGCCATCGCGCGTGGCATGATGTCGAACCCTGAGCTCCTATTGGTGGACGAGCCCTCGCTAGGCCTGGCCCCTCACCTGGTCACCGACGTCTTCAACTCGTTGCAGACGTTGCAGAAAACGGGCGTCACTATCTTGCTCGTGGAGCAGCGCGTCAACGCCACGTTGGAGATCACAGACAGGGCTTACGTCCTGGAGCACGGCCGGGTCGTGATGGAAGGTCCCAGCAGCGAACTTATGCAGAACGAACACATCAAGCAAGCCTATCTGGGCATTTGAGCCCGGCCCTGAGCCCGGCATCAGTTGGGCCGAGTCTCTGTATGGTAGGGTACGTATTCCAAAGAGAGGTAACCATGCCCGGCATCAGTTGGGCCGAGTCTCTGTATGGTAGGGCACGTATTCCAAAGAGAGGTAACCATGAAAGGGAAGACGAGTCGCTCATTCTTTGAAAGGATCACCGATAACCTAGCTGCTTCGATCGTGATCATCGCTACCGTGGTGCTGGCGGTGGGGACCGGCCTGGCTGCTGGTCCATCTCAGGTCGTCAACAGCATCGTGACCGGCGGTATGTGGGCGCTGCTGGCGGTGGGGTTGGCGTTGGTTTTCGGCGTGATGAACGTCCCCCATTTCGCCCACGGCGAGTCGTTTATGGTCGGCGCCTACGTCGCCTATTTCGTGTTCAGTCCAATCCACAAATCGCTACAGGAGAACCCCAATGCCTTCCTATCCGCCGTCGCACCCTTTCTCGCCATACTGGCAGCCGGTGTGGTTGGGTTGGTCCTCGGCGTGATTCTGGAGAGGCTGCTCTTCTACCCATTGAGGGTGCGGACGAAGTCTGGATGGGTAATGAACGCCTTCCTCCTGACAGTGGGTATCTCGTTCATCCTGACCAACGGGACCACCTTGACGCTGGGCCCCAACTTCCGCGGCATCCCGCGCTACTGGGACGTAGAGCCGCTGCAGTTCCTGGGCGTGCGCGTCGCCGTGGATCGAATTGCCGCGTTCTTCATCTCAATCGTGTCCATCGCTGCCCTGTGGTTCTTCCTGCGCCGGACACGCACCGGCCGGGCCATTCGAGCCGTCTCCCAGGACGAAACAGGTGCCCAGATGATGGGCATCAACCTCAACTTCATCTATCCCCTGACCTTCGCCCTGGCCACCGCTTTGGCTGCCATGTCGGGAGCGAGTTTGCTATTCATGTTCCAGGCATATCCGACGGTGGGACTTAAGCCGCTCTACTTCGCCTGGTACGTGGTCATGATGGCGGGGCTGGGTAACGTAGTCGGTGCCATCGTCGGCGGCTTCATCGTGGCCGTGCTCCAGACTGCGACGCAGCAGTTCGTGGGCATCGCCTGGGAGGATGTGATACCGACCGCCGTCATGATCATCGTGCTGCTCGTCGTGCCCTCCGGAATCTTTGGCTCCGAGGTCAAAGGTGTCCAGGAACAGTAGCCCGTGTTGAGGAGATTGAACACAATGAATATGGAGCAAAAGAACAACGCCGAGGCCTGGGGAGCAGCAAAGGCCGCACTGGAGAAGATCGGGTTCTCCCCATTGGGCCTTCTGCTTCTGGTGATCGCGGCCATCCTGCCCCTGGTCCCACCCTTCAACCAGGAGCATATGATCCGCTGGCTCATCATGGGCGCGTTCCTGGCCGCTCAATCGGTAGCCTTTGACTTCACGTCAGGGTATATCGGCGTGGTGAACTTCGGCTTTGCTGCCGTCCTGGGACTGGGGGCGTACACATCGGCCATCCTGGCCAACACGTCACCGGTCCTCATGGTCCAGCCCGGAATATCCCCCTGGATCGGCATCTGGGTCGGCGCGCTCCTGGCCGGCCTGGTAGGGCTTGGGCTGGGGTGGTTGACGCTGCGCCTGCGCGGCATCTTCGCCGCCGTCATGGCCTGGTTCGTGGGCATCGCACTGATGGGGGTGGTGCGCAACCTGACCGACCTGACCCGCGGCCCGCTCGGCATGAACCCACAGAGTCTGTTGGATACGACTGCTAACCGCCCCTACTACTACATCATCTTGGCTATGATGCTGGTCGTCTACATCGCCCTGCGGTTGGTGACGCGATCCCACTTCGGGCTGGCCTTCAAGGCCATTGGACAAAACATCGAGGCTGCCAGGGCCTCGGGCATCAACCCCACCAAATACCGCGTGCTCAACTTTGCCATGTCCTGCATGTTCGCCGGGTGGCTGGGCGGCTTCTACGCCCACTACTTCGGCTCCTTGACGCCGCAGACGCTCATGCACACCTCCAAGACCGTCGAGGTGCTGGCCCTGGCCTACATCGGCGGTCGGGGGAGCATGTGGGGGGGCATGCTTGTCGCCTTCCCCTTCGTTTTCCTGATCGAGTTCCTCAGGTCCAACCTGACGGAACTGCCAGGGTTGCACCTGGTACTTTACGGTGCACTCATGGTCCTGGTCATGATATTCTATCCCAATGGCGTGGCGGGCCTGTACACATGGTTGGTCAGCAAGATACGGTCGGCCCGTTCAAAGAAGGAATAGGAACCTCCCATGGGTGCGGATGGAAGACATCCGAGGGTGTTTACCCCCAACGACGAGACGTTTCCTCAGACAGCCGACGCAGTCGTCATCGGCGGCGGCATCGTCGGCGTGGCCACCGCTTTCTGGCTCTCGCGGGCCGGGCTCAATACCGTGTTGGTCGAGATGCGCGATGGCCTATCCACGTTGACCACCGCCCAATCCATCGAGAGTTTCCGCCTCCAGTTCACCGAACCGGCGATGTCGGCACTGGCGCAGCCGAGCATCGAAATGTTCGAGAACTTCGCCGACGTGATCGGCATCCCGGGCTACGACATCTCGATCCGGCATCAGGGATACCTGTTCGTGTGCGACGATCCGGACTTGGTGGACGCGGTCAGGGCGGTGGTTGAGACACATCATAGCTTGGGAGTAACGGACTCGGAATTTCTCTCCGGCGAAGAGGCGCGGGCTCGGTTCCCGTTTCTGGCGGAGAGCGTAGCAGCGGCCACGCTCCGTCAGCGGGACGGCTGGTTCTCGTGCCACGAGGCGACGCAGGGGTTCGCCAAGGGAAGCGATGCCCAATTCTTGCTGAGCACAAAGGCGACAGACATCCTGACAGACGCCCAGGGGGTGTGTGGCGTGGAGACGGATCGCGGGAGTATAGCCACCCGAACGGTGATAAACGCCGCGGGACCATTCGCTGGCGTGGTGGGCCGCATGGCGGGGCTGGACCTGCCGCTGGAACCGGTGCGGCGGCAGAAGGCGTTCATATCGGAACAGCCGCAGATACCGCAGGACGCACCGCTGGTCATGGACGTGGTCCGGGACACGTACTGGCGGCCGGAAGTGGGAGGAGCCTACATCGCATGGGTGGACCCTGACGAGCCGGTCAGCGAGCCAGCGGAGGAGTTGCCGACCGACCGGTATCGGGCCGCCATGGTCCTGGAAAAGCTGATCGAGATATGTCCCTTCTGGGAAGAGATCGCCATGGGCCTGAAGAAAGCGGACGTACACCCAAGTGCCGGACAGTACGTTTACACGCCGGACAACCAGCCGCTGATCGGGCCGGTATCGGAGTTACCTGGATTTCATCTGAACTGCGGTTACTGGGCTGGCGTGATGCTTTCGGCCGGTTCGGGCAAGTGGGTGGCGGATTTGATCACCGGAGTGATGGATCCCCAGGACAACCCGATGCGCTTGAGTCGCTACGAAGAGGGGATCGTCGTAGAGAGCGATAGTTTTCTGAGTGGGCGACATTAAGAGGGAGAAGGCAGTACGCAAATCAGCAAGTGCGGATAAACTACATCCGGCGGATAAACTACATCCGTAGGCAAATAGACAAGCGGACACAAGGAGTATGACGATGCTTCGCAACTGGACTGAGTTTCTCTCCCCAGACGACATAGAACAAATCCACGATACGAGCATGAAGTTGCTGGCAAACGTGGGGATGCGGTTTCCACAACATGAGGCGATCGAGATCTTCAAGGGACACGGGTGCAAGATGGACGGCTGCACCGTGTACCTGAGCGAGAAGCAGGTGATGGAGGCCCTGGAGACGGCACCGTCGCAGTTCACCATCCATGCTCGAAACCCGGACAAGAGTGTGACCGTCGGTGATGGAGAACCGGTATTTGCGCCGGGCTACGGCGCGCCGTTCGTCGTAGACGCCGAGGTCGGAAAGCGCGAGGCCACACTGCAGGACTACGAGAACCTGGTGCAACTGGCTCACGCCCTCCCCAACCAGGACCTGAGCGGGCATCTACTCGTGGGGCCCGGAGACGTGCCAGCACAGACCGCTCATTTATGTATGCTGCATGCCAACATGGTCCATTCTGACAAGCCCTTCATCGGCAGCAGTGAGGGAGCAACTGGCGCACGCCACACGATGGAGATGAGCGCAATCCTCTTCGACGGGCAGCCACAACACCCCGTGACGATCGGGCTGATCAACTCGCTCAGCCCGCTGAGCTACAGCGCCGAGATGATTGAAGCGCTGATCATCTACGCCCGCGCCCGACAGCCCGTCGTCATCGCCGCCATGGCTCTGGCCGGCTCCACCGCCCCGATCACCCTGGCCGGATTGCTGGCCCAGAAGAACGCCGAACTACTGGCAGGCGTAGCCCTCACACAGATCATCAGCCCAGGCACCCCCGTCATCTACGGCTCCACCTCGACCAACCTGCACATGAAGACCGGGAGCCCGTCCATCGGTGGCCCGGAACTGGCACTGGTCGTGACGGCCACCGCCCAATTGGCCCGCCATTATGGGCTTCCCGGCCGTGGTGGTGGCGCGCTGACCGACGCAAACAGCCCCGACGCCCAGTCCGGCTTCGAGTCGATGATGGGCCTGCTGACCGCCGTCAACAGTGGCATAGATTTCGTGTTGCATGCCGGCGGCATCGTCAGCTCCTACCTCGCCTTCTCCTACGAGAAGTTCGTGCTCGACGACGAAATGTGCGGGATGGTGCGCCGATATCGACAGGGCTTTACCGTCACGCCTGAGACGCTGGCCTACGATCTGATCGCCAAGGTTGGGTCTGCCGGCAATTTCATGATGGAGAGGCACACCGTCAAGCGCTGCCGCACCGAGTTCTGGCACCCACAGGTAGCCTCACGGGTAGATCTGGCGGCGTGGCACGATGGTGGGCGGCCGGACGCTATAGAACGTGCCCGCAAGCGCTGGCAGCATTTGCTGGCCGGGCACCAGAACCCGCCCCTAGACGATGCGACAGCCCGCCAGTTGCGGTCCTTTGTGGAGGAACACGCACACGACGCTTAGGCAGAAAAAAGGAGGTAAACCCAATGTTAGTGGGCAAGAGAATGACACCGAACCCAATCACGATCAAACCCGACGTTCCAATTGCAGAAGCGCTGGAATGGATGCGCCGCGAAAAGGTACGCCGCTTCCCCGTGGTCGACGAGGATGGCAAATTGATCGGCATCGTCGCGCGCTCGGACCTGCTCCACGCAGCGCCCTCGTCCGTCACGTCCCTGAACGTGTGGGAGATCACCTACCTGCTCTCCCAGGTGAAGGTGGAAGAAGTGATGACAAAAGAGGTGATCACCATCTGCGAAGACTGCCCGATAGAGGAGGCCGCCTGCATCATGGCCGACAACAAAGTCGGCGGCCTGCCGGTCGTACGCGAAAGGGCGGATGCCGCGCCATCGGATGCCGCCATTCCGATGGCGCGGCATCCGATGGTGGTCGGCATCATCACCGAATCAGACCTGTTCAAGGCGTTTCTCGAGGTCTTCGGCGCGCGGGAGAAAGGCGTGCGCATGACAATCCTGGCTCCCTATTTCAAGGGTTCACTGGCTCAGATCAGCTCCGCCATCACGGAGCATGGAGGCCTGATCGTGGCTCTGAACGTTTTCTTGGGCGAGGACCCCTCCAACTGGGGATGTGTCCTGAAGGTATCCGATATATCCAAGGACCAGTTGGTTGAAATCGTCGAGCCTCTGGCGGTCGAGATCCTCGACGTGCGTGAGATCTGAGCTGAATGGACAATCCTGACCGCAACCCTCGGATGCAGTTTATCCGCCGGATGCAGTTTATCCGCCGGATGCAGTTTATCCGCCTAAACCTATCGTAAATAATAAGTAAGAAGGAGGTAATAACAAATGAGTGAAATCCTGGAAAAAATCTCTACCGCCGTCATCGAAGGCGACCTGAACGAGATCGCTGACCTGACCGAGGACGCCCTGGACGAAGATCTAAGCGCCCAGGAGATCCTGGACAACGGCCTGATGGCCGGTATGGATTACGTCGGCGTCGAGTTCAAGGCCGGCAACATGTTTGTGCCCGAGGTGCTGCGCTCCGCCAGGACAATGCAGACAGCGATGGACATCCTGAAGCCACTGCTGGCCGAAACCGGCGCGAAGATGACCGGCAAGGTACTGCTGGGCACCGTCAAGGGCGACCTGCACGACATCGGCAAAAACCTGGTCGGCATGATGTGCGAGGGCGCTGGCTTCGAGGTCAAGGACATCGGCAGGGACATCGAGCCCGAGGAGTTCATCGAAGCGATCAAAGAATTCGAGCCGGATATACTGGGCATGTCCGCCCTATTGACCACGACGATGCGCGCGATGGAGAGCACCATCAAGGCGCTGGAGGAGGCCGGGCTGCGCGACCAGGTGAAGGTGATGATTGGCGGCGCGCCAGTGACCCAGACGTTTGCGGATCAGATCGGCGCCGATGGCTACGCCTCGAACGCCGCCTCGGCCGCCGACCTGGCCAAGCAGTTCGTCGCTGCGGCCTAGTTTCTCAGCCGGATGCTGGCCATCGGAATGGCGGCATCCGATGGCGCGTCATCCGCAACCATTAGAGCGAGATAAATAAGGAGGCCCTCTATGAGGAGGACAAACTACCGAGTCAATTCAGGCGTGCGCTTTCATATGCTCTCCGACGACCAATTGCAGGAGCTTTTCGAGGGCGTGCTTCACGTGCTGGAGTACACCGGCCTCGAGGTGCATCATGCAGAGTCTCGGGACACCCTTAAGAAAGCCGGAGCCTGGGTGGACGGCAAACGAGTACGTATCCCCAGATGGCTGGTGAAGAAATCGCTGGACCTGGCACCGCGCAGCTTCACTCTGTTTGCCCGCGACGGCAATCCCAAGCACGACATTCACATCGGCCCCGGTCGCGCGCACTTCGGCCCTGGCCCCACGTGCCCCAATTTCATCGACGTGGAGACACTGGAGCGCCGGCCTTACGTCAAGAGCGACGTACCGCTCGTGGCCAAAGTCGTGGATGCACTGCCCAATATCGACTTCTGCGAATCGCTGGGCACCGTCAACGACGTACACTATGACCTGGGCGCGCTGTACGAGTTCGCCGGCATGTTCCCCAACACCAGCAAGCCTATCGTGGCCTGGTCCTACGACAAGTTCGATTCGGAGGCCATCCACAAGATCGCCATCACCGAGGCCGGAGGTCAGGAGGCGTTCGAGAGGCGGCCCAACTACGTTCACTACTGTGAGCCACTGTCGCCGCTGGTCAGCACCTTCGAGGCGCTGGACAAGCTGGTCTTCGCTGCCCGGCGTCGCATCCCGCTGGTCTTCACCCCCTGCCCCATCGCTGGCGGCACCGCGCCGGTGACCGCTGCGGGTATCATCACCCAGGGCACGGCCGAGTCTTGGATGGGCCTGACCATCGCCCAGGCAATTCAGCCCGGATTGCCCTTCATCATGGGCGGCGTGTTCTCGGTGATGGATATGAACTCGATGATCCTGGCCTACGGCGCGCCTGAGCTGCCGCTGATGATGGCCGGGCTCACCGAGTTGGCCCACTATGCCGGCCTGCCGCTGTGGCAGACGGGTGGTTGTACCGACTCCAAGACGTTCGATGAGCAGGCCATCATCGAGGGGTCGATGTCGGCCTTCTTCTCCGCCCTCACCGGCGGTGACCTGTGCCACGACGTAGGGTACACCGAGAGCGCCATGACCGGTTCGGTGTTCCAGTTAGCCGCCATGGACGAGGCCATCGGCTACTCCCGACGCATCACGCGCGGCATTGAGGTCAACGACGACACGCTGGCTGTGGACGTGATCCACGACGTGGGTCCCAACGGCCACTACCTGCGCGAAGCTCACACCCGCCGCTACTACAAGAATGAATTCTGGTACCCCAAGCTGTGCGATCGGCGCAACTACGAGGAGTGGGAGATGATGGGCAAGCAGACTTTCAAAGACAGAACTGTCGCCCGCGTGCACGACATCCTGGCCGCTCATCAGCCTTCCTCGATCAAGCCGGAAACAGAAAAGGTGATCCAGGAGATGTTGGAGGAGGCGGAGGACCGCGTCAAGACGGACGAGTGGACCAATCGGACCAAAGATGACTGAGCGGAGCGTCGGACTGTGGTCCGACGCAAGCGCGTGCGGACGCAGACGTCCGTCTTGTGAGAACTGAGAGGGCGGATGCAGACGTCCGTGGGCGGACGCAGACGTCCGTGATTGAATTGAAGTGGAGGGAGAAAAAATATGAGTAGGCTTTACGAGAGACTTTCAACCGCCGTGCTGGAGGGAGATGCCGAAAAAGCTGCCAAGTTGACACAGAAGGCATTGGACGAGGAGCTCCCGGCCAAGGAAATTCTGGACAATGGCCTGGTCCTGGGGATGAACGAGGTAGGTGTCCGCTTCAAGCGTGGCGATATGTTTGTGCCGGAGGTCCTGATGTCCGCCGACTCGATGTCGGCCGGGATGGCACTCCTGCGCCCGCAACTGGCCGCCAGCGGTGCAAAAATGGCCAGCAAGATTCTGTTGGGCACCGTGAAAGGCGACTTGCACGACATCGGCAAGAACCTGGTCGGTATGCTGTGCCAGGGCGCTGGCTTCGAGGTCATTGACATCGGTTTCGACGCCGAGCCGGAGAAGTTCATCGCTACCATCAAGCAGCAGCAGCCCGACATCGTGGGGATGTCAGCCATGCTGACCACCACGATGCGCGCCATGGGCCACACCATCAAAGCCATCGAGGAGGCCGGCCTGCGCGACCAGGTCAAGATCATCGTCGGCGGCGCGCCGGTGGATGCCGAGTTTGCCAAACGCATTGGGGCCGATGGGTATGGCTCCAACGCCCCGTCTGGCGCTGACCTGGCCAAAAGACTCGCTGGCATCACCTAGCAAGGGAGGGAAGGAGATCAGACCATGCAAGTAAGAAAAACGAATTACACAGTAAACGCCACACCCACCTTCGAGGTGCTTACCGAAGAGGAAATCGAGGCCATCTACTATGCGGCCCTGAGTGTGCTGTATGAGACGGGCGTCCGGGTGTACGAAATGGAGGGCGTCGAGCTCGCTCACTCCGGTGGCGCGATCGTGGAAAACAGGGACGAGAAGAGTGCACTGGTCAAGATGCCGCCCTGGATGGTGGACAAGGCGCTGGCCACGTTGCCCCGGAAGGTCGTCGTGATCGGCCCCGACCGTAAGCACAAGATGGAACTGTTCAAGAACCAGATCTACTTTGGTGCTGGCTCGGACACGCCATTCACCATCGATCCCTACACCCGCGAGCGGCGACGGGCGACCTACGACGACGTCAAGAACTTCGCCAAGCTAGCCCAGGCGATGCCCAACATGGACTTTCACATGTCACTGGGTATCTGCCAGGACGTATCCGTGGGCACCTATGACCGCTGGCAATACCTGGCCATGCTTGAGGGGACCAACAAACCCATCAACATCACCGCCGTGGATCTGGATGGCCTGAAAGACCAGTTTGAGATGGGCCTCATCCGGGTGGGCGGCAAGGACGAGTGGAAGAAAGGGCCTGCCTTCTCGCTCTATATCGAGCCGGTGTCGCCCTTGAGCCATTCCCAGGAGGTGATCCAGAAACTGCTCTTCGCTTCCGACAACGACATCCCCTTCGTCTACACACCCTGTCCTCTGGCTGGCGCGACGGCCCCCTGTACCCTGGCTGGCACGGCCGTGCAGGCCCTCACCGAGAGCCTGTTCGGCATCGTCCTCAGCCAGTTGCGCAAGCCCGGCGCGTCGCTCATCATCGGCGGCCTGATGTCGAACATGGACATGCTGACGACCGTGTACTGCTACGGCTCGCCGGAGATGGCGCTGCTCAGCGCTGCCTACACCCAGATCACCAAGTGGCTGGGCGTGCCCGAGTACGAGACGTGTGGCTGCTCCGATGCCAAGCTCTTCGACGAACAGGCGGCGATGGAATCCACCATCAACACGACCACCGCCGCGCTCATCGGTGGCAATATGATCCACGATGTCGGCTACCTGGAACAGGGCCTGAGCAGCTCAATGGAGATGATGGTCGCTACCGACGAGATCGTCGACCGGGTCAGACGCATCATGCGCGGCATCCCTGTCGACGACGGGACCAAGGCGCTGGACGTGATCGAGGACGTCGGCCCCGGCGGTCACTATCTCGAACACGACCACACCTACGACCGCTTCAAGACCGAGATCTGGCGGCCAAAGTTGACCGATCGCTTGAACTGGGAGAACTGGGAAAAGGCCGGTAGCAAGACCTTCCGCGATCGCTGCCACGAGCGCGTGATCGAGGTCCTCGAGGCCGAGACCGAGCCGCTCATGGACGAGGCGATGTACAAGGAACTGCGTCGTATCTGCGAACTGGCCGACGCACGCCACAAGGACGAAGAGCTGGACATGCAAATGTTCGTGTAGATCACGGCGCGTGCGGATCAGAATCCGTTAGCCGCAGTGATGGCCCCTCTCCTCCAAGGAGGAGAGGGGCCGGCACGGGTTTGGCGAGGCACTCATATTGGATACCAACAACAGCCCCCCAGGCACCCTGGTGCTGGGCATTGATACCGGCGGCACCTACACCGACGGCGTGCTGATGGAATACAACTCGCGCCGGGTATTGGCGACTCACAAGAGCCTGACTACCAAGCGCAACTTCTCCATCGGGATCGAGCAGGTCATCGAGCACATCCACATCCAGGATCCGTCGGCAATCAAGATGGTCTCGATCTCGACGACGTTGGCCACCAACGCCATCGCCGAGGGCAAAGGCAAGCGGGTCGCGTTGCTCCTGATCGGCTACGACCCGGAGCTCGTCACGTCGTTTAAACTGGAACGTCGTTTCGCTACCCCGAACTACTACTACTTTGCCGGAGGGCACGACCTCTACGGCCGGGAGCAAGAGCCACTGGACCTGCCAGCGATCCTGGCCCAGGTCAACCAGATCAAGCACAAAATAGACGCCATCGCCGTCTCCAGCTACTTCAGCCCGCTCAACCCGGAGCACGAAAACCGGGTCTATAAGGCTGTCTCCAGCATCTGCGATCTGCCCATTGTGTTGGGGCACCAGCTTTCGACCAAGTTGGGCTCGGTGGAGCGCGCCACGACGGCGGCTCTCAACGCGTCGCTGCTGGCCGTGCTGCAAGAATTCGTCATCGCCGTGCGGCGGACCATGGAGCGTCGCCAGATTGACGCGCCCCTCATGGTCGTGCGGGGCGACGGCACACTGATGAGCGACGAATTCGCCGCCCACACGCCAGTCGAGACGATTCACTCCGGGCCAGCGGCCAGCGCCATCGGTGGCCGCTTTCTCTCCGAGTTGGACAACGCATTGGTGGTGGACGTGGGAGGCACGACCACCGACATCGCACTCATTCAGGACGGAGAAGTGACCGTCAGCGAGGAAGGCGCCACCGTTGGTGAGTACAAAACAGCCGTCAAGGCAGCACATCTGCTATCCATCGCCCTGGGCGGGGATAGCCATATCACTCTGAATCGGGAGAAGCAGATCGCCATCGGACCCGAGCGGGTGGTACCCCTGGCACACCTGGCCCACGAGTATCCGCAGGTAGGAAACCGTCTCAAGGCTCTGTCGAGACGAACCTGGGCACAGGCCACACCGGATTGGCTGGAATACTGGTTCCTGCTGCGCGAGCCGCATGAGGATCTGCTGCAGGCGGATGGCAGACATCCAACGACACAAGAGAAAGCGCTGGTCGAATTCCTGCGCGACGGCCCCCAGCCCGTGCCGGAGATCGCCCGGCACCTCAACGTCCTGCACGTGGCGCAGATCGGCGTCCAGGGACTCCTGCGTCAGGAGATCATCGGCAAGGCCGGCCTCACCCCCACGGACCTGTTGCACGTTGAGGGCCGGCATACCCCGTGGGACGTCGAAGCGGCGTCCCTGGCCCTGGAGGTGTTCTCCCACTACCAGTTTCGGGACCCGGCAGAACTTCGTCCGGAAGTGTGGCGACGGACAACTGAGATGATCGTGCACGCCATCGTCACATTTCTGACTGGTCGAAACCTGGCGCCACCCAACGGTAACCCCCCAGGCAACGACAATGACATGGGGCGGTGGTTCTTCTACAACGCCCTCTACGACACCCACCCCCACTTGGAGACACGCTTTCGGCTACACGAACCCATCATCGGCATCGGCGCGCCAGCCGCCTTCTTCTTAAAGGACGTCACCGACGCACTCCACACCGATCTGATCCTGCCCGAGCATCACCAGGTCGCCAACGCCCTGGGCGCGATTGCCGGCACGGTCATGGTGACCGAAGAAATCCTGGTGTATCCAATGCTATCGCGCTCGGGTCTCGAGGTACTGGGCTACTACGTTCAGACCAGCGAAGGCGGATGGCACCGACCGCGCGGACAAAAGGCGTCCGAGCGATCGACGACATCCGAACGACGCGAGTTCGAGGAACTCCACGACGCCCTGGCCTGCGCCCGTGCGCTGAGCCAGGAACGCGCCCTGGGGGCAGCCTTGCGCTCCGGTGCCGACAATCCGCAAGTAGTCGTCGAGGAACTGACCGACGGGTTGGATACCTATCGGATTCGGGCCAAGGCGATGGGCAATCCACGCCTGACGAGGTAAAATGGACACAGGTTCCTTCGGAGGTAGACTGAATGGGAATGGAAATGGTGCGGGTTGACACCCAACACGCCTACGAACAGATATGGGAAAAGATCACCACGCTGGAACTGGCACCTGGCGCACAGATCAACGAACAGGCGCTGGCCAAAGAGCTGGAGACGGGCTTGGTGCCGGTGCGCGAGGCACTCAGGCTGCTGGCTCGCGAAGGCCTGGTCGTGATCACACCCCGGCATGGCCTGTACGTGGCCGACGTCAACGTGTCGGACCTGGAGCAACTCAGTGAGATACGCCTCCCGCTGGAGGCACTGTGCGCCCGCCTGGCCGCCCAACGGGCCACCCCCGACGATCTGGTCATCCTGGAGGCCCTGCGCCAGGAGCAGGCCAACGTCCCAACCGAGAACAGCAGGCGTCTCTTCGATCTGGATCACAAATTCCACCAGGCCATGGCCCGGGCAGCCGGGAACAAGTACCTGACCCAGACGTTGGACCACTTATTTGGCCTGTCGCGACGGCTGTGGTACCTGGTCCTGCCCCACCTGGGCTATCTGCCCTCCGCCGTCGAAAAGCACCTGGACTTGGTGGACGCCATCAAGGTCGGTAACGCCGACCGCGCCGAGCAGGTCATGCGCGATCACGTCGGGGAGTTCTACGCTAAGGTACACCAGACCTTAATGTCAAACGATGACGACTTGGCCACGTAACTGAAGTATGGTACACTTTCTTCAGGAGGATATATGCTGGTAAAAGATCAGATGACCCCCAATCCTGTATGCGGGCATCCCAAGATGCCGGTCACGGAGGCCCAGGCGCTGATGCAGGAAAGCAACTTCCGGCACCTGCCGATCTTGGACGCCGATAACAAGCTGGTGGGCTTGATCACACAGCGATCGCTGATGCACGCCATTCCTGACGATTTGGATCAGTTCGGCCCCTTTGTGGTCAACTATGTGCTGGCCAAGCTCCAGGCCCACAACATCATGGTCCGGGATGTGATCACCATTGGCCCAGATACCACCATCGAGGAAGCCGCCCGAATCATGGCCGACAACAAGATCGGGTGCTTACCCGTCATGCAAGAGGATGAGCTGGTGGGCATCATCAGTGACAACGATCTATTCAGGATCATGATGGAACTACTGGGTGCCCGGCGGGCTGGTGTGCGGATGACCGTCCTGCAGCCAGACCGGGCAGGGGAAGTCGCCCGCTTGACCAGGACCATCGACGCGCAGGGTGGCTACGTATCCGTGTTCGTGACCTATCCCACGTCAGATCCAGGCACCTGGGCCTCCGTGGTCAAGGTCGCCAACGTCTCTGAAGACGCGCTCGTGGAGGCTGTCAGCAGCATGCCGGACGCCCACATCCAGGACGTGCGGGAGGTATAACGCGCCCGCTTTCAAAGACAATGAACACACCGAAGTCAACATTGGCACACAGTGCAGATCGTTCAAATCCGGGGGCTGATACCTCCCATCGACCGGACATGCTCGGTTACCTGTCCGTGCTGGCCGCGTCCGCGTGCTGGGGCACGTCGGGGATATTCGTCAAGTTCATTATGGCCAGCGACGACGTCACAGCGCTCGCGCTCGCCTTCTGGCGCGACCTGTCTACCTTCCTCGTCCTTTTCATTGGTATCAAGTTGCTCTGCCCGGCCTGGCTGCACGTCCAGCGGCGCGATCTTCCCTGGCTGATCGGCCTGGGGGGAAGTCTGGGCATCTTTCACGTCTTCTGGAATCTAGGCGTGTTTCTCAACGGGGCCGCCGTCGCCACCGTACAGCAGGCAGCCATGCCCGCCATTGTCGCTATCGTCGCCTGGGTGATCTGGCGCGAACCGCTGACCTGGAACAAGATACTGGCCATCGCGCTGACCTTTACCGGCACGGTACTCGTCTCCGGCCTGAATACCTTGGCGCAGGCTGAACTCACGCTGCCGGGGCTCCTTGCCGGCTTGGGCATCCCGTTTGCCTATGCCAGTTGGAACCTGTTTGGCAAGAAGGTGCGAGAGAATTACAACCCCTTGGTGACTCTGACCTTTGGCTTTGCCTTTGGCGCATTGGTGCTGCTGCCCTTTCAGTTTTTCACACCCCAGCTCTGGCCCGTGCCCGCTATGAGCTGGTTCTGGTTCGCTGGCCTGATTCTTATCTCGACCATTTTTGCCTTCTCTACGTACATGTTTGGGCTGGGGCGTCTGCCGGCCAGCGTGGCCACCATCCTGGCTATGGCCGAAATCCCTATCGTCGCGTTCTACACGTACGCCTTTCTGAACGAAACCATGACGGTTGACCAGGTCATAGGTGCCCTACTGGTAATAGGTGGCGTCCTCCTGCTTACCTGGCGCAAGCGACGAGGTCCTCCCAACCCAGACACCGTGAAAACCTGAAGTCATTGCGGACAAACTGCATCTTGACACGCTCAGGCCGGACCACAGTCCGGCCCCAAACGGATTCTGATCCGCGAACGGATTCTGATCCGC
>Ga0180431_10005132_pt1 | contig 16073 bp, 14 predicted proteins | sample SS_ome_11_FD_132459 | JGI IMG/M metagenome (GOLD analysis project Ga0180431, IMG submission 132459) | Hypersaline lake sediment archaeal communities from the Salton Sea, California, USA - SS_1_MS_1 metaG | ecosystem: Environmental > Aquatic > Non-marine Saline and Alkaline > Hypersaline >... | reverse complement strand
CATAGATGGCCGTCGCGAGCTCGCTGCCGTCCTCGAGGCTCACGAGTGCAGTGCGCGCAGACTCGGTACCGAAGTCGATGCCAATGGCATACTTGCCCATGATCTGTACCTCCTGGTCGTGAGGGGCCAAGCCAAAGCGAGAGAAGGACTTGCGCCCAGACGCGCGGCGACTATAACATCAGGGTATGGCAGCGTCAAGGTCCGAGTCATCTGGAGACAGTTCAGCAACCCATAGCAAACCGCTGGGTATACCTCAAGCCCCACTCTGGGTAGCCAGGGCATGTATCGCGGTGGTGCTCGTGGCCAACGTACAGTGTGCGCTGGCCTTTGTGGTGACGCCTGACGACTATACAGGAGGCTTTCAGGTAGCGGGGCTGGCTGGCGCTACGATGGTCCGATCGCTGGGCATCCTCTTCTTCATGTGGAATGTCCCTTACGCCGTCGCCACGTGGCACCCACGGCGACATCGCATCTCGCTGCTCGAAGCCATCGCCATGCAGACCATCGGGCTCGCGGGCGAGCTGCTCATGATGTGGCGGCTGCCTGACGTTGGCTACGAGGCGCTGCGAGCCACAGGCCAGCGGTTCGCGCGGTTCGATGCCGCAGGGCTGGCGCTCTTGGTCGCGGCACTCGCATGCGTCGCCCTGGGAGATCGCGCCTCGCCCCAGCGATAGGCTGGCCGTCTCCCTCCCGCGCTAGTCGCGCTTCTGGAAATAGGCCACCGTGCGCTTGAGCCCCTCATCCAGCGAGACCTCAGGCTCCCACCCGAGATCGCGAGCGGCAGCGCTCGCATCGAGATAGATGCAAAAGACCTCGCCGAGCTTGGCGGGGCCGTGAAGACCATCGGCCTCGTAGCCCGTGGCGTTCTTGAGCGATGCGAACACCTGATTGATGCTAGTGCCCACGCCCGTCCCAAGGTTGTAGATGCCGCCGCTGCCGGCATCGAGTGCTAGGACGTTCGCCCGTGCGATATCGCCCACGTAGCAAAAGTCGCGAGCCTGCTCGCCCGTGCCATTGATGACCGGCGCCTCGCCAGCTAGCATCTGGTTGGTCCAGATCGCGACAACGCCCGCCTCTCCATAGGGATCCTGGCGAGGGCCATACACGTTCGGAAAGCGCAGCACCGTATAGTCTAGATTGTAGTTGACTCGGTAGAGCGAGAGATAGTGCTCCACGTGATGCTTGCTGGCACCATAGGCATCAAGCGGGTTGATAGGATGCTTCTCGTCCACGGGGAGGTACTCGGGCTCACCATAGACAGCGCCGCCGGTCGACGCATAGACGATCTTTTGAGTACCGTACTCGCGAGCTAGTTCCAACAGATTCAGCGAACCGATGATGTTCACCTCAGCATAGAGGACGGGCTTTTCCATCGACTCGCGCACGTTGGCCTTGGCCGCTAGATGGCAAATGGCCTCGGGCTTGGTCTCCTCGAACACCTCGGCCAACGCCGATGCATCGCGGATGTCGACTTTGTAGAACGCAGCAGCCTCGTGAAGGTTGCTCTCCTTGCCCGTCGACAGATCGTCTACCACGGATACGTTGTGACCCGCGTCTAGACACGCATCAACCACGTGCGATCCGATAAACCCCGCTCCGCCGGTGACAAGGACCCTCATCTCGCCCAGCCTTTCCCTCGAACCTACAGCCAGCAACGGCACTCTGCAGGATTATACCACGATCGTTGCCTATCCAGAAAGCATGCGTGCCGCGTGCATGTCCCTAATGGCTGGCGTTGCCTCGGTTGACAGCCTTACCCCAAGCGCACCATAATGGTGCGCGTCTAGGCCTATGTGCTGTAATGGGGGAAGCGTGCTCGATCTGACGTTGCGGGGCCAATGCGATAGGGCCAGCCGCCTGCTCTCAGAGAATCGCACCGTGGAGGCAGAGCTCGCCTGTCGCCGCGTCTTGACCGCCTACCCTCACTATGTCCGGGCCTACGGCCTTCTGGGCGAGACGCTGATCGCACGCGGAGACTATGAACGGGCCACGGGCCTCTATCAGCGAGTTCTGGGGGCCGATCCGGAGAACTTGGTCGCCTATGCGCAGCTCTCGAGGCTGTTCGAGGCGCGCGGCCTGCTAGATGAGGCCATCTGGCATTTGGAGCGAGCCTTTGAGCTCGAGCCGGGAAGCCACGCGATCCGCGCAAGCCTGAGCCGACTCTACCAGGCACGTAGCATCCCTGTCCGCGGCCGCCTGAAGATGAATCGAGCCGCCCTTGCACGATGCTACATGCGCGGCCAACTCTATGACAGAGCCGCAAACGAACTCGCGCCGCTCGTGCGCGAGTTCGAGGGGCGCCTTGACCTGCTGGTAGCCTTGGCCGAGGCTTTGTGGTTCGACGGGAAGACCGACCACGCAGAGCAGATATGCCAGGAGGTCCTGGCATCCGCTCCTTACTGCCTCAAGGCATCGCTCATCTTGGGCAAGATCTGGCTTGGCTCCGAACGTGATCACCATGCGCGCACGCTCCTCCAGCAAGCCCAGGCACTGGACCCCGAGAACGAGGTCGCGAACGATCTCTTTGGCAGCGGCACGCCTCTGCCTCGTCGCACGCCCAGGGTGCCGCTAGAATCAGAGCAAGACTCATCTGACGAGGAAACCGAAAGAGAGGACGTCGAGGCCACGTACCAGGTTGTGCAGGATGAGGCCGGCGAGCGGGCAGTCGAGGAAGAACCGAGTCCGCCCGCTCGGCCTGTCCAGGAGATCGCACGTCGCCTCGGTCAGCTTCTTAGGCCCCACGCCGCGCGTGAAGAAGAACAGAGGGAAGCAGAGCAGGTGGCGGGTTCGGCACCCGAGGAAGGCGCGGAGCCAGTTCCCGAGGAGGGACCCTCTATCCGCTCCGAACTGCCCGACACCCAGGGCTGGCAGGGCAAATCCCTGTTGGACGTTCTGAACGACTATGTAGAAGAGCACCCAGAAGACGTCGATGCGCGTCTTGACTTGGCACGCAGGTACCGCGACATCGGCGACTTGGCTGGCGCACTCGAACACTATCGCGCTCTCGTCGAGGCAGGCCCAGAAGTGCTGCCCGGTGTCGTTACCGACTTGGAGTTCCTGAACAACGTCTATCCGCGTACGCACACCCTGTTGGATCTGCTCGAGCGTGCCCGTGAGCGCTCACGCCGTCAACCAAGCTAGCATCGAACCAATCGCCACAATCACAAGGAGCCAACCATGGAAACGACGCTCGTGATCATCAAGCCAGACGCGGTTCAGAGAGGGCTCATCGGCGAGATTATCTTGCGCCTCGAGAGACGCGGTCTCAAGATCATCGCCATGAAGCTGATGCAGATCGACAAAGACCTAGCCGAGCGCCACTATGGCATCCACCGCGGTAAGCCATTCTTCGAGGGACTCATCCAATACATCACCTCGGCCCCGGTTGTGGTCATGGCCGTCCAAGGCCCCAAGGCCATCCAAGCGGTCCGTTCCACGATGGGTGCCACCAATCCTCTGGACGCGGCTGCGGGGACCATCCGAGCGGACCTGGCCCTGGAAATCGGGCGGAATCTGGTGCACGGCTCCGACGGCCCAGAGACCGCAGAGCACGAGCTGGCTCTGTTCTTCGAGGAGGATGAGCTGGTCGCCTGGGACCGCGATACGGACCGCTGGATCAACGAGTGATCTCTCGCGCTGACACAGCCACACCCGAGGGAGCCGATGGGCTCCCTCGTTTTTGCGCGTCGTCCCAGGCGACGTTGCCACACCGGAGGTCTCGCTTGTGGATCTGACGCTGTACGCTCTGCTCTTGCTCCTAGGCGCAATCTGGGGCGGCTCGTTTCTCCTCATCAAGATTGCCGGTAACGCTTTTGGGCCATTCACCATCGCCTTTCTGCGGGTGCTCCTGGGATCCATCATCCTGCGGCTCGTGCTACACGCCAGAGGTGTTCCGCCACCGCGCGGATCAGAGGCGCGCAAGCGCTTTGCCGTCGTGGGGGCCTTCAGTGTGTTCATTCCGTTCAGCCTAATCTCCTGGGGAACGCTGCGTATCCCTAGCGGATCGTCGGCCATCCTGAACGGCACCATGCCGCTCTTTTCGGCCATCGTGGCGCATCTCGTCGGCGAATCCCGTCTCAGTCTGCGCAGCGCCGCTGGCGTGTTGGTCGGATTCCTGGGTGTTGTGGTGCTTGCCCTACCCAACATGCGCAGCGGCTTGCTGGAAGGACTCTGGGGCCAGTTGGCCGTGCTACTCGCCTCGATGAGCTATGGCATCGGCATCGTGTACGCTCGGCGCAAGGTGACGAGATGGCCACCCCTTGCCGCTGCGTACGGGCAGATCGCCTACGGCTGCGCCTGGCTGTTCCCCCTTGCCCTGCTGGAGCAGCCGTGGCAGACTATGCCTACGGTGCCATCGGTGGGGGCCCTCCTGATGCTCGGCATCGTCCAAACGGCCATCGCCTATGTGATCTACTATGAGCTCTTGGCCAAAGGAGGTGTTACGTTCACATCCATGGTGACGTACATCCTACCGCCCTTTGGGTTGCTGTGGGGATGGGTCTTTCTGCGCGAGCCGTTGACCTGGCGGGCGATTCTCACGCTGGCGTTGATCATTGCAGGCATTCTGCTCGCGCGCTCGCCATCCAGGCCGGCGAGGTCTTCCAAGCCACAGGGAATGGCATCACATGCCCAAGGCCATGCCAAATCCTAGCGAAGCTCCCTCGTCGCTAGGGCGTCGCATCGGGCGCGTCTGGCTGCTCTATCTACGTGGGCAACTCTTGTCCGCCCTGAGCATCGGCGTGCTCACGTGGGTCGTGGGGGCGGGGCTTGGGCTGGCCGGTGCCCTCTGGCTTGGGCTCTTTGCCGGCCTCATGGAGACCGTACCCCATATCGGGCCGCTCGTGGCCGTCGTCCCAGCCATCGTCGTCGCGCTATGGAAGGGCTCGACGGTCATCGACGTCGCCAACTGGCAGTTTGCGCTGATCATCGCGGCAGTGTACGTGGCGATCCAGCAGATCGGATCGCTCATCATCCAGCCCAAGATGCTGGGCAGAGAGCTGGACCTTCCGCCGCTGGTGGTGCTCATCGCGATCGTAGCGGGAACCGCCCTCGGTGGCATCGCCGGCCTGCTGCTGGCCGTCCCGATCCTGGTGACCGTACGCGAGATCGTGACCTATGCCATCGAGCGTCGTCAGGGAAACCACCATCACCATAGCGGCGCGCCCGGCGTTGCATCCACTCAGGACAAGGAGTAAGCTCGACATTGAGGGAAAGCTGCGGGACCTCGATCGCAGGATGCATGGTCGTCCCGCACACATAGGAGGTATGCCATGGAACGGATCGGCTTCATCCTCAAGGTGAGAGAGGACAAGATCGAGGAGTACAAGCGGCGTCACGCCAACGTCTGGCCAGAGATGCTCGATGCGCTGCGCGAGACGGGCTGGCACAACTATACGCTGTTCATGCGCGAGGATGGGCTGCTCTTTGGCTATGTGGAAACGCCCGATTTTGAGGCCGCCAAGGCAGGCATGGCCGGAAAAGAGGTCAACGCTCGCTGGCAGGCCGAGATGGGAGAGCTCTTTGAGGCGCTAGAGGGCCAAGACCCCGACGAGGCCATGAACCCCCTGGAGATCGTCTTCCACCTGGACTAGGTGCCTCGGCTCTGATCGCCGAAACGTGGGCAGCCTACCGGCTGCCCACGCCGCTTGTCTCAGGAACCGGCTTCGCTCGCAATGCGTTGCAGACCAGGGGAGGCAGTCATCACTCGCGAACGGATCGCCTCCAACGACTCCTGAGACTTGGCCTCGAAGCGCAGCGTGATAACTGGTTCGGTCACGGACCGACGCGCCAAGGCCCACCCATCTGCGAACTGGATCTTGACGCCATCGAGGTGGCTGCGAGGCAGATCCGCAAAGGTCGCCTCGAGATCGCTCAGGATGGCGTCGGCCCTCTCTGGGGCACAGGGAAGACGGAGATCCGGCGTGATGGGGTAGCTCGGAACGCCCTCCATGGCAGCCGCAAGCGACAGGCCTCGCTTGTCCAGAATCTCGGCCAGCATCAGCGTGGCATACAGGGCGTCATCGCGCCCCAAGGCTCCAAAAAAGTAGTGGCCGCTGATCTCACCGCCGAGAGCGGCCTGCTCATCCAGCATGCGTGCCTTGATGAACGCGTGTCCTGACCGCTCCGCTAGAGCCACGCCACCAGCACGCTCGATGGCTTCAGGCACCACAGAGGAACTCTTCAGGTCATAGACCACGCGCCCTCCGGCGTCGTCAGCCAGCCGATGCTCGACTAGGAGAGCAAAGATGCGGTCAGCGGCAAGCACCCGGCCGTTCTCATCCACAAAGATGACACGGTCGCCATCGCCATCATAGGCGGCACCCCACGCCCCCAAGCGCGCGCACACCGCCTGTAGATCGTTCAGATGCGTCGCGACGGCAGGATTCGGATGCCGATGGGGAAACGCACCGTCAGGCAGGCAGTAGAGAGGCTCCACGCGCAGACCAACACGCTGCAAAGCCATAGGCCCCAACCACCACATGGCGCCGTTGCCGGCATCCACCACTACTTCCCGGGGCGTTAGCTTGTCCCAAGGCGCAAGCAACGACTCTGCGTAGGGCTCGAGAGCGGGTGCTGTCCGGTAGCTCCCACGCGACGTGGGCCCCGTCTCTTCTGCCGCCTTGGCAAGAGCATCGATGTCTTCCGGCGTCACGGGGCGATCGCCGAACATCAGCTTGAAACCATTGTACTCTGGAGGATTGTGCGACGCCGTCACCATGACGGCCGCATAGGTGCCTAGCCGATCCTTGGCATCATACACGACCGGTGTCGGCACCACGCCGATGTCAACCACCTGGGCCCCATGCGACACCAACCCGCGCGCAAACGCCCACTTCAGGGGCGACGAGCTAGGTCGCAGGTCCGACCCCAGCACAACGTCCCGGCCGGCAATCCTCTCGCCGACGGCACCCCCCAACCGCTCTGCGATCTCCTCATCCAGATCGCTGCCGTATACGCCACGAATGTCACAGGCCTTGTAGATGCTCATGCCAAATAAGCTCGCTCGGAGCAGGCATCCAAAAAGCGGCCGTAGCGTTCCTCATACGCGCTCGCCATCTGGTGCCGTGGCGTGACAGGGCGCTGAAGCCGAACCATGTTGCTAACCGCATCCTCGACCCTGGGATAGTGGGCCGACCGCGCGGCCAACATGGCGGCGCCCATCGCCCCCGATTCCTCTTCCGGAACGACCATCTCTTTGCCAAGCACGTCCGCGCGGATCTGAAGCCCCGCCCGGCTGCGCGATCCGCCGCCTGCGCAATAGATGCGATCGCCTACCTTGGCCCCAAGCGATGCCACCACCTCATAGGCAAGCCGCTCCACATAGGCGAGTCCCTCCAGGTGTGCGGCGTAGAGGGTCTCGACTTCGTCTGCCTCACTCAGGGTAAATCCCTCGGCCTCCGGCTGCACGAAGGGAAAGCGCTCTCCCTTGCGCGTCAGCGGGTACACGATCAAGTCCGTCGGCGTACGATCCAGGGCAGCGGCGTTCAGAGAAGCCAATCGCTCCGCACCGAAGCGAAGCGAAAGACAGTCGGCGCCTGTGCTGCTAGCGCCACCGGGGGACCACCAGCCATCCGGATGCCGATGGCAGTAGATCCGCCCCTCGGGATCACGCACGATCTCTTCGGTGACGCCCTTGAGCACCAACGTCGTACCCAGCGTCGAGTTCCAGTCCCCCAAGGATGCTGCTCCACTCGCCAGTTGAGAGGCATTGCCGTCGGTCGCACCTGCGGCCACCAGGCTGGTGCGCGATAGCCCTGTGGCGCGGGCCATGGCGGCAGAGATCCTACCAACTGCCTGGCCCGGCGCCACTACCTGCGGCAACTTGCCCTCCGGTAGTCCGAGCGACTCCCAGATCAAGCTGGGCCAAGCCAGATCCACCACGTCATAGCCCCATTTGAGAGCGCTCGTCCAATCCGCGGTTCCGGGCGTCCCCGTCAACCACGCCGTCACCAAATCCGCGGGGCTGAGGAGCCAGCGTGCCTTGTCCAAGCGTCGGGGATCGTGGTCGGCCAGCCACACCGCCTTGGTCAAGGCATAAGAAGCGCTCATGCGCGTGCCGATCTTTCGCTGCCATCCCGTGGTAGCCTCCATCACACGCGGGACGACGCTGGCCGCGCGCGCGTCGGAATACATGATAGCGTTGCCAACGGGCTCGCCTCCCGGATCCGCCAAGCACAGCGTCCCCGAGGTGGAGGTCACCGCCGCGGCAGCGATCTCGCTCGCGTCCAATCCCTGCTCGCGAAGTGCGGTCACGGTCTTGGCCAGGCATCGCACCAGGGCATCCCGCCACATGCGCGGATCCTGCTCAAAGGCCCCCTCGCTGGTGGAGACCAGGGTCTCTGGCGGGAATGCCTCGGACACTTGCGCTTTGACCAGTCCCGCAAGATCCGATACGATGGCTCGCGTGCCTTGCGTGCCAACATCGATTCCCAATACGAGCATGTTTGCTCCTCTTTCGCGTGGGCACTGGCTCCTTCATCAAGGCCATTCTACACGCGCCACGACACCAGAACCAGTGTCTCTTTGCCCCAGATCAAGGGAGAATCCCATGCCTGAGATGACGCCCTACCAACGCACCCTCGCCCGCCTGCAGGGGCAGCCCGTGGATAGAGCACCCAACCAGAACATTCTGATGGCCTACGCGGCACGATACATCGGCGCCACTTACAGCGAGCTCGCGCAGGACTATCGCGTCCTCGTCGAAGGGAATCTCCGGGCCTGCAGCGGTCTGCACATCGATGTGGTGAGCGCGATATCCGATCCCTGGCGAGAGGCATCCGCATTTGGCGCTGAGATCACCTTCCCCGAAGACTCGGTGCCGATCTGCCGCACTCCTCTCCTCGCCTCGTATGGTGACTGGTCCCGGCTGGCACCGTGGGACCCCTGGGAACATGAGCGGACCCGTGATCGTCTTCTGGCGATCCAAGCCTATCGGGAACGCGTCGGGGGGCAGTACCCCATCTGTGGCTGGGTGGAGGGCGCCGCCGCCGAGGCAGCCGATCTACGAGGGGTAAGCGCTTTCCTCGAGGACCTGGTGCTCGAGCCGGACGCAGCGCACGACCTCTTGGCGCTGTGCTGCGAGGCTGGGACCCGTTTCGCGCTCGAACAGGTTCGCGCGGGAGCAGACATTATCGGGATCGGTGACGCTGTGGCCTCCCTGATGAGCCCAAGGATGTACCGCGTCTATGCATTGCCCCATGAGCAGCGCATGGTAGGAGCTATCCACGAGGCGGGTGCTCTGGTCAAGCTGCACATCTGCGGCGACACCTCTCGCCACGTGCCAGACATGGTCACTACCGGGGCTGACATCCTGGATATCGACTGGATGGTCGATATGGCACAAGCTGTGGCAACGGCGGCTGGCCGGACGTCGATCAACGGCAACTATGATCCGGTTGCCGTGCTGCTGGAAGGCACGCCTCAGGAAGTCTATGACGCCGCTATGTCTTGCGTTCGCGCTGGAGATGCCAAGGCCTTTGTAAGCGCAGGCTGCGAGGTTCCCGTCAACACGCCACAGGAGAACCTGCTCGCGCACTATCGCGCCGTTCGCGATGCCGCCAGGGCCGGTAGCTAGTCGCAGCGGGCTTGGAAGCTCTACCTGCGCTTGCCGCAGCAGTTCTTGTACTTGAGTCCGGATCCGCACGGGCAGGGATCGTTGCGGCCGACGTTGGCAAAAGCAGATTCCGGCAGCACGCGCTTTCGCTGCTGCAGGATGCGATCAGCTAGCCGCTCAAAGCCCGGCTGGCTGTAAGCAAAGAACTGCTTGTAGCCCTCGCAAAGATAGTGCTTGGGATCACCCCCGATGCCGACAAAGCGTGGACATCCCTGCTGGCAGAGGTGCAGCCACGGGCACTCTTGGCATTCGGGACGCGGTTCGCTCTTGGCTCTGGCAAAGGCGCGGACCACATCGGTCTCGAAAAGCTCCTCGAGTGGCGTGTCCATGATGTTGCCGACGTACAGATCGTCGCGCACGAAAAAGTCGCACGGGTACACATCGCCGTTGTGCTCCACCACAAGATAGTTGCCGCACTCGTGCTGATACGTGCACATCGGCGTTGTCTCGCCCAGGTACCCAGCCAGGATGGCATCAAAGTCGCGAACGGACGTCTGCGGATTGCCGCCGTTATACCACCGATCAAAGAGGGCACACATCGCGTCGCCAAACTGCTGGGAGCTCACAGAGAAATCGGTCGCCTCGCCCGTGTCGGGGTCTTGCTCCACGCAGGGGATGAACTGCAGGTAGGTAAAGCCCTGAGCCACGAAATAGTCATAGATCTCGACAGCATGGTCCGCCGTGACGTCGTTGAGCACCGCAAGCACGTTGAACTGTGTATGATAGCGATGCAGCATCCTCGCCGTGCGCATCACCCGATCAAAGGTGCCCTGACCGCTAAGGTCGACGCGATAGGTATCATGATAGGCCGCCGGGCCATCCAGGCTCAGCCCCACAAGAAAGCGATACTCCCGCAGGAAACGCGCCCATGCCCCGTCTAGCAACGTCCCGTTGGTCTGCAGACCGTTGCTGACCGATTGTCCCGACCGACCGTACGCTTGCTGGAGGGCAACCACCTTTTCAAAGAAGGGGAGTCCCATCAGCGTCGGTTCACCGCCCTGCCAGCCAAATGTGGCGTGCTGTGGATTGAGTGCCATCCCCTGACGGATCAGCTCGTCCAGCACCTCGTCGCTCATGCGAGGACGACGCTCTCCCTTGTACGGATCCGTAGGGCGCTCGTGGTAGAAGCAATAGCGGCAGTGAAGGTTGCAGTCACCAGCAGCCGGTTTGATGAGCAAGCTACGTGCGGGTCTAGTCGAGGCCACGTGCTATCCTCCGAGGGTAACATCCTGCCACGATCTTAGGGTCGGCAATGGATCGTGTCAAAGCAGGCGACCTTGCCGCGACTAGCGCGAGATGCTAGAATCATGTGCCGCTCAAGGGAGGAGAATCCACTCCATGGACATGCTTGCCTCGCTCAATCCAGCCCAGCGCCAAGCAGTGCTTGCCGTCGATGGCCCGGTGCTCGTGCTGGCAGGGCCAGGCTCTGGGAAGACGCGCGTGCTCACCCATCGCATCGCCTACATGGTGCGCGAACGCGGCATCTCGCCCTATCGCATTCTAGCCGTTACATTCACGAACAAGGCCGCTCGCGAGATGCTGCTGCGGCTAGAGCGCCTCTTGGGCGAGACCCGAGGCCTCACGGTGGGCACGTTCCATGCGTTCTGCGCTCGCCTCTTGCGTCAGGAGGCAGCTGCAGCAGGCATTCGCCCCAACTATGTCATTCTGGATGCCGATGAGCAGCTGTCCCTCATCACGCGCCTCGCCAAGCGGCTCAACCTGGATTCGAAGCAGTATCCCCCGCGATCCATCCAGAGCGCCATCTCTCGCGCCAAGAACGCTTCCACCACGGTGAGCGAATACCAGCCCCCAACCTATTGGCACGAGGCAGCGCAGCGTGTGTGGGAATCGTATGAGGAAATCAAAGAGACCACCGCCGGACTCGATTTCGACGATCTTCTCCTCCTAGCGGAGCGCCTGCTGCGCGACAACGCCGAGGTGCGCGCACGTTATCAGAACCGCTACCAGTACGTCCTCGTGGACGAATTCCAGGACACCAACCAAGCCCAGTACGATCTGGTGACGCATCTGGGCGGTGAGCGACAGAATGTCTTTGCAGTGGGCGACGAGGATCAGAGCATCTACAGTTGGCGGGGAGCCGACTATCGCAACGTGTCTCGGTTCCGCTCCACCTATCCAGAGGCCAAGGTCTTTTTGCTCGAGCAGAACTATCGCTCCAGCCAGAGCATTCTGGACGTCGCCCAGGCCGTCATCGCATCCAATCCCCATCGCACGCCCAAAAAGCTCTGGACAGAGAACTCTTCAGGGCCCAAGGTCCAGCTACACGAGGCATTCGACGAGCGCGACGAGGCCGAGTACGTCGTCAACGAGATCACACGCTTGGTACACCATGAAAAAGCGTGCCGATTCGCCGATTGCGCGGTGATGTTCCGCACCAACGCACAGTCCCGCTCGCTAGAGGATGCTCTCATGCGGCGCGGGATCCGCTATGTCCTGGTAGGGGGCACGCGATTCTACCAGCGCCGGGAGATCAAGGATCTCATCGCGTATCTCAGGCTGCTGCTGAACCCCAGCGACGAACTCGCCCTCGCACGCGTGATGAACGTGCCGCCGAGAGGCATCGGTCGTAAGACGGCCGCCAGCCTAGGCAAGTGGGCGCGCTCCTTGTGCAAGACGCGGGGCGAGGCCCTTCTCCATCTCGCAAGCCTGGCCGTCGCCAACCAAGCCGAGGCTCAAACGCCCTTTGACACGCGTACCCGCCGCGCGTTGGTCCCGCTCGCCTCGCTCTTGGCCGATCTGCGCAACTTTGCCACAACCCAGGGCGCTCTGTCGAGAGTCCTGACCGAGGTCATCGATCGTACAGACTATGTGGACTATCTCAACGATGGCGGCGAGGATGCCGAGGACCGCATCGATAACGTGCGCGAGTTGGTATCGGCCACCCAGGAGTATGATGGGCTGGAAATCCGGCAAGCCCTGCCTGCGTTTCTAGAGCAGGTCTCTCTCGTCGCCGATGTAGATGAGCTAGACGCCAAAGGCTCTGGGGACACAATGACGCTGCTCACGCTCCACGCTGCCAAAGGCCTCGAGTTCTATGCCGTGTTCATGGTCGGCATGGAGGAGGGCCTCTGTCCCCACGCACGCTCGATGAACGATGACCAGGCCATGCGCGAGGAGCGCCGCCTGTGCTATGTGGGCATCACCCGCGCCAAGCGACACCTCGCCCTTGTGCGCACGTTTCGTCGCAGGCGCTACGGTCGCTCCGAGCCATCGACGCCCTCTCGCTTTCTCGCCGACATTCCCGCCGCGATGCTAGCGGGCCACGTCGTCCAGCAGGCCGGTCAGTCAAGCCCCGACTCGGGCATCTCTCGTCCCGACGTGAGTCGCCGGCGAGCCCTCCTCGATCGGGCCCGACGGCGCCATCAGCCATCGTCCTCGGCCTCTCACACATCCACACATTCCAAGGCAAGGGATGCCCCGGAAGTTCGCCGGCCCAGACGACGGTCGGCCCCCGCCATAGCACCGCAAGCCACCTCGAGAGAAGCGACATTCGGGCCGGGCGACAAGGTCGTGCACGAGGCATTCGGGAAAGGCACCGTCGTCAGCAGCAAAGTGGTGGACGGCGATGAGGAGGTCACGGTAGCGTTTGGCGAGGACCAGGGCATCAAGCGCCTCATGGCGAGCTATGCCAAACTCGAGCCCGCCTAGAACCGAGGCCCCAGAGGCCCACGCGCCCAAGGCCTGGGAATGGGCAACGCCGTGGCTGGTAGGCGTCCTGGCCCTGGCAATCTATGTCAGCACGGCTGCCCCAAGCCTCAACTGGGCCCACCATGGCGCCGATGGAGGCGATTTCATCGCGGCGGCGATGACCTGCGGCGTCCCACACCCCAGCGGCTACCCTACGTACATGCTGATCGGCCGGCTGTTCGCGCTCCTTCCCTTTGGCCCGCTTGCGCGCCGCTTCAATCTGTTGTCCGCGACCACGGCTGCCATCGCTGCGGCGCTGGCAGCCGTGGTGTCGCGCCGCATCGCAACAAGGAACCTGGAAGACCCCCCACCTGGTGGCCGGTGGTCGCCCAAGTCGCGGGTGGCACCATGGTTGCCTTTGCCCCGGCCATCTGGTCACAAGCCCTCATCGCCGAGGTCTACACGCTCCACCTAGCCATCCTAGCCAGCCTGCTGGCCATGGCCATCGTCCCGTCCAAGCTGACAGAGTGGCGAGGTCTTGCCCTGGGCGTCCTCGCCGGCATCGGGATTGGCAACCATCTCACGTTGGCGCTGGCGTTGCCCGGTGTAGCGATCCTCTCTTGGCGCAAGCTGACGAAACGAGGGGGCGTTGCGGCAGGGGTGGGCAGCCTGTTGGGATTGGGCGTCTATATCTACCCCCCGCTGGCGGCCCGGGGGCTTCCGCCGGTGAGCTGGGGCAACGCGGCGACACTCTCAGGATTCTGGTGGCTGGTGAGCGGTCAGCTCTACCATCGCTACGCCTTGGCGGCATCGTGGCCACAAGTGGCACAACGGCTTCTGGCGGCGATCGGCCTATGGCGAGAGCAGTTCGGCCTGTTGGGGGTAGCCCTGACGTTCTTGGGCATCTATGGCTGGATCGAGGGACAGCGCTGGCGTCTTCTGGCGGGCACAGGAAGCGTCTGCGTGCTCATGCTGGCCTACGCCGCTACCTACCAGACGGCGGATTCCATGCTCTACCTGCTGCCGTGCTACTTGGTGGGTGCCGTGTGGATCGTTGCAGGCGGGGATTGGCTAGCTCGGATCGTCCTCATGGAGACGGGTCTGCGGGACAAATGGGTCTTCCCACTCATCGGAGCCTTGCTCATCGCCATGCCCACCACGCGGGCCATCGGTTGCTACGATTCGCTCGATCTCTCGGACGATCATGAGGCCGAGGCCTGGCTCTCAGAGGCATTGGCCACGTTGCCCGAGGACGCCGCCTTCCTCTCGGTTGAGGATCGCCACACCTTTGCCCTCTGGTACGCCACGTACGCCCAGAAGCGGCGCCCGGACGTTCTCGTGGTGGACGTGGACCTCTATGTCGAACCGTGGTATCGGGAACAGGTCTGGCGTCAGGCAGATCTCAAGGCCGAAACGCCCGAGACACTGGATGGACTGGTGACTGCCCTATGTGACCGTCGATCGGTCTATGTCGGCACCAATCGGTTCGACTTGGTGCAGCGCTATCGCCTAGCCAGGCATGGTCCGGTCTGGCAACTAGCTTGCGAAAACGAGCAGCCATGAAGGCAGCGATCCCACCACAAAAACCAGCAGCCAGGCGATGGCCGTGGTGATGATCGCATTCTCCATGCCAATCTCGAGAGTCTCTCGCACGGCAAAGACGGCGAGTGCGATGGCAGCCAGCCACGCCACCACGGTAACCAGCCAGCCCACGCACCCTACGCCACTCAGGGCGACGAGCAGCATCGGCACGTTGGCATATCCCATCGACCGGGCCATCTCCCAGAAGGTCGTGGAGCTCCCGAAAAAGTTGGCGCCCATAAAGACTGCCGCATAGCTCCAGAACAGCCAGTTGACCGCCACACCAATCACCAAGCGCAACATGAATGCTACCAGCGATCGATCTGCCGATATGGCAACGCCCACGGCCGACAGCAAGGCAGACACACCTACGATGAGCGCTGCCTCGCGGGTAGCTGCCTCGTCGGTTCGGATCTCGCGGAACACTTGCCAGTCCAGACGCACCAGCCGTTGAAGTCTACGCCCGATGGACTCTAGCATGCCTCACTACCTCCTGGATTCTACGCTGCCAAGCCGGCATCTGCTTTGCATCTACTTCCTATACGTCATCCACGCGGAGAAGTGTCGGCACACCGCCATGATCCAGCCGCCTTTGCCACCCACCGCCCGCCATGCTACAATCGCGCGCGTGTCGCATCCCGCACGAGCAAGCGAGCTCTTTTGTGATCTGGTTCGTCTATGCCCCCGGATTCCTGATTCTAGCCGGCGCCATCGTGCGCTTGGTTCCGGCATTCCTCGGTGAGCGGACGCACCGCATCATCGCAGCTGCCATCATGATCTTGTCCGCTATCCTGGTCGCCTACACGCCGTCATCGGGTTGGGTTTTGCAGGCCCGTTACCACTTGCTGAGCGATACGCCTGTCTACATCCAGCTTGCCCTCGATGGCCTTTCCATGGTGACGTCGCTCGCTCTGCTATTGAGCGCGGCGTGGGCTGCGCTAGTGCCGCGTGACAGCGATTCTGCATTAGAGTTCAGCGACTGGGGCGTTCTCAGCGCGACGCTGTTCCTCCTACTGGCCGCCAATCCGCTCACGCTCGCCATCACCTGGACCGCGTTTGCCCTTGTGCGAGTTGTAGTCTCCCGACGAGAGACTGGCGAGACGAGCAGCCTTGTCATCGCTTCGGAGCTTGCGTCGCTCACGATGCTGCTAGCTGCCATCTATCCGCTGGGCATGGATGCGCTGTCGACGCCCCTTTTCCCGATGCAGCCGCAAGGCATCCAGAGCTGGCT
>Ga0180431_10005131_pt1 | contig 16076 bp, 19 predicted proteins | sample SS_ome_11_FD_132459 | JGI IMG/M metagenome (GOLD analysis project Ga0180431, IMG submission 132459) | Hypersaline lake sediment archaeal communities from the Salton Sea, California, USA - SS_1_MS_1 metaG | ecosystem: Environmental > Aquatic > Non-marine Saline and Alkaline > Hypersaline >... | reverse complement strand
TGACGGGATACGGTGTTGTCGGAAAGGCTGATATCGCTGTTTTTGCTGCGGCCTATGGTGGTTTTTTGTTTGGTAATGGGTATATTGGAGATTCTGCCATCACGGGTTACTGTATACAAGTACGCCATGACCTAATTACCTGTACTGTCTTGGTTTCTCACGAGATAATAAGTCCTCGCCTTGGCTTTCACACTGATCCGGCGGAAGGAGGTCTTACCACAGCCAGTTCCCGTATTTATCCCATCGGCTGCTGGTCTGGAAGCCGAGTTTGGAAAGAAGATGGTGAAAAAGGAACCGTCGGTTACCCCTGAAATACCCCAGGCTTTGGCAGTGGGGATCAGGTTTGTATCCTTGCGCCCTGGCCTCTCCCAGGGTAGTGGTCCTCGCTGTTTTGTTCGCCAGGCAGATATAATCGAAGTGGATGGAATGGTAAAGCTTATCTTCCAGGGTAATGACCACTACGGCATTATCCGGCATTTCCTCTTCAACCGTGATATAGATGCTCAGGAAGAAAGCGACAAGGAAAGCGCTGATTGCGAGGACAGTTATAATTTGATATTTTTTTACCTTTTTCACGGATTCCCGGTCCGCTCACCATGGGATATTGGGAATTATAAGTCCCAGTGAGAAGAAATAATGTTTTTTGTTTTTACTTGATTTGGGGCATAAAGTCAACTTTCCAGCCTTCTTCTCTGCTCTTTTTGGTGGGTTGCACTGACCCGAAGCTTTTTCCACGGAGCCTTTTACTTTTGTTGAGGCAGAAATCCAAGGGAATTTCATCGATGGGGTTTCGTGCCCCTGGGATATACGATGAGCCGGTCCCCCGGGTGAATCGGACGGCTTGGGTCAAGGCGGTTCCAGATAAGCAGGGCACCGAGAGGGATGTCAAAGCGTTCTGCTATGGAAGAGAGGCTGTCTCCTTTTTTGACCACATAGATGCGTTCTTTCTCTGAGGCCAGAAACTGCTTGAAAAGCCTTTGAAACCGTGCCTGAAAGCGGGCCGAGCTTCCCTCGGGAAGGAGCAGACTGTAGGTCCCCTTGGCAAGATAATGGCCACGGATTTGGGGATTCAAGTCCTTAATCATCTTGAAATGGGTCCCGGCGGCCCTTGCAACAATGCTGATGGGGACTTCACCGGGACAGGTAAGTCGAATGGTGTCGCAAGACAGGGGGGGATAAGTGCCCTCTTCATTCAGGACGAAACCGTACTTTTGGGGGTTCGAAAAAATGAGCTTGACCGCGATAATACGGAATATGAAACGTTGCGTCTCCAGGGGGAGGTAGAGATTGTAATAATCGTGGGTCTCCTGCTCCAGTATCTCGGCCATGAGCCCTTCCTCTCCCATATTAAAGGCAGCTATAGCGAGGGTCCACGAGTTCAGGGTCTCATGGAGGGCCTTAAAATACCTCACAGCCGCTCTGGTTGAGGCCAAGAGGTTTCTTCGCTCGTCAATTCGGCGATTGATCACCAGGCCATATTTTCGACCCGTGTATCTCATGAACTGCCAGAACCCTATGGCCCCTTTACTGGAACCGGCATGAGGCCTGAGCGCGCTTTCAGCGACGGCGACATATTTGAGATCGTCCGGCATGCCGTGCCGCTTCAAAATTTTTTCTATGGCCGGCAGGTAACGGGGAGCACGTTTTAACCATAGAATCACCTGGGCCCGATTCCACAGGGAAAGGAGAAGCTCTTTTTCAAGGCGCTCCCGAATGTCTTGGTTTTCGATGGGGACCCCCTCGCCGCAAAGGCAAAGAGGGCCTTCTACGTCCAGGGAAGAGACCAGGGGGGGGAAGGGTACCGATTCGGACCGGGCCCATTCGGGCAGAGAAAAGGAGAGGGCGATCAGGAATACCAGGAAAAAAGCCTTTAAAAAACCCATAGTCTGTCCCTTCTTGGATATGTGCCGATCATAGCAGGGGTGGTCCTGTTTCCCGGCCGTCCATTATAGTATTTTCGGCTCCCCCATGTCAGCCCCAATATATGTTGTCCGGGGTAGATATTGGTTTTTATCCCCTGAGGCGTTATACTATGAAAGGATGATTCCTTTGAAGGGGGGCTGGAAATGGGCGGGCAAGAAAAACCGAGGGCCATTATCCACCTGGACATGGATGCCTTTTACCCTGCTGTGGAGGCCCTGGATAATCCCGCATTAAAGGGAAGAGCCGTGATTGTGGGAGGCGGTACCAAGCGGGGGGTTGTCGCTTCTGCCTCTTACGAAGCACGAAAATGGGGGGTCCATTCGGCCCAACCTGTGGCCAAGGCCGTGCGCCTTTGCCCTGATGCGGTTCTCCTTCCGGTGAGAATGCACCGGTATAGGGAAATCTCCGCCCAGGTATTCGAGATCTTTTATCGCTTTACACCTGTGGTGGAGCCCGTTTCCATAGACGAGGCCTTTCTGGACGTGAGCGAGTCCAGGCGACTTTATGGCCCACCCCGGGAAATGGCCCAGCAAATAAAGGATCAAGTGTGGAGAGAGATCGGTTTGACCGTATCCGCCGGGGTGGCTCCTTGTAAGTTTGTGGCGAAGATCGCCTCTGACATGAAAAAGCCCGACGGTTTGGTGGTGGTCCCTTCCGATGGGGTCGAGGCCTTCCTTGAGTTCCTTTCCATTAACAGGCTATGGGGCGTGGGAAGAGCTACCCAGCATGCGTTAAGGCGACTTGGGGTTAACACCATAGGTGAGTTACGCCGGGTGCCACAGGAGGCGTTGAAGCGGCTTTTCGGCAGGCACGGCGAGGCCATGCACCGCCTCTCCATGGGTATAGACGATAGCCCGGTTGTGGCCCGGAGCGAAGCCAAGTCCATCGGACATGAGGAGACCTTTGTAAAAGATATCATGGACAAGGGGGAGGCCCGAAAAGCATTGCTTTCCTTGGCCGGTCAGGTGGCCTCCAGAATGCGGGGCAAGGGGCTAAAGGGAAGGACGATAACCCTGAAGGTGAAATACGGCGATTTTGTCTCGATAACCCGCTCCGTGACCGTGGCCAAAGGCACGGATGATGGGGGAGAGATATATGCCCTGTGCTGTGGACTCCTGGAAAAGACCGAAATACCCGGGAGGCCTGCCAGACTCCTGGGCGTTTCTCTTTCCCAACTCACCCTCAGCGGAAAAGGGGCACAGCTATCTCTTTTCAGGGAAGGACGGGAGGTGGACAAAAAAAGGAGGCTCAATACGGCCCTGGATTCCATATGGGAGAGGTTTGGTGAGAACAGCATCCGACCGGGGGCTTTATTTGAGAAATGTTGACTCGAGAAAGAGGCGCGGTGAAAGGCCCCATTTGACTTAGGTCAAGGCAATGCCCCTGACGCCATGGGATAATATCTTTAAAAGGAATGAAAAGGGAAGATAATTTGGTAGGTCCAGGCCCCTGAGGGTCTGACTGGAAAGGAGAATAAGGAGGAGCGCCATGAAATGCCCAGGACAGGACATGCAATTTTGGAAGCCGGGTGCCATATTTGAGGCAAAGTGCCCAAAATGTGGAAATGGGGTGGAGTTTTTCAAAGATGATCCTACCCGCAAGTGTCCGAAATGCGGGCACCGCTTTTTGAATCCCGGCCTGGATTTTGGCTGTGCATCTTATTGTCCCTATGCGGAGCAGTGTATCGGGGAACTCACACCCGAACTCCTTGCCCAGAAAGAGGATCTCTTAAAGGAAAGGGTTGCCATTGAGATGAAACGCCATTTCAAGCAGGATTTCAAGAGGATCGGGCATGCCATCCGGGTGGCCAGATACGGGGAGCAGATAGGGAGGGGGGAGGGCGGCAATCCCGCGGTTATCCTCTGCGCGGCTTATCTCCATGACATGGGAATAAAAGAGGCTGAGAAAGAGCACAAGAGCACGGAAGCCGAGCCCCATGAGGAGGCAGGCCCACCTATTGCCAGGGAGACACTGACAAGACTGGGGGCAAAAGATGCCTTGATTGATGAGGTATGTGATATTGTGGGGCATCACCATCATCCAGGAAAGGAAGAGTCCATCAATTTCAAGAGCCTCTATGATGCCGACCTGATTGCCAACCTGGTGGAAAAGCATAAAGAAAGCCCCATGACCTCCGAGACCTTTAGGGATACGCTAAGCGGATCCTTTTTGACCGAAACCGGCCGGGACCTGGCAAAGAAGGTGCTTCTTTCTTAGCCATGGCGTGGGAAAAGGAGGGAATCATGAAGGTCATGCGAAAAATTATTCACATTGATGAAGAGCTTTGCGACGGTTGCGGCCTTTGTGTGCCGGGGTGTGCGGAAGGGGCCATAGAGATCCAGGAGGGCAAGGCCAGGCTCGTATCCGAGAGTTATTGTGACGGCCTGGGGGCCTGTATGGGTAAGTGTCCAAAGGGGGCCATAACGGTGGTGGAACGGGAAGCGGAGGACTTTGACCCCGAGGCCGTAGAGTCCTATCTCAAGGAGAGGCCTGAAAAACCTGCCGGTGACACCCCGGTCTGTGGGGGGCCCGGCACGCAGGTGCAGGCCTTTTTCCCAGACGCCGCCGAGGAATCAACCCTGTCTCATTGGCCGGTTCAGATCCACCTTGTGCCGGCAACCGCCCCGTTTTTGAAAGGAGCGGACCTCTTGGTTGCGGCGGACTGCACCCCGGTGGCGTATGCCAATTTCCATCAGCACTTCTTGAAAGACAGGGTGGTCATGATCGGATGCCCCAAATTTGATGATGTGGAAGCCTACACCGATAAGTTTACGGAGATATTTAGGGCCAATCCAATCAAGAGCATCACCTGCTTGATCATGCAAGTCCCCTGCTGCTCCTCTTTACCCACCATTATCAGACGGGCCCTGAAGGCGGCGGGAAAAGATATTCCCCTGGAGGAGATAGTGATCAGCCCTAAAGGAGAAATCCTGGCTCGGGCAAAGGAGGCGGCCCAGTAGATCGGTAAAGGCAGATGGGGTTGACCCATCTCACACGGGTCAACCCCCTCTCTTAATGCACTCGATGGTTTGGTGGTGCCGAGACCCAGAATCGAACTGGGGACACGGGGATTTTCAGTCCCCTGCTCTACCGACTGAGCTATCTCGGCACGATATGAGGCGAGAGTATAATCGTGAGGAACAGACAGGTCAATGCAAAAATGATGTTAAGATGACTTGTCTTCAGGTTCCTCCAGTTCTAGATCCAGATCCAGGGACTCCAGATCCAGGGAGAGATCCTCCTCCGCTTCCGCCCCCTCTTCAGGAGACGGCTTTGGCTCCGTCTCCACGGCCTGACCCTCTGGCTCCACCCCCTCCAAATCGAGAACGGCCCCTTCTTCATCAGTCGCTTTCTCGTCAAAGGCGATCTCTGCATCCTCGCCCAAAAGCTCTTTCAGGTCAAATGACAGTGTTTCCTCGTCGACCTTTGGAGCCCCGGCCGCCTCCTCCGTGGGTGGTTGCTCCGGCTCGAGGACGAAATCCTCTTCCAGGGGGGCCTCTGTTTCGCCCTCTTCGAGGGTAAGCTCTTCAATGTCCAGAGGCACTTCATCTCCTGCCTCTTCTTCCAGGGAAAGCTCAAGAGAGGCTTCTTGCTCTGGAACTTCGGTCTTCTCCGTCTCTTCGGCAAGGGTTGGGAGGTCGATGGATTCCTTCGGTTTGGTCGGTTTGGCCTCTTCTTCGGGTTCCAGCTGTATCTCAAGATCCTGACTGTCTTTGAAGGCCTCTTCCATGGCCTCAATGGCCTGGGAGTCCTCCGGGCTGAGCCCCGCTTCCGCGATCGCTCCGGGGCCCCGCATCTTGAGGCCCATGCTGGTCTCGTTCACATCTCCGGTCAGGCCGCCTAATAGAGAGGGTGGACTGGGCCTAAAATCAGGCAGATGCATTTTTTCCCTTTCCGCGCTTATATCCTTATTACATCTGGGACATATCTGCCTGTGGTCAAAAGTAATAAAACCGCATTTCGGGCACTTCATGGGGTCCTCCCCTGAGGTCCAAACCGGCCTCAATGATTCAAGATGAACCTATTCTGATTAAATAGCACTAAACGTCTTTTGGGTCAAGAAGGGAAAGCCCTTTAAAAGGCCTGCAGGCCCCTTGAAGCAAGATACCAAATCAGCTTGATTCCTGTCTAAAATGTGTAAGGCGAAGGAGCCGTCCTTTTCCACCAGACGGTGCGAATAACGCCGGGTATGAATCGCAACCATCACCAGTGGAGGCTCGTAAGAGATTTGAGAAACCCACGAGACGATCATGGCATTTATTTCATCCCTGTAAGAGGTGGTAAGCGCATAGATGCCGTGGATCATTTTTGCGAGGGCTTGAAGCCACGTCTCTTCCATGCTTGCCTCCTCAGCGGGCCTGCCTGCAATCCTCCAGGGCTTGTCTGGCCAGATGGTCGCAACGTTCATTTTCAGGATGGCCCTGATGCCCTTTGATCCAATGCCATTCCACCTGATGGGGTTCAGTCAAGGTGATGAGTTCTTCCCAGAGGTCTTTGTTTAGTACAGGCTGTTTGCGGGAATTGCGCCAGTTGCGTCTGATCCAGTTCGGCAACCATTGTGTCATGCCCTTGAGTACATACTGAGAATCTGTGGTTATCCTAATCTTGCAAGGCCTTTTGAGGCACTTTAGGGCCATGATAATGGCCATCATTTCCATGCGGTTGTTTGTGGTTTGCGGTTCGCATCCTGAAATCTCACGGGTGTTTTGACCGTATCTCAAGACGGCCCCGTATCCGCCCGGCCCTGGATTTCCGCTACAGGCCCCGTCTGTATAAATCTCAACGGTTCCTGTTTGGTGGGATTCATTTGATTTTAAATGGGGGTTGCCCGTGTCATAGGAGGTCATAGGGTTTCGTATGCCGGTTCAGTAAGGGCCTCGGACTCTGTTTTAAGAACTCCGGCCCCTGATCCATATGATCAGCTCAGGCCTTTCTGGATAGTTGGTCTTTAGTTTCAGGAAACCGTGATAAGCCCCTGGTATGCCGGGAATGGCATTGAAACGGATCTGGTATTTCTTTCCCTTCACGACCTCCTCAATGGCGTATTTCACTCTCTTAGAGAGACTGTACTGGTCAGGGGTCAATTCCAGGGGCCTTCCCAGATTGCCTTCCACCTGGACCACCCTGGTTTTCCCCCTGTCCCCTTTGCCGGATAGATTGACGAAACGGGGGGCCATTTGAATCGGGACCTTTATAAAGGCCTTTACTGTGAGGGTAACCACCTTTTTGGAGGGATCGTTCGTGTATACCCTGGCCCTCTTCAAGAGCTTACCCTGATAGCCTTTTGTCCGCACGGCCAGTCTAATCTTTCCCTCCCCACCTGGGGGGATGGCCCGATCAAAATCGGCTACCGCACAGCCTCACCCAGGCCTCACCTTCTGGATCTCAAGGACCTGGTCTCCCTGGTTGAGTACCCGGAAGGTGTGTTCAACCACTTCCCCTTCCACAACGGCCTTGGCATCAAAAATGGTTTCGTCCATCGAAAGCTTGGCACCCTGAAGCCCATGGGCGGGGATGGAGGTCCCCAAGAAAACCAGTAGGGCCACGATAATCAAGCACTTTTGAAACCTGAACATGAACATTTCTCTCATCCCTCCACAAATAACTTGAGGGCAATTATGCCCTGAATAGAATCCTTAGTACGACCTCCCGCTGGGCACCCGTTTTGGTGCTAAAGCCCGAGTTCATGATGGAGTTTATAGGTGATAATATCCAATTTTACCGTAAAATCGATATGTTCAACAAGGCAACAGTCAGGGACCCGGATAGTGGTGGGCGAAAAATTCAAAATGGCATTGACCTGGGCGTCCAAAAAAAGGTCTGCGGCGGCCTGGGCCGCGTAAGGCGGCGTGGTGATCACACCGATTTCTATATTCAATTTCTCAACGGCCCTGCGCAGCTCCTTGATGTCCTGGATTTTAAGCCCCGAGGGGGCGGTTTTTCCGATTTTTTCAGGGCTGTTGTCAAAGGCGGCTACCAAATGAAACCCCCTTTCAGGCAGGTTTTGATGCTGGAGCAAGGCGGATCCCAGTCGACCGATGCCCACAATACCCAGGTTCCACTCGCGATTCACCGCCAGGATCATTTTAATTTGGGCCTGAAGGTCGATGACGTCATAGCCTACGCCTCGGACTCCGAATTCGCCAAAGTAGCCGAGGTCCTTTCTGACCTGGGCAGAATTGACCTGACAGAGCCAGGCCAGTTTTTCAGATGAGACCATGCGATACCCATCAAATTCAAGGAGTTCAAGCTGTCTGTAGTATAGAGAGAGCCTGGTAATGGTGGCCTTGGGTATTTTAGTTGACTTTGTCATATCCATTTTGTTCCGCATATATTCCCTCTGCCTTTTTTCCGTTATTATAGGATAGATAAAAATCGGCGACAAGAGGATTTGTGGTTAGGGCGCAGGGCACCGCTCAAAAGACCCAAGGGCTACAAATTATTAATGACAATAGGGCTAATATGCTGTATATGTTAAATCTTTGAAGGAGGAAAAGTGTCTTGGAGATCCAATACCCATGACAAAAGGTGATTCAAGGGGAACAAAACAAGCTTTCCCGGAAGAGGGTGCAAGGAAGCCCCAGGGAGAAAGCAATGCCGAGAGTGCAGGCATGCTGGCTGCCTGTGAGCGCCTGTCAAGTGAACGTTACCAGGCCTTTGTGGAGAACATCCAGGAAGGGGTCTATGAATTAGATATTCATGGGAATTTCCTGTATTTCAATAATTCGCTGTGCAAGCTTTTCGGCTATCCAAAGGAGGAAATACAGTTTCAGAGCTTCACCAAGTTCATGGATGAGGAACACGGAAAAAAGGCCTTTGATACCTTTAACCGGATTTACAGGACCGGCGAAGGTGTCTCAGATCTCCTGTGGGAAATCTATGACAAGGATGGAAACCGTCGCATCATCGAGCTCTCGGCAAATCTCATCACCAATAAGGAGGGCAAAAAGATCGGATTCCGCGGTATTGCCCGGGACATTACAGAGAAATTCACCGCCCAAGAGGCCCTCCGCAATTCGGAAAGACGTTACAGGACCCTTCTCGATTTTGTCCCTTACCCTATTGTGGTTTTTACCCCCCATGGAAGGGTCACCTATCTGAATCCGGCGTTCACCGAGATTTTCGGCTGGGACCTTGAAGAATTGGAAGGGAAGACCATTCCCTATGTGCCGCCGGGCCTGGAGCAGGAAACCACCGAAACCATAAGAAAACTTTTCGAGGAGAAGGTTATTCTCCGTCACGAAACCCAGCGCCTGACCAAGGACGGCCGTATCCTGGACGTGGTGTTACGGGCTGCCTTCTATTCCGAAATCGACGATGAGCTTTCAGGAGAGCTGGTCATTCTCAGGGACATCACCCAGGAAAAGAGAATGGCCAGGAACAATGAGGCCCTTTTTCGCATTAGTATGGCCCTCCCTGAATATCCTGACCTGGAAGGCCTGTTGGATTACATCAGCAACGAGGTCAAGCGCCTGCTGGATGTGGAAGGGGCCCTTGTAATCCTCTTGGATGATGAAAAGAATGAGCTCTTCTTTAAAGCAGCGGCTCACGATGATTCGGCTACAGTGGTTCGAATGAAGGAGATCCGTTATCCCGCCGATAAAGGAATTGCCGGAAAAGTGATCCGTACAGGAGGGCCGTGCATCGTCCTGGATACATCCAAGGACCCCGACTACTATTCTGTATTGAACACCCAGGCGGGATACGATACCCATGACCTCCTGGACGTTCCCCTGAGGAGCAGGGACCGAATCATCGGGGTCCTGTGCGCCATGAACAAGAAGAAGGGGGTCTTTGACAAGACCGATGTGGAACTCCTCAGTATGATTGCCGGGACAGTGGCCCTTTCCATTGAGAATGTGAGGTTCTCCGAGGAAATCAAGGAGGCTTACAAAGAGGTGACCAGCCTGAACCGGGCCAAGGACAAGGTCATCAACCATCTTTCCCACGAACTCAAAACGCCTCTCTCTGTCTTGAGCGCATCCTTGAATATCCTGGCCAAGCGACTTGACGCCGTACCAAAAGAGACGTGGTATCCCACCATGGAAAGGGCGCAGAGGAACCTGGCCCGGATACTGGAGATGCAGTACCAGGTAGAGGATATCATGCGAGAGAGGCAGTACGCGGCGCATTATGTCTTATCCATGTTGTTGGATGAGTGCGCTGACGAGCTGGTGTCATTGGTGGTGGACGAGGTTGGTGATGAGGAGCCAGCTGAAAGGATCAGGAGCAAGATCGATGAGATCTTCGGCCCCAAGGAGAGCTCGCCCGAGCAGGTGTCTCTCACCCAATTTGTGCCTCAGGTCCTTGAGGAAATCAGGCCTCTTTTCGCGCACCGGGAAGTCCAACTGCTCACCCGCTTCGACCCTACACCTCCCATATGGATTCCCGTTGACCCCCTGAAAAAGGTGGTAGTGGGGATTATAAAAAACGCCATAGAAAACACGCCGGATCAGGGTAAGATCGAGATCTTTGTCCGTCAAAGGGGCAAGGGAACGGAGTTTGTGGTCCATGATTATGGTGTGGGCATCACCGAGGACAATCAAAGGCGTATTTTTGAAGGATTTTTTGCCACTCAGGAGACCTTGGACTATTCCTCAAAAAGGCCCTTTGATTTTAATGCAGGGGGAAAGGGGTCCGATCTCCTGAGAATCAAGATTTTTTCTGAGCGGTATGATTTCAGAATCGAAATGGTCTCCTCCCGGTGCCAGTACATCCCGGAGGATAAGGATGTCTGTCCGGGCAGAATTGATCATTGTGCCTTCTGTAAGGACAAGGAAGACTGTTACCAATCGGGGGGGACGACCTTTACAGTTTTCTTTCCCCCGGCCAAGGGCTTTTTCCAGCCGTCCTCGGCCCACCCGAGTGGGAACAGAAACGGGACATCATAATAGAGGCAGGCCATGACCGAGGAGATCCGTTCCTCCATTTTCAGGCAAGTGGCACAGGAAGGTTATGCACGGAAGCTGGGCCTGAACCTCGTACATTTAGGGCCGGGACATGCCATCGTCGAAATGGTCCCCCGGGAGGACGACACCAACATTTTTGGAATGATCCACGGAGGGGCGATTTTTTCTCTTATGGACGAGGCCTTTCAGGTGTCCTGCAACTCTCACGGGACAGTGGCCGTTGCCCTTTGTGTGAACATTGTCTACCATAATCCCCCAAAAGAGGGAACCAGACTCAAGGCGGAATCCAGGGAGATTCATCGTTCCCTGAAGACGGCCACTTATGATATTAAGGTCACGGATAACGATGACGCCCTGATTGCCTCATGCCAAGCCCTTGCCTACAGAAAGAAAGAGGCCCTGCCCTTTTTGAAGGAGGAGGGGCCTTGAATACGAAATTCATGCCCAACGACCGGCAACCACTTGGAAAGGGGTGAAGGAGTCCCTTAAGCGTATCGTGACATACCAGGACACAGAAACGGCTAAAGAGGCGGACGAGAGGCTTCGGGAAAGAATTGGTGAGCGTCTTGATTATTTTCTGGGCCTTGTGGAATGGTTGAAAACAGACCAGGTCAAAAAGGGGGCCTACCGGCTTGTGGAGGATCTGGAGAGCCTCTCCCTATCCATTGAGGGCATGTCCAGGAAGACAGAGGCGGGTTGGGACCACGGGGGGCGCCTTTTTGAACAAAGAGAGGCGAACCCTGAGGGCTTAACCGCGCTATCTGAACACCACAGGGTCATTTCTGAAGCCCTTTCAAGGTTGGAAGAGGATCTCTTGACCATGACCCGGACGCGGGCAGTACCTCAAGCCCCAGATATCCAAAATGTCCAAGGCCTGTTGGAAAAAATGAAGGAGGGCATTGAGGGCCGGGCGACCCTGGTTCGAGCTCTGGAGGGATGAGGGCCCCGGGGTTCAGTTGACAAAAATGAGAATCTTCAATATGTTTGCTATCGATTAATTCCAGGCTCTTGAGGGCGTAACCCCTTGAAGATCGGCGAGCTATGAAAAAAGAACTCCTTATTCCGAGAGAGAAGATTCATGCGAGAGTGAAGGATCTGGCCGATCAAATATCCTCTGATTACCGGGACAGTGAGCCCATTCTTGTGGGGGTGTTAAAGGGTGTAATCATCTTTTTCGCCGATCTTATCCGGGAAATCACCCTCTCAACGAAGATGGACTTTATCAGGGCGGCAAGTTACGGCTCTGAAACAGCTTCGAGTGGAAAGATTCGTATCACCAAGGATGTGGAGTTGCCCGTGGCCGGAGAGCAGATCCTCCTGGTGGAGGACATTGTGGACACCGGGTTGACCCTTAGCCACATAATGGCGAATCTGAAAGAAAAGGGGGCAGAATCCGTGAGGATCTGTGCCCTTATTGATAAACTTGAGCGAAGAAGTGTGGATGTTCCTATCCATTACTGTGGTTTTCAGGTGAAAGAGGGCTTCATTGTGGGTTACGGCCTTGACTGCAATGAGAGGTATAGACATCTATCTGATATCTATGTCCTGAAATAAGAGCCATGAGTCATGTAAAACGGGGGCTGCCATGATCATTCAGTGCGAGAAATGCCTAACCAAATACGGTCTTGATGAATCCTTGTTAAAGGAAGGGGGTTCTAAGGTCAAGTGTTCTGTTTGTGGACATGTGTTTACCGCTTACCCCACGGAGGCCGTAGGGGAGGAGGCGGAAACGGTGGCCGTCAGTCAACAAGAGATTGAAAAAACCCTCACCCAGGAAGGAGACAGGATCTTGCCTGAGGAGGAGAAAGGGGCGGAACCCAAGGAAAAAGAGCAGGATTTTGATAATGTCTTTGAGGAGTCACTTGAAGAAGTTGAGGAATTTGAACCTGTGTCTCCTGAAGACCTGCATGACCTGGTTAAGAAGGAGGAGGGGGTTACCAAAACGGCTGGGGAAGCCGCTTCCGACGTAGATGAAGGGCCCCTTCTGGAGTCCGAGGAAGAAGAGGGGGAAGAGGATCAAGGGGAGGAACTTGGTGAGCGAACTGAGGCCATCCCTCGCAAAGGGGGGCGCTTTTCCATAGGGAAATTCCCCCTCATCTTGGGAATCATCGGGGTTATCCTTGGGGCTGCTGCTGCGATTTTCTTTTGGGCCCCTCAGCTGATCCCTGATTCGCTCTCCTTTCTGAAACCCCCGGCAAAGGAAGACTCCACGGATGTGGGGGTGAGACGTCTGTCATTCAGGGCGGTAACCGGCTCTTTTGTGAGTTCCCCCAGTGCAGGCGAGCTCTTTGTTATCCGGGGTATGGTGCAGAACAACTATCCGAAGAAGCGCAGTTTCATCCTCCTCAAGGGGAGCCTTTTGGATGACAAAGGACGGGTGGTAAAAAGAAAGCTGGCCTATGCCGGCAATTCCTTTAAGGATGAGCAAATAAAGGAACTGTCTCTGGAGAAGATGAGCAAGGCCATGAGGAACCGTTACGGCACGGGTAGAAACAACTTTAACGTTCGTCCAGGGGCCTTTGTGCCTTTTACCATCGTTTTTGAAGAATTGCCGGAGAACTTGAGTGAGTTTACTGTGGAAGCGGTGAGTTCGACGCCCGGCACATAATGATAACATGTCCGTCTTCCACCGTGTAGAGCTAAGAAAAGGGGCGCTTGTGCCCCTTTCTCCTTTTCTGGGGGCTCCATGACAACAAATCAGGTCTTGGATAGAGGGCCTTTGCGGAGAATCTGTGGGGTATCAAGCCCATTCAGGAATGGCTTCGCTGTTGGCTAAAGATTTGCTGGGCCTCCAAGAGTGCCGGTAAATCGTCTATGCCCATGACCTCTTTCTCATCCGCTGCAAGGGCGTATCCCACCTGCAATCCGTGATGAAACATGTATTGAACCAGGTCGGTGATAAAGAACTCCTGCACTTCTGTGGGTTTGCCGTCCACATTTTTTAGTACCCTGTGGGGCCTGGAAGCCAGCATGGGGAGACAGTGAAGGAGGTCCTCTTTCCTTACGGCATAAATCCCCGAATTGCAGATTTCAAAGGCGTGCTGCTTCTCTATGGGGTAAGTCTGCCAGTACTTCCATTCAATGATGCGTTTAACCCGGTTTTCTTCTATGTCCAGGACCCCGTATTGTTTTTTCTGGGAAGGGGCAAAACCAAGCACTACGAGACTGTGGTCCCTAAGGTGTTGGACCAGGCTCTTGTATGTAGGAGCTGTCACAAAGGGGACATCTCCCATGGTAATGATGATGCAGTTCAAGGGCTGGGTTTCGAGAAAGGAAGCCGCAGCGAGGAGGGCTCCGCCTGTGCCGTTGAGTTCCGGCTGCTCCAGATAGATCAGGTCTTGGTCGCTGGTGGCGGAAATGACATCCTCCTTCCTGTGGTGAACCACGACGCCTTTGGGCCCGGCCGGCAGATTCCTGAGTATGTGTAACAGGATGGGAAGGTCACCTTCATAAGGGGTTTTCCCTGGAATGAGCGGCAGGAGGGCCTTGTTGCCGGTATAACCTTTCATGCGGCTTCCTCTGCCGGCGGCCAGAATGAGGGAGGCGGCTTTTGCAACTTTTAGGTGCGCCTCATTCTTCTCCGGGTAGCTGGTACGATCCATTGGTCCTCGCAAGAAAAAATCTATGGGGAGGTGTTGTCCCTTTACGGGTGCAAGACCGCGGCTTTTCATTGCCGATCTTTAGTAGCAGAAGCGTGACCCTGAGGCAAGGGCAAAGTCCCGCCTATGATGGAGCCTATTGCGGAAACACAGAAAATTGACTATAGTGTCCACCATATCAAAGGAGGGCCGGCAGTAGAAATTTTCTGCTTGCGGAATGCGGGACGGGGCATGGGAGCAAGAAAGCTTCGAATGCTTTTGTGTCGGCTGGGCGAAGGCCATAAGGGAGCGCTTCTCAACCTGGCCAGGACCCTGAGTGAAGCCGGCTTTGAGGTGATCTATACGGACCTGCAGGAACCTGAGGCGATTGTCAGCTCGGCCTTGCAGGAATCTGTGGATCACATCGGGATTACCACCTTGCCGGGGGCGGACATAGAGGCCTTCCGTGAGATCTCGCGTCTCCTCAGGGAGGCGGAGGCCGATCATATAACAGTCACGGCGGGGGGATACCTGGACGATAAAGATATCCCCCAGGTCAAGGGCTATGGGGTGGGGGCGTTTTTTCCAAAAGGAACGACATTTCGACAGTTGGTAGAGTGGGCAAAAGAAAACATTACAATCAGTCGCCCTGGCGAATAGGACGTGGGATAGGCCATAATGGGACTCATGGAAGTTGACGGTTTTCAGAAAAAGGCCGCACAGGCAAATGGCGGTTGGAGCAACGGGTTCATAAGGGCCTATCACGAGTTCAGGGAATCGGTTGATTTTACCAAGAGCGGCATTGTACCTGACCTGAAAAATCTGGTGTGGTGCATGCTTATAGGCGTTCCGCCTGTGCCGGCCGACGAAGACGGCTCAAAGGAGGCATGTGTCAGGGCCATAGATCAGAGGGTTGCGATACTCAAGGCCGTATTTGTGGAACTGAACAAGGAAAAACCGGAGGCTTTTCTGGACAAGGGCCTGCTCATATATGATCAAGCGGCGGGGATGGCGAAAGACTTGCTGGAAGAGGACAAACCTGCAGAGTCTTTCGATTTAACCCTGTAATTAATGCCTCCACGGGGTCTTCTCTCGACCTTTACACACCCGGCTGAATCCCGACCGTCGCTTCAAGATGAAAACACTGAAAGGACAGAAAGCTTTTCCGGGGATAGTGCTTGACCGAAAGCGAGTAAGCTGCTACGTTTATAAAAGGGCCGGTGATTTTTCGAGAAGCTCCGTTGGCCGGTCCTCAACCTTTGATAACACCCAGGGGTCTAAGACGGGCGACTTTGCGGGCTAATCCTGCTTGATGAACCACCTTAACCACTTGGGATATGTCTTTATAGGCCTCAGGCATTTCTTCCTTAAGAGTCCTTTTGCCTCTGGACTGTGCAAAGATGCCTTGATCTTCTAATTCACGATATATGGCCCGGCCCTTGGCCATCTTTACGGCCTTGGAGCGGCTCAGAACGCGTCCGGCACCGTGGCAGGTAGAGCCGAAGCTTTGTTCCAGTGCCCCCTCCGCGCCTGAAAGCACGTAAGAGTGGGTTCCCATATCACCGGGGATAAGTACGGGTTGACCCGCACCCCGGTAAGCGGAAGGGAGGAGAGAGTGCCCCGCGGGGAGGGAACGGGTTGCCCCCTTTCTGTGGACACATAGCAT
>Ga0180431_10005130_pt1 | contig 16080 bp, 8 predicted proteins | sample SS_ome_11_FD_132459 | JGI IMG/M metagenome (GOLD analysis project Ga0180431, IMG submission 132459) | Hypersaline lake sediment archaeal communities from the Salton Sea, California, USA - SS_1_MS_1 metaG | ecosystem: Environmental > Aquatic > Non-marine Saline and Alkaline > Hypersaline >... | reverse complement strand
CCCCTCTTCCGTCAGCGGACGCGAATAACTCGGCCCGACGCGTGTAGCTTGAAGACAGCGAACCATCGAAAAGGAGTGAACCGATGCCAGAGAAACGCAAGACACGGAGCCGCGCGTCAGCCAGGGTGCGATGGCTCCCGCTGATCCTGCTCGCCGCAGCCGCCGTCCTCAGCGCGCAAGCGGCCGAGATCGAGAGCCAGAAAGCCAACGCCGCCCGTTTCGCCAAGCTTTTCCTCGAGGGCAAAGCCGACGCGCTCGAGCCCATGATGTCCCCCCGGATGCAGGTCGCCTTCAAAGCCGTTCAGCAGGAGCAGATCCGCTCGGGGCTCACCCGCCAGTACGGCGTGGCGGAGCGCATCGGCGAAGCGTGGATGGAAGACGTCGTCCAGGGATACCGCCGGTTCCGCGTGCCGATCTTCTTCGCCAAGGGGGTCCTCGATTTCCGGGTGACGATGGATGGGGAAGGCAAAGTCTCCGGCTTCTTTCTCGCGGCCCACCTCGATGCGGCTACGCGCGACGAAGAGGCGCCGGTCCGGGAGATCGCGCTCTCCGTCGGCGAGGGCGACCGCGCATTGCCAGGTCTCGTGGCATTGCCGGATGGCCCGGGGCCGTTTCCGGCCGTGGTCCTGGTGCATGGCTCGGGCGCCTTGGACAAAGACGAGACCATCGGTCCCAACAAACCCTTCCGCGACCTCGCCTGGGGGCTGGCCCAGCGCGGCGTCGCGGTGATGCGCTACGACAAGCGCTCGTACGCGCGTCCCGACGAGCTGGTCGCCCTGGGGGACCGAGTGACGGTGCAGGAAGAAGTGATTGCCGACGCCAGGGCAGCGCTTCGGCTGCTGCGCGCGCGTTCGGAGATCGATCGCGAGCAGATCTTCGTTCTGGGTCACAGCCTCGGCGGGATGCTGGCGCCTCGCATCGCCAACAGCGACCCCCGGCCCGCCGGGCTGGTGGCGTTGGCGGGGAGCACCCTGCCACTTCCCGAGAAGATCCTGACCCAGTTCCGCTACATTGCGGCGCTCGACGAGGAAATCTCCGCCGAGGAGCGCGCAATGATCGAGCAAACGGAGATCGCGGTCGCTGCGATGCGCGCCGCCCTCGATGGAAAGGCACCGCCGCCCTCGGAGCCGCTGCTCGGGGCACCGTTCGCCTACTACCAGGATCTGGAAAGCTACGATCCGCCTGCCGAGGCGGTGTCTCTGGGTCTCCCGATCCTGGTCGTGCAGGGCGCCCGGGACTACCAGGTCACACTGGAGGACTTCCAACGTTGGCAGAAGGCGCTCTCCGGCCGTCCCGGTGCTTGCCTCAAGGTCTACGAAGGGCTGGATCATCTCTTCCGACACGGCACCGGACCGTCCGGACCTCAGGATTACGAGCGCGCGGCGCCGATGGCGCCGAAAGTTCTTGACGACCTCGCGGCCTGGGTCAAAGAGCGTCGCTGCCCCTGAAGGCGGCCGGCTACAGCTGCCAAGAAAAAGAATAGGGGTGCGGCTCTTTTAGGGCAGGCGGGGACCGGTGCTTGCACAGCAAGCCGCTGAAGGCAACAGGGCCTCGTATCGACCTGGCCGGCGCTGTTTGAGTAGAATGGTCTCGAAAGGAGGTACGATGCCTCAAACGTTGACCGGAACCCTGCACGGGAACACCATCACGCTCGACGTCATCAGGCCCATCCCCAAGGAGCTCCGGACCGAGAGGCAGCGCGTTCGCGTGAACCTGGAGCCGTTGGACGACGCGGAGATTGAACTCTCCCCTGAGCAGCAGGCGCAGCTCCTGCGAGAATGGGCCGAGAGTGGCCCCCAGGGTCCGATCGAGCACGGATGAGAGCCAGGAAGAAAGATAGTCAGATCCCTGTGATTCCGCTGTCGACCCAGATCCGTGGCTTGCCATGGGAGGTCAAGTTGTCGACCGAAGAGGGCATGCAGGTGGAGTCGGTCTTGAAGCCGGAATGGGTGAGTGCCGTCGAACGGACCCAGGTCGGACCGTGGATCACCTCGCTCCCGGAACGTCGCTGGCAAGAGGTGCGGGACGCTTTACTCCAAGCTCTGGGCCTCGACGATCTCTGAATACCACCGGGCGACTTTCCTCCTCGGTCGTTTGTCGTGGCCGGCTGCTCGTCTCTACTCCGCCGGCGGAGCCGACGGCTCCGCCGCCTTCAGGGCCTCCCTAATCGGACCTGGCTGCGCTGCCGCATGGGCTCCGTGACGCCACCAGCGGAGCGCCTCGCCGCGTTGGCCCCGGGCCAGCAGGGCGTGACCGATGGCCAGGTAGGCGCGGCTGTGTCGGGGGTCGATCTCCAGCGCCCGCCGGTAATGGGCCACGGCCTCCTGGTGGCGGTCGAGGGCGGCGTAGGCGTTGCCGAGATAGAACCAGGCGGCGACCTGATTGGGCCGCAGCTCGACGGTGCGCAGGAGAACGTCGATAGCCTCCTCGGTCTTGCCCTCCTCGAACAGGAAGATACCGAGGTTGAGGTGGGCCACCGGGCGGTCGGGATGGTTTTTCACCGTCCCGCGCAGCACCCGGATCGCTTGCTCGCGGTCGCCGAGGCCGGCCCGGGTGAGGGCCAGCCACTCCTGGCCCAGCGGCTGCTCGGGATCGCGCTCGAGGATCTCGGTCACGGTTCGCTGCGCCGCCTCCCCCCGCTTCAGCCGGAGCTGACCTTTGACGAGCTCATAGAAGGGCTCGAGCTCCGTCTGCACGGTGGCGGCGGCGAGCGACTTCTGCAGCCAGTCCACGGCCTCGGCGCCCCCGCCGGCGCGGAGCACGCCGATCGCCCGGTAGACCTCGCCATCCGGCCCCTCGGGGGTCCGCTCCGGCCACAGGAAATCGACCCCGACCATCACCGGCTCGCTCTCCGCGAGCGGCGCCACCAGCTCCGGGCCGCCGGGACGGCGGCGGATCCAGTGATCGGTCATCACCACCTGGACCACGTCCTGGGTGCGCCGGGCCGGCATGTGGCAGGCGACGCAATCGCTCGCCGCTCCGGTGTGCTCCTCGCCGCAGTCGGCGATCTCGTGGCACCTCAGGCACGCTGTGCGGTAGTGGGCCGCCCGCTCCTCCGGCGGCACCTTGCGGTGCGGATCGTGGCAGGTCAGGCAGCTGAGATCGTCGCCTTCGCGAAAGCAGCGGCTCTGTTCCAGGCGGTACGGGTGGTGGTTGATCTCGAAGCGCTCGGAGCGGTCGCGGCCCGCCTCTTGAGGATCGAGCTGGACCATGAAATCGGCCAGCGACTCGCCGGGGCGGAAGGAGTAATCGCCGCGGCCGAAGCGGCGGACCCAGGCCATGTTCACGGCGGGCAGCATGTGGCACTCGTAGCAGACGTCGTTTCTCCGCTGCGGCGACAGGCGGGCCGGATTGACGATCGCACCGTGCAGCGTGGCATCGTCGAGCTCGCCGCCCAGGGCCAGGCGCGCGTGCTCGGCGCCGGGACCGTGGCAGCGCTGGCAGCCGAGACCCTCGGGGAGCTCGTGGGGATACGTTTGGAGGGCGCTGTAGGCATCGGATCCGGCCGGCACCTCGGGGTAGGCGTTGTGGCAGAACATGCACTCGCGGCGCACCCACCTCAGCACCCCCGAGTGGTTCGGGCGGTCGTAGCCGGGGGCCATGCCCCAGCTTTGGTTCTGGGGGTACCAGGCGAGGGGCAGCTGGTAGAGCTCGCCCAGCGGGGTTTGGTAGAGGTAGACCCGGGAGCGGTAGCCGGAGCCGAGGATCCAGTCGATCTCCTGCTCGAAGATGTTGATCGGCTCGCCGTCGGCTGCGATCTGGTAGCGCCGGAAGGTGAGCTCTCCGTCGCGCTCGATCATCTCGTAGTGGCGCCCTGACGGCTCATGAAAGAAGTCGGCGGTGAAGTCCTCGATCAACCGCTCCGGACGCGGCCGGGCAAAGGACCGGGCCATCCCCATTTCCTGGTAGGAGCGGTAGCGGTCGCTGTGGCAGAGGCCGCAGGCCTTGTCGTCGACGTAGCCCGGCGCCGCGCCGCCGGTGACCGAGAAGCCCAGCGCGGAGAGGGGCTCGGCCTCCGGCGCCGCGGCGGCCGGATCCTGCTCGGCCGCCAGGGTCCGGACGCCGACCAGCGCCATCGCCACGAGAGCCATCCCGGCGCTCAAAATCCGCATTGTCTCGTCCCTACGCTCCATCTTTCCGCCTCCTTCCGGGCCGCTCCCCCTGGCCGCCGTCGGATCTCCGACCGCGGATGGCGAATCGCTCGCCGACGGAAGCTGCTTTGCCGATGGATACGAGCTACGCGCGTCCGCAGATCGGTGGACCTCAACGATCCCAGCCGATCTGGGAAACCGTCATCCTCGGGACCGTGGTAGCAAAGGACACGGCGGGACTCCTGCGAGAAGGGGAGCTCGACGAGACTCATGGTACCTTTAATGCCGGGAGTCGGGACGTGACCGGGGTGAGATCGGATAGGGGGTTGAGTTGTTCGATCGCTGCGCTTTGCTCCTGGCGCTGTGGACGGCGCTGTCGCCGCAAGGCGGATCGGCGCGGGTGCCGGAGCTGCGCTTCGAGCGTTTCTCGATCGACCAGGGGCTGTCTCAGAACACGGTCTTCACCATCCTGCAAGACAGCACCGGGTTCCTGTGGCTCGGCACCGGCGACGGTCTCAATCGCTACGACGGCTACCGTTTCGAGGCCCTGCGCAGCAGCCCCACCGACGCCAACCGCCTGAGCCACCACCACATCCGGGCCCTCTATGAGGACCGCGACGGCATCCTCTGGATCGGCACCCGCTACGGCCTCAACCGCTACGACCGCCAGACCCAGGTCATCACCCGCTACCATCACGATCCGGCCGTGCCCGCAAGCCTGGCCAACGACGTGGTCTGGGCGCTCCATGAAGACTCAAAAGGGACGCTCCGGATTGGTACCGGCGGCGGGCTCGACCGCTTCGACGCGGCCACCGGCAGCTTTGTTCACCAGCGGCACGACCCTGCCGATCCGACCAGCCTGAGCCACGACTTCGTGAGAGTCATCCGGGAAGACCGTGCCGGGAGACTCTGGATCGGCACCGACGGCGGGCTCGATCGCTTCGATCCGGCGACCCATTGCTTCATCCGCTACCGGGCCGAGGCGGAGGACGGCGACCGCGCCGACTACAACGTTGTGAGGGCGATCCACGAAGACCGCGAGGGCCGCTTATGGCTTGGCACCCGGGGCGGGCTGGTGGGCTTCGATCCCGGCCCGCCGGGCGCGTTTACCTACTACCTCCACCAACCCAACGAGCCCAACGACTTGAGCCGCGACATGGTCTGGGACATTCACGAAGACCGCGACGGAACGCTCTGGCTGGCCACCTTCGGAGGCGGGCTCCTCCTCTTCGACCCCGCCACCGAGGTGTTCTCGCGCCACCGTCACGACGCCACCGATCCGGCCAGCCTGAGCGGTGATCGGGTCACGTCCCTCTACGAAGACCGTTCCGGCGTCTTATGGATCGGCACCTCGGCCACCGGCCTCAACAAGCTCCGCACGAGCAAGGCCTTCGCGCACTACCGGAGCAATCCCGCCGCGCCCCGGGGGCTCAGTGACAACATGATCTTCGCGATCCACGAAGACCGGGACGGCATCCTGTGGATCGGCACCTCGAACGGCGGCCTCAACCGCCTCGACCGGGCCGCCACCGGCCGCGCCACCGGCGCCGTGACCCACTACCGGGCGGACCCGCAGGATCCGGCGCGCCTGGCAAGCGATGACGTGCGCGCGGTGCTCGAGGACTCTCGCGGCAACCTGTGGGTCGGCACCGAAGGCGGCGGCCTCCACCGGCTGGACACCGCCACCGGCACCTTCAAGCGCTATCAGCGCGATCCCGAAGATGAGCGCACCTTGCGCGACGACGACGCCTGGGTGCTCTACGAGGATCGCGGCGCCACGCTCTGGGTGGGCACCTACGGCGGCGGTCTCAGCCGCTACGATCCCGAAACGGACGGTTTCACGCACTACCTGTACGACCCGGACGACCCGGATTCCCTGAGCAACAATATCGTCCGCGCCGTGTACCAGGACGCCCGCGGCAACCTCTGGGTCGGCACCGGAAGCGGTCTCAATCGGCTCGATCCGGAATCGGGGCGCTTCACGCGCTTCCGGCACGACGAGCAGGATGCGGCCAGCCTCTCGAGCGACGACGTGTTGTCGATCCTCCAGGACCGCACCGGGACCCTGTGGCTCGGCACCCACGGCGGCGGGCTCAACCGGCTCGTGCCCGATTCGCGCACCGGCTCGGCGGCTGCCTCGTTCCGCTTCTTCACCACCGACGACGGCCTGCCCAGCAACGTGATCTACGGCATCCTCGAGGACGGTCAAGGCCGCCTCTGGCTCAGCACCAACCGCGGCCTGTCGCATTTCAACCCGCGTACCGAGTCCTTCCGCAACTACGACGTCCGCGACGGTCTGCAGTCGAACGAGTTCAACAGCGGTGCCTATTGCAAAAACCGCCGCGGCGAGATGTTCTTCGGCGGCATCAACGGTCTCAATGCTTTCTTTCCCGATCAGATCGAAGACAATCCCTACGTGCCGCCTGTCGTATTGACCTCGTTTAAGAAATTCAACGAAGAAGTACCGCTGGCGACCGATCTGGCCACTCTTTCCACGCTGACCCTGCGCCATGACGAGAGCATCATCTCTTTCGAATTCGCGGCGCTGAGCTACACGACGCCGGAAAAGAATCAATATGCCTACCGCCTGGTGGGATTTCGCGATCTGTGGACGGAGCTCGGCACCAAGCGGGACGTGACTTTCACGAACCTGAATCCGGGCGCCTACACCTTGCACGTCAAGGGCTCGAACAACGACGGGATCTGGAACGAGGCCGGCCTCGAGTTGAAATTGATCGTCGAACCGCCGTTCTGGCGCACTTGGTGGTTCACGGCGTTAGCCGTGATCGCCGGAGCGGGACTGCTCGTGGGGAGCTATCTGGCGCGGACCCGGAGCATGCGCAAACACAACCAGGCCCTCCAGGCCGAGATCGCCGAGCGCAGACGGGCCGAAAAGGAGCGCGAACGGCTCATTGCGGAGCTCGAAGCAAATTACCGGGAGCTCGAAGCGCGCAACGCCGAGATGGAGCGCTTCACCTACACCGTGTCCCATGACCTGAAAACACCCCTGGTCACCATCAAAGGCTTTGTCGGGATGCTGCGCAGAGACGTCACGGCGGGCGACGCCGAGCGGGTGGATGCCGACCTCGAGTGGATCAACAACGCCGCCGACACCATGCACATGGTGCTCCAGGACCTGCTCACGCTCTCCCGCATGGGCCGGCAGATGAACCCGCCCGAGACGGTCGCCTTGACGGAGCTGGCCGAGCAGGCGCGGGCGCAGATCTCGACCCGGATCGCCGAGCGCGGCATCGCCGTCGTGATCGACCGGGCAATGCCGAAGGTCTCCGGCGACCGAATGCGGCTCTTGGAGGTTTACAGGAACCTGATCGACAACGCGGTCAAGTTCATGGGCGATCAGGAGGCACCATGCGTGGAGATCGGGGCGCGCCCCGACGACGAGACCGAAACGCTGTGCTGGGTGCGGGACAACGGCGCCGGGATCGACCCGCGCTATCACGAAAAGGTTTTCGGTTTGTTCGAACGGCTGGACCAGCAGATCGAAGGAACGGGCGTGGGCCTGGCGCTGGTGAAGCGGATCGTGGAAGTCCACGGCGGGCGGAGCTGGGTCGAGTCGGAGGGGACGGGACGAGGCAGCACGTTTTATTTCACCCTTCCTCGAGCGCGTCGTGGTTGAACGCAGTGGAGAGCTGGTTCTCCCAACTCAAGCGTCGGTGTCTGTATCGCGGAAATTGCGGGAGGCGCTCGCTGTCGCGCTCGCGCCAGAGCGTCGCCGGCAGGGTAGGGCATGCCCCCGGAGCCTCAAGCCCTTCCATGAGCAAGATCGTAGCCCTCCAGGGCGGTATGTGGTAGCCTGGGGTGAGTCTGCGAACCCCAGGTACACTTCGGAATGGGAGGGGAGGGGACCTCGTTCCTGGGGTTCGCAGACTCACCCCAGGCTACCACATACCGCCCTGGAGGGCTACGATCTTGCTGGTTGGTCAAGCGTGGCTCCGATGGACCCGCTGGCTGGGGCCACGTCGACCGCCGACCAAAACATACCCACATGGAAGGCTCAAGAAGTCCCCGAAGTTCACCGGGGGATCGGAGGAGGAGCGACTTTTACCACGGGCTGCTAACGGCAGACTGGCAACGTCGTCTCCGGCAACCTGGAAACCCGGAGCGGTGAGGACCACATTGAGCTCGCCATCCGCAGCGTCTCGGTGTGGTATTTCGAGAAGATAAGCCTCGCTGGTGACCTGCTCGGGAAGACTCAGGAGCACTTTTACCTCAAGCTCACCACCGACCTGAACCGAGCCTGCCGGCACAGTCAACGAGACTCTATATACAGCTCTCTTTTCCCCGGTATAAGGAATCGGTGTCGGCTCAATCTGTTGGAAGAAGATTGCGCACTTTGTGTCCAGCTGCTCGAGCAGTGCCAGTCGGTCCAGGGGATCATCGGCGAATGCCCAGGAACCTTCCTGCGATTCAACTAACAGCTGTTCAGCGTCTTCCCGGTGGACCGGACCGAGGATTTCGACGGGTATCGTTTGCAGCCTCCGGAGCGTCTCTCGACGCCTCTCGTCGAACGTAACAAGCTCCCGGTCCACAACCTCGAATAAGTCATCGCACAGTTTGGCAGCGGCGATGACCGCATCGCCTGCTTGCTCCGGCTCGGCGGCCGGATCGATCTCGGCGGTGGTTGGCACGTCCGGGTACGACACCGTCATCTTTCTAAGGACCTCATCCACCTTTAGTGCCTGCTCGTGGTGATTCGCAAGCCGCTTCTGACAATCGGCCACAAAACGGCGACGGCGCCCCTCCAGCTCCTCGGCGAGCGCGTCGGCAGCGCGCCGCGCCGCCTCCAGCTGGGCGACGTTGTCGGTGAGCTTCTCAGTGGCAGCGCTCGCATCCTCGATCTCAATACCGAGCCTCGCCGCCTGTTCGAGCAACGCCGCGTTGCGCTGCCGCAGGTTTTCCTGTTGGGCAATGAAGTCTTTCTTTTCCTGCCGAGCCTGCTGGTTGAGCTCCTCGATCCGCTCCTCCAAGCTCTTGCTCTGACGCAGGCCCTTGAGAGTCTCGGTGATCCCGGTCAGCATCCGGAGCTGCTCGAGCTCTTCCTCGAGCCAGTCGGCTTGGCGCTTTAGCCGATCCGAAAGGGGTTGCCAGCGCACCTGCTCGAGGTCGCTTTCGAGTTTTTCGACCAGGTTGCCCAGACGCTTGGCCAGAGACGCCTGCTCGTTTTCGGCGATGGCATAGAAGAAATCGTTGGCCGCGGTGTATCGCTTCAACCAGCTGGCATGGTCCTGGTGGCGCTGGACGCTGAGCTCCCGGAGCGGGGCGATTTTTTGCTCCAGGCCGGCCTGCGGGCCGCAGGCCTGGACCAGATCGCCCAGGTAGTCCTCGAGCTCACGGAGCTTGGCGCTGCGGATTTCTTGTCCGCGGCGGGTGAGTCGCTCGTGCAGCTTCCGGACCTCCTCGAGGAGTTTGTCGATCGCGGCTTCATCCCGGGTCCAATCCGCGGCCACGAACTGGTGCTGGTGTTCGAGATCCTGCACCTCTTTTTCGAGCTCGCCGATCTGGCGCGACCAGCCGCGTACATCGATGAGGATGGAGGCGACGGTCTGCAGCTGCGGGGGTGGATCTTTGAACCGCTCGGCCCGTTCCTGAAGCGGCTGAACCAGCGCCTTGATCTCCTCCAGCCAAGCCTCGGAGACTCCTTCCCGCAACAGGCGCTCTTTGAGCTTGGGGAGCGTCTCGGCGAGCTGTGCCGAGCCATGGGGATCCAGCGCCTCCATCAATGCGTTCGCCTGTTGCAGCCAGTAAAGGGTCTGGAAGTGGAGCCTTAGCTCCCCCTCGATACGTTCGAGGGCGTTCTGCTCGCGGAAGAGCTCGGGTTCTCGGTCGCTGTTGGTACCAACGCGCTGGAGCCGTACCTGCCATTCGCCGCAGTGTTCTGAGAACCAGTCGACGATTTTAGGATCGTCGTATCCCCCGGCCTTGTGCTCGAGCTGGTGCACTTCATCCTCCAGCTGCTCCGCCTGCCTGGTCAACCGAGCCAGGCCGTCGGCGACGCGCTCGAGACGCCGCATCTGGTCGCCGAGGTGTTCAAGCTCGTCGTCGGCGATCCAGAACTGCCACCACCGCGACTCCAGGTTCGAGACCCTCGCTTCCAGGTCCCGCCGCACGCTGTGGAAACGCCGGGCCCGTTCCGGAACCTGCCGTTCCCAACCCCTGAGCTTGGCCAGATGTCTCAGCAAATCGGGCCGAGCTCTGTTGCTGAGCATGGATTCGACCTCCGGCAGGGTGACTCGATCTTGATTCAGTTCCCGGGCTCAGACGATCTGACCGAGCACGGCGAGGGCCTGCGCGCGCATCGGCGGCTGATCGCTGTTGGCGGCCAGGGCCGCGGGCGAGCGCAGGCACTCGTCGCAGCCCGGATCGCTCTGACACGGGCAGGCCCGCAGCCACCGATGCGTTCGGTCGAACAGCTGCAGGATCAGGCTGCTGTCGTCGCGGATCGCATCGATCAGGCCGATGCCGCCCGGGTAGAGATCGACGATCGCCACCCCCCAGGTGGCCACGCCGTCGACGTCGTCGCCGGTCAGGGCGACGACCTCGAGCGCATCCTCCTCGACCCCGAGGTGAACCGGCAGCACGTGCCGCAGGGCCTGGGCCAGGGAGGTCAGGGCGATGGCGTCGGCGGCCTCGGGCAGGCGCAGCACCAGAGCGCGGGTGGCAAAGCTCTGGGTGATCGGCCGGCCCAGACGGATGGTCTCCGGCCTGGGCAGGGTGCCGGTGGTGAGGTCGGGCTCGATGCGGATGGCGCCGATGATCTCCTCTTCGTAGTGGAGATCGACGGTGAGCCGGCTGAGGAGCTTGCCCCGACGGCCGATGCCGGCCGCGGCCCCCAGCGGCTCGATGCCGAAGATGAACGCGTTGCGCAGCCGCCAGGTCATGCTGTGGACGCTGTCGAGGCGACATTCCAGCCAGCCGCGCGCCACCACCTCGTCGACCGAATCCCACTCCCGGACCCGGTAACGCCGGCCGCGGTCGAGGAAGATGCGATGCGGGTATGCCTGGATGGTCAGCCGTTCCGGGTCGAGGCGCATGCGCACGCCTTTGCGCTCGTGCGCGCCGCCCGGATCGCGAACCACGATCAGCTCCGTGCCGACGGTATCGAGCGGCCGGCGCTGGCCGGCGGGCAGTTGCTTGCTCTGGTACTCGCGATCGATCACCAGGCGGTCGCCGTCGCCGAGAAAACGCACCTCCTTGTGGCTGAGCTTGCCCTCGTCGGAGATCCGGTCGAGGGTCTGGCGGATGATCTCCTCGCTCCACAGGAAATCCTTGAGCAGGGCGGTGCGGGTATCGGGGAGCTCGTGGAGGGCGAGCAGCAGGTGCCGGCGGATGATGGCGGGGTGGGCCTCGGCGCATACCAGGCGACGCGAGCTGTCGAAGCCGGCACCGCGACGCTCGCCACCGGCCAGGGAGGTGACCAGATGCCGCACGTAGGGATTCTCCGGCAAGGTGACGCCGACGTGGTGCGGTAGCCCGGCCGCGGTCGAACGCCCACCCTGACTGACCATCTCAACCAGCGACAGGACCTCGGACGCCTGCACTTTGCGCAACCGGGCCCCGGCCTCGGGACTCGACGGACGGAGCTGCTCGGCGAGCACCGATTCGCCGGCGGGCAATGCCAGGAAGGCCGCGGACTCGACCTCGGGAACGTCGGACGGCACTTCGAGGCAGGTCGGCCAGCCGGCGGCGATCGACGCCCTGGCGGCCACCAGCGGCGGGTAGCGGTAGCCCTCCGGGATGTTGCCGCCGTCACCGCCGGCGAAGTGCTTGCGGTGCGACTCCAGCAGGTGGAGCCGGACGTTGCGCGGGAAACGCTGCTCGACCTGCACCTCGGTCTCGCTGGGAAACGGATGCGGCAGCAGCCGTCCCACGAAGTCGGCCGGCTGCGCACTGCCGTGCGGGGCGCTGCGCATCCATGCCAGGGTGCGCACGTCGTGCCGGCCGTTGGCCGCGATCAATCGGTGCAGGCGCCGCGAGATCGCCCACAGGTTGGCGGCCAACACCCCGGTGTAGTCCTCGAGGTGCCACCACACGACCAGGCCGATGCGGTTGACCAGCAGCCGATCCTGGAGCATCGGCAGCAGCCGATCCGACAAGGTCTCGGCGTCGACCACCCAGATCAGGGCATCGCGCGCCACCTCGCCCTCCGCTCCGACGGCCGCGACCCGGCGTCCCGGCGCCAGCCAGCGCTCGAGCCGATCCCGGAGCCCGTCCGCATCGGCGGCGGTGACCACCAGCGCGGTCGCATGGAAGCGCTGCTCCAGCAGCTCGGCCGCCAGCGCGGTGCACTCCGCCTGGCCGCAGGCGTCGGGCGCGAGGACCAGCCGGGTGAGGCCGTGCTCGCCGGCCTTGCCGCGCGGATGGAGCAACCCGTCGATCGCCTCGAGCAGCTCAGGCGCCAGGTCGCGCGCGCCCCGGTTCGCGAGACGCTGGCCGAGATCCCGGGCGCCGTCGCCGCGCGGCCGGCGCGCCGCCTTGCCGGCGGGCCACGATGCGATCGACCGAAGCTCGATGCCGGAGCGGGTGAGGGCCTGGGGCCACGCCTCCGGGGGGGGCGCCGGAACCTGGCCGGCGGCGGCCCCGGCGACCGCCGCCTCCCCGGCCTCGTGGCCGGCGCTCAGGGCCACGCCGATCAGACACAGGGTCAGGAGAACCATGGTCGCCCAGGCGGCCCCGGGATAGGCGTGGATGCCGCCTCCCAGCTGCGGTGCGGCGAGCGCCAGGATCACCACCAGCGGCACCGCACAGATCAGAATCCAAAGGCGCGAGTTGGCGAAGCCCACGGCCCCCGCGAGCCAACGTCCGACCTCGCGACCGCCCGGCTTTTCGATGAGGCCCAAGAACAACAGCAGCAACCAGACGACGAACGGCAGCGCCAGGGCGATCCAGTAGCGCTGGGCCTCGGTCAACTTGAAGGCGGTGGTGAGATCGAGGTACAGGTGCCAGCCGGTCTGCCAGAGCTGCGGGAAGAGGCTCTCGAGCAGGCCCGAAACCACGAGCAACGGACCGAGGAGCAGGCACAGGCGCAGCACCGCGCGGGCCCAGTAGTCGCCGCGCTCGCCGTCGGCGCGGCGCACCCGGGCCAGGCGATCGGCCACCAGGGTGGCCACCGCGCCCAACATCACCAAAAGGAAGGCGGGAATGAAGGTCTTCATGACTTGTCCACCAGGCATGAGGGCTCGACGCCGGTGCGGATGCGCAGCAGATAGGCCCGCGCCACGTCCGCTCCGAGGAGCACGTCCTCGTCGACCACGCCGAGATCGCGGAGATCCGGCAGGACGCCGGGCAAGCGGCGCCAGATGGCCGGCAAAAGGCAGTACCGCCGGTCGGGCGGCAGGCCCTCCTGAGCGGTGAAGAAGAAAGCCAGGTCGAAGGAGCCGTGACTCGCAAGGAAGCTCAGGAACTCCCGGGCCCGGCTCTCCTGCTCCGGACCGGTCCCGGGCCGGGCCAGCTCCTCCATGAACGGGTCCCGGTAGATGCCGCTCAGCCGGTCGATGAAGCTCAAGGGATAGAGAAACGCGTCGCTGTAACGCTCGTCCCATTGGGCGAAGGGATTGCTGGTCGCCTGGGTGGAGCGGAAGCGTTCCGGCGACGGCGGGTTGCTCCGCAGCATCTGCTCGAAGTCTTCCCGGTGGGCCACCGAATGGCGGATGCGGGTGTCGTCCTGACCGAGGCTGGCGAGCTCATCCTGCTGGCCGTCGACGCTCAGGCCGTGCAGGCGCAGGAAGGCGCGCAGCTGGAGGCGCAGCCAGACCATCTCGCGCTTGCGCTCATGGAGCCGCGCGGCGATGCGCCCGAGCTCGCGGCTGACGTCGCTGCGCACGCTGAGCGCCATGGTGGAGAGCTGACGGCGCAGGAAATGCTCCGACGGAGCGCGCAAGACCCCGCCCGGCTTGAGACCGGCGCGCAGCAGGTCGGTGAAGCGCCCGCGATCGGGATCGTCGTAGAAGCGACGCGCCCGGTCGACCCGGGCCGCCAGCCGCTTGTGCATGGCCAGGGTCCCGAGCCCCCAGGCGGCCAGGAAGACCAGCGGCGTCACCACCAGGGGATGCTTGAAGTACTGCAGGAGATTCCATCCCATGGTCAACCAGCGTTCGGTGGCGTCGGGCTGCGGAACCAGGCCGATCAGATCGGTCATCAGCTCGACCGCGATCGGGGTCAGCCCCGCGGTCAGGATCAGAGCGAGCAGCGGCCACCACTGCTTCAGCCGCTCGACGTGGACGCGCTGGGTGTTGAAGCTCCGGAAGGCGCGGTGCAGACGGGCCAGCTCGTCCAGGGTCGCCGGTGCCGTATCGGCCGGCGGGGCGGGGATCTCCTCCGCCACGTCGAGCTGCTTCAGGGCCCCTTCGACCTCGGCGATGACGGCGCCCAGGGGCACCGGCCGCCGGGGGTTGTGGAGGTCGGCATGGATCCCGGCACCGACTTTCTCCGGGAGTTTTGCCAGGTGCTTGTGGCCGATCTCCAGCATCCGAGCCCCCGCCTTCTCGGTCAGGAGGCCCTCCAGCTCCTGCACTCGCTGCTCGTAGCACGCCCGCACCCGCTGCGGCCACTCGGGATCCTCGACGGGGAGCGCCGTCACCTGCTGCTCGAGGGACTTCATCCCGCGGTCGAGGAGCTCGTCGAGCTCCTTGCGGTGGAGCAGCTCGTCCAGTTTCGCCGGCAGATAGGATCGCAGCCGTTGGCGCAGCTCCTCGGGAGGGGCCTCGCTTTGCACGGTCTCACCACCAGCCAGATAGTCGAGCCAACCGATCCCGAAACGCGCGGCGGCCAGGCGGCTGAGCAACCCGGCGCTGCGCTCCATCAGGCGGATGCCGAAGGTGGCGACCGGGGATTCGCGGACCCTCGGGGATTGATAGAGGAACTGGAAGGTACCGCCGCGCTGACCCTCGAAGAGCAGGAACTCCAGGAACAGGCTGATCTCCTCGACGCGCACCCGCGGGCTGCGCATTCCGTCCTGGGTGCGCCCGTCGACCAGGTAGCAGCGCCCGAAGGCGGGCCGGTGCTCTTCACGGTGTTTCCGCCACCGCTCGACCGAGTTGTGGACGGCGCGGCGAATCTCGCGGCCGGACTCAGACCGGTCCCAGTAGTTGTCGAAATCAAGGACCTCGATGAAGTTCAGAACCTCCGAGCCTTGCACGGCACGCATCAGGTTGGCGTTGTTGGCGAGCTCGTCCATGCCCCGGGCGACCATGCGGTCGAGAAAACCGATCACCTCGGGACCGGTGGGACGGGCGAGGACGACGACGTCGAGGCCGAGCGGCATCGCCCCCTCCGGTCCGGTGCCGCGCTCAGGCGCGGAGAGCAGCGTCTCGGCGGCCGCCAGCATGGCCGCGGCCAGGTCGGCCTCCGGCGTCGAGACCTCCGGCACCTGCCGGATCTGCCGGTACAGATCGCGCATCATCTCCAGCGAGCTCGCTTCATGGACGCTGTCGGCGTCGACCTGCTGGCCCTCGAGCTCCCAGCGGTCGGGGACCCACAGGAGCGCCAGGTCCCGGAGCTGGCGCTCGCTGGCGCTCGCCCCGCCTTGGGGCTCGCGCCAGTTGAGCACGCCGCGCGGCGCCGTGCTCGCCAGCAGGCGGCGCAGCACGTCGAGGCCGAAGGCGCCGTAGCCGACGAGCAGGGTGGTGCGGTGGGTGGGGGTTCCGGCGTCGTTCTCAGGCATCGATTCCCTCGTACAGGCTGCTGCCGGCGCCGGCGGGCCCCTCGGCGCCCGACCCCTCCCGCATCTCCGCGAGGAAGGCGCGCAGGATCGGCCGATCGAGTACGTCCTCGCGGGTCATCGAGCCGCGCACCTCGCGGCGGTTCATCTGGTTGAGCAGGGTCTCGAACTGCTTGATCAGGTTCTCGCGCCGCTCCTGCTCGGCCTCCGGTCCCATCGCCCGCCGGGCCTCGGCGATCCGCTGGTTGAGGTCTTTGCGGAGCTCCTCGATGCGGTGGATCTCGCTGATGCGATAGAGGACGCCGGAGAGGT
>Ga0180431_10005126_pt1 | contig 16088 bp, 11 predicted proteins | sample SS_ome_11_FD_132459 | JGI IMG/M metagenome (GOLD analysis project Ga0180431, IMG submission 132459) | Hypersaline lake sediment archaeal communities from the Salton Sea, California, USA - SS_1_MS_1 metaG | ecosystem: Environmental > Aquatic > Non-marine Saline and Alkaline > Hypersaline >... | reverse complement strand
TTTAAGCCTTACGGAAAAGTGGCAGCCGTTAAATTAAAGAAGGACCTGTTCACGAAAAAGTCCAAAGGCTATGCCTTCGTGGTCATGCTCAACGCCAAGGAGGCAGAAGCCGCCATCGAGGCCTTGAATGGAACCGAACTCAAAGGTCAGACATTGAAGGTCAGCGAATATCGCACCGAAACCCAATCGTGGCGAAGACCCACAAAAAAGGGGCCGCCGTTCTGAAAGCCGAGCTGACACAAAATCCTAAGATGCAGGATCATACCTGGATTAAAAGTTTCGCTCGTGAGACGCTGGGTTGCGACTGTCCCGATGCCGTATTCGAGCATATCGAATACGTGCCTGCAACAACGATTCGAGACTTTCCCGTCCTCGTTAGACGGATCGTCATCGGCAACCGCCTGCTGATCTATATTTGGGAACCGAACGATACGGGCGATGTGGAAACGTTTCTGCCTCTACTCCTCAATGCCGGGAGAGAGGAGCGGGACGACCGCGGTCTGAACCGGTTCCGCCTGGTCATCGGGACCACGGACACAGAAGGGTTAAAAAGCATGATGGATGCATGGGACCCGGTATCCTCTGGCAGAGACCCCAAAGCCCATCTCCATATCATTCATAAAGGGGATATACCTAGAGGATAATCCGCCATGACGTCCATATCTCTCATAACCGATGGAGCCGAAAAGCGGCGAAAAACGGCCCGAGGCGTCCATCTGTACCTTGTCGGTGTCTGATAAATAGCCCTGACACATCGTGATAGACAAGGAGGCTTGCCCATATCGCATCTGCCTGAAACAAGACAAGACGACCGACCCAAATCTCCATCCGGTTTCCTCCAGGAAATCGGCTATGTAAATACCACATATCATGTCTGGCTTGCAGCACAGCCATTAGTACGAAAGGGGAATAGGTGGTGCCGATTCCTTACGTCGAACTCGATGATATAAAATACATCACAAACGGGGTGGATTGAGGTCTGAGTCTTTGGGAGGTTTGACCGAATGAAAAAATACCGCGATAAAAGTCCTGAGGACGTGATGAGAATGGTGACAACGGAAATCATCCGGCGTGCCATCACATACAGCGGAAGGAAGAACCGGATCATCAGAATAAGCAAAACCTCGGGCGGCAAGGGCGTGGATGTGCGCACCCTGGACCCGCGGACGGACGAGGGTTCCAAAAATTTAAAAGCGTTTTTCAAGATCGTGAAACGTCATTATACCATCTCCGGCCTGGGGGCACCGGAAGAAAAAAATGCCGTAAACTGGCGTGCCCTCAACCTTCCCCTTTGGCGTCGCATCCTGCTCCTCTTTCAAGTGGCCGTTTCATTCTACATGAAAGGCACTCCGGCAAAGAACAGATTCTACCGTTGGATGGGCGTGCACATCGGACACAACACGGAAATCATGCAGCTCGTTTGGCTGGACCATTTCCGGCCGGAACTCATCTTTATCGGGGACAACACGATTCTGGGTGCTTACAGCCGTGTTACGGTACATACGTATGAAGGCCGGGGACGGTTTCGATTTGGGATGGTGGAAATCGGATCGAACTGCACCCTGGGTGCGGGCACGGGCATGGGAACCATCAAAATAGAAGATCATGTTCGGTCGCTCCCGGGGACGACACTCTCACCCTACCTGGTCAGAATCAAGGCCGGTTCCGTAGTCGGATGGAATCCACCCCACGTGGAGCTCCCTATAAAAAAAGAAGAATAAATGAAGCCTCCTCGTCATGGAACGGAAGCACACAAGAAACCTCGTCTGGTCGAAGGCTCCGTCGGAAAGACATTGATTCGACTGACCGTTCCGATGATATTCGGAATGTTCAGCATGGTCATCTTCAACCTGGCAGACACCTTCTTCGTCGGTCATCTGGGTGCCGCCGAACTGGCGGCCCTGAGTTTCACCTTCCCCGTCGTCCTGGTCATCCACAGCCTGGCCTTGGGTATTGGAATCGGTGCTTCGGCCGTCATCTCCCGGGCCATCGGGGAGGGGAATCACGATCAAGTCCGGCGGTTGACCACGGACAGCCTGGTTCTCTCCTTTCTCCTGGTCGCTTTCTTCGCCGTCCTGGGCATACTAACTATCGATCCACTTTTCCGGCTTTTGGGTGCCACGGAGCGTACGCTCCCCCTCATCAAACAATACATGCAAATCTGGTACCTGGGGGTCATCTTTGTCATCGTACCCATGTTAGGGAATAATGCCATCCGGGCCAGTGGCGATACCAAAACACCGGCCATCATCATGATGACGGCAGCCAGCATCAATCTCGTCCTGGATCCTCTGCTTATTTATGGCATCGGCCCCTTCCCGAGACTCGAAATCCAAGGGGCCGCCCTGGCCACCGTCTTCGGCCGGGCCACCACCCTGGTCGTGTCCCTCATCGTTTTAATCCGTAGGGAACGGATGATCACGTTTCGTCTGGCTCCACTGAAAGCCATCCTCGATTCCTGGAAACAGGTACTCTATATCGGCATCCCTTCGGCCGCCACACGCATTATCATTCCCATCGGTGTGGGTGTGATTACCCGTTTCGTATCGGTCTACGGCCCCGAATCCGTGGCCGCCTTCGGTGTGGCCTCTCGCATCGAATTCTTTGCCGTGGCTACTGTCATGGCCCTGGCATCCGTCATCGGGCCTTTCGTGGGTCAGAACCGTGGTGCCGGCATGATGGGCCGCGTCCAGCAGAGCGTCCGATACAGCAAACGCTTCGCTCTCGTATGGGGCGCATTCCTCTTTGTCGTCCTGGCGGTTCTGGCAAAGCCCCTGGTCGCCCTGTTCAACAACGACCCGAGAATCGTCTCCGGTGCTTCCGTCTACCTCCGAATCGTACCCCTGGGATACGGTCTGTACGGAATCCTCGTGCTCTCAGCCTCTGTCCTGAACGTGCTGAAAAAGCCATTCCATGCGGCTTCTCTATCAGTCTTCCAGATGTTTATCCTTTATATTCCCATGGCATTGGCCGGATCGGCACTTTGGGGACTGCCCGGTATATTCATCGCCTTGGCCGCCTCCTATTTTATCGCGGGAACGGCTGCCCAGGCCGTCCTGAGGCGAATTCTGGCCAACGAAAAAGAAGCCATAGCGAATGACCATAGTCAGTAATCAAAAAAATGTGGGTGGACCAAATGGATAAACACTTAGAAAACTTGAAATTCAAATGCCTCAAATGTGGTAACACCCAATATGAAATCGGAGAATTTAGGGCAACGGGCGGCTTTTTGACAAAAGTCTTCGACATCCAGAGCCAGCGCTTCAGCACCGTGACGTGCACCCAGTGTAAGTATACAGAAATCTACAAAACCAGGAGCAGCACACTGGGCAATGTATTCGATTTCTTCACGGATTAATCTGAGCGGACCCAACCTCATGAGGGTACTATGACAAAAACGGTTCCTGGCATTAAAAACATCGCCTTTCTGAGCACCCACGGATACTTTGATCCAGTTCCTCAACTTGGAAGAACAGATACCGGGGGACAGGTTGTCTACGTGCTGGAACTGGCCAAAGCCCTCTCCGCACTCCGGATAAACGTGGACATCTTTACACGATGGTTCGATCGGACAAAAAGACAGGTCGACCCGGTTCCCGACTGGCCCGGTGTCCGGATCATACGCATACCCGCCGGCCCATGGTCGTTTATCCCCAAGGAAGACATTTACGACGTGTTGGATGAACTGGCGGAAAACATAATCGCATTCATTAAAAAACAAGGCGTCCGATACGATCTGTATCACGGTCATTATGTCGACGCGGGAATCGTCACTCTCCAAGGGGCGCGGCATATGGAAAAACCATCCTTTTTTACGCCCCATTCCCTGGGCGCCTGGAAACAGGATCAGATGAAGGGCGATCCCGAGGAGATGGAAAAGAAGTATAAATTCAAACACCGGATTTCCGAAGAACGCCGCGTCTTCCAAGCGGTCGATGGGCTGGCCGTCACTTCCCTTGTTCAACGCGAAAAATTGGAAGCGTTATACGGATTCACATCGGACAACATCGTAAACCTCCCTCCGGGGACGAACATTCACAGGTACCGGCCGTCCCGACCCGATGAAGAGGATGTCCATACAGACCTGCCCAAACCGTATGTGCTATGCCTGAGTCGTATCGACTCCAACAAGGGTCACGACCTCTTGCTGGAAGCCTTCGATATCGCGAGAAACCGAATGCCCGATGTTCACCTCGTGATCGGGGGAGGGTCAGCGAGACCGCAGCAACGGGAATTGGAGATACTCGATAATATAAAAAATATCATCCATCAAAAGCATCTGGAGGAAGCCGCCCACATCATCGGGTACGTTCCAGACGAGATGATGGTGCCGTACTACAGGCAGGCCGAGCTGTTCGTCCTCCCGTCGACCTTCGAACCTTTCGGTATGACGGCCGCGGAGGCGATGGCCTGCGGAACGCCCGTGATCGCATCCAAACACGGGGGAATCAGGAACGTCATCGTCTCCGGAAAAAACGGACTCCTGATCGACCCGGTAAATCCCCAGGAGTTTGCCGAGGCCATACTATCCCTGCTACACGATAAAGAACGGGCTCTGTCCCTGGGATTACAGGGTTGCGAGACGATCCGCCGGGAATACAGCTGGGAAGCCATGGCAGAACGGCATATAACGTTCTATCGTCGATTCATGACGACATGATGCACTCTTTATCGGAGGATTCCGTGGACATCCATAAACTTGACCGCCTTTTTAAGCCTCAACGAATCGCCTTGATCGGCGTGACTCCAAATCCCAACAGCGTGGGCGGAAAAGTTCTCAGCAACCTGGTGGGTGGCGGTTTTCACGGTGTCGTTTATCCGGTAAACCCGACTGCCGAAGCCGTTATGGGCATTCCATGCTACACCGATGTGAAGAGCCTTCCCAAAACACCGGAGCTGGGCATCATCTGCACGCCGGCCAGCGACGTTCCCGACGTGGTACGCCAATGCGGCGAGGCAGGCATTTTAGGCATCATTATCATATCCGCTGGGTTTGGAGAAACCGGCCGTGAAGGGAAAATACTCGAAGAAAAAATACTCGAAATTGCCCGACAATTCGACGGCATGCGAATACTCGGGCCCAACTGTCTGGGCATCATCGTTCCAGGTCATTATTTAAACGCCAGCTTCGCTTCGTCCATGCCACAAAAAGGGCACATCGCCTTCATCTCCCAATCAGGAGCCCTTTGCACATCGGTTCTGGACTGGGCTTTGGAGCAGAAGCTCGGGTTCTCTCAATTCGTCTCTATCGGGAATGCCATCGATGTGGATTTCGGAGATCTCATCGACTATTTCGGAGAGGACGAGAACACAAAATCGATTATTCTTTATATCGAGTCCATCCGCCATGCCCGTTCTTTCATGACAGCTGCCCGCGCCTTCGCTCGAACGAAGCCCATTATCGTGTATAAGGCCGGGCGATTCTCCCAATCGGCGGAAGTCGCTTCATCCCATACCGGGGCCATGGCCTCCGAGGACACGGTCTACGATGCTGCTTTCCAGCGTGCCGGCCTGGCCCGTGTGTTCGACATCGGCGACATTTTCGATTGTGCCGAACTCATCGGCCGCCAGAAAATACCCAAGGGGGCTTCCCTGGGAATTGTGACGAATGCGGGAGGTCCCGGCGTCATGGCCACCGATGCCCTCATCGCATCCGACGGTGTACTGGCAAGGTTATCCGATGAGACCATTCAAGAATTAAACGAAAATCTTCCGCCCATGTGGTCTCACGGCAATCCCGTGGACGTTCTGGGAGATGCCCGCAGCAAGCGTATCGCCAAAGCCACCCAGATCGTACTCAAAGATTCAAACGTAGATGCCGTCATCGTCATTCTCACACCTCAGGCCATGACCAATGCAACGGCCACGGCCAGAGCCGTGGCACAACTGGCAGAGAGCACATCCAAACCCATCCTGGCTGTCTGGCTGGGCGGAAAGAGCATGCGAGAAGGCATTCGGATTCTCAACGAAGCAGCCATTGCCACGTATTCCACACCGGAACAGGCTGTGGGCGCCTTCATGACCCTGGTGGCCTACGCCAGAAACCTGGAAACCTTGTATGAAACACCCAAGGATATACCCGTCCGGTTTCCCATAGATCGAAAAAAAATCAGGAAACAGTTCGATTCGATGATCTTTGATGAAAGCACGGTGCTCACGGAAGACGCCTCTAAAAATTTTCTGGAAGCTTACGGCATACCCATCACGCGTACATACCCAGCAGCCTCTGTCGATGAGGCCGTACAAAAATCCAACGAATTGGGGTATCCTGTGGTAATCAAAATCCTGTCGCCGGACATCACCCATAAATCAGACATAGGCGGCGTCGCACTCGACCTGCAGGACGAGCATTCCATTCGAGAAACATACAAGCGCATGATTGCCCGGGCCCGTGAGATGAAACCCGATGCAAAAATAACCGGCGTGACCATACAAAAAATGATAAACATGAAAGACAGCGTAGAATTGATTATAGGCACCAAGCAGGACCCTGTATTCGGAACCGTGATCATGGCGGGATTAGGAGGAACATCTGCCGAGCTCCTGGGCGATCAGGCCCTGGGATTCCCCCCATTGAACGAGCGTCTGGCCCGTAGAATGCTGGAATCCCTGAAGATTTGGCCTCTCCTCCAAGGATACCGGGGCCGGCCCCCCGTCCACATCGAAAAACTCATCGAAGTGCTCATCCGGCTATCCTACTTGGCCGCAGATTACCCGGAAATTCATGAGCTGGATATCAACCCACTTCTCGTTTCTCAAGACAACGTGATGGCTCTGGATGCACGCATGGTCATCAACAAAAAACGTATCGGAAAACAGACAAAGCCGTATGCCCACCTCGCCTTGAAGCCTTATCCTGAAGAATATGTTCGGGAAGCCTGTCTGTCTGACAAAACACAAATCACGCTCCGGCCCATCAAACCCGAAGACGAACCCATGTGGTTCGGGCTCCTGGATAGCTGTTCTCGGGAATCGATTTACATGCGTTTTCGTTATGCATTCCACTGGAAAACCCATGAAGTAGCCTCGCGATACTGTTTCATCGACTATGACCGAGAAATCGCTATCGTGGCCGAACATAACGAAAACGACTCCCGAAAACTCCTGGGGGTCGGCAGACTGATAGCCGACCCTGATCATGAAACCGTGGAATATGCCATCCTCGTTGCCGATGAATGGCAGAACAGAGGGTTGGGAACCATTCTGACAGATTACTGTATAGAAATCGCCCGCGACTGGGGCCTGAAACGTTTTTTAGCCCAGACCACCACAGACAACCCACGTATGATTGCCGTCTTCCGCAAACGAGGCTTTGATATCGAAATCGATCCTGCAACATCTCTGGTCGAAGTCTCAAAGACTCTCGTATGATCACGCGTTTTTTCTGTGATACAAGATTAAAAAATGAAGCCGTCTGAGACAAAACATGAATAAAAAATCGAGGATACCTTCGTGAAAGGACGCTCCTCCATATTCCACATCAGCCTGGCCGTCCTCGCCTGTCTGCTCTGGTCCACGGCCTTTGCCGGCGTCAAGATAGGACTTCAATACATCAAGCCGTTCTCCTTTGCCGGCCTTCGGTTTATCCTGTCTGGGCTCCTCCTGCTCCCGTTCTGCGGAAAATGGTCTGCCTTTGTCCGTATCGTAACCACCCATTTCCGAACTATCTTGCTCGTCAGCCTCTTCCAAACATTCCTCCTGTACGGCTTCTTCTACACCGGTATCGACCTTATTCCCGGGGCGCTGGGGGCCATCGTCATCGGTGCGGCCCCGCTGTTTTCGGCCATCACAGCCCATTTCTACATGCCCGATGATGAGATGACATGGAGTAAATCCGGCAGCATCGCTGTCGGTATCTTGGGTGTGATACTCATCAGCCTGAGCCGTCAGCCCTGGTCCGCCAGTGGGCTAAAAGAGTTCATCGGCGTGCTTCTTCTCATCCTGGGATGCGTGTCTTCTTCCTTCGGCAACATCATCGTGGCCAAGGATGAAGACCGGGTACCGCCCCTTATCCTCAATTCCGTCCAGATTTTTATCGGAGGCCTGTTGCTCTTCTTAATCTCTATTCCGCTGGAGGGATTGCCCCGTTTCGATTATCCCCTGTCTTTCTACGCCGTCCTGCTATGGCTCGGCTGTCTTTCGGCCATCGCCATCTCCATATGGTTCTATCTACTCAAACGACCGGGCATCAAAGTGTCGGAGCTCAACCTATGGAAATTCATCATTCCCGTAGGGGGGGCTATTTTCAGCTGGATCATCCTTCCCGACGAATCTCCCCAGATCCTGCCCGTCATCGGCATGCTCTGCGTAACGGTCTCCGTATTATCTTACCACGCGTCACTGATTTGGCGAAGGTCGTGATTGACTCTTTCCTCGATATTTTGTATTATTATAGATTGTACTCTTCGTACCGCACTCAAACCGGAGGATTCATGCCTTGAAAACAAGAACGATTTCCCCCCTGCTTTTCATTTTTTTCATGACCTCGTCCCGTTTACTCATCGGCCAATCCCTGCCTTCACCGGAAGATATCTTCGGCTTCCGCATGGGCAGTGACCGCCAACTCATCGATTGGAATCAGATCGTCGATTACTTCCATACCCTCGACCGACACTCCGACCGCATCATCGTGCAGGAACTGGGCAAAACCACACTGGGAAAGCCCTTCCTGATGGCCGTTATTTCTTCAGAAAATAACCTTCGGAACCTGGACCATTATCAGTCCATCCAGAAACGGATCGCCAATCCGGGCGACATGAGCCGAGAAGAATCCCAGGAACTCCTGGAAGAAGCCCGGGCCGTGGTCATGGTCAGCCTGAATATCCACGCCACAGAGATCGGCTCCAGCCAGGAATCGGTGGAACTGGCCTGGGAATTGGCGACCCAAACCGATCCCAAGACCCGGAAGATACTGGATAACGTGATCGTTCTCCTCATGCCATCCCTCAACCCCGACGGTCTCCAGATGGTGGTGGAATGGTACAGAAAACACGTGGGCACGCCCCACGAGGGATGCTCCATGCCGTGGCTGTACCATCACTATGCCGGTCACGACAACAACCGGGACTTGTTCTTCTTCAACCTCCAGGAAAGCCGGCTGGTATCTCGGATACTATATCGCGACTGGTTTCCCGAGATCGTCTACGACCAGCATCAGATGGGGTCGACGGGAGCCCGGTTATTCATACCGCCTTACGTGGATCCCGTCAACCTCAACGTCCATCCCATCCTGATGGCCGAAATCAACATGCTGGGAAAGCATGTGGTGTCCGACATGCAGGACCAGGGATTCACTGGTGTTGAAACGGGCAGTCGTTTCAACGCCTTCTTCCAAGGGGTCATGGCCCGAACGCCCATCTGGCATAACATCCTGGGAATTCTTTCCGAAGCGGCCAGTGCACGCATCGCCACACCCATCTACCTGCCCAGGGGCAGCCTTCAGCAGCACGGCCCTGAGCGGCCCCGTTACTCGCACCGTACCGATTTCCTCGACCCGTGGGAAGGTGGATGGTGGCGCTTGCGGGACATTATCGAATACGAAAAGGCCGCCACGTATTCCATTCTCCATCTGACGGCAACGTACCGGAAGAAATTCGCAACCAATTTCTTTACGATGAATAGGGATGCTATTAAAAAAGGAAAAGACGAATCCCCCTACGCCTACATCCTGCCCCCCGAGCAGCACGATCCTAACTCGGCCACCGAGATGCTGAAACGGCTGGATTTCAACGGCATTGCCATCTTTCGGAGTCAGGACGATCTGAAGTATGCCGGTGTGACGTATCCCCAGGGAACCTTCGTCATTCCACTGGCCCAGCCCTGCCGGCCTGCCATCAAGGATCTCCTGGAACCCCAGGTCTATCCCAACATGAAACAATACCCGGACGGACCTCCCACACCCCCCTACGATTTCACGGGCTGGACGCTGCCCCTTCAGATGGGAGTTGAGATTGTCGAAATGAAAACTCCCCTCAGGGCCGACCTCATGCCAGCGGACAGTTACGTGTTCGACCCGGCGAGAGATATCGACGTCGCGGCAGCAGCCTACATAATCGAAAGACGGTACAACAACGCCTATGCAATCGTCAACGAATGGATGAAAAACCAGAAGACGGATGTGTATTGGACAGACGAGAACCTGCGCCACGACCGTGACACATATCCGTCCGGCAGCCTCATCGTGCCCAATCGGGGAGACGCCGCCTCGGTTTTGGAGAAACTGTCCGCCACGTACCACGTCCCTGTTACAGGCATCTCTCAACTGCCCCCTGTAAGAGGAACGCGCGCCCGTCGCCCGCGGCTGGGCATCTACCAGCCCTGGATTACGAGCATGGACGAGGGCTGGACGCGGCTGGTGCTGGACAATTTTCGGTTTGAGCACACGTCCCTCCATAACGAGGACATCCAAGACGGAAAGCTTGCCGACAAATACGATGCCATCATCCTGCCGGACATGGGCACCGAGGCAATCGTTGAAGGCAAGCGGCGCTGGGGAGGAGAGCCATACCTGGGCGTTCCTGAAATGCCCGAAAAATACCGGGGGGGTATCGACAAGAAGGGCGTCGAAGCATTGTTGGCATTCGTCAAGAACGGAGGCACCCTCATCACCATCGGGAGGGCCTGCGACTTTGCCATCGACAAACTCAAGGTTCCCGCCGTAAACGTCCTGAAAGAGGTGAAGCCCAAGGACTACTACGCACCGGGCTCTCTCCTGCGGATCGAGCTGGACAATACCCATCCCCTGGCCCATGGCATGCCGAAGCAAACAGCCATCCGCGTTGCCAACAGCCCGGCCTTCCGGCTCCTCCCGTACAATCGGGAGGTCCATGCCGTGGGCTATTACACCGACGACGATCCTCTCCTCAGCGGCTGGCTCATCGGGTCGGAAAAGCTGGAGGGCCATACCACCCTGGCCGACATCCCCGTCGAGAAAGGAAGGGTCGTCCTGTTCGGGTTTGGCGTGCAGTGCCGCGCCCAGACGTACGGAACGTTTAAGCTCTTGTTCAACGCGATCCTTTCCAGTCGCATCGAGTCCGTAGAGTCGCTTAAGGATGAGATAGAATAGTAGAGGCATTTTTTAAATGCCCTGTTCAATGGAATGTAATTGGAGCAAGAACCGACTTGCTCCGACGATTTGCACACACGTAAAAAAGGATGTGTATCATGTCGCATGAAATCACACTCCTGACAGTCACGGCCGCCTCCATCGGGTTTCTCCATACCGTGCTCGGGCCCGACCATTATCTCCCGTTTATCATGATGGCCCGCGCCAGAAGATGGTCTGTCGTCAAAACGGGTTGGATTACTTTTCTGTGCGGCCTCGGTCACGTGGGCAGTTCCGTTATTATCGGGATCATCGGCGTGGCTCTGGGTATATCCTTGACAAAACTGGAGTCTGTGGAATCCTTCCGCGGCGACATCGCCGCCTGGCTCTTCATCGCCTTCGGCCTGGCCTATTTTATGTGGGGCCTCATCCGCGCCATAAAAAACAAACCCCACACCCACGTCCACGTACACAAAGACGGCGACACCCACATCCATCACCACGACCATGTCCAGGATCATGCTCATACGCATGATGAGAAAAAGAGCATCACACCCTGGGTTCTTTTCACGATATTCGTACTGGGGCCCTGCGAGCCCCTCATCCCTATCCTGATGTACCCCGCCTATAAAGAGAGTCTGGCGGGCGTGATTCTGGTGGCCGGCGTATTCTGTCTGGTGACCGTATTGACCATGCTGGGCATCGTCCTCCTGGCCACACTGGGCGTCAACCTGTTGCCCATCGGCCGGCTGGAGCGGTACACCCACGCCATCGCCGGGGCTATCATTTGTCTCAGCGGCGTGGGCATCGTATTCCTGGGATTTTAATATAATATTAGAAGAGGTTTATCATGAAACATTCCATTCATCGTTTTTTCTGTCGCCGTGTCGTCGCGGGTTTTTTTATCCTGCTGGGTCTCCAGATCTCCTGCACGCAGGAAACATCGTACATCCAGGCCCATTACGATAAAACCGAAGTCATGATCCCCATGCGGGACGGTGTGAAACTTTACACACAGGTGTATACACCCAAAGACCGGTCAGAGAAGGTCCCCATCCTCATCAAACGAACACCGTACTCGGTGGGGTATTACGGTGCCGATGTATTGCCCCAGGAGATTGGCCCCAATAGCCTGTACGCTCCCGAAGGCTTCATCTTCGTGTACCAGGATGTCCGGGGCAAGTTCAAATCCGAGGGTGAGTTCGTTGTCATGAAGCCCCATATCGTTGACAAGAAGGGGCCGGCCGACACCGACGAGAGCAGTGACACCTACGACACCATCGAATGGTTGCTGACCCACATCCCCAACCACAACGGGCGCGTGGGACAGTGGGGTATCTCGTATCCCGGATGGCAGACCGTCATGGGCATGATCGATGCCCACCCGGCCATGAAGGCCTCTTCGCCCCAGGCCTCACCGGCGGACATGTGGATCGGCGACGACTTCCATCACAACGGCGCTTTCCGGTTGATGTACACCTTCGGGTGGCTGTCCAGCAATGCGGCCGTCCGGTCCGGTCCCTCGGAGCAGCGCTCCCGACGGTTCGATTACGGCACACCCGACGGGTATGCGTTCTTCCTGAACCTTGGGCCGGTATCCAACGTCGACGCGAACTACTTCCACAACCGGGTTCCCACATGGAACGCATACATGGAACACGGTGATTACGACGATTACTGGAAAAACCAGAACGTTCTGCAGTGGCTGGATAACATCACCCACCCCATCCTGAACGTGGCAGGCTGGTTCGATGCCGAAGATTTTTACGGCCCCATGTCGATCTACTACACCATCGAGGAGAAGAATCCGGAGAATCAGAGCATTCTGGTCGTCGGCCCCTGGCTACACGGCGGCTGGGCCGGCATGGACGGCGATGCCCTGGGAAACATCCGGTTCGTGCAGAAAACTGGAGAGTATTTCAGGAAGAACGTGGAATTCCCTTTCTTCTTACATTATTTAAAAGACAAAGGAGAATGCCATCTGCCCGAGGCCCTGGTCTTCGAAACAGGATCGAACCGGTGGGTATCCTACGACCGATGGCCACCACGGGAAGCTATCGAGAAAAACCTCTACTTCCATGATGAAGGACGACTTTCTTTCTCGCCGCCCACAGGACCGTCCAATACCTTTGACGAATACATCAGCGATCCCCGGAAGCCCGTGCCCTTCTCCCAGGAAATCCGCACCTCCCAGGGCCATCTCTGGATGGTGGAAGACCAGCGGTTCGCTACCCGACGACCCGATGTCCTTGTCTACCAGACAGACATCCTGACCGAAGACATCGTCGTCTCCGGGCCCGTCATCGCCAGCCTCTTCGTGTCCACCACAGGCACAGATGCCGACTGGGTCGTGAAGCTCATCGACGTCTATCCGGGCGATGCCCCGGACAACAAACCCAACCCGTGCAACGTGCGCATGGGCGACTTTCAGATGCTGGTGGGAGCCGATGTCTTCCGGGGCAAGTACCGAAACAGTTTTGAAAAACCCGAACCCTTCGTTCCGGGAGAGGTGACTTACATCGAATACGACCTGCGGGATAAGTACCACTGCTTCCTCAAGGGCCACCGTATCATGGTCCAGGTTCAGTCCACCTGGTTTCCGGTCATCGACCGGAATCCCCAGACATTCGTAGATATCTATCATGCCAAGGCATCCGACTTTCAAAAGGCCGCACACCGGGTCTATCGTTCGTCACGATACGGTTCCCACCTGAAACTGAAGGTATTGCAGAAATGAAACGGCATTATTATATGGATACCAATCTGGAGGATGAAACGTGCATACGACAACGGATAAAAACAGGACAAGAAAAAAAACGGCATGGCTCCTCTTTATCTTTATCTTTTATCTCAGCAACGCAGCGGGTCAAATAACATCCCAACAGATAATCGACTACATGCAGCAAATCCGGAATGAAAGCGGCGCCCCCGGCATCTCCGTGGCCGTGGCCCATAGGGGTGAAATCGTTTTTAGCGAGGGTCTGGGTTTTGCAGAAATGGACAATCTGACCCAGACTACCGGAAGCACGGTTCACAACATCGCTTCGATATCCAAGACCATGGCAGCCGTGGCTGTGATGCTGCTTGTGGAGCAGGGCAAAGTCAACCTGGACGCTCCCATCCAGACATACGTGCCCTACTTCCCAGAAAAGCCCTGGCCTATCACGGTGAGGCATATTCTCACCCACACATCGGGTATCCGCCATTACCGTGATGGCGAATTCGGAGAGAAGGAGTACAAAGAGAAAATCCATTACGATTCGCTGGAAGCCGGTATCGGGTTCTGGAAGGACGACACCTTGCTTTTCCGGCCAGGCCAGTTCTGGCTCTACTCATCCCATGCCTCGAATTTGATGCAAGGCATTATCGAGACCGTCACCGATATGGGGTTTGAGGAGTACCTAAGAGAGCATGTCTGGCAACCCGCCGGTATGCTCAGCACGCGTTTCGACGTGCCCGAAAGAATCGTCAACAACCGCGGCCGTGGATACATCCGAAACGAAAAGGGCCTTCTCATCAACCCGCCCTACGTCGATGTGAGCTACAAGTATGCGGGCGGAGGCATATTATCCACCGCAGGAGACCTGGTACGATTCGGGATGACCCTGAACCACGGCAAGCTGCTCAAGCCCAGTACGTTACGGATGATGTACGAGGTTCAGGTGGACCCGGTGATGGAGTTCAACCCTGAAGGCGAACCGGTCAAACAATCCCACAAGCAGGCCCTCAGCTGGTTTATCCGCACCGACATTCAGGGCCGAGAATTTCCCAGCCATACGGGCTCGGTAAAAGGGTGCCGTTCCTACCTGTTGAATTATCCCGATGAAGACCTTGTCGTGGCCCTCATCGTTAATATCATACCTTTTGATCCGGTGAAGTATGGAAATACCATCTCACAGTTGTTCCTGCCGTCCGTCGAACCCGGAATCGGTCATCAATAATCACAGGAGGCGAACATGCACATAAAAAAACCATCCTTTGCTTACGCAGGCGTTGTTTTCATCTTAGCGTTCACTGTTAACCTCGGTGCCCAAACCTCTGAACCTGCTGAGCTGTATCCGGCAAAACAGCTCGCCCTGGACTGGTTGAGCCAGCCGAAGATCGTGGAACAATTCGGAAAGATCTCCGATGCCATCTGGTCGTATGCCGAATTGGGGTTGCAGGAGTATAAATCCTCCAACCTCCTCGCGGAAACATTAAAGAAGGCCGACTTTGAGGTAGAAATAGGACTGGCCGGCATGCCCACGTGTTTCGTGGCAACCTACGGGTCCGGGAAACCGATCATCGGTATTCTGGGCGAGTACGACGCCCTGCCCATGCTCTCTCAGAAAGGACGCGTCCCTGAGCAGGATCCCCTGGTCAAGGGAGCGCCCGGCCACGGCTGCGGGCACAATGCCATGTGCACGGCTGCCTCGGCGGCGGCCATTGCCGTGAAGGAAGCCATGGACAAGTATGATATCGAAGGAACCATTAAGGTCTTCGGCTCTCCCGCCGAGGAGACGGTCATCAGCCGTCCTCATATGATTCGAGCCGGGCTGTTCGATGGCGTGGACGCCGTTATCGACAACCATGCCAGCAGCAAGTTCGGAACGAGCTACGGTGTTGGTGGGAATGCCCTCATCTCGGCCATCTTCACGTTCCAGGGAAAGACGGCCCACAGTGCCGGCGCTCCGTGGGAAGGCCGAAGCGCCCTGGACGCCGTAGAGCTGATGAACGTTGCCACCAACTATCTGCGAGAGCATCTGTTCTACACGTATCGTCTCCACTACGTTATCATCGAAGGGGGCGAAGCGCCCAACGTCGTGCCCGACAAGGCCAGTGTCTGGTATTATGTGCGGAACAGTGATGATAGAATCGAGGAAATGTACGAACGTGTGGTCAACTGCGCAAAGGCCGCTGCCCTGGCCACGGATACTGAACTGATCGACATCCGTGTGATCGCCGCCATACATCAGCGTCACGCCAACAAGGCGGCCGCCGAACTGTTCCATCGCAACATCACGCTGGTCGGTGTGCCCGAATGGACAGATGAGGAACAAGCCTT
>Ga0180431_10005125_pt1 | contig 16092 bp, 17 predicted proteins | sample SS_ome_11_FD_132459 | JGI IMG/M metagenome (GOLD analysis project Ga0180431, IMG submission 132459) | Hypersaline lake sediment archaeal communities from the Salton Sea, California, USA - SS_1_MS_1 metaG | ecosystem: Environmental > Aquatic > Non-marine Saline and Alkaline > Hypersaline >... | reverse complement strand
GATAGAAATCGAGCCAACAGGGATCGCGCGTCGCTTTTCAACCGCGCTGAGAGCACGATAGCCGTCTCAGTCAGAGTCGCGGTGCCGATAGCCGCGTTACCGCCGGCCATCGTGCGAAGAAGCTCTTCGTATCCCGGTTCCTTCATCACGATGGCGATCACCGCCGATGTATCCAGGATCATACTCCCTCCCGGCCGTAGCCAAGGAGCTGTTCTTCTTCCGTGCGGGACATTTTCCGACCCAATTCGTGGGCAGGAATCGACGGCCACACTTCGGTCTCGAGAAACCTCCGCACCCGGGACACGCGGTCTTCATCAACCACTCGATATGCAAGCCTTGTCTTGCGCTCTTCGAGGGCCCGGCGCACCGCCTCCGTCTTGGACTCACCGGTAAGCCGTGCGATCTCCGCCGCCAGTTGTTCAACGGCTTCATTCTTGATGTTTAGAGCCATTTTTGCCCCCAAAATTGAATATATGAAGAAAAATGGTTGATATCAACCATTTAGGGTTGATTGAGATACCCATCTGATTATTTCCCTTCTGCAGCTTTACGCTATGGAAAGGCAGTTGGTCGACGTCAATGCAGGATGCCCGCCGACCTCACCGCTCGCCTACGCGGACCTGTATGCTGAAGGAAACCGAGGACAGCCGGTCCAGGGGGATGGTGGTGTCCGCCTCGCCGGTAACGATGTGATAGCCGACCCCGCCGCCCACCTCCATGAAGGGGAGGATCCCGAAGTAGGCGGAGAGCTCCGGGCGGATCATGAAATGGGGACCGCCGTCCATGGTTCCGTCCGGTGCCTGCCATCCGACCATCGCCAGGCCGGTTGTCACCCGCGGAGAGACTGTGAACCACGAGGTCAGCCGCTGATTCCACTCCGCTGTCACCCCGGTCAGCATGACGGCCAGATCGCTTCCGGATTTCTCGATGCTCTGCCTGAGAACCCCTCCGGTGATGCCGAAGGCCAGGCCCGATGGCAGCCGCAGCCGCGTGCCGCCTCCGTCCACGAACCCGGCTTTGCTGTCGGTGAAAATCCACAGTCCCTGCCAGTATCCGCCGATCCTGATGCCCCCCTCCCTCAGGGGGATGAGCGGCTCGGCGTCGCTCACCGTTCCCTCCTTTAGGGCGAAGGTGAAACCGGGCAGCACCGTGAAATCCTCCGCCTGGTAGCGGAGGGAGACCAGGGGGCCGACGGCCAGGCAGAGGGAGGGGAGAAGGTGGAAGTTGGCGTTGATCTCTCCGTTGATGCGGGCGGCGAGCTCGGCGCTGCTGTTGAGTCCCGCCGCCCCGGCCAGGATAGAGATCCCCGCGGAAGTCGAGTAGAATCCCCGGGACAGCTTTCCCAGATACCTCTCGGCCTTTATGCCGCCCAGGAACACCGCCGGGCCCTGCGAAGCGCTCTCCTCGTAAGCGATGATCGGTCCCAGGTAACCCGCCGGGGAGATGCGGAACATCACCGGGCCCAGGCTGGCCATCTCCCCGGTGCCTCCCGGCCCGAACAGCACCGACCAGCCGGGACCGGCGTAGCCCTGGAGCGTTGCGCTCCGGAAGCTCGGCCCTTGGGACCCGTCGTCCCCGAAAATGGGAACGCCCATGAGAATCAATGCCAGTGCCAACAAAACCGCCGCTCTTCGTGTCGTCATTCCACTCCCCCGATGATCGCAAACAGGAATCGCCCTGAGTTCACAACTCAACTTGGCTTGAGCGGTCAATACAGCCACTCCCCGTATTCCGGGACGTGCTTCATATCCTCGTACAGCCAGACCATCCTGTCCAGGTACCAGCTCTTGCCCAGGTAGGCCATGGCCACGCCGAGCACCGCCGGCCAGATGGACAGCGTGATGATGGCCCAGATGGACAGCAGCATCCCTGCTGAAGAGATCGCATTGAGGATCTTGGGGGCGGTTTTGTGGATGGCCGGAACATCGACGGTATCCCGGTTCAGCCACACCCGTTCGCCCAGAACGGATTTGGACGCCCAGTTTTTGGTGGACGTGGCCTTCTTGAAGAACAGGGGATTGAAGAACATCCAGACCAGCGAGAGGGCCGCCGGAATCGCGCACCACCAGCCGATCCAGATCCTGCTCCAGAAGGCCAGCACGATCAGGGGCAGCACCGAGTAGCGGGTCCACACGCTCCAGGGGTTGGCGTGCTTCATCCAGTTCTTTTTGTTGAGCCGGAAAACCGAGGCGATCTTTCGTTCGACAGTCATTGGGTACCTCCCTCCCGGCGGATATCCCACCGCCATCCCCTGTCTTAGAATAGCAAATCCCCTACCGTCCGTGCCACTCTTCGTAATCCCATGCGCCAGACGAAGATCCGGGGGATTTTGTACGGTGATTCTGATAGCGCTTCCGCAGGTTGTCAACTGCGTCGATTTAAAGCCGGCCAACCGATAGTCGTCGATTGTCAGGTGTCGAACGCTTCGACTCGGACGGCCGTTCTGATGGCGTTTACCGGCAGAACCATCCAAGACTCCATAGCGTTGAAGCGGGGTGAACAGAGCTGATGAAGTGGGCCGAATCCCATGTCCACGAAAAAGGTCGGAACCATGCCTTACATCCTGCTCGGTGTGCTCGCCGGTGCGGCGTTTGCGCTGCAGAACTCCTTGAACGCCTCCTTGGGCAAAAAAGCTTGATACTTCGGGTCCGTGCTGTTGCTGACAGTGGGCGTGATGCTTGTGCGGAAGTGAGATCCGACGGTGAGCTTTTTAACGATGCGTGGTGGAGCAGGCCGAAGCGTTCGGTACGCGTAGACATCGCGCTTTTTTCTCTTGACTTGCAAAGTAAGAATTCATACTATAAAAGTATGAAAACGATCGTGTCCGAGAAGGGTCAGATCACCATTCCAAAGGCAGTTCGAGACAAGCTCGGTATCGTTGCCGGCACCGTGCTGGAGGTCGACAGCGTCGAGGGCAAACTGATTGCCGTAAAGAAAGAATCGGTAGACGCAATTCTCAAATGGCGGGGGAAGGGCAAGATTCCGGGGAACAAGCCCGTAGATGAGTATTTGGATGGAATTCGAGGATGATCTCCGCCCTGGACACCTCTGTTATTCTGGATGTGCTTGTCGGTGGAAGTACGTATTGTGATCCGTCGATGCTGGCGATCAGGAAAGCCCGAAGCGAGGGGAAACTGATTGTCTGTGAGTGTGTGGTCGCGGAGGTATTTCCCACGCTGGAGAACGAACAAGAGGTTGCCGAGTTCATGTTGGATTGGCAGATCCATTTCGTTCCCCTTTCCCTGGAAAGCGCCATGCTGGCGGGAAGTCACTTCCGTACCTATCTGGATCGTGGCGGGGCGCAGAAACGCGTGCTTGCGGATTTTCTCATAGGAGCTCACGCCAAGATCCACGCCGGTCGTCTGATTGCCCGCGACAGGGGCTGTCTGCGGGACTATTTCCGGGATCTCCAGCTGGTCGATCCGTCTGCCGGGTAGCCGAAATACTGCGTAGCGGTACTGCGCGGTGCCGCCGCTGAATAGCGCTCACCCCGCCTTGGCCAGGTAGCGGCGCCGGGTCAACTGCACCCGGCTGTAGCTGCGGGTAGCCGTAGGAACGCGCAGTCCGGTGATCTTCTCGAAAAAACCGGCGGTCAGAGGATGCTCGGGGCCCAGGGCGAGCGGACCGGGGAGGGACGGATCGCTTCGGGAAACCACCCGGCGGATGTTCCTGATCAGGGCTCTGCGCGACTCCTGGGACAGCCGCGGGTAGGCCTTCTCCATCAACTCCACTCCGTCCCCGATCTTTCCGTCCAGGATGCGCACCACCGCCTCCAGGCACTGGAAGTAGGGGCTTGCCGGGCGGCTTTTCCGGCAGGTGCGGACATGGGCCAGGGATTTAGAGAAGTCCCGGTAGTAGAGGTGCAGGAGGGCTACGCGCTGGTTCAGCAGGAAGCTGCCGGGATTGTAGCCCAGGGCCGCGGTGAGTTCGGCCATGGCCTGGCGTGGGGTCTGCCCCTTTATCGAGTTGTAGGGGGAGCGGTCGCGGAGGAAGCGGTAGATCGCCACGGCCATCACCAGCGCAGCCACGTCTACCAGAATAGCCGCTCCGAAGCTGTCCAGGTTCAGCATGAAGTTGTACAGACCGTGGAGAATCGCAGCCGGCAGCACCGCGGCGAAGATCACCCGATACTCGGATTTCAGTTTCCTCCCCGCGCTCTCGTACGCGATTGCCCCGTAGATGTTGCCCCAGATCGCGGTGTAGAACAGGTGTCCGGAGGTGGACAGAGCGATCCTGACGGGGAGCACGCCCAGCCCGTAGGCGCAGGGGTAGAGGAAGTTCTCCGCTGTGGTAAAGGCCAGGGCCACCGTGCCGGCCTGCAGAACGCCGTCCACGGGTTCCTTGATCGATTTCAGCTTGCGGCTCAACAGCAGAAAAACGATAAACTTGGAGAACTCCTCCACCGGCCCGGGTGCCGGTTATTCTGCCGCCGCTGGTAACAGCGGCCTTTGCGTGGTACGAGACACAGACAGCAAAGACCGTGCCACAGTCCGGAGCGTGAATGCTCGATCTGTTGAGGCGGGCCCGGCGTGGGGCCGAAGATCCGTCGAAATGCCCGCTTCTGAAGGGGGAAAATCTCCTGATGAATCCGTTCCACCGCTCTGCCGAGTTATCCGGAACTCTGGTTTTCGACACCGCAACTCCGGTTCTTTCTTCCCCGGGTAGCCCCGAAGTCGAGAGAGGGTGTAGCAGCCGCTCGGAGTCGCGCCATACGGACGATAGGTTGCAAAAAAAGTATTTTTTAATTTTTTTTACTTGCAAAAAATGTCTAATTCTTCTATTTTTACAACGTGGAACGTGATCTCTTTAGACAGCTGGTTGAATGGAAGCGCAAGGAAAGCCGCAAACCCCTGCTGCTCAAGGGCGCCCGGCAGGTTGGCAAAACGTGGCTGCTCACCGAATTCGGCCGGAAAGAGTTTGCACGAACCCACACGATAAACTTCGAGAGAGACCCGGATGCCTGCTCTCTGTTCGACGGATCTCTGTCCCCGACGACGATACTTCGAAATCTCGAATTGTACCTGGATCACAGTATCGATGCCTCTTCAGACTTGATCCTGTTCGATGAAATTCAAGATTGTCCGAGAGCTCTGACCAGCCTCAAGTACTTTGCCGAAGAGCAACCGGATGCTGCGGTCTGCTGCGCAGGATCCCATGTCGGTATTGCTCTGGGAAGCTCCTCCTTCCCCGTAGGCAAGATAGAGCTGCTGACACTGTACCCCCTGACGTTCCGAGAGTTTTTGAAGGCTCGATACCCCGAGTTGATAGCAATGATCGATGCTCCGCCGCCGATCCCGCAAGCTTTTCACAAAAGGTTGTGGGAGGAATTGAAGTTCTACTACGTAACCGGAGGATTACCCGAAGTCGTACAGAGCTGTTTGAAACGAAAAACCGGGTCCCGTGAGACGTTTCTTGAAATAAGAGCAATTCAGCATCGTCTCATCCAGGGCTACCGTGCGGATTTCGCCAAACATTCCGGGAAAGCGAACGCCGCCCACATCAACAGGGTGTTCGACAGTGTGGCGGAGCAGATCACAAAGGTCATAGACTCATCGGTTGGCCGTTACAGGTTCAAGGCCGTCATCCCCGGGTATTCCAAGTTTTCTCAGCTGGAAGGACCTATAGACTGGCTGGTCCAATCGGGACTGGTAATGCCGGTCTACATAGTCGAATCTCCGGCAATCCCTCTGCGAAGCCGGAGAAAAAACAACAACTTCAAACTGTTTCTCTTCGATATCGGATTGCTGGGGTGCATGGCGGATATTCCGATTGGCAGTGTTTTATCCCAGGATTTTGGCACTTACAAAGGGTTCTTTGCGGAGAATTACGTTGCCCAGGAGCTTCAAAGTATTGGAGTTCCTCAACTGTACGCGTGGAGAGGGAGAACCTCGGAAGTCGAGTTTCTGGTCGCCGTCGAAAAAAACGTCATCCCTGTGGAAGTCAAATCAGGGAGCCGGCTTCACCGGGCCAGGAGTCTCAGTGTCTATCGGGAAAAGTACAAGCCCAAGGCCACGGTTGGGATCTCCGCCGCCCCGGAACGAGTCTCAGGCAATCATCACAACCTTCCTTTGTACAAAACCGCAACGGTTCTGTCGAAACAGCGGATTCGGACTCGCCTTTGATCCTTGCCCGGAGTGCTGCTACAATCTGAAGGCGGAGGATGACACTGATGAGAAGAATGCTGCGATTGATCCTGCTGACCGTACCGATTGGCTTGATTCCGCCCGCCGGGCTGGGCGCTTCCGACTGGCAGGAGCTGTCCACCAAGCTCGAGCAGAGCGCCTGGGCCAGCTCCGTTTTCTGCGAGCAGATCCGCGGGGAGGAAGTCTGCTACGCCCCCGAGCAGCTGTTCGACGGCGATCCCGGTACCTGCTGGGTGGAAGCGGCTCCGGGCGGCGGGATCGGGGAGTGGGTCCTGTTCGTGGTGAACGGGCCGGTGGAGGGCCTGGGGCTGACCAACGGCTTCGCCCGCAGCCCGGATCTTTACCGGTACAACAACCGCATCAAGCAGCTGAGGCTGTCCCTGGTGGTGGGATTCACCGCTCCCGGGCTGGTTACCGAGCTTGATTACTACCTGTACTTCCTGACCGATCTGAGAGAGGCGAAGGCGGAGCTTCAGGATACCCTGGAGCCGCAACCCGTCGAGTTCTCCATATCCTATGAAGAGCACAGGCAGCTGGTCTGGGAGGCCCTGGAACGGTTCTACGATAGCTATCCGATGTTCATGCGGGAGATCGAAAAAGACCTGGGACTGGAGCCCAACCTGGACAAAGAGCAGCTGAAGCTGGAGCAGGACCTGGTCTTCGAAGTGTTCGGGATGTCCTGCCTGCGGCTGGAGATCCTGGAGGTTTACCCGGGGGAGCGCTACGACGACACCTGTCTGTCGGAGATCGAAACGAAGTTCTGAGTGAATCCCCTTGGGGGATTCACTATTAGCAAACACCTGTGTAGCTCCGCGCGCCCGGGTGTCCCAGACACGATCCCCCGAAGCCCAGACGGCCTGTCTGAGATTATCTACTCTGCGAAGGCCGGCGGATCGATCTCCTGAAGGAGGCGGGCACTCTTCCGGACCGAACAGCGCGGCGTGCACCGCCGGGTCCTCGTAGAATTGGAAAAATCACCACGCCTCAATCCTTTCATCAACCATATCGATGGGCTAAGATGGCGGTTCAGCCTCGGCCTCCGTCCTGGGTTTCGCCGGCACGGAATGGCCATAAGAGGTTAACTTCGGATTCTGTTTCCGATATACTTCGATACTGCGTTTTCCGAAACAGCGCCTGTTAAATATAATACCGGAGGTAATGAAGTTGAGAAGAGTCGTGTTGCTGATCTGCGCCCTCGCCCTGACGGCGCCGGTGGTTCTGTCCGCCGAAGACAGCGGGGGAGACGAGTTCTCGGACACTCAGAGGAGCATCAGTGTCGTGATCCGACACTGCACCTCCTGAGCGTACAGATCAATTGCCGCCAGGTTGGCGGAACAAATCAAGAAAGAGCTGGCTCTGGAGACCGAGCTGAGACCGGGGGATTATCACAGTTTCGATGTCCTGGTTGAGGAAGAAGTGATTTTTTCGAAATTCGAGGAAAATCGCTTCCCCAAAGCCGGGGAAATAATCGAGCTGATACAGGCTTTCCTGGATCGGCAACAGGCCGGCAGCCGGTAACCCATATCCGGCGGAAAAAACCGTCGATCTCGGCGCCTCGTGCATGGATAGGGCGCCCGCTTCGGCCAGAAATGGCATTACATGATAATGCCTGTACGGCAGCACCGGTGAATAGGGAGGAGTACTGTGAAAACAACGGACTCAGGGGTATCGGTGAAGCCTCTGCCCGTCACCGGTGATCTCAGAACCGCCTACGTGCTCTCCCTGGCCGTGGCCCTGATCATGGGCGCCGCGGCTCTGGCCGCTCTCCTGCTGCGCAGCACAGTCTATCCAACGGATCGACTGATCCTGGCCTTTGTTCCGGTGGACATCTTCCATCTGGCGATCGGGTTGCCGATTCTGCTCGGTTCCATGTGGCTGGCCCGACGCGGCCGGCTCGCCGGCCTGCTGTGCTGGCCGGGAGTGCTCCTGTACGTGTTGTACTCCTACGTCATGAATCTTCTAGGGGTGCCGTTCGGAGTTTTGTTTCTGCCCTACATTCTGCTGGTGGTTCTGAGCGTATATTCGATCATTGTCATCGTGTCGAGAATCGACAGCCGGGCGGTTCGCGACAGGCTGGCAGGAACCGCACCGGCACGGGTCACAGGTGGAGTGCTGGTCGGGCTGACGGCTCTATTCGTCGTGTTTGCGGTGACCGGTATCATCAGCGCACTGATACGACGGACTCCGGTCGGCACGCTGCAGACCATGCTCTGGATCGGCGACCTGGCCACGGTCACACCGCTGTGCCTGACCGGCGGAGTTCTTCTTCTGCAGCGCAGGGCGCTCGGGTATGTGGCCGGAGCGGGAGTTCTTCTCACCTACACCATGCTGTTCTTCGGGCTCCTTCCGGTGATGCTGTACACGGCGCTCTACAATGGCACAGCCGTCGACTCCATCGGCATCATCATGATGGCCGCTGCCGGGCTCCTCTGCCTGGTACTCCTGGTGCTTTTCCTGCGAAAGAATGCATCGTGAGATTTCCGTAGCGAATCCGTACTTTTCGTAGATAGGATTACCCCGGTCCCTTCTTCAATCTGCCATGGTGTTGGCGGTACGGCGATCGTTTCCGATTGCAGGGACCGGCAGAGGCGGTGTAGTCCACAGACGACAGCTGCATCCCGGGAACCGATCAGCGGGCCGGCCTCCGGGCGTCAATCCAGATATGAGATCCTCTTGCTCTTCTCCTCCAGCAATCCTTCCCGAAACAGGTTCTCGATCAGCTTGTTGGTTTCGCCCGTACTGATTTGTTTCTGAAAAGTCGCCTCGATGAAGGAGGTGAGGGTCTTCCTGCTTTTCGGCCTCCTTGCCTTCTGCTGCTTCATCAGGTTTTCCCTGACCTTCTTGTACTTCTCCTCCAGCTCCTTGCCCAGACCGATCTTCTGGAACACGTCGGCGAAGGAGACGACCCGCCTCACCTTCTGTCCCAGAGTGTTCGCATGGGCGATCAGGGGATCGAAACCCGCGTCCTTGGAAATGACGAAATGTTCGGTGTTCGGCTGTGCTTTGTTTATGGCCAGATAGTAGGCGATGTGGAAATCCAGAGCGTTCTTGCCGGATCCCTTGATTTGGACCCACTCGACGTTTTTTCCCAAAGGCTGGATGGCCTTGACGATGCTGGTGGAAAGCCTTTTTTGGCTCTGACCGATGAAAAGAAGGATCTTGGTATCCCTTGTTTCCTGGATCTCGATGTTCGGTACGTTTTCAAAGTCGACGTAGATAGTCTTTTCCATAGTTAATCCTCTCCATCCGAGCCCGGATACCGGTCCCGCAAGCGGCAGGCCGATCCGGCTCGTCTTCTAGTATTGATTCTATCAGGTTTTACCGAGAGCAAATACCGCAACCTCTGCTGCAATCCGTCGCTTCTGCAGTCTGTTATAAATCCGAGCAGTGGCATCATCGAGCTGTATATGACCCCTTGGGAAGTTGTGCTCCCGCTAAACGCGGTTTATAGTGTCCGGGTGGGAAGGGAGGATCGAGTATGAAGCCGGAAAAGACGTGTCTGTGGATTGGCGCCTGTCTGCTGATCCTGTTTGTGTTGAGCCAGTGCGCCACGGTTCAGAGTAACGGGGATGGGTCGGGCTCCTGCGCGCCGAACACAAACCAGGACGGCGGAGAGGTCATGGGATTCGGAATTCTGCGCCGGATTCCCGGACTGTGGAACGGGCCGGTTTCCACTACAACCCCGGCGGGAAGCTTTAACGAATGGTACGTGGATTTCCGTCCGGTATCTCCCGGACAGGTCTCCCAGTACTCGACCCTGGATGCACAGACCGTCAACTACATCAGCCTGTTCGTGGTAAAGCACGAAGACCGGCTGAAGGTCGCCTTGAGAACCGAAGGAGTGTTCCAGGGCAAGGGCTGTGTCACCTATGAAGTCATCGACACGGTCAAGGAAGCCGAAGGATACTACCGTTTCTCGGATTTCCAGGCCGAGGATGACCGGGCCTACACGGAGTTCACCTTTAAAGGCGATGAGTTTCTCATGGAGGTTTACACAAACCGCTTCAATCGCGTTTCTCCCCTGGAGATCCACTGCAGATGGAAAGCCAGGCTCGGCGACCGGAGTGCGGCTGAAGCATCCATCGCCCGATTTGATTTCCCGCAGGTTCAGATGGTGAAGGACTTTTCAACGACCTTCCGGCACAGATCGGAGAGCATCTACTTCGACCTGGGAAACGATCCGTACCGGTCCCTGGAACAGCCCCACGTAGGGGAGGTGACCGTAAATATCTCGATCGATGACAGGCTGAAGACCAAGGGCGATGACGAGTTGTTCCTGCTGCTTACCACTGAGTCGTTGTTCGAGGGGCTGCGCTACGATGAGGAGAATCTGAAGTACATATCGAAGTATGTTTTTCTGCCGATCGGCACCCGCACGCACACCTTCACCCACGTACATCCCGGACGCTACCACCTCTATGCTTACGACGATATCAACGGGGACAGACGTCACTTGAGCGGGGACTACATAAGCTCGGATGTGAACAACACCTTCGAGCTGCAGCCGGAGGGGCACCTTACGGTGGATGCGGTGATCGATTTCGTCATTCCCTGAAGCGTCTATTGTAGAGCCATGCCCCGCTACCTGACCAAATCCCGCTTCATCCTGGCCCTGGAGTGCGAGACCAAGCTGTTCTACACGGGAAAGGCGGAGTACGCGGACCACAAGAAGGACGATCCCTTTCTCTCCGCTCTGGCCGAGGGAGGCTTCCAGGTCGGGGAGCTGGCCAAGCTCTACTACCCGGGCGGACATGAGATCGAGACCCTGAATCACCAGCTGGCCCTGAAGCACACCGATGAGCTGCTGCAGCGGGATTCGGTGATTCTCTACGAGGCGGCGATCCGCCACGAGAATCTTTTTCTCCGGGCGGACATCCTGATCAAGAAGGGTACCAGCCTGGAGCTGATCGAGGTCAAGTCCAAGTCCTTTCGAGGAAGCTCTTCGCAGGAAATGCTCAACAAGGACGGTACGATCAACAGGGACTGGACCCCCTACCTCTACGACGTGGCTTTTCAAAAGCACGTGCTCTCCCTCGCCTTGCCTCAAATGCGGATCCGTTCCTCTCTGCTGCTGGCGGACAAGAACGCCAGAGCCACGGTAGACGGGCTGAACCAGCGCTTTTTCATCTACAAGCAGAATGGCCGTTCCCGGGTCCGCGTACGGGAGGGAACCACCCGGGAGATGTTGGGCGAGCCGATCCTCATCCGGGTGCCGGTGGACGATGTGGCGGAGAAGATCTACCAGGGCAGGGACGGCTCGAGCCGGGATCTTTCCTTTTCCAAGTGGGTGGATCTCCTGGCCGATTGCTACGGGCAGGACCGGAAGATTCCGACGGAGCTCGGTTCCAAATGCAAGGGCTGCGAGTTCCGCTGCACGGCGGAGGAGCAAGCGGCCGGGCTGAAGAGCGGATTCAAGGAGTGCTGGCGGAAACAGGCCGGGCTCCGGGAAGCGGATTTCGCCGAGCCTCTGGTGATCGATCTGTGGAAGTCGGCACGAAGGAACGAATTCCTGCAGGCGGGCATCACCTTATTGCGGGATCTGGACCCCGAGCTGCTGCGCCCCAAGAGACGGGGCGGGGGTGCGGGCCTGAGCGGTTCGGGAGCAACGGGAGCGGGCGGGGCTTCCGGCAAAACGAACGGGAAGCCGGGGCTTTCCAGGAGCGAGCGGCAGGGCCTGCAGTTGGAGAAAGCCCGAAGCGGCGATCCTGATCCCTACTTCGACGCCGAGGGATTGAAAGCGCAGATGGAGCGCTGGGTCTATCCCCTGCACTTCATCGATTTCGAAACCACCCAGGTGGCCATCCCCTTCAACCGCGGCATGGCGCCCTACGAGGGGATCGCCTTCCAGTTCTCCCACCACCGGGTTGAGGAAGACGGCCGCATCGTCCACGCGGGGCAGTATCTGCACGCCGAGCCGGGGGAGTTTCCCAGCTTCGAATTCCTCCGAGCCCTGAAGAAGGAGCTGGAGGGTGATGAGGGTACGATCTTCCGCTACGCCGCTCACGAGAACACCTACCTCAACATCATCTACAACCAGCTGCAGCAGGCGGACGACCGGGAGGTGCCGGACCGGCGGGATCTGTGCCAGTGGATCGCCACTGTGGCCCATCCCACCAGGCGCAACACCGGAGCCTGGATTCCGGGGAGCCGGGACATGGTGGATCAGCTCGAGCTGGTGGAGCGCTACTTCTATCACCCGGCAACCGGCGGCTCGAACTCTCTGAAAAAAGTGCTGCCCGCCGTGCTGGGAAGCTCGAAGTATCTGCGGGAGAGGTACGCCCGGCCGATCTACGGGCAGGGCCTGGAGATTGCCAGCCTCAACTTCGAGGATTGGACCTGGATCCGCTACGAAGAGGGGAACCAGGCGGGCAGGCTGATCGATCCCTACCGGCTCCTGCCGCCGGTCTTCGAGGAGGCTGGGGAAGAGAATCTGGAGCATCTGATCTCGGACCCGAAGCTGGCCGACGGGGCGGCGGCCATGATCGCCTATGCCCGCATGCAGTTCTCCGAGATGGGCGAGGCGGAGCGCTGGGCGATCCGGAAGGCCCTGCTCAAGTACTGCGAGCTGGACACCCTGGCCATGGTCATGCTCTGGGAATACTGGGTCAGAGAGTTGATGGTAGACTGACGAACCGCTGGGAAAGTATTGTATGATTCTTCACGTATTAGAAGCGGAATATCTCCATGACTTTGTTATATGGCTGCGGTTCAGTGACGGTTCGAAGGGAGAAATCGATCTTGAAGAGGATCTGAATGGTGAAGTATTCGGTTCCCTCAAAGATGTAGAAAAGTTCAGAAGATTTCATGTCGATCCGGAGCTGAATACCCTAGTCTGGGACAATGGAGCGGATTTCGCCCCGGAGTTCCTTCGAGAAAAGTTAAAGGTTTTGGCTTAGTTCAGTGAACACTGCCAAAAACTGCGCTTGCGGGAATGATTTGCCAGCAGGCGATTCGTGTATTGTTCGTGGGAGGGCAAGTCTCTCCAGTCCGTGATCGATTGGGCCAGATCTATCAACACTCCAAGGTACTCCCTTCCGTGCCGGTAGGCCTTCCAGTGAGCTCGTTCGAGAATCGAATCCAGAAGCGTCCTGTACAACAGCGTGGCCGTAAAGCAGCGCCCTTCTTTATGTAGCTTTTGTGCAACAGGCAAAATGGCGTAATACATCTCTCCGTCTATCCGTTCACGCCACTTCATAAGGCAGGATTCGGCTTCGTCCACTCGTCCTACTTCGATTAAAAAACGGATATCCGCGTATGAAAACCGATTTGCGTCGAGTATTGTACGAGCCTCTACGTCGACCACTGCATCTCGTCTTTCGTGCCCGATTTCATCGAGAAGCTCACCGAGTGTTTGCGCGCTCCGGTATTTTCTGAAGATCTTCCACAGGATCTTCCTGGTTTCTTCAGGATTATCTAATTTTCGGTGGATATCCAGGAGCAGGCTGTTTCCGTCGTGGAACTCGAGGCATGCGGCATCCCCTATACGGTTCATCCAGGCAAGGGCGGCCGCTGCGTCCCCCGATTCCTGGTATACGCGGGCAATATCTATCAATGACTTGTCGGAAACACCGGGATCTGAGGCAAGCCGGGCCTTTTCGAATAGGACGGCGTCATTGATCTGACGGGCAAGGGATTCTATCGTTCTGTACCGGCGTCGCCTTTCGTACAGCTCTGTTTTCTCATCCGAGATTTTCCAAAGCCTGTCCGTCATGAGGCGGATCTCGGTTGCGGGAAGGTACTCAGCAGCACAATCGATCAAGGAGCTTCGAACCCCGTAGTTGTCTTGTCGGATGAGATCAATCACAACATCCGCTATCCAACTCTTGTCGTCAGAGCGGGATGCATAGGAAATGAAAAGGTTGCGGGCATTGAAGGTGAACACCAGTCCGATATGTCCGCTTGAATCGTCGCTGTTTTCGAAAACGGTTTTGTCGGCTCGAAAAAACTCAACCATCGACTCCAGACCGGCCTTAGGATCCTCGACACCCGATTTCAGATCTTCGAGCATGGACTCAAGTCTCCGGGCAATAGAGCGGGAACTGCTCTGGGAGACAAATTTATGCCGTTTTGAGATGTTTGCGAGCTTCTCCTTAAAACGGATGAAGTTTTCCTTCTGGGTTGAAGTCATCCGTTCCAACAGCTCTTCGGCTTGTTCGTCCCAATTGGCGATCTCGAGCAGGGCATCGGCCAGAGATTCGGCACCGAGGTTGACGAGTCGCTGTCGTCTGTCATCGCTCATTGACTTTTCTCCCGACCGGGATTATCAGGTAGGATGCGAGGTCGATTTTGCGTACTATCATGATTGTCCTATTGCATCTTGATTGATACCTCGTCTGGTTTCAACTGCTTGCAGTGACGAAATACTGCGGGTAAGGTAAGGCAAAGATGCTCGCAATCGCAAGCTTTTTCCTTACCGCCAGTTGGGTCATGATATGGCGAGCAGACAGCAGGGAGGTGATCTGTGGACGTCATCGATCTGAGCCCGGAGCACGAGGCCCTATACCTCCAATGCCTGGAGGACTGGTCCGAGGAGATGAAGGAGGCCGGGGACCACAAGAGCCGCTGGTACGCCCGCATGAAGGATCGGGGCCTGCGGGTCAAGCTGGTCCGGGATGAGTGCGGGACGGTCGGCGGGATGATCCAGTACCTGCCGATCGAGGAGTACGGCCTGCAGGGGCGGGATCTTCACTTTATCCTCTGCATCTGGGTGCACGGCCATGAGGCGGGCCGGGGCGACTTCCAGAAGCGGGGCATGGGCAAGGCGCTGCTCCAGGCCGCGGAGGAGGACAGCCGGGCGCTCGGCAGCAAGGGCATGGCCGCCTGGGGGGTAGCCCTTCCCTTCTGGATGCGGGCCTCCTGGTTCAAGCGGCACGGCTACAGGACCGCGGACCGGAACGGAATCGCCGTTTTGGTATGGAAACCTTTTGCAGGAGATGCGGTGGCCCCGAAGTGGATCCGCCGGAAGAAGAAGCCGGGGCGGACCGCCGGCAGGGTCACGGTCAGCGCCTTCGTCAACGGCTGGTGTCCGGCCCAGAACCTGGTCTATGAGCGGGCCCGTCGTGCGGCCGCACAGTTCGGGGACAAGGTGCTGTTCGAAAGCTACGACACGGTGGACCGGGAGGTGTTCGACGAGTGGGGGATCAGCGACGGGCTTTACATCGACGGCAAGGAGGTGCGCACCGGTCCGCCGCCGTCCTTTGAGAAAATCCGGGGACTGATCGAGAAGCGGGTCCGCAGGCTGAGGTAGGGCGTCGGAGCCGGCCGGCAGGCCGGGAAGAACATGCACGAGCTGACTGTAACGCAGAGCATCCTGGACACGGTTCTCGACTATGCCCGGGAAAACGGCGTGCAGAAAGTGCTCAGCATCCGCCTGACCATCGGGGCGCTGAACGACTTCAAGCGCGAGTGGATCCAACGCTACTTCGACTACCTGAGCAGGGAAACCCCGGCCCAAGGAGCTCAGATCGTGGTGCAGCGGGTGGAGCCGGCTTTCCGCTGCAGCGAGTGTGAGCACACCTTCGAGGTGGATCTGGACGGGGTGGACCGGGTTCGCTGTCCCCTGTGCGGCGGCGGTGAGGAGGTTCATCTGGAGCGAGGACAGGAGTTTTTCATAACCGACATGGAGGTAATCTAGATATGGAGGGCTTTTAGGTGGGAAAGGTGCGGCTGATCGAGATCAAGGAGCGGATCCTGGCGGACAACCGCAAGGTGGCGGAGCGGCTACGCTCGCGCCTGGCCGCCTCGAGAACCTTGCTCCTCAACCTGATGTCCTCCCCGGGAAGCGGCAAGACCAGCCTCCTCCTGCGGACCGTGGAGGCGCTGGCCCACAGATACCGGATCGCCGTGGTGGAGGCGGATCTGGACTCCACGGTGGATGCGGACAGGATCGAGGCCGCTGGGGTGCGGGCGGTGCAGCTGCGCACCGGCGGGTTCTGCCACGTGGAGGCGG
>Ga0180431_10005124_pt1 | contig 16094 bp, 16 predicted proteins | sample SS_ome_11_FD_132459 | JGI IMG/M metagenome (GOLD analysis project Ga0180431, IMG submission 132459) | Hypersaline lake sediment archaeal communities from the Salton Sea, California, USA - SS_1_MS_1 metaG | ecosystem: Environmental > Aquatic > Non-marine Saline and Alkaline > Hypersaline >... | reverse complement strand
GTCACTGCTTCTATCTTGCTCGCTGGCATTATGATGGGCGTTGGAAAGGCCCTGGGCTACAAGCGCATCGAGAATTTCGGTGTCGAGGAGCTCATTCAGTCTATTGTCAATGCCGCAATAATCGGTTCATTTGCAGCTATTATAGAATTAGTTGCTGTTATCAGCGGAACAATAGTCACTCCAAGCTGTTCAGAAGGAAACGTCGTTGAGCAGCTCAGGTGCACCCTCACTGGCCTTAGCAATGGCATTTTCCTGATGTTCCAGGAGCTTGTGCGCACACTCAACATAGTCGGCTTCTACCAGAGCATCTCTCTTGATTTTGGTGCATTTGCAATTGCCCCTTTTGCAAACCTATCATCCGTATCTGCTGCACTCTCTGCGCAGCTGCTTTCAATAAATGCAATAATTATCCTGATCGGACTGAACATACAAATAGCAGAATTCGTTGGGGCAAACGCTCTTGGCCTTCTCTTTCCAATCGGCCTGGTCCTTCGGACATTATTTGCAACAAGGAAAGTCGGAGGATTTCTGATCGCGCTTTCAATCGGGCTCTATCTTTTCTATCCTGCATTTGTCCTCATATTCCCCGATCCGCTGGAGGATGTTGATACCTCATACTACACCATGAAGAATTTCACAAACAACAGCTTCTATGCCTCAATGCCGGTTGTGGATCTCAATGACAACTATGCAATTGCCGGAAAGCTGGATCTTATGAGCGGGCATTGTTTTGATATAGAGAACCTGACCAATTCAACTGCCTGCAACCAGACCCTCATTGATCATGGATTTAGGATAAACACATCAAATACTTCCAATGTCACGGTCTGGGAAACCGTCATGCCGGAAAATCTTTCAACTGATTTCACCGGAGACCTTACAATGATCAGCCAGAGCAACAGCAGGTCCATTGCAAAATCACTGCTCTACTCTGTTGTTGGTCCGATATTCTCGCTGATAATTACTGTAGTGTTTGTCAAGGAACTTGCATCAATTCTTGGAAGTGAAATTGGTCTCAATACCATAGCGTCAATTTAAATATGATAAAGAATAGGTGAATATTATGATTCTCAACCGAGCTGTAACTGTTGTCACTCTTGTCGGTGGCGTTCTTTCAATTATCCTGTCACTGATATACCAAAATCCGATCCTTACGTTGATTGCAGCGGCATTCTTTGCCCTCAGCCTTCTGCTCTGGAAAGCAGGATATCTCCTGATTCCGGTAATCACGCGCGCAACCAACATAGTTGAAGTCAGGGGCGCCTATGAGGTTCCTTCATCGCGGGATCACATAATCAAGAAAACAGATACTGGCTACTATGCTTCAAAATTCCTTGAAGTCAGGTTTTATGAAAGTTCAATCGAGAAGGATTCAGGAGAAAAGCACACGATGTTCGAGTCCTTTGAAAAGGCAATAAGCTCTCTGAAATATATCGTGAAAATCAGCCTGATGATAACAACGCTTGATCTCTCTCACCATATTGACGAGATCAAGACCAAGAGAAGCACTGTCGAGGCAAAGAAAGCAAAAGGAGTAAAACTTGCTGCAAATGAAACGCTGCGCATGGACAGGGAACTTGCATACTGGAACAGGCTGCTTGATCGAATCACCCAGGGCGAGAGGCCTGTTGAAGTTATTGCATTTGCATCAACTACTGCATTTGGCCTTACTCATGATGAGGCACTCAGCAGGGTCAACCGCCAGGCAAAGGAAGTCCGCACAATTCTCTCAAGTTCCCTTGGCTGCGATGTCAAGGAACTGAAGGATGCTGATATGCTCAGATGCTTTGAGTGGGACTTTTTCTTCCCGACAACCAGAGAAGAAATCCAGGATGCGCTCTTCTGATAGTTTTATATAGGAACTGCGTGTCATAATTTTGGGTTTTAAAAGAGGTGGAAAAATTTGAAGTCTTCATATATGCTCTCCAAGGAGCTTGCAAGAAACATGATACTTGTGCACCCTCCAGAGCCACGCAAGGATCTCCTGCTTGCAGATCCATCCAAGGGTGTATATGTCGGCAAGACAAGATTTCTCAGGACTCCTGTTTTCTGGGATCCCTCAAAGCTCATCAATCCGCATATCGCAATTCTGGGTATTACTGGTTCTGGTAAGAGTTATACTGTAAAGACCTTCCTCACAAGGGCATCTTTGATCTGGAATACCAATGCAGTCATACTGGACTGGGTTGGAGAGTACAAGGAATGGGTCCGCCAGGCAGGCGGAACCGTGATTGACCTTGCAGAGGAGAGGCTCAATATCCTTGATCTTGTCGGACTTCCAAAGCGAAGCAGGATCCGCCATATCATATCTGCCCTGGATATTCTTGTTGACCTGAAAAAGTTCCCTAGTGAAAGGGATGAAATTGAGCAGGCCCTTGAGGACATCTACTTTGGAAAAGTAAAATCTAGCCCTTCCATGTCTGCAGTTTCAAAGGCACTCAAAAAGAAAAAGAAAAAGCTTGGCAAAAAAGAACTTGAGAGCGAGCTTCGCCACATAAACCACAAGGAATGCAGCAAGGCAACCCTTGTTGATGTTGTTCGCATCCTGGAAGCCCGTGGCCAGAAAAAGGCAGCCCGGCTCCTCAAGAGATTCACTGTTGAGGGAACTGATTTCTTTGCAGGGCATTCGACCATGGACATCAAGGCAATGACCCATGGCGGACTTGTATGTATTGATCTTCACAACCTTCCAACTGAAGAGATGAGAAGTCTTGCAGGGCTTACAATCCTGCAGTATATCAAAGAAACAATGCGTGCAGAAGGAATGGCAGATGACCACAAGGAGGTCAAGCTTTTCGTTGTTCTTGATGAGGCCTGGAAGATTGCGCAGGATGAGCGCAGCGATGTTATTACAATAGTCCGTGAAGGACGTAAGTACAACTTCTCACTGGTCATCGCAACGCAGAACCCGACAGATATGCACAAGACAATCTTCAGCAATATCGGATCTGTTTTCGTGCTTCGTCTGGTTCTTCGCGAATACCGTGACTATGTCCGAAATTCAATCGGTTATTCAAGTTTCATTGATGATGAGATATCTAAGTTTGGTGTTGGTGATGCTGCTGTGAACATGATCTTTGCAGAGCGCCAGTCCAAGGTTATGACATTCCTCATGAATAAAATAGACGGGGAAGAGCCTCTCCTTCTATATAAGATAAGAGGTGGAGACATGAATGTTGAAATTGAGAGAGAGCAGTTTATCCGGATGCTCTATGAGCTTGGCCTCAATGAAAGCCAGCTTAAATTAGTGCGGACCCAGTTCGAGAAGGGAGATGGCCTTATCGAAGGGGAAGCCCTGGTTGCCATTTTGGAAAAATTCGGTTATTCAAAACCATCGATTATTTCATTTTTAAGGCAGCTGAGTATTGACGAGAAAAACCTTATTAAGGTCTTTTCACTTGTTAGAATGAGAAAGGCAACCAAGGGAGTAGTCCATTTGGTTACTGAGGATGATGGATGATCAAGATGGCCGAAGAAAAAATTATTGTAACTTCAAAACAAAAGAAAAATCTCAAAGGCCTTGCAACACTTTTCAGCGGCCTTGGTTTTACTAAAATCGCATATACCAAAGCAGGCCTTACGCTGGAAAAAACAAAAGGCCGTGATCTTCGCGGCAACCCCTATCTTGAATACAGAGTTGCATTTCGGCCTTCTGAAATCGAATTCATATACAGCGCCTCAATAAAGAAAAGCAAAATGGCGCGTTTGCTTCACCTGATGCCTACTTTCCTCAATATCCTCCAGGTTGCCGAGGAATACTACGAACTTCGCCCAACTCAGATTTTCTCTCACATCAATTCAGTGCTTGACGAAGTATCCAAGATGGTTGATCATGACTCGGTTGAATTTTCAACCCAGCTCACTGAGCTCCAGTCCAAATACACAGACCTTCAGAAGAGATATGATGATCTGGTCCGCTCAAGCGAGGCAAATACAAGGATTCTCCTCGAATGCGAGAGAAAGCGCGACGAGCAGCAGAAAAAGCTTGCCCACCTCACTGGAATGAGCGATGATCTTCTTCGCGAGACCCTCTATGACTGGATCAAGGTCCATGGAGGCTCGATTGATATTCGTGAATTTTCAAAGGCCAACTCAGTTGCAGTGAGCAGGACCGAAGAAGGACTTGATATGCTGATTCGGGATGGATACATAAGGAGGAGGCTTTGATGGCAAGAAAAAAGAAGAAGGCCCCAAAGAAAAAACAGGAAGATGTGGTCATAAAAGAATACTTTTTTGCATTTGAAATAATCAAAAAATACCCGTATTCCAGGTCTTATGTCATAAGAGCACCATTGAAAAAGTCTTTCAAAGATACTATTTCAGAACTTTTTGTAGGTAGGATCTAAATGAAGGTACTTCTAGTTGGAAATGGAGCAAGGGAGCATGCCATAGCAGAAAACCTTGCGCGGGATTGTGATCTGTACTGTATTATGTCAAAAAAGAATCCGGCAATGGCCCAGCTGTCAAAGGAACACTGGGTCTGCAATATCGAGGATCCAAATGCAGTTGCATCGCTGATAAAAGGAAAGGAGTTCGACCTTGGTTTTTCAAGTCCGGATGCCACGCTGGCAGCTGGGGTGAGTGATGTCCTTGCCGAGCACGGAATGCTTGTTGCCTCCCCATCAAAGGCAGCCTCGCGCATTGAATGGGACAAGTCATACATGCGCTCCCTTCATGAAAATTATGGTGTTGGCGGAACTCCAAAACATGAGATAGTAAAAAATCTGGAGGATGCTGCCAAGGTGATCAAGGACTATGAATCAGTTGCAATAAAACCGCTTGGCCTCACCGGCGGAAAGGGAGTGAAGGTAAGCGGGGACCACTTTGTGGCCCTTGACCAGAAGCTCGAATACGTATCATCACTTCTTGAAAAAGACGGAAATGCACTTATCGAAGAAAAGCTGGTTGGAGAGGAATTTACTCTCCAGGCTTTTTGCGATGGCTCGAGCATTGCGCTCATGCCCCCTGTCCAGGATCACAAGAGGGCATTTGAAGGGGACAGCGGACCAAACACCGGCGGGATGGGAAGCTATACAACAGGAGCAAACCTTCCGTTCTTGGATTCAGCTGATCTTGAGAATGCAAAAAAGATAATCCAGGATGCTGTCTATGCACTGAAAAAAGACGGCCATCCGTTCAAGGGAATCCTATATGGCCAGTTCATGGCAACAAAGGATTCTGTAAAGCTCATTGAATTCAATGCAAGGTTCGGCGATCCTGAGGCTATGAATGTCCTCTCCCTTCTTGAAGGATCACTGACCGACGTATTCCTTTCAATGGCCGAAGGCCAGCTCCAATCACCCAAGTTTTCCTCTGATTGTACGGTAGTCAAGTATCTTGTTCCAGAAGGCTACCCAACAGAGCCAAAGAAGGATCTGCCAGTTGAAATAAATGGCGCTGAAATCGAGAAGACAGGAGCAAATGTCTACTATGCATCAGTGTATGAAGACGAAGGAAAAATATTCACATCCTCATCGCGCTCATTTGGAATTCTGGGGCGCTCCAAGACTCTGGAAGAGGCTGAGAAGGTTGCTGAGTCAGCATGTGCCCATATCAGAGGACCTCTCTGGCACCGCAAGGATATCGGAACCAGCGCTCTGGTTGAGCGCAGGGTAGCGCACATGCGCAAGCTTCGTGGGATCGAATGAGATCAGTTCTCTTTCTTTTGCTTTTCTGCACTTTCTGCTTTTCTGACTTTGGAAGCTCGACCCTTTTGCTTGAGCGAAGCTGGACCATAACAGGAGATCAGAATGACTTCATCGAGTTTCATGGAGCGCTTGCTGTAAACAATTCCAATCAGCGCGTAGCGTCGATTCAAGTCGAGCCTGTTGGGGGCTATTATACTGATGAAAAAGGAACAATATGGGTAACTTACCTCGGGCCCATGAATGATTCAGAGATGACAATCACAGCACAGGCAATCCTTGATGTTGATTATGATACTGAAATCCTCTCTGATCCAGCGCCCTCTGATACTCCTCTGGTCTCAACAAATCTCACAGCAGCAAACAGTGAAATCAGGTCCCAGGCACAGTCTCTTCTCCATGAAAACTCTTCTCTCAGTACCATACTAAGGCTGACCAACTGGGTAAACAGCTATGTGGAATATGATGAGAGCTACTGGAACAAGACCAATTCAGCTATGCAGGTCTTCAAACAGAAAAAAGGAGTCTGCGTCCAGTATACCCATCTTTTCATTTCCCTTGCGCGTGCACTTGGCTTTGAAACGCGTTTTGTGAGCGGCTATGTGCTTGGAGAGAGCTGGCAGCCGCATACGTGGGTTGAGGTTTATCTTCCTGATTATGGATATCTGCCAGTTGATCCAACCTTTGGGCAGGTGGGGGTTTTGGACAACAGCCATGCTGCCTTAAGCTATGGAGAGGACCAGCTCTCATCTTACGACCTTCTTCTTTCCAGAAATCAGAATGCCACATTGGAAGTTCGCGACAGCGTGCAGTTTGAATCATCCTCTCTCCGTCTTGATGCAGTTGAGCAGTCAGTATCATTTGACCCAAGTTCCTATCTTGTTGATGTTCTTCTCACCAACAAGAGAATGGAGTATGTCTTTGGTACATACTCCCTCACTGCTCCTGATGAATTCGGCACTTTCGACAGCTCGATTATTCTTCTTGAGCCAAACCAGTCTGTTCGTAGGTATTATGGCCTCAACCACTCTTATTTCGATGATTCCTATTCATATTCCATTCCTGTCTCCTCAAAATTCAATGATGCGATTTCTGCGAAAAATCTCTTTGTGGAAGGCAGATCTCCTGTTTGCATCCTGCCTTTTGTGCTTCTCTTTCTGCTATATCTAAAAACCTTGCCAGGGTGAACAAAAATATGAAAGTGCACATTGTGGGCGCTGGCCCCTGCGGGTCTATTGCTGCTATAAACGCAGCTCGAAACAGCCATGATGTAGTCCTCTCAGAAGAGCATCCTGTCTCAGGAATTCCTGAGAATTGCTCGGGCCTGTTTTCAAAAGAAGGCCTTGAGGGCCTCTCATCTTATTTTGATTACAAAAAACATATCATAAATCCGATCCATGGCGCGAACATTCATTTTGTCGATCAGGTTCTATCAGTCCGAAGAAAAGCTCCGGTCGGATATGTATGCTGCAGGTCTACAATTGACCAGAGCCTTGTTGCAAAAGCTGAGAGCGAAGGCGCCCGAATAAACTACAACCAGAAAATTTCAGGTAATTTCTGCTCTACTAATATCATCGGTGCAGATGGCCCGATGTCGCATGTTGCAAGTCATTTCTCTTTTGAAAAAATCCAGCGCTATGCAACTACCATGCAGGCAACGATTCCATACAAATCGGAGGATCCTCAAATGGTTGAGGTTTTTCTCTCAAACAGCCTGTTTCCTGGATTTTTTGGCTGGATCATACCCCAGAGCCAAGACCTTGCTGAGTTTGGAGCTGGTGCGGTTGCGCCTCACAGTGCTATCAAGGCCTGGCACAATATCCTCAGGCGGAAGAACCTTCCATACACAAAGCCGAGGGGATGGTCAATCCCAATAAAAAGCAGAAAGCAGACATCCAAACGCCATGGGAAATACAATGTTCTTCTTGTCGGTGACTCAGCAGGCCAGGTCAAGGCCACCACAGGCGGCGGGCTGATCTTCGGAGGAAACTGCGCTTCCATTGCAGGAAAACTTTTCCATGATCCGCCCCGCTATGATCTTGAGTGGCGTCTTCGCTATGGCCCTGATCTTTTTGCTCATTCTATGGTGCACAAATACCTGCGTTCCCAGTCTGATTCTGGCCTAAAAGCGCTTGGCAGAAGGCTTAAGAAGCTGAATTGTGATGATTATTTGTCTATTTACGGAAATATGGACCGGCCCACAAAAATGATGGGGCCTCAAATTATCAAACATGTTCTAAAAAATATTTGCGGGGTGTCTTAACTTGAAAGTTGAAGATTATATTCTAAAAGAACTCGAGGATAAAAAAGGGCTTTTATTTGCATTGATTGATCCTCTTGACTACAAGTCTCTGGATCAGGCAGTGAAGACTGCCAAAAATGCCGATGAGGGAGGAGCAGATATCATACTTATCGGTGGAAGTACGGGGGTTCAAGGTGAAGTTTTGGACCAGGTCACCAAAGCAATCAAAGGCGAAGTTTCAAACCCGGTTGTTCTCTTTCCCGGCAATATCGGCACACTCACAAAGCATGCTGATGCGGTGTATTTCATGTCAATGCTAAATTCCAGAAACACATACTGGATAAGCGAAGCGCAGATGCTCGCTGCTCCGGTTGTCAAGCAATGTGGTGTTGAGCCTCTTCCAGTTGCATATGTAGTTGTTGAGCCTGGAGGAACTGTCGGCTGGGTCGGCGATGCAAAAAGGATTCCAAGGTCAAAGCCAAAGATAGCAGCAGCATTTGGAATGGCTGCGCAGTACATGGGTTTCAGGTTCTTTATAACAGATGCAGGATCAAACCCTGAATCAGGACATATCCCTCTTGAAATGGTAAAGACAGTAAGCTCAGTAATAGATATTCCATACATAGCAGCTGGCGGTATCAGAACTCCTGCACAGGCAAAATCAGTCATCAAGGCAGGAGCAGACATTATCCAGGTCGGAACTGCCTTTGAAAAAGAGAATTCTGTTTCCAAGATCAAGGACATGGTAAAAGCAGTCCGGGAAGGAGCGCGATCAAGATGAATACTTCTTTCATAGAATTTTTAGCAAGATCAGGAGCAGTCAAGTTCGGCGAATTCACACTGAAAAGCGGAAGGGAATCCCCATATTTCATAAGCACAGGAGTTCTTGCAGACGGCAGCCTGACCTATGAGCTTGGCAAATATTATGCCCAGAAGATCAAGGAGCAGTTTGGAACTGAGTTTGATGCCATCTACGGCCCTGCCTACAAGGGAATCCCTCTTGCTGTTGCAACCTGCATCGCGCTCCAGAATGAGCATGGAATAAACAGGCCATGGATCTTTGACCGCAAGGAAAAGAAGCTCCATGGAGACCGAGGTGCCTTTGTCGGCGGAGAGATCGACCATGGAGCGCGCGTGATCCTGGTTGATGATGTTATGACGACCGGAGGAACAAAAGTCGAGGCAATTGAGAAAATAAAGTCTTCACTGAATGCAGAGCTCAAGGGAGTGATAATTGCAGTTGACCGGATGGAGAGATCCAAAACAAAAACAGCAATAGATGAATTTACCGAAAGTACTGGCATTCCTGTCTATTCCATTGAGAACATAAAAAATATCTTCGAACATCTCAAGGAAAACAAGGTTGACGGAAAGGAATATGTAACTGAAAAGATCTACCAGAAATATCTTGGCTACATGAAAAAATACGGAGTCTAGAACTGGTCAATAAATCCGTCATCTATTTCTGAAACATCAAGGCTAGTGCATTTTGCACTTGTTCCAGTGATCTTGCTTATGTTTGGTTCTGTCCGTCCATCATCACCTGAAATCAACTCTTTTATGTATGTTCCTGCTTCTGCCTTGATGAAAAGAACTGCCTTTTTGCCATCTATTTTTTCTACGCGGATTTTCTTTATCTTCCTGTGCCTCACAAGATCTGCTCTTCTATGGGCAACCCTCTTTGGAGTCTTTTGCGCAATCATAGTGCCTTCAATTTCAGAGATCTTCTCTGCATCATCCTCTCCGATCTCCCTTCCAAACTCTACTTCTGCAGTATAAGCTTTATCAAAATGAGATTCGCTCACAAGCTCTACAAATCCTCGCTTTACTAGTCTCAGGCCATGGACAGAAACCTCAGCACTTTCTCCGATCTTCTTTTCTGCCATCTTCAGGTCAATTCGCCTGTTTTTCGGGGATTTGAGCATCATTACAAATATGCGCCCTGCACTGTTTGTTGCATCAACATCCTCCCTTCCGGAAGCATGCAGTACATAGTCTTCTGCCAGGGCAGCTGCCTTGAGAGGCTCTCCGATTCTCTCTTCAACAGATTCGTACATTTTTCCTTTTTCATTGCAGGCTTTGCACCCTTTTCCATCGCATTTGCTGCATTTCCATCTGCTTTGGGAAAGCCCTGGAACGGTCTTCCTGTACCTTCCAAAAATAAACATGTCACTTCTCTGCAGCGTCACTGTATCTGCTGCAAAATCAAAAACAATCCGAACATCTCCATCAACTACATATTCTCCTGGGAGACTCGAGCTTATCTTCTTGTTTAGTCTGTTTTTGATACTCTCTGATTTTCCAAGGCTTATGTCCCATACCCTCTCTTCCTGCACAAGCCAGTCCTTGGGAATTTTTGTTGAAATGGAAAAGCTTTTGCTCCCCTCTTTCTTTAGAAGTTCCTTTGCCTTTTCAATCATCTGGTCTGTTTTCAAGGCACTGTCACTGCATATGTAGCATTTCCCATTTTCAAAAGAAGAACCATTAGCATCATTGCATATCCTGCATAATTTCATGTTTTTTCCTCAGAATCAGACCAGTGGTTTGTGCGGCTCTGACGGAAGCGCGTGCTTGATCCTGTAGCCTTCAATGATCAGCGCAGCCCTTCTTATCTGCTCATCCATGCCGCTTGTGCCACGAACGCCTATGATATCTTCAATGTATAATCCGAAATCTGCAAGAGTATCAGAACCATTGCTGCTCATCTTCTTAAGTATCTCAACAACGACCTTCTTTCCTTTCTGGTCGCTTCCCCAGACACTGAGTGCAAGTGCAACTTGGTTAATGAAGTGGGCCTTATCAGATTCAGTCATTTTTTTCCATGTGCCCAGGATTTTTCCCTTTCTTTTTTCATCAAGAAGATCTAGTGAAACCATTAGCTTCTCACCCATTGCCGCAGGTTGAATTCCCTGCCGTCTCGCACAGACAGTTCCATCTGCTCTCCAAGCTCAAGCGCTGCATTTAGGCCACGCTCTGTCATGTCTCTGCTACTTGCCCTTCCAGCCTGCTCCACGCGCGTAAATACAAGATCAGATAATTCGGAGTCCTCCTCTCTTCTTCTTGGAGTGACTTCCCGCATCCGCTCCCGGTCATCATGCGATCTCTCCCGCTCTGCAATTGCAGCTTCTGCGTATCGATCCAGCGTCTGCATGGAAAAACTAGGCCCTGCACTAAAAACTTCATCAAGGAATCTGTTGAATGTTATTCTCAAATCTTCTTTTTTCCTTCGCTTTGTAGCACGAGTCATAAGCTTAGTATCTTCTGCATTGTTTTTAATCATTTCATGCACCTGGCGGTCCTATTTAAAAGCACTTACTTCTATTTACTATAACAGGGATATTCATATGCCAAGACCAATCAAACGAAGAGTTGCATTTATCAGCTGCGAGCCTGATTCTCAGGAGCCGCTTTCTTTTAGGGGAAAATTAAAGACTATTCGTGAGATAAGCTCAATCAGGCTTCGCGAGCTTGGCCTCGAGCCTACAATCCACAGGCCCCTGAAGGATATCTCTGATTTTCCTGATCTTGGAAAAACAGGAGGGATTGTCATTGGCGGATCCAGATTAAGCCTTCATGACCGTGAAAAAAATGACTGGATGAAAAAGCTTATTGATTTTATCCAAACTGCGCATGGGAAAGTTCCTGTGCTCGGATTATGCTTTGGCCATCAGGCAGTTGGGATTGCCTTTGGCTCCAAGCTGAAGAAATTTAATGGTAACATTGGCTGCGAGGTTGGATTTTCCGAAGTTGTGCGAACTGCTGAATCAAAACAAGATTATCTAATTGGAGGGAGTCCTGAAATATTCGATGCTTTGTTTTCTCATTTCGACTATCTTGCAACAGAATCCCCGCATTTTACTGTTTTGCTCAGATCAACAAATCCAGAAAACCATAGCATCCAGGCATTTCGGGCAGGCGATAGCACCTGGGGCCTTCAATTCCATCCAGAGTACACAACTGGGGTCGTTCGGGATCTTGTTCGTGCCCGGCAAAAAATTCTTGATCCCATAATTGATGTTGATCTTGCATTATTTGGCCTGTGCAGAATTCACAGGGCTGATACTGCACCTCTTAGAAATTTTGCAAACTTCATGAGCAGGTGATTAGAAGAATGAATCCAAGCTCTGCTGCTTGCCGCCATGCTTCATGCTGTACTCGTCATATCCAAGCTCTTTCATGATTTTCATGACAGCCGGCAAAACCTGGTGGTTGATATAATATTCAGTATCATAGTCTTTTGCAAGCTCAAACGGCTCTGCTTTTTCAGATATGCTCTTTCCCTTTTTCCCAACTACATAAGAGATCATAGTACCCTTCCCGACCTGTGCGCCGGATTTAATCAGCTTCTGCGCTGCTGTAAGCTCAGGGCTTTTAACCTCATAGCTTCCAAGGTCCTTGTTTATCTGCGTGCTTATCGAAAGCATCTCAAGCGGCACTTTTCCTGCCTGCAGATTTTCGATGGTTGCTCTCACTATCTTTACGGCCTTTTCCTTGCTGCCGTCAATCAAAATTGCTTCTAGGACTGCGCGCTGGGTCTCTTTTGCAATCTTTGACCAGTCTCTTCGAACAAGCTCAAAACCTCTTATCTTGATTGTTCCATCCTCCCCAAGAAGTGCATACTTCTTTTTAGCGCCCCTCTCTCCTGCGCCTTTTTTGCTGACAAAAACCCCTCTTGGGTAAAATCCTTCAAGCTCAAGCTCCATTTTTTCAGGCAGAACGTTGTTCACGTCATCCATGAACTTCATTACGCTCTCCTTGTCCTTGTAAATCAGAAAAACGGAATCCGTATCAGCATAAAGAACCTGGAATCCTGATTTTTCTGCCATTTCAATTGTTTCTGAAATATGCTTTCGTCCCCATGCAGTTACGCTCTCGGCACATGGCCTTGAGTACCACCTTGACCTTGCATATCCAAGATATCCATAGAATGAGTTTGAGAGAATCTTGAGAGCCTGGGAACGCGCGCTCATTATCGTGTATTCCTGGCTTGACTTGTCCAGCTTTTTAATCTCCTGCTTGATTTTGGATCTTCGGTCAACAAGGTAGTCAAGCACTCCAGGAACAAGGCCCACTTCTTTTGTTGAGAATTTTGCTCCTGTTGGAGATTCAACTCCCTCCCCCTCCTCTATCAGGGTTCCGGGATCAATATTGTATGAAACAATGATGGATGGATACAGTCCCCTGAAGTCCAGAACTGCCATATTAGTATAAATCCCAGGCTCAGGAAGCTTGACAAAAGCACCTTGAATAGGGGCATTGAGCCTTTCATAAATAGTATCTCCGATCGGCCTTGGCGGAATGATCATGTTCCTGTTCGATGCGCTGAACATAAGAAGGCTCTCAACCAGCTGCCCGCTTGTTGACATTGTTGTCTGGAATAGTGGCATTTTTGAAACTGATGAAACCTCAACTTCAAGCGGCAGGAACCTTTTTCCAAGGTCCTCTGTTATCTCAGCATCAATCATCGAGTATTTTGAGAGCTTGTCGATTCCATCATTGTCCCAAAGCTGCCAGATCTCCTCATGCTTTACATCCTCTTTTCCCTTTCCAAGAACCTCCTTTGCAACAGCATCAAGGGTGAATCTTTGCGCTTTGATCACTCCAATAAATCCAAAGAGCCGGGCAATCGGATACAAATCAACATGCACCCTTCCGCCTACTTCCATTCCCTTGACCATCCCGCGCTTGAGCTCGCGTGTCCGCTCTCCAAAGCGTCCAAGATCAAGCTTTGTATTCAGCTTTGCTGCTCTTGCCTGAAGGTATGGGATATCAAAATTCGCTGAGTTATACCCAAAGAGCACATCAGGATCATTTTCCCTCACAACCTTGCAAAACTGCTCAAGAATCTCCTTTTCGCTATCGAATTTCTTTACATAATCGTTCTTTGACTGCTTTGTTGTCAGAACTCCCCTTTCCGTTCCAGCATAGCTGATCATGATCACAGGGTCCTTGTTTTCCCTTGGAACTCCCTGCGGGTTGTATGTTTCAATATCAAATGCCATGCTGCGAAGCTCCGGCGGCCGCTCCGGAGTCTTTATTTTGAGTATTTTCGTAATCAGCCTTCCCTCCCGCTCATATGTGATGATGTCAAAGGGCGAAATCTGCCTGTCATAGATGAATCTCCTTGCAAACGGAATACTGTATTCATAGCATTTGAAAGGCACTCTACGCTTGATTATGGGGACATCTGAGGGCACTTCACAATATATCTTGATTAAATTCTTTTTCTCAAGGCCAATCTGTTTTTCAACTTCCTCCACATGCGTTGGCGAAGTGGGCTCTCCGTTTTTCCGAACCGCCTGTATATCAAGGAACTGATCAATTTTATCCAGAGGACCATCAACCAGGAAGTAAGGATCTGCCCTGTAATAGAGCCTTATCGTCTTTTTTCCCTTCAGAAGCAGCGAAACATAGGTTTTGTTGTCTTTGACAGTGTAGCTGGCATCAATGAAATATGCTCTCTTTCTCTTCATATCTATCTATCAAAAGGAAAAATAATAAGAATGGGATTCTATCTTGTTCTTCTGGTTTTTTGCTCATCTGCTTCCTGGCATTCTGCTTCTGCCTGCTGTTCTCTATTTGCCTTATCCCAAGCGAACCACCCATCGCCAGGAGGGTCTTCCCAGGTATCAAATCTTGGAAACTCATCCCGGTTTGCCGATTTCATAAGTATCCTTGTTCTGGACCCTGGTTCCCATGCTGATGATTCCTCTCTGGACAGTCTTGCAATTGTTTCCCTGGCACCTTCTGCCAGTTTATTATCGCTTTTGAGAAGTCCTGCTATCTGTCCATTTCTTATGCCGATATCCTTCATTAATCTGGGCGCTACATACCTGAATATGACTGAAAAAAGAACTGCAAGTGCTATTGCGCCTGAATTGACTCCTGCTATTGCCAATGCTGAAATAAGAGCAACCGGAACCGCATATGAAACAGCCTTTATGAGCGATCTCTGCAGCCTTCTTTTTCTGTATAGCCGGCCAGCAAGATTATTCTGAATATCCTCAGGCAGTCCTACTACTGCAGCTTCCCTGTATCCTCCTGCCTTCTCAATATGGCAGTTTTCAAGGGTCTCTACGATCTCTCCCATGCTGCCTTCTGCTGCTATCTTCTCAAGCTCTGCTCTTGGCCTGGCATGGGTCTGCGATGATGCCTTGAGCAGGTGTCTGTCCTGGCCTCCTGGATCTCTCAATGGTTTAGAATTAAATTGTCTTGGTTTGAGTTCTACTGCCTTCTCCAGTCTCCTCTGGACCTTATCAACAACATATGCCTCTACCCTTCTTTTAAACTTCATCTCAACCATATAATTATAGGTATTATCACTATTTAAATATTACCATGAGTAGCACTGGGACAAAGAAAAAAAGAAAATTAGATGCCATTTGGAATGTTACTTTCGAAGAGATACTTCTTTGCCGACAAGCTCCCGAAGCACATCCTCGTGGATGAATCTCCTTCCGCCGATTTTAACATGCGGAATTCTTCCACGGTCAAGTCTTCGCTCAAATGCGTTCCTCTTGATCCTGATGCCTCCTTTGTGAAGCTCTTTGATTGCCTGGCTCACTGAGAAGTAATTTGAACTGATGTGGGTAAGTGATTCGATTGCCTCTCTTGGAACAAGTCTTCTTGTTCCGAATTTAACTGATGGAATAGATCCCTTCTCAATTCTTCCGATAAATGCCCTGAAGTTGATCTTTGGGTTTGCCTTCCTGTATTGTTCGTAGGCTTCCTTTACTGTGTAAAATTCGCCCTTTGTATTGGTGATATCATCAAGCACGCTCTTTGGAATGTATCTCTTTCGCCCTACTTTAACAAATGGAATTGTTCCTCGCTCAATTCTTCCGCCAAATGCCCTAAATGAAATGAAAACTCCGTTATTCTTCAAATAGTCATAGGCAGACCGCACTGAATACAATTCGTGTTTTTCTTCAAGTTCGTCTTCAGAAGCTTTTTGTCTATATAAATTCTGAGCTACTTTAAAGACGTTAGATATTGATGAAGAGAGGCCTTTTTCGGTCTTTGTTCGGCCTTTCTTAATCTCCCCAATGTCGATAGATCTAAACCTGTCGACAAAGTCGTCATTGATTTCTGTTTCAATAATGATTTTTTTTCCTCGAGGCATGGCATCACCTTAAATATGATAATTTATGATCTTGTATGTTTCTTCCATACAATACTATAAAACACACAGTTTAAAAAGATGTTGT
>Ga0180431_10005123_pt1 | contig 16094 bp, 12 predicted proteins | sample SS_ome_11_FD_132459 | JGI IMG/M metagenome (GOLD analysis project Ga0180431, IMG submission 132459) | Hypersaline lake sediment archaeal communities from the Salton Sea, California, USA - SS_1_MS_1 metaG | ecosystem: Environmental > Aquatic > Non-marine Saline and Alkaline > Hypersaline >... | reverse complement strand
GATAGCCTGGGTGTCGGCCTCGCCGATGTCTTCGCCGCCGTAGGAGACCGGCATGACCCCCCAGATGGCGGCGTCCCTGATGTGGAGGAATTTGCGGGACACGTCGGGGTGCTCGAGGACGTTCCACGGCTCGACCTCGCCGCCGAAGGACGGGATCTGGACGATCGCGCTGCGTGCGGCGAGGTACGCCGAGTTGTGCACGCAGATGTTGCCCCCCATCAGCAGCGACGACTGGATCAGCAGCAGCACGAGCATGAGCAGGAAGGGCAGGCACATGGCGAACTCGAGGATGACGGCCCCGTCCTGCCCGCCCTGGGGCCTGGCCCGCCCGGCGGCGCCCGCACGCCACATCACCGACCCGAGCACCACCAGCAGGACCGTCGAGGCCCACAGGACCAGCCCGCAGCGCACGGCCAGCGGGCTGCTCAGCGCCCGCAGCAGCCAGGCCTCGCTCGGCGCGCCCCGCGCCGCGGCAACGAAGGCCCACCCGCCCACCAGAGGCGCCACGGCGATCAGACCCAGCACGACAGGCCTGACCCACAGGCGTGCGGCCTTGTGTTTCTCTTTCGTGTCCATGGCGCTAGATCCCTATCCAGAGCCTTTCGGCCACCGGCGTGCGGATCAACACGTCCGCCAGCGCGATGGCCGACCCGATGCACAGCGCCAGCCCGAAGGGAATCTTCGGGCTCTCCTGCGTTGCCGGATCGGCGGCCTTGGCCGGCGTGAACGTCAGGTACAGCCAGTGCCAGATCCGCCGCAGCGTCTTCTTGACGATTCGCCGCTTGACCATGACGCCCACGGCCATCACCGCCGCGATGATGAAGCCGTAGAACATCGCCGCCACGGCGAATCGCCATCCGGTCAGGGCGCCCACGGCGCCCATCAGTTTCGCGTCCCCGCCGCCGATGCCTCCCGCCAGCCACGCCGCCAGCAACGGCACGAAGCCGGCGGCGAACCCGCCCAGCGAGCCCAGCAGGCCCAGGCGCACCTCGTCAACGGGCCACAGCCCGTTGCCGACCAGCGTGTACGCGGCCACCGTGTGCCCGATCAGCCCGATCAGTATCGCCGGGTACGTGACGGCGTTGCGGATCGTGCCGTCGCGGATGTCGCTGAGAGACGACGCCACCAGCGCAACGGCCAGCACGCCGTACGCCCACATCTCCCAGCCGATCTCAGGCAGTGCGGCCAGTGTGCACTGTCCCTGCATGCCTAGCGCAATCTCGGCCGGCCGAGGTCAGTCGAGGTCGTGCGGATCGGCACCTTCCTGGGCCTTGGCGCTGTCCCAGAGACCGACGGCCCACTTCGAGATATCCTTCCAGAACCAGATCACCAGCGCCAGCACCGGCAGTGCGATGGCGGCGATAATCAGGATATACTCGACCATGTCGGCGCCCTGCTCGTCTCTGTGCAGCGCCTGCAGCTTCCTGCCAACCGCTTTGATCATAACCACGTCCTCATGTTTCGGGCCCGTATCGACCCATCGTCCGGTCCGTTTCCGCGCCCGTTACGGAAACGGCAGGGTTTCCAAAAACGTTACCGTGCGGTAGTGCACTACCAGCACGTCCAGAAGCAGGTTCAGAAAGTAGATCAACGGAATCACGAAGGCCAGCAGCAGCAGCATGTACTCGATGGTGGCCTGCCCGGTCTGGTCGCCGTGGATATCGCGGAGTTTCGGTCGTCGTGGCGGAAGGTTCATGTCTCCACTCCGTGGGGCGTTTGCGGGGCGTCGAAAATCTCGCGGGTCAGTGTGCGCTGCTTGGCCAGCACGCGCACTTTCGGCTCTTCGGCGAAGACCGACGGCTTGCCCGTCCAGGCCAGCGAACCGGTTTCCAGCAACTGCCCGTGCTCGTCGCGATCCAACTCGTACGTGAAGATGTCCTGGACCTGGTAGTGCCCGTCCCTGTCGAGGTCGAGGACTTCGGCTATCTGGGTCAGTCCGCGCCGCCCGTCGGGGAACCGCGTGACCTGGACGATGATATCGATGGCCGAGGTGATCTGCGCCCGCAGGGCCTCCGGGGACAGGTCGACCTGGCTCATCAGGGCCATCGTCTCGAGGCGGTTGAGCGTGCCCAGGGCGACGTTGGCGTGGAGGGTGGACATGCTGCCGGCGTGCCCCGAGGTCATCGCCTGGATCATCTCCAGGGCCTCCCCCCCGCGCACCTCACCGATGATGATCCGGTCCGGGCGCAGCCGAAGCGACGAACGGAACAGGTCGCGAATGGTGATCTGCCCGCGCCCCCAGCGGTCCGGGCCGCGGGCCTCAAGCGAGACCACGTGGTCCTGCTGCAGTTCGAGTTCGGCCGAGTCCTCAATCACGACGATCCGCTGGTGGTGCGGGATGAAGTCGCTCAGGACGTTCAGCAGGCAGGTCTTGCCGCTGGAGGTGCCCCCGCCGACCAGGAGGTTCTTCTCGGCCAGCACGCACATCCGTAGGTATTCCATCGCCTGCGGCGTCCACGAGCCGAGTTCCACAAGCTTGTTCGCGTCGAAGTCGACCTTGGCGAACTTGCGGATGGTCATGCAGAGGCTCCGCCGGCACAGGGGCGGCACGATGACGTGGACGCGGCTGCCGTCCGGCAGCCGGGCGTCCGTCAGCGGATGGTCCGTCGTCAGGCGCTTTCCGGTGTACTGGAGGATGTTGTTGGCGGCGGACTGCAGGGCGTCGGCGTCGACGAAGCGGGCGTCGGTCTTGATCAGTTCCCCGGCCCTCTCGATGTAGATCTCGTCCGGGGCGTTGATCATGATTTCGGCGACGGTGGGGTCCTCCAGGTACTCCATGACCGGGGCCAGGAAGTGCGACACCGTCGTCTCGAAAATGTTCGTCGTTTCAGCCATGCTCTCGTCGTCCGGCAACTCGCCGTGGCGCTGCACGCCGCGCGCAGCATCCGATACAGCGCCGCGCGACACACTCGGCGCACCGTCCCACATACTGTCTAACGCATCCGGACCAGGCGGGTTGCGGCCGTTCTTCGACTCTGGGCTATCTGCTTTTATTTTAGATCGTTCCGAGTCGGGAAGCAAGTTGAAAGAACTTTGCGCCCCCTTCACGTGTCTGCCTGTCGGGGGATACATCAGCCTGTCCCTCCACGCCGCCCCCGCAGCCCCGACACACCGCCCGGACGCCGGGCGTCGTTGTCCGCTTCGGACCTCACGTCGCCGTCGGGGGCCGCGCCGCCCTTGGCGCCTTCGCTGGCCGGCGGGCGGGTCTCGCCCGGGCGGGTCGACGGCACGTCGGGCACGTCCTCGACGCGCCACTCCTGCCCGGCCAGTAGCACCTCGCTGCCCGAGTCGTCACGGACCTCGACGCGGCCGGCCGCCACGCCCACCCACATCGACCTGCCCCCGTCCACCTGGGCCACGCGCACGGTGAACTCGGTGCCCGTCACGGTGACGGTTCCCAACTCGGCGCGGACCACAAACCCGCCGACATTCCGATCGATGCGGCACACGGCGGTGCCGGTCTCGAGGAAGATCTCCTCGGCGCGCTTCCGCCCGCCGATGCGGAGGGTCGTGTCCGGCTGGAGTGTCACCCGGCAGTACCCGCCCAGTTCCAGGACGGCCGAGCCGCTGCCCGTGCGTATCCTCGCCCCGCGCCGCACGGCGTCCCCGGCGATCACGCTGTACCGGCCCGAAGCGGTCGGCTGGGGATACGGCTGCAGCGTCGCCAGCCGCCACACCACCGCTGCGATGAGGAACGTGGCGGCCGTCGCGGCGGCGAGTTCCCATCCTCTCCGGGCGCCCGCCGGGGCGAATCGGCCACCCCGCCCGGCCACGTGCCCCGCCCGTGCCGGCCCCCCGGCGGCGCGGGACAGGATCTCCCGCGACATGTCCGGGGGCGCCTTGCCGCCGAACTGCTCGGCCAGGAACACGTCCATCAGCTTGTGCCGGAACCGCTCGGTGCTCATGGGCGGCCCTCCGCCTCGAGGCGCCTGCGGACACAGTCGGCCAGTCGGCCTCGAATGCGCCGCAGGAGCGACTTGACCCCGTCCTCGCTGAGTCCGGCCCGGCGGGCCATCTGGCGGCGGGAGAGGCCTTCAGCATAGCGCAACTTCAGCATGTTCCGATCTTTCTGATCCAGCGCCTCCACGCAGCGCCGCAGCGCGTCGCCGTAGTCCGACTCGCTGCGGGCATCGGGGAACTGCCCCGCCCAGACGTCCTCCGCCTGCCGGAAAACCTCGCTGTCCATCCGAACCGGGTTGGTCCGGTCACGCCGAAAATGCGCCAGCAGGAGGTTCCGCGATATCCCCCGCAGCCATGCCGACCGCAGCGGCACGTTCGTCATGTCCGGGCCCAGCGTGCTCCTGAACGCCGCCAGGAAGGTCTCCTGCGTGAGGTCCTCGGCCGCGGCGCCGGCGCCGAGATACCGCAGGTACCTGCAGATTGACGCCTGATGTTCTCTGACGAGCATAGCCAGTGTCTCACGATCCAAGTCGGGACCAGCCTTCCGCGGCGCCCGGCTCCACTACTTAGGTTGCGCCGCAATCGGAAAAGGGTGCAGGAAAACGTCAACGAGTCCTCGTTGACGGGTTAACTCGTTAACTGGTCAAGCGATACGCGCAAAGTCAGGTGCGGTAGGTTCTCAAAACGCCCCACGACTGTGTCGTGGGGGTGTCTGCGACGAAGTCGGGGGGCCTTCCCTCCCGGTGCTCAACGGGTCTTCCCGGGGCGCCCGGGCGCGGCTATATCATGACACCACAACGTGTCGTGATAGCGCAAGTACAGGCGGGCATTATGGATAACCGGATGTGCCCAGGCGTCCTTCACGCGCCGGGCCACCCGGCGAAACCGCCCCTGCGCCTGGAAACCTCTCTCCGTAGGCTTCAGCAGCGCCATCTCGCCACGCTCCGTGAAGCAGTACAGCAGCCCGTCGGCGTACAGGACCGCCCCGGAGTTCAGGTCGCGCTTGGCGTACAGCGTCTTGCCCGTGGCCGCGTCCAGGCAGAACCACCCGTCGTTCTTGCGATAGCCCGACCCGTACAGCCGACCGTCCAGAAAGACCACGCCCCCGGTCAGGCAGTTGAGTTCCGCGGTCCAGAGCTGCTCGACGGTCACGGCCTGTCCGGCCACACGCAGGCGGAGCTTCTCGGCTACCTTCTTGCCGTCCGGACTGGTCAGGAAGAGCGTCCCGTCGTGGTAGACCGCCGGGGCCGAGAGGACCTGGTACAGGGTCGGGCGATGCCGCCTCCACAGCAGCTTGCCCGTCTCGGCGTTCACGCCGAACGCGTGCCGAGAACTGTAGTTGACGATCTGCCGCACCCGGCCATGCTCGAACAGGACCGGCGAGGAGTAGCTGGCGCCGTCCGAGGGGATCGGCTCGCTGGCCCAGAGCGTCTTGCCGGTGCGCTTGTCCAGGGCGGCCATCATCGCCTTCGAGCCGCCCGGCGTGACGATCAGCCTCTCCCCGTCCACCAGCAGGCACTCGCTGTGGCCCCAGCGGATCTCCTTGGCGCCGAAGCGCTGTAAGGTATCGACGGTCCAGACGGTCTTGCCGTCGGCGGCGTTCAGGCAGACCACGCGGCCGTGGGCGTTCATGTGGTACAGCCGACCCTCCGACAGCACGCAACAGGCCCGCGCGCCGGGGAAGGACTTCTTCCACGCCCGCCCGTTACGGACTTTCCAGGCGGGCTTGCCGGCCAGGTCGTAGGCGACGATCCACAGCGTCGAGCTGACGTCGGCGGTGATGTACAGCTTCCCGTAACCGATGATCGGGCTCGACCACCCGCGCCCCAGGCCCTTGACCGACCAGAGTTCCCCGGGCCCCTCGGCCGGCCACTTGGCCAGCAGGTTCGTCTCGTTGCATATGCCGTCGCGCCTGGGCCCGCGCCACTGCGGCCAGTCCTTTTCGGCCGTCGCGATGAGCCCGCCTGCGCTTCGCGTGTTCTTGGCGCCCGCATCGGCGGTCGCACCCGCCGGGACGATCCGCAGCGCGATCCCCGTCAGGTCCGAGCCCCACCACCCGTTGGGGTCGATCACCAGCCGCACGAGCTGGCCCGTCTTCAGCGCGACCTTGGGCAGCGAGAACGCCTGGCTGTCGGGTCCGACTTCGTCGCCGACGGGCCCGCCCCTGGCGATCACCCGGATGGCTTTGGGGCTGGTCTTGCCGCCGCGATCCGGGACGATCTCGACGCGCCAGACGATGCCCTTGTGCAGGCGATGCTTGACGACGGCCACGTCCGTCAGCTTGCCGACGATGTCGTAGCGCCCGCCCGTCCGGGGCCGATACGTGATCGCCACCGCGCAGTGGGCCCTCTTCTCGACGTAGGGGTGGGCGTAGACCTGGCTGGCCTTGCTGTCGCCCCAGACGCCCTCGAAGCGCCCGTCCCAGTCCGAGTGATAGATCCATCCCTGGGTGTGCTCGGGGTTGGGCAGGTGCGAGCCGATCGGGCCGTGAATCTTCCGCGGCACGCCCTTTGCTCTGGCCGCCGGCGACATCGCCGCCGTCGCCACGTCCAGCCGAGCAAACGTCTGCGGCGCGTGGGCCAGTGCGAACCAGAACTGCCACGTGTCGTCGCCGGTGTTGCCCTTGCCGTCCGGTCCGTCGCCTTTGACGCTGGTCACGTCGGCGACGGTCAACGACGCCGCCGGCGCTGCGGGCCCGACGAGGCCGACCGCCACCATCACCGCCGCGCCCGTCACCAGTATCCTGCCCATTGCCGCCTGCCTTTCCTCAGCCTGGCCGCTCTGTCAGCGCCGATCGAATCAGCCGATTGTACCACTGTCACGGGCCGGGACCCCAAAGGAATCCGGCTCCGACGCCGTGGCGGGCAGGGTCTGTTGGAGGACTCGCGTGAACAGACCTCGTTCGCGAGGAGACAGTCCACGAATCGCACGACGTGCACGGACAGGACTCGCCCAGGGCGTCCCGGCCCGGGTGTCGTCGTCAGGTTCATACTCATCGAGTGCAAACGTACAGGCACCCCATATTGCGTAGAAACACTGCCGTGGCGGTCGGGGCAGTACTCATCGAGCAGACACCGGGGCGTCCCCGGCCTTGGCCGGCGCCGCCGGGACAGGCGCGCCCCCGTACGGCGAGCCGCGCGGGGCGCTCCAACGGGCAATGCGATTCTGCCGGCATCCGGACGCGCTCAGGCCACGTCCCAGCCGAGAGCATCCAGCGCCGCGAAGTCCAGCTCCGTAAACGTCTTGCGCGTGCCCTCGGTCAGGGTGGGATCCATGGAGGCCTCCGAACCGCCGTCCGTGGTCCCTTCGTACCAGTGGCTTTGGTCTTCGGCCAACGGCGGCATCCCCGATTCGTCGTAAGCCGCGAAGGCCGCCCCGCCCCGGAAGGCATCTTGCCAGTTGCCGGTAATCGGAGTGCCTGCAGCAGGCCCGAAGGCGAAGCAGGTGTCGGTTCCCGCGCCGTCCCACGCCCCGTTGCCGCTCGTGTCCAGATAGAAGGTGCCGCTGCGCCACACGCCGATCTCGTCGGCGCCATCCCCGTCCCAGTCCCCCACCAGCGGCGTGTCACTGGCCGTCCCGAACCCGAACAGGTCGTCGATGCTTGGGCCGTCCCATGACCTGCTGCCGTTGGTGTCCAGGTAGAACATGCGGTCGCGCCGCACGCCGATCTCGTCGGTGCCGTCGCCGTTCCAGTCGCCGATGACCGGCGTGTCGGTGGCCTTCCCAAACCCAAACCGGCTGTCGGTCCCCGTGCCGTCCCACGCGCCGTTGCCATTGGCATCGAGATAGAACTGGCCGTCGCGCCACACGCCGATCTCGTCGGTACCGTCCCCGTTCCAGTCGCCGACGATCGGCGTGTCGGTGGTTGCGCCGAAGGCATGTAGATAGTCAACTCCTTCGTCCCACCTGCTGTTGCCGTTGGCGTCGAGGTAGAAGTACCTGCCGCGTCGCACACCCACGTCATCGAAGCCGTCGCCATTCCAGTCTCCGGTGACCGGCGTGTCTGTGACCGAGCCGAACCTGTGGGTGACGTCGCCGATTTCACCGTCCCACGTGCCACTGCCGTTGGCATCGAGGGCGAACTCGTTCCCGGACTGAGCGCCGATCTTGTCAGTACCCCACCCGTCCCAATCGCCGACCAGAGGCCTGTCGGTGCCCGAGCCGAGGGAGAACTCATGGTCGGTCCCCTCACCGTCCCATGCCCCGTTGCCATTGGCATCCAGGTAGAATTTCCCGTTGCGCCACACGCCTGTCTCGTCAGTGCCGTCGCCGTTCCAGTCCCCGGCCAGCGGCGTGTCGGTGGCCGTCCCAAACGCGAACAGGCTGTCCGTCCCCGTGCCGTCCCACCCCCCGTTGCCGTTGAGGTCCAGGTAGAACTGTTTGCCGCGCCGCACGCCGATCTCGTCGGTGCCGTCACCGTTCCAGTCCCCGACGATCGGCGTGTCGGTGGCCGTCCCGAACCCGAACAGGCTGTCCGTCCCCGTGCCGTCCCACGCCCCGTTGCCGTTCATGTCCAGGTAGAACAGGCGGTCGCGCCACACGCCTATCTCGTCGGTGCCGTCGCCGTTCCAGTCGCCGATGATCGGCGTATCGCTGGCCGTCCCGAACGCGAACAGGCGGTCCGTGCTTGTGCCGTCCCACGTCCCATTGCCGTTGAGGTCCAGGAGGAAGATATGCTCGCTCCACGCGCCTATCTCGTCGGTGCCGTCGCCGTTCCAGTCGCCGGCCAGGCCCGTGTCACTGGGGTCACCGAAGGTCAGCACGCGATCGGCCAGGTCCGTGCCGGCGTCGCCGCTGTTGTCCGTATCTTGCAGGAAGTCTGCGGCCTGCCAGGCACCGATCTCGTCGCCCGGCCCGCCGACCACGAGGTTGTCGAACGAATCCGACGCGCCGAACCCCAGCAGGTGCGCCAGTTCGTGCAGCGCCACGGAGTAGAGGTCGGACGTGCCCGGGGTTGGGGGCGTCGTGTGGTCGACGTGCCACGTGGTGTCGATGTCAAACGTCACCGCGCCGCCCCAGGGGGCGAACTCGATAGCCGTCTGCGACCCGTTGTTCTGCACGTCGTCGACGGTCCCTTCGCCGCGTGCGGCTACGGTGGCGAGCCATTCCTGCGTGCCGGACGCCGACCACCCGCCCGACCCGCCGTATCCCAACGTCGAGCCGAGTTGCCGGCCGCCGACGTAGACCATCAGCGTGTCGGCCGGAATGGTCGGATCGACAAGGTCTTGCTGGTTCCCGGTGCCGGGGTGCGTGAAGTACGCCGTCCAGGTATTGGCGCCTTCGGGGACGATGGCGTCCAGCGTGTCCCGCAGGCGGTCCTCGTAGACCTGAGCGGCGGCCTCCAGGGCGTCCTTCTTCGCCTGGCTGTCGAAGAAGCTGTTGGTGTCGTAGGTGTAGTCGAAGACGATGTCCACGCGCGGTGCAACCGGGCCGCCGGGGACCGGGGAACTCTCTTCCCCCGACCAGCGAGACCCGGCAAGGGCCGTGTCGATGCTGACGAGGCTCTGTCCCGCGAGGTCGCCGGCAGCATCGAGGGGCGACAGCATCGGCGGCCCGGCCGTCAGAAGCAGCCGCGGCTCAAGCGGCTCGACGGTGGCCGGATGTGCCGAACGCCTGTTCGACCGGTCACCCCGTGCGTTTTCCCGACATGCACTGTGCGGTGTATTCATAATCCACCTCGCTGTCTGTCCCGTTGCTGCGGCAGTGCAGCACTTGCGGGACATACCGTCCAAGGCCTGGAAGAGCCGTTCACCGGCCCCTGGCCTCCTACCAGTATCCACTGACGGTTCCGTCGGTGGTGACTTTGCGCTCGACCATCTCGCTCTGGGGGCGCCACAGGACCGCCCCGTTGCCCAGCGCGACGTTGCCGCCCCTGGAACCGAGCGCTTCGGGCTCCTCCAGCACACCCGGTTGGCCGTAGGTCAGTCCGTCCGCGCCGTGGGAGACGGACGTGATGTAGTTGCCCGCCGGGGTATACCACGTGCCCTTCTCGATGATGTCCCCCACCATCGCCGCGGTCGGGACGTCCCCGACCCGCTCGGGAATGTCCCACGTCTGCTGGGTGGGAAACTTCGGCTGCCCGGGGTACTGAAGGGCGGCCATGCTCTCCTCCCGGCCGAACAGCAGATAGTAGCCCACGCGGTACCTGTTGTTCTGTTTCTTGATGTAGTCGACGCCGCGGTTGGGGCAGGCGAAGTCCATCATGTCCATGCCGGTGCTCTTGAGGAAGTTGAAGACGAACGGGCTGGTCCAGCTGGCGTGGTCCTTGCCGCCCCCGCCGACACCGTTTCGACACGTCCGCGGATAGGCGCCGTGGTTGTCGTTGGCGTAGATGACGGCGCCCTCGACGATGCGCTCGACGTTGACCGAGCACAGGCCGATGCGCGTCTGCTCCAGCGCCTGGGTGACCATGGGGGCGAAGATCGCCAGCAGCAGCGCGATGATCGCAATCACCACAATCAATTCGATGAGCGTGAAACCCGGCTTCGTCTTCACGGCAGCACTCCCGTGCCGACCGGCACGTCGGCCACGACGCGGCCGCGGGCGCCCGCCGGAAGCGGCCGACCCGCAGGCAGCGTGATTCGCTTGTCCAATCGCCCCATGTACATTCTATACCACGGCCTGGCCGTTCCGTACATCGTGGAGGCAAGAACGCCCCGGCCTGTCACGGGCCGGGGCGTGTGGTGCGTCCATAGGGTATGGTGCCCCTCTAGCCGCGCCGGCGCCGGCGGGCGTATCCGCCCAGGCCGGCAACGCTCAGGGCGACGGCCAGCATCGTCATCGGCTCGGGGATCAACTCCAGCGTCAAGGCGTTGAGGACGGGGTTGGCGTCCGTACCGATCGACGCGCCGCGCAGTTGGATGTTCAGCACGTTGCTGCCGGCCACGAAATCGTAGCGGAACACGGCGCCCCGGGTGATCGGGCCGCTGGGGTAGTACCCCATGATGGAATTGATGTCGACGTACTGGTCCACCTCGCGCCCGTCGATCATGAGGTCGATCACGCGGCTGCCCGCCGGGCGGTTGAGGATGTTCTCGGAGAAGAGCAGTTGCAGGCTGTACGGCATGCCGGCCGTCACGGCCATGCTGATATCGACGGTCGACCGCGGGGGCGTGTAATCCGACCAGCGCATACTGTGCATCACCGTTTCCAGGGCGTCGTCGGCGGCGCTGGTGCCGTAGTCCGGCTGGGTGCTCCAGGCGCCGCTGTGGTGATCGGCCAGCAGCGTGAAGCCGGCCGTCGTGGTGTTGTCGGTGAACGTCAGGCCGCCGACGGCCGTGTCCGGGCCGCCCACGTTGACGGCGTAAGTGAAGTGCCCACTGAGGTCCAGCCCCTCGCCGGGGTCGGCGCCGCTGAAGGGGGCCATCGTGCCGCTGACGTGCGTGCTGGACGGCTGGTAGCTGCTGGCCAGGCCGTACTTCTGCGCCAGGTAGTACCCCACGTCGTGCCGCTCGCCCTTGGTCAACGCGCGGTCGAAGACGAGGATTTCGGCCATGTCGGCGGCGCTCTGCTCGTTGTACAGCCCCTCGCCGACCAGCCCGAGCCGGCCCGGCACACCGCTGGGGCTGATGTCCGTGCTGACGTGGGTCCCGTCGAGATAGTACCGGCTGGGGTTTGTGCCGGTGTTCCCGACGGCCTCGCCGATGGCCGTGCCGTGACTGCCGTTGGCGGGCTGGTACACGAAGCCATTGGCGTAGTGTGCATTGCGGTTGGACCACTTACCCGTCAGCCAGTTCGTGTCGCGACTCTGCAGCGTGCGTCCGTGGGGGTTGGCGTAGTACTGGTCGACGGTGAAGACGGTATAGGGCCGGCCCAGCGAAAGCGAATCGGCGATGACCATGCCATCGTTGCTGCCGTCGAAGCGGACGGCCGGCTTGCCGTTCAGGGCGGTCGAGTTCAGGACGGGCCGCTCGACGGCGGTCGGCTGCGTGGCGTGATGGCCCGAACCGCTCTTGTCGGACCACTGCTGGATCGCCCCGCTGGTGTCCGAGACGATCGTCGAGCCGTCGCTGGCGTCCAGCCAGAGCTTCAGCCCGCTCGTGACCGCCATGGCGCTCGTGTGGGCGTAGGAGAACCCGCCGTCGTTGTTCGTGTAGGTGTGCAACTGGTCGGGGGTGCTCGTCGGGCGGACAACCACCTCGTCCAGCCCGTCATTGTTGACGTCGGCCACCAGGATGTCGCCCCAGCCGGCGTTGCCCGCCACGCGCCCGGTGCCGGCGCTGGCATCCGTGGGCAAGTAGAGGTACCCCGTGGAGCCGTTGTTGGCCGAACTCCAGTTGGGCTTGGACTGGTAGACCATGCTGCCGCTGCCGATCACGTAAGCCATGTCCTGCCCGGCGGCGAGGTCCGCGTCCGTCCGGCCGGCGCCGATGGCGTGCTGGAGGCCGGCTGCGGTCTGGCCGCCGGTGTCCGTCCACCCGTTGTTGTTGGTGTACACCCTCGTGCCGATGTTGGCTGCGAAGACTTCATCGTCGCCATCGTTGGCGATGACGTTGCCGGTGGTGGCGTAGACGATCTTCCCGCCGAGGCTCCGCCAGTGGTTGGTCTGCCAGTCGTAGGCCCACGGATCCTGTCCGGCGTTGCGTCCGACGAAGTCGTAGGTCCTTCCGTCGCCGCTGAACGTCACGGCGCCGGAGGAGATCTGCACCAGCCCGCCCCCGGGGACGCTGAAGGCGTTGTTGTCCCACAACGTCACCTGGCCGCCCGTCGACAGCAGCATCAGCTCGTCGCCGGCGTCGGCCGTGACGTTCTTGGCCGACAGCGTGGCCAGCGGCGTGCCCCACGCATAGCCGGTCTGCGTGGCGGTGGCCACGTTGTACGATTCCAGCCCGCTGGTGGCGGCGTTGATGTACGCGATCTCCGGGACGCCGCTGCCGTTGAGGTCGGCCGCCGTCACGGCCTTGACCGTCGTGCCCGGCAGGATCACGCTGCGGGTGGCGTTGTTGAAGTCGTGCAGCACGATCTGGTTGCCGGCGTCGACGTAGACCACCTCGTTGACGCCGTCGTTGTCGAAGTCGCCGGCGGCCATGCGTCGGCTGGTGTTCTCATAGGTCCCGGCGTCAACCGCCGCGGTCAACATCAGCACCGCCGCCGCCACAATGATTGCTCTCAGACCTGAATGCATAGTGATACTCCGTTGTCCTGCGCAAAAACCCGCCGATCCAGGTGAACGGACGGCGGACAGCCAGCCTGACCTGATCTGTTAGTCCATCTGGCTCCGTTCGTTACACGTTCCACACCGCACCGCCCTCGGCGGCCGGCTCCGTTAACCTCATATACTACCACGAGGTGGCCGTTTGGGCAAGGAAAAACTCGATCGACCGGGGTTGCAGGGGCGGGGGCGTGCGGGGAGAATCAGCGACAGGTCCCGCGGCCGCCCCGGTGAGCGTTTCTCGCGCGGGCCTGACAAGGAATCAGGACGATGCCATTGACCACGCTGGAAGTCCGGTGGTTCTTCGAAGGCCCGCTCGACGAGGCGGTGCAGCACTGGTTCGCCGCCGGCCCGGGCGTCGACGGTTCCCTGTCGTACCCGGCCTGATTCGTGCGCCGCGGCATGGCCTGAGGCACGAGGCCGGCCTTCCGGAGCAATCACACGCGCTCAACGCCCCGGCCCGTCGCAGACATCCCAACGGGGTGTCCCTCTGGGGCCGGGGCGTTTTCGATGGTCGCCCTGGACGACGATTACCGGAGGCGCTTGCCCGGGGCTGTTGGCAGGCCAGCGGGCGGAGTGCCGCGTTCATCGTCACGCACAGTCTCTGCGCGCCAGTCACATCCCGCCCCCCTGATCGGCCCGAAAGAAAACCTTAGTCTGACCGATTTTTCGCTTGCGTTATTCTCGTTCTTGTGGTAGTATCGGATCTTAAACGGAGCCGGAATCGCTGCGTATGATGTCGGTCCCCAATATGTTGATGGAGTAACATCTTATTTTCCATAGGTTTATGGTGTTGCCACAGACGGCGGATGTTCTTGGCCGAACAGGCGGACACAACGGTTCAAAACAAGGAGAACACAGGTGAACACGTGGGCAACATGTCGCACAGTGGTGGGAGTTGGCCTGATCGTAGCGCTGGTCGCCCCGCAGGCCGGCGCCGCCGTACTGGTCAACTCCGGCTTTGACGGCCCCGGGGTCAAGATCATCGGGGACACCACGCGCAACCCCATCACCAACGATCCTGAGAAGACGTGGATACTTGGCGGCAACGACAATGGGGATCGATGGGAGATTGACGGCAGCGGGATTGCTGCGGTGGCCAGCAATAACCCATCCGGTTCCGAAGCCCAGGGCATGGTCCAATGGGTCCAGGACAACAAGGCCACCGCCGGTGCCTACACGCTGAACTTCGACTTCCGGATGCAAGCCGGAAGCGGCGACTATGACCTGCATCTGTACACGTTCGGATGGAACACCGGCGACAACGCCCCGGGCGTCGACTACGAGAACGGCACGGCCGAGGCGGGCGATTCCTTCATCCCGGACGCATCGGTCAACCTGATCACCGACCCGACCGGTACGGAAGGTCGTTTAGTCCTGGCCAACAACGGCACCCCGGGGTTCACTGGAGTAGCCAACGATGGCGTATCCCACCCGATCATGGTCAACGTCGACTTCGGCGGCGGCTACGACTTCATCGGGGTGCTCTTCTACGGCGAGAACACCGGCACGGGCGGCATTCTGGAGCTCGACAACGTGGACTTCGCGCCGCCGGGGCCCGTCTTGCACGAGGTCGGCGGGCTGGGCATCGGCACCGATACGCTGACCGGCACGCAGAGCGGGGAGACGTACGGCGGGACGCCCTCGGGTCGGTTTGTCCGGCTCAGCGAGCGCCCCGGTACGGATGCCCGGTTCCACGTGTCTGAAATCGAGGCCTTCGGCGACGGCGTCGTCCCGAATGAAGCCGGTGCCGGTTCCGTGAACGGCCCGAACCTGAGCACCAACGATTTGGGGTTCTCGGGCTATCACGCAGCAACGACCACGAGCACATTGGAGCACGGCGCCCCGGGCCGCGTCATCGATGGTGACCACGAAAGCTCGTCCGGTGTCTGGTCCACAAACACAAGCACGTCACCTCCAATGTTCACAGCGGATCTTGGTTCAACACAGGCTGTCGGCAGGGTGCGCGCTTTTCCCCGAAACGACACGTGCTGCAACCATCGGTTCGCGAATCTGCAGGTGGACATTCTTGCGGACGCCGGAGGCAGCCCGGGTGCCGTTGTTGCCACCGTCAACGGCCCGGACAACGCCCCTGGAGGAACCAACGCAGCGCTGGACGTCACGCTGCAGGCGCTGCTCAGCGCGGACCTGACGGCCCAACTCAACCCCCACGACCAAGGTCTGGGCTACACGTACAGGTTCGAACTCGGCTCTGCCGATATGATCGAGGTGGACAACCCGGATGCGGGCGTCTTCACCACGTATCTGGACCTCAACAACGCCGATATCCTCGTGGAATGGCTCACCGGGAGCCCCCCGGCAGGCCTGGCAGATGGCGACATGTTCGACCTGCTGGACGCCGACGTCATCCAAAACACGTACAACACAATGGTCTTGCCTGCCTTGCCGGCCGGCTTGGACTGGGACGACAGCAACTTCCTGGTCGACGGCACGTTGGAGGTCGTCAGCGTCATCCCCGAGCCGATGACGATGCTGGCCGTCGGGCTGGGCCTGACCGGCCTGGGCGGGTACGTCCGCAAGCGCAGGCGCCGCTAGCCGGCTGCCGTACAACCCCACGCACACCACGCCCCGGCCCCTCGCAGGCATCCCAACGGGGTGTCCCTCTGGGGCCGGGGCGTTTTGCATTGCCCTGGTGGGCCGCCGGTGCCACCCAACCGTAACGACTTGTCCTGCGTAGCCCGAAGGGCGAAGTGGGAAGTAAAGGTTGTGGGTGCTTCCGGTGATGAAGGGGAGCCCCGCTGTTGAAACATCCCTCTCCTGTCGCACCCACAAGCTCCGTCCTTTCGGGATTCCGCTTGAGGGTGGCGCCCGGCCGGAGGTACTTGCCCCGGAGTTCCGGGCGGCAACATCGTCGGTACCGATAGCATGCGCACCGGGAAGACCGTGTACGTAGGCCGCGCTTCGTACCGACGAACCTGCCGCGCCGTTTTTCTGCTCGATCTGGCGCCGGACCGGGGGGCTGTTCTGGTGCCCGGCAAGAGCTTTTCAGAGATTCTCCGGAGTGGCCAGGACCACCGTAAGT
>Ga0180431_10005122_pt1 | contig 16097 bp, 24 predicted proteins | sample SS_ome_11_FD_132459 | JGI IMG/M metagenome (GOLD analysis project Ga0180431, IMG submission 132459) | Hypersaline lake sediment archaeal communities from the Salton Sea, California, USA - SS_1_MS_1 metaG | ecosystem: Environmental > Aquatic > Non-marine Saline and Alkaline > Hypersaline >... | reverse complement strand
GTTGAGGCTCGACTCCAGCCGCGCGACCACGGAGTCGGTCGGCCACTCGTGCCCCCGGCCGGTCTCCTCGTCGTCGCCGATCAGGGCCACCCCGGGCACGGCCACCGCCTCGCCCTTGAAGGGAAAAGCCTCGGTCATCGAGCCGTTGACCAGGGCGGTCCCCCAGGCGCTCTGCTTCTTGGTCGAAAAAGCCCGCTGTATTTGACTAAACCATTCAGACATGACTAATCCTCCTCAGTGATTGCGGATTGGCGATTGCGGATTGCGGATTTTGCCCCCGCCTTTCCCTTCTCGCCCTCCGACACGGTCTCCAGACTCTCCACGTGTTTCAGGTAAAGGTCGTATTCCTGCTCGGTGGCCTCGTGGGTCCGGCCGGGCTCGAACTCCCGGTCGTAGCCGGTGGTATGGACGCCCACCGTCCCCAGGCCGTCTTTAACTTTGAGCGTGACGGTTTTTTCTTTCATGTTCGCCTCCCGGATTATTTTCAGTTTCTAGTTTTTAGTTTCTGGTTTCTGGTTAACTGCAAACTGTAAACTCGGAACTCGAAACTTGTTCTCTCGTTTATGCCTCCGTCGTTCGGTCATAGTCGTGGACAAAACGAAAATCGAAATAATGAATCGTCCCTTCTTTAGTCGAGACCAGCGCCGATCTCCGCTTGGGGACAAGCGGGTTGATGTCCAGGTTAAGGTCGTTCCCCGCCAGGCAGCGGCGGACCTCCCGGGCCATGTCAAAGATCCCGGCGCCCCCGTCCCGGCCGCGGGCGGTAGCGGTAAGCCCGGCGGCGTGGCGGTGCCCCATGATGACGCAAATAAACGTCTCCACGTCAAAGCTGTTAAAGCCGGCGTCGAGCTCGGTGTATTCGTCATCGCGGACAAACACCAGGCAGGCGGGGAGCTTTTTCATGTCTTCCTGGTAAAGCTCCTCGTCCAGGAATTCGCCGTGATATTCCTTGATTGTTATCCCCGGGAACAGGTCGGGGAGGCGGCTGCCCCGGAGCTGCTCGACCACCGCGTCAATGAGCTGTTCGTCGGTGTAATTCAATCAGCCTCCCAGGACGTAATTCATTAGCGCGTCTTTCACCAGTTCCACGTCCTCCTCCTGGAACATCAAATAAGGCCGGCCGACCCTGGGCCCGCGCCCGAGACGGCCCCGGCCGAGCTGCTGGATCCGGCCGTAGACCTTGTTGGTGCCGATCTGGAGAGCGTCCCGGAGGGCCTTGAACGTCACCGAGGACTTGAGCCCGCCGGACCGGACCAGGATCTTGTCGTGCTTGCGCTTTTGTTTCTCGGCCAGGGTCTCGGGGGCCAGCGGGGCCCACTTTTCCGGCCGGCCCTCGCGGCGGAAATTCTCGGCCACCGAGGCCAGCATGTGGGCGCCGCCCTCTTTAAATGGCACGGTGAGGTCCCCCATCCGGGCCCCGGCCCTTCGCATGGCCCGCTGGAAAGCCTTGTCTTTGTGGAGCGTGACGCTGTATCCGGACACTAAAAGTCCTCCAGGGTCCCCCGGTCGAAGACCCTTTCCTGGCCGTCGGTGACACCCACGTTAACCTTGTCGTCCACCCCGGTCTTTTCGCTAATCCCCGGGAGGTCCTGCTTGCGGTCATGGACCCGCTGGAGGGCTTTGAGCGCGCTCTCGTAGTCTTCCTTTTGCCCCTCGGTGGGCCGCCGGGGCGGGTTTTTGGCCAGGTTGTAAATGGCGATGGTGATTGAGAGAGCCTTGACTACCGCGGGGGGAGCTGAGAGCGGGGTCGAGTAGCGGTTGGAGAGGAAAGAATCAATCACGGCGTCCGCGTCCGCGATCGCCTGGACGACTTTGCTGGAATCGGGCAGGCCGTCGCCGTCATCATCGGCCAGGCCCACCAGCTCGGACATCCCGATTCGGGCGACTATATCCTCCTGAGTGCAATAAGCCATGTTTTCTCCTCAAGGTAAAAACAGCCGGGACTTTCTGGGACCCGGCTGCTTGTTTTCAAACGGCTGTTTGATTTTCCTGCGTTGAGCTCGAAATTCGCGTTTAAAAGCCTTTTCCCTGTTTGGCTGCTACCACCCATCCCATCAGGTCGCGATCGCTTAAAAGAGCCCGGGCTCCGTCCGCGGATTACTGCCCTTCCTGCCGGGGCTCTGTCTCCAGGGACTCAATGATCGGCAGACCGGCTTTTTCCACATCCCCGCGGCCGACAATATCGACCGCCAGGGCCTGGCCGAGCTTTCCTTCCTCGCGGATGGCCGTGATCTGGTCCTTGGTGAAAACCCGGGGGTCGTAGTATTTCTCGCCCTGGTGCTCGATGCCCCCCCGCCAGAAGCTTTTCCCGTCCTTCTTGAGGTAGGTTACCCGGAGAATGGCCTGGTCGGTGCCCTTCTGCTTGTCTTTTTCGTCGTCTTTCCTGGACATCACTTCACCTCGTAGAGCTGGATACACGCCTCCCCGGTGTCCACGTCGAAGTCCGCAAATATCCCCGTGGCAAACTCGATCGGCCGGGGGAACATCACCGACACAGACCCCTCCGTGGCCTGAAGGCCGAGATAAATGTACTGGGTCCCGGTCGCGTCCGTGCCGTCCACGACCTTGACCGTGGTGTCGGTGCCGGAATCCACCACCCGGGTCAATACGGCCCCGGCAATGAGCTTCCCTCCTCTGGAGGCAATCGCACCGTCTGCGCATGCCGTAGTCGAAAGAGGATACGTAAGCTGGCCGGGACCGGAGTCAACCGTGGGCCGATAAACTTTAAGGGTAACTTTCGGGCTGGTCCCGGAGATCGGGAACACGGCAAACCGGAGCCACCCCAGGTTGTCGACGTTCTTAACGATCTGATGGACGTTGGTATCGTTCAGGGTTTCCACCACCCAGGACGACCCCTCGGGATATCCGAAGGCGGCAACCGAGTTGGACCGCGCCGTGGATACCTGGTAGGCGATTTTCACCACGGGGGTGGTCCCGGAGGCCTGCACCCATATCCCCAGGGGCCCGCCCAGGCCCTGGACATTGACCGCGCTCGAATACTCGGCGGTGCCGTTTACCAATGTCTCGCCGGCAGTCGCGCTCCCCAACACATAAAGCGCGTCGTCCGAGGGGTTGTCAGCGAGCCCCCCGGCAAGGGCCGGCTGGGCCAGCACAAACCAGAACGCCAGCGCCAGGGCGGTAATTAAAAATGCCTTGATCTTTTTCATCGTTTCCTCCTTGGCAGGTTCCTTTTTCTTCCCTCTCACCCCTGCCCTCCCCCGGAGGAGAGGGCAGGGGGAGAGACACTCAATCGCTCTCTAGCGGATTGGTATCCTCTTACACTCCCTCGCCGGTAGACCCGACGATCACCTCGTAGAGGCCGTAGCCGGCGTTGTCGCTGGAGTCGACCCCGAAGAGATAATACGGCCGCATGAACAGGAGATCCTGGGCCGACTCAACGTCCTGTTCCCGGGAGATGATGAACGGCATCAGACCGAAGCGGGGGCGGACCAGCGCCCATTTGGTTGCATGACTTCCGACCAGGACCGGGCAGACCACCGGCTCCGCCATCCCCTCGTACCCGGTAAGGGCCTGGCCGGCGCCCTTATTCCCGACGATCTTGTGGGCCGTGGCCATGTTGCTGGGGCCGATAAGGAGCAAGAGCCCGCTCAGGGTTTGGTGAACGGTCAGCCCCTTGTAGGTCTTGAGCGAGGCCATCACCTCGATGGCATCTTTGAAAGACGAGTCGCTCAGGGCCGCGGTGAGCTTGTTCGACTGGGTGGACCCGTCCTCGAGCGGGTGGTCGGTGTCGATGAGGTACTGCCCGTCGTAACAGGCGGTGGAAAACATCCCGGTGACCAGGGTGTTAACCATGCCCTGGAGGTGGTCGATATAGCTCTCCGCCATCGCGTTGATGCGGGGTTTTACTATCCCGACCCTGTCGCGCTTGAGGTCGCGCTTGTGGACCTGGATAGTGTTTTCCCAGTCCTTGTGGGTGATTGAATAATCGAAAGCCCTCAGCTTTTCGATCTGCCGGTCGCCGAGCCACTCCTTCATCTCGGAAATATCGGCGAGCCAGTCCAGCTTGGTCGCCGCCGAGTCGGGGTTTTCGATGATCGTGGCCAGCTTTTTGTAGAGCTGGGGCAGCTCCGCCAGCCTTTCCTTGAACAGCGCCCGGTATGTATAGGACGCGGCCTGGAGCTCTGCACTGTCTAAAATTCCGCCCATTGTATCCTCCTTTTTACGGTTACTCTTACTTGTCTCTCCGCCGATAGAAGCGCCGGCTTACGGGATGTAAATGAACACCCCCTCGGAAGTCACTTTGAGGAGCTTGCCGACGGCCAGCTTGGACCCCTGGGTCGCGCAGATTGTCTCGGCGTCCTCGGCGTAAACGTCGGCCCCGGCGTTAGCCTGGGCCACCGGGTCAGTGGCACTGTTCTTGAGCGGGCCGAAAGCGCAGCCCCGCATCAGTTTGATGTCCTTATCCCCCGCGCTCCCGCTGGAGTTGTCCTTCTGCTCCTGGGATATCCCCAGGATCGGCTGGCTATTCCCGCCGGCCTCCCCGGCATAGCCGGAAATGGCCTGGATGATTCCTCCGGAGTAGAGCTTGGTGGAAGCGGCAACCGGGGCGTCAAACTCGCACCCCACGCCGATCACCCGGGTGTTTCTGTCCTTTGTCATCGCCATGATCTATCCCTCCTGGTTTTTGTTCTATGGCCTGGCCTTGCCTCTGCCGTTACTCCGGGCTATTGCTGGGCCTGTTTCTCCTCCGGCTTTTTCTCCGGCTTCTTCCAGCCGAGGAGCTCTTCGGCCTTTCCCTCTTCAAACCCGGCGGCCGCGAACCATGACTTCTGGGCCTCGGTTGACTGGTTTTTCTCGGGGCCGTCCGACCTGTCCTGGACGGAGCCGGGGTCGGGAGCGATCCTCGGGGCCTTTTCCATGTACTTCTGGAACCGCTCGGGGTCCGAGGCGGCGAAGGAAAGGGCCTCCTCCCGGATGGCCGGGATGATCTTCCCCTCGTCCTCGTACTTTTTAACCAACCCCTCAGCCTCCATTTTCCCCACCCGGTCCTGGAGAGAGGAGAACTGGGTCTTGTCGAAAGTGGCGCCGTCCATCTTCAGCTCGTGGATCCGGCCGATGATTTCCCTGCTTTCCTTCGGGGTCTCGCTGAACCCGAGCACCTTCGACAGCTCGGCCGTAAACTCGGTGGAGGCTTTGCCGGCCTCGACCGCGGCCTGAATAGCGGAAAAGACCGCCGTCTCGTCGGCGGCCTCTTTAAGCCCCAGCAATTTGATCAGTTTCTCCTTCATCTGTTTTTCCTCCTCATTTTTGATTTTCTGGCCCGGATCGGGCCCGACTTTTCCCGAATAAAAATTCAACGAATGGCTGCCGTCCTGGCTAAACTGAAAACAGAAATTCTCCCCGGCCGCGGAGGCCGCACTAATCCGGCTCTGGATTTCCTCCGGGGTGAGCTGGTTAAACTTCATCCCCTCCAGACCATGCACCGCGGGGTCCGCCGCCCCCAGCATCCCGACATGACGAAGGTGAATTTTCTTGGTCGGGGACTCTTCCGGGCGGAAAAACCGGGGGCTCACATACTGAAACATCCCCTTGTTGACTACGTCCTTGACCCAGGGAGCGATCCCCTTGAGCTTGGCGTGAAGGGTCTCGCCCGCACGGCGGAGACCGGTCACCCAGCCCCAGGCGGGGCTGTCAATTTCCGGGTGGCCGAAACAAAGCGGGGCGTTGTATCTTGCCGGATCGTAATCGGCGACGACCGTGTCCAGGTCCTCGACCGAAACAGGAATTTTCCCTGGGTATTCTCCAGCGATGAAAATGGGGATTTCGAATTCCATCGCTTCCAACTAAACCGGGAGACGGAAAAGATGTCTAACACTCCTGGCAAAATTGGCAGAGAAAGTTTTGGGGGATTTCGGGGAAAGAAAGCCGAAACACACCTCTCCCTCCGCCCCCTCCCACCGAGGGGAAGGGCTCAAGAGAGGAAAGATTCAGCCTATTGCGGGACCTTGTTTAGATTGTGAAAATCTCGGAGAACTCTGCCCCTGAGGTCGAATCTACTGAAGTCGTGGCGCCAACCGGTATTCCAAAGCTGTTTGGCATTGTAACACGGACTTCGTAATGGGGGGCTTTATCAAACGCTTCACACTCAATTTCCCCCTTATGCCCTGGGAGGCAAAGAGGGAGTAAAATAGAGGATGCAAACGCTACTCCCGCCGTCACGGTAATTGTTTTCGACCGGAACCAATCAAGAAGGACTTCTCCGTCGTCCTCGGCGTCCAGCATGGCCTTTGAGTAATTAAAATTTCTCCCATTAATCATACTTAAAGCATGAATGATTGGTTTAATTCCGTCAATGTCTAAACTGGCAATTCCCCCCGGGCCAGAGAGGCCAGGGCCGATGAGGGGCTGGACTGAAAGCCCTCCTCGGGCCGGGCGGTGGGGCGCCACTGGCTGACCTGGTAGCTCTGGGAGCGGTGCACTGGCACCACCTGGCAGCGGCAGTTAAAACCGTTGGGCGGCCACCAAGTGTCCCAGACCGGATCGTCCGCGGCAAAGACCTTTCCGTCCATGGCCGCGTGCTCGTCCCGGACGGCAGAGTCGCCGGCGGTCACATACTTGTAAGCGGGGAAGGCCTCGGCCACCTCCGGGCTCTTGAGCTGCTCCCACCGGCCGGCGTTGTAAGCGGTCTGGAGGTTGGTCCGGAAAATGGTCTCAATCCGAAAATCAGAAAACCCGACAAGCTGGTCGGCGGCGTTCTTGCGGAAGGTGTCCAGGGTCAGCCCTTCGGAAAGGGACCGGGACAGCTCCTCCTGGAGCACTTCCAGGACCCGCTTCCGGGTGATCCCGCTGACGGTAAAGGCGGCCTGGCGGGCCTGGTCCAGCAGGGCGTAGAACTCATCGGCCCGGAGCGGGATCTTTCCCGAGAAATACTTGATCGCCTCCTCCGGGGGCAGGGGCTCCGGCGGGAAAATATCGGACCGGGCGAATTGCCCGGCGGCGAATTTTACTTCTTCAAACCCGGAGAGGTAGTCGATGATCTCCGCCCTGGCCCCCAGGCGGGCGGAGTGGATTGAGAGGGCGATCGACTCGGCAAACTCGTCAAGCATTTCGGATTGCGGATTGTTGATTGCGGATTTGAGAAGGGACTCTACCGAGTCAAAGGACCCCTGGCTAATTATTTTCTCAAGCTCCTGGCGCAGCGGATTAAACGCGCGGCGGCCGCGGGATAGGGCGATCCGGAGGAAAGAATCGATCGGGTCCGCAGCGGCAAACTCAAGCCCGGCGTCTAGCGTTTTTTTTTGAGCCGCAGCGAAGCCGAGGGGACCGGCCGCCGGGGACGCGGGGGCTTCGAGGACCTCGTCGTCATCCTCCACCTCGTCAATGTCAAACTCGCGCTGGACCTGCTTTTTCCCGATCTGCACCCCCATCCGTTGTAAGGTTTCCAGCGTCCGGGCCCGGACCTCCTTGGTGTCGGCTTCGAGTTTTTCATCGGTGGCCGGCTCGTACTCAATTTTAAAACGGGGATATCCGCTCCGGGCGGAGCGGGGGCCGTAATTGAGGTCGACGAAGGGAACGATCAAGTAGCTGTCAATCGCGTCCATGAGCCGAAGGGCATCGGCCTCGACCAGGTCCTGGCGGACGTTCTCGTGCACCCGGCCCAGGGCGTAGGACCCGGTTCCCCCAGTGGAAGTGGTCAGCGTCTGGCCGAGGATGACAATGGTCAGCTCGTTAAGCAGAAACTCAACGAACTGTTTGAATACCGCGGAGGTGCCGGCCTTCTGCGCCTCGACAAATTCGATCTCGCAGCCGGCGGGGATGACCGCGCCCGCATCCGAGGCCAGGTCCAGGATCGCCTTGACCAGGACCTGGATGTCCTCGTCCCGGGCGTTGTTGGGATATTTTCCCACCCGCAGGGGAAAGCCGTAGACGTCGAGGAAGCTGACCCAATCCTTGATTCCGTAGCGGCCGAAGAGGTCATACCAGAGGCCGGACATCAGGAAACCCTTTTTCAGGGTCTCGGCCCCGCGGCTGACCCGGTTGAGGATAAATTTATAGGGGGACATTTCCACGCCGGTCTTGGGCTGGTCGTCGGTATAGAAATTAAATCCGCCGGTGGCGCGGTTGTAGATCAGCTTGCGGTGGGCGACCTCGGGTAAGGCCACGGGCACGAGCTGCTTGCCGGACCGCTCCCACATAATCTCGCAGGCGGCCACGCCTCGGGCGGGCCCCTCGAGAAGGTGCTCGAGAGAGTCGCGCAGTCCATCGATCCAGCGAATCGCTGATTTGCAGGCGTCGGCGATTTCCTCGTCCTGGGAATTTTCGGAGTCGGCCGCCTCCACCGTCCAGGGCAGATTGAGGACTGCCAGGCGGCGGGTGGAGCAGTTGCCGCCGATGCGCGGGGTGCGGACCTGAATATCCGAATATAAGTCCTGGAGACGGTACCAGTCATAGCCGTCCTGGGCCCGGCTGAGAATGGCCGCCAGGTCAGCGGGCTTCATCCCCGCCACGGGGTGTTCCAGGGACTGGTCCCGCTGGTCCACCGTAACCAGCCGCCGGGCCAGCTCTTTTTCCGAGGGGGCTTTCCCCGCGACGAACTGGGCCGATTCCCGCCTGCCTTTGACCCTCGCTCCCTTTGGGGCTGGTTTTTTATTGCGGTGGTCAAAGGTTTTTTTCTGCGCCTTTTTCTTCGTTGCCATGTTAGAACTCCTTGAATTTGTCCGCGCTCCCCGCCCGTTTTGCGGTCCGGTCGGGCGGCCGCATGGAAAACTTTTTCCCCGGCTTCTCCCCGCCCTTCATCGGCCGGGGCCGGACGGAGCGGTATTCAAACCTGAACACCGGGTTGAGCTCGATCAAGCTGACCAGCATCTCCAGCGCGTCCGGGCCGTCATCGTGGTCGGCCTTCGGCCAATACTTGAGCTGGTCCAGGAGGGTCCGGTGGTGCTTCCGGAACCGGATCCAGCCGTTGCGGATCCACGGCTGGAGCTTCATGATCCGGAGGCCCTTGTCAACGTTGGGCTTGAGGGTGACCACGTTGAGGGTCTCGCCACGTTCATGGCATATCCGCTCGATCCGGCGGATGTAATATTCCTGAAACTGAATTATTTCACCCGCAAACGCTGAAAGGCTCTTCTTTTTATGGTAGGTGAAAATGTCCTCGAGAACGGAGTCGGGGTCCTTGCGGTCGATGTCCGCTATGTCCAACCACAAGATGTCCTGGGCGTAATCCCCGATCATCAGGGCGTAAGGATCGTTTTTCCGGGACTTCTTTCCCATGGACGGATCGAGGGCGCCGTAGCGGGGCGCGTCGGCCAGGTGGGTGTCCCCCTCTTCCCAAAAATGGAAGTCTTCCGGCTTGAACGGGCATTCGTCGGGGCTGATCGGCTCGTTCTGCTTCTCGGAGTCGAAATAAGCCGGGCCGTCGGAGATCCTCATTTTCATGAGGTAGTAATAGTCCTCCTCCTCCGGCCAGAGGACTTTTGTCCCGGCGAGCATTTCTTCTCTGTTCCGCTCGAAGAACTCGTCCGCCAGCCGCTCTGCCTTCTCTTTCCCGACGGTAATGTCGATAAAAATCTTTTCCCACTCCTCCCAGAGCGGAGACTCGGACCACTTGAGCACCGACTGGAACTTCCGGCCCTTCCACCCCGGCCGCTTTAGAAGCCGGTTTAAGAGGCTGTCATAGTGGAGAATCGTCCCGACGACAATAAAGACCGTGTATTTCTTCCCTATCTTCATCAGGGTTTTAAAAAACCAGTTTTCCAGCTTTTTCCTTTGCTCGGGTGATTCGACGCCCTCCTCGTTTTCCAGATCGTCCCCGATCACCAGGTCGGGCCTCATCGCGCCGTGCCGCATCCCCCGCATCCGCTGGCCGGCCCCCGCGCTCCGGATCTTCACCCCGTTTATCGTGATCAGCGTTCCCCTCCGCCAGGTGCGGCCGGGGATGCAGATGTCGGGGTAGTCCTGGGCCAGCCGCTCGTTCATTTCCAGCTCGAACTGGATGAACGAGACGAAGTCATCGGCCTGGTCCTTCGTATCACTGGTAATAAGGATGAACCGCCGCTTTTTAAAGGTCGTGCACCAGAGGGGGAGGATCAGCGTCTCCCAGGTGGACTTGGCGTTGCCCCGGGGGGCGGCGTCGGATTCCTTGTCGCCTTCGCCGGTCTCCTCCGCGTGATCGATCAGCTTCTGGCTCCGCTCGCAGAGATACCGGTGCAGCTCAGAGTTGGGTTTCTCGAGATAATGGGGGAAGTATGTCAGGCCAAAAAACTCGAGGGATTTGGAGGCCCGCTCGATCCTTTTCTTTTGAGCTTTTGCGTCTTTCGGAAAAGGTTGGGTATGCTCCGCGAGAAGGAGACGGACCTCCTCCTTGAGCTCGTCAATCCCCTTCTTGAATTGCTTGGTAGTAAGACGACGGCGGGCGGCCATCGGTTAGCCTCCAAACTGGGCTTCGATGGCTTTCCCCATTCCGTCGAGGTGCTGGGCCAGGGCCTCGACCAGCTCGGTCTCTCCCTGCTCGGTAAGGTATTTAATCTCAACCTCGAGGAGCTCGAGGAAGAGGGCCGGCTTGTCTATCTTCTGCTCTGCCGTCCGCCGGCGGTTGGTGATCTGGCTGATCTGGTTGGCGATTTTCAGGTAAGCGAACAGGTCCTGGTTGTCTAGAGACTTGGTGGTGCGGAGGTGGGCCGACTTTTTTTCCGCCAGGGCCTTGAGGTCGCTGAGCAGGGCCAGCTCGACGTCGTTGGCCTCCTGCTCCAGCCGCTGGGCGAAGGCGTCGGCCTTGGCCGCCCGCTCCTCCCACTCCAGCTCGTCGCGGTATTTCTTTAATGTCGGGCGAGAGAGGGAGGGGTACTGCCGCCGGAGCTCCTCCAGGGCGGGGTCAAGCTTCCGGTGCCGAGCCCAGGCTTGGTAAAACTCCTCGATTGCTCTCGGGCTGTATGAAGCCATGCTCTAATTTCTCCACTTCTTTTTCGAAGATCTCCAGGCTGGACTGGACCAGCTCCTGCTCAGCCTGCGGGAGCAGGGCGTTGTAGCGGATGGTGTCGAGATATCTCCCTATCCTGCCGTTCATTTCCGGCTCAGGATCTTGGCCAGGAGCTCGGTGAGCTTAAAGACCTGCCCCTCGAGCAGGTCCCGGCGGACCTTCTCCCGGACGATCCACCACAGAAAAAAAAATTCAGACCCAGCGAAAAGATGAAAAAACCGCTCGGGTCGGAGATGATCTCGCGGGCAAAGCCGAAAAAACCTTCCAGGGCGTTCATCGCTCTGCGCTCCGCGCCCTTGGTCTACTCATCTTTATCCCCCCGGGCGTGGAGCAGGGCCTCCACGTCGGTCTCGTGGGTGATGGTGTTGATCTTGGCATAGAGGCGCATCAGCTTTTTCAGCTTGGCTGCGCCCTTTAGCTGAGGTTTCTTTTCCTGGGGGGCGGTGATCCCGCGGAGCTCCTGCTCGATGATCTTGATCGCGGCGTCGATCGTGTCGTCGCTCTCCTCGGTGTCGCCGTTCTGGGGGAGCTCCTTGAGCAGGTCCTTGACCTCGATCTTGAGCTTGTCTAAGGCGTCGAGTTTGTCGTACAGCTTGGATTTGATTTCCTCGATTTTAGAACTCATATTGAAGGCTCCCCTTTACGTTCCAGTCGTTTAATCTCCAGTCGTAGCCGCCGAGGGCTGAGGCGTTCCATTTCCCCCGCCCGTAGCGGAGGCCGCCCCAGACCCCGGTCCGGTCAACGGCAAGGAGAGTTGAGTTTTTTTTAGCAGGTCTTTTCCCGCCAGGCCGACGCCCAGGGGGGCGAGCTTGGGGATCTCCTGGTGGATCAGGTCGGTGACCTCGAGGCTCCCCAGGCCGGGGAACTTTTTCAGGGCCTGGCCCCAGACCCAGTGAAACTTGTCGGTGATTTCCCTCTTGAGATATTTCTCCTCCGCCTGGAGGATGAAGTTCTGGAGGGTCCGGCGGATGGTAGCCTCCTTATCAGCGGGGATCTTGTACTTGAAGATCCGCCAGGCGGCCAGGCTGACCAGGGCGGTCAGCCCCGCCGCGATCAAAACCGCCGCCACCGATAAAGCCCCATTAACGATAAAATCCATAAATCACCTCCGCCCTTTTCGTCATTCCCACCGACGCGGGAATCCAGTTAAAGGTTCTTTGCCTCCAACTAAACCGTCAGGAGGCGCGGATGTCTAACACTCCTGGCAAAATTGGCAGAAAAAGTTTCTGGTATTTTTGGGGAAAGAAAACAAAAACCCCGGCAGGTAATGCCGGGGCTGGGGGAAAATTCCCGAATTATTTTTTTACGCGTCCTCGAGGAGTTTTTTGATCTGTTCCCGCGCCAGCTGCGAGGGCTGGGCCTCGCCCGACTCCCAGCGCGCGAGAGTGCGGACGGAAACTCCCAGCGCGTGGGCGAGTGACTCCTGGCTCCAGCCCCGATCCTCGCGGGTCTCGGCGGCGTGGATCGCCGCCGCCCACCCCTGGGGGCAGCTCATCCAGACATTGCCTTGCATCAGGCCGTATGCCCCCGCCTGCGAGAGGGCGACGCGGCCGAAGGTACCCTTTTGGTGCTTTGCCGGGTGCTCGTGCATACCTTTGCTCATCCATTGCGTTTTCATTTTGTTCCTCCTTTCCCGCCGGCCGCATCACATCCTGATGCGGATGCCCTTGCCGGCGGCAATCGATACAGCAAGATCCATCCTGTCGGCCCGCGCGGCTCGGGGATCAGACTCGGCCTCCCACCGCTCGATCAGCCAGCAGGCCATGCACTTGCGGCCTGCCTCATACGCCACCCGGCTGTCCCGGCCGGCTCGCTTGCCGTACAGCTGCATCGCTCCCGTGTGGCCACACGCCCACTCTGTCGGTTCCCATGCCATTTTTCCTCCCGTGTTTTCCGGGGGCTGAGGGCGGGTACTCGCCGGGCACACGGGAGTGAGGCCGTCGGCTTTCGCCGCCCTCGCTCCCCGGTAATCTCTGGTTTTTGGCTCCCGTGTGCATCAACTATATCCTGGCAGATGTCCGGGCGTTTGTCAAGTCCCGGCTAAAAAAATTTACCTGGGCTCTGCACCGAGATATCTCACCACCTCGTCCTCCGGGATCCGGATGATCCGGGGGGAGAGGCGGACCGACCTGATCTTTCCTTCGTCGATCAGACGGTAAATAGTTCGCAGGGACGGCGGGGAGCCGATCTGCTTGACCAGGCGCTCGTAAAACACCCGGGGGCTGATCAACTTAACTTCGAATTGCGGATTCTGGTTCATCCCTTATTTACTTCTCAACTTATTGACTTGCCTTCTGCTCTCGGCGGCGGAGCATTGATTTCAGCGCCGCGATCACCTGGTCGGCTTCGCCTTTGGACTGGGGCCAGGCCCGGCCGCAGGCCCGGCGGACCACGCCCTGGCGGTGCGGCAGGGAGAGATTTAGGTCTGCGGCCAGGGCGTTGATCATCGTCTCCTGGGCGGGGGTGATCTGCTCGTTAAATTTCAGCTTGCGGTGGTAGCGCTTCCGCGGCCGCCGCCGCTTTTTCAGGTCGGCCAGGAGCTTAGCGTCCTTGGCCGGCGTGTTCTGGCTGACCCGGCAGTTGTTGAGGTAGCGGTTGATATCCGTTACCTGGGCGTTAGTGAGCCCGAGCTTCCCGGCGACGTACCAGATATGAGCGTTGACCTTCCGATCGCGGCCCGGCGGGGTAGCCCCCGATCCAAGGGTAGCCCCCGATCCAAGGGTAGCCCCCGATCCAAGGGTAGCCCCCGATCCAAGGGTAGCCCCCGAGTCTTGCTCGGGGGAATCCTTTGCGGATTGCGGATTCATCATCCTTTATATCATCCTTTATATAATGACTCTTGCCATGACCGCCCCCAGGACAAACCCCGCCGAGGTGAAGCCTGCCGCCAGGGCGGCCAGCTTCCACGCGGGGACCTTCCCCGTTTTCAGGATCAGGACGGGGAGCCCCTGGCCTTTACCCAGCCGGCGGATGGACCGGTCAATGTCGGCGCCGGTTATCGGCCGGTCGCCCGGAAAATGCCATCCGTTGCCGTTATCAGGATGGCTTATTGGTTTAAAAATAGTACCATCGCTATCAACTATCATCCTTGTCGCCATCATCCCCTCCCTTGATGCCCCTCACCCCTGCCCCTCGACTCCGCTCGGGACAGGCCCTCTCCCCGGGTAGCCCCCGAGTCTTGCTCGGGGGTGCGGGGAGAGGGCAAGGGAGAGGGGGTGTTGTTTTCAAACTCCAATTTGATCTGGCCCAGGACCTCGTCCACCGAAAACTGCCGCAGGCGCGAGGCCCGAAAGATTATCGCCTTGCCCCTGTCTACCAGGCTCTTGTAGGCCCGGTTGATTTCGTCCTGGGAGCTTAGGATGTAATACCCCGGCGGGGATCCCGGCGTGGAGCCGATCGGCTCGCCGTGGCGGATTATGAGCTCACGGACCACCTCCCGGACCCGCTTCTCCTCCAGGCCGGTCTTGAGGGCCAGATCCCGGACAGAGATAGCCTTATCCCGGCCGACGTGGCACCGGATCAACCGGGAGACTTTTTGCTCCTCCCAGGACAGGTCGGGGAAAAATGACAACTCGCCCTGGTTCACCCGTCGTCCACCTCCGCCAGAGCCCGAAGGATGCTCCCCTCACTCCGGCGCCAGGCCCGGGCGACGCCGCCCCCTGCGAAGATCAGGACCGCGGGGACCGAGGTCACATGCCAGTCGGGCAGGGGCTGGAGGCGGATCACGTTGAGCTTGCAGACCTGCCAGCCCATGTCCTCGGCCGCCGGCCGGTTTTCCTCCAGGTGGGCCTCCACCTGGGGGCAGGCGGCGCAATGCTCGTGAGAAAAGAGCAGGACGACCTTGGCCCCTTCGTTCACGGCGGCGTCGATTCCCTTGATGTCGTCGACTTCCGTCATCTTTTCGCCCCCGCGTTTAGGATCTTTTCCAGGTCCGGCTCGGCGTAAAACTTTTCAGACTGGCTCCGGGAGAGACCCACCTGCTTGAGCTCGCCGTCGGAGAGCTCCTCCAGGGAGTCCTTATCAATTTCCTCCTTGACCCGGATGTAGGCCCGCCACTTCCCGCCCAGCTCATTGAGCTTGGCCAGGGTATTTTTGACGCTCCGGACCACCAGCTTCGGCGGGGTGAGTCGCAGGGCGACCGTGCCCCAGAGGAGCTTTCTGCTCCGGCCGTCCAGGTCAGCCTGGTTGGCCTTGACGAACTTCTCCAGGGCCTTGGCCAGGGCCTTTTCCTCCTCGATGCCGTCCCGGGTCAGGTCCTGGAAATTCTCCCGCAGGTTTTGGACCTTGGTGTTGAGGTTGGCCTCCAGCCCCTGGCGCTCGACCTGGATCCGGCCGATCATGTGCAGGGCCGCGTCGGCCTCATCCCAGTTTCTGACTTCCAGCTTTTTCATTTCTCTCTCCTTTGCGTTTGAATTGTTTTCAGCTCCCCGAGCGGGGTCGGTCCGTCCATCAGGGCGCTCCCGTCCCGCTCCCTCCGGAGCCGGAGCCGGCCGGGATCCGGATCTTCTGACAATCCCCCCCTCTCCCCAACCCTCCCCGGGTAGCCCCGAGTCATGGGTAGCCCCCGAGTCTTGCTCGGGGGAGCTTTTTCAACCATCGTGATCATCACCTTTTTTAAATAGTTGTGGTTGACCAGGCCGATGGGCTCCCGATTGCAGACCTCCTTCAGGGCCGCCTTTATCTCGTCCGTCGAAACCGGGTACGGCCTCCCGTAATAGATAAAAGCCCCGCTCCGGAAAAGGTTTATGATCTCCCGCTGGAGCCGGAGGCGCTTCTCCCCGGAGGGAGGTTTTGACTCCCGCCGGGGGCGGAAGAGGTCCAGGTACTCATTAAAGAGCCGGTCGAGCTCCGTGCCCCGGCTGTTGAGGTCCTCGGTCTCGAATGTATCCCCGCACTTGGGACATCTGACTTTGACCCGCAATTTAAAAGCCCCCCGTGATCAGCTTGGAGAATATCCAGAGGCCGGCCATAACGGCGCCGGCCAATATATAAAGGATGAGCAGTTGGGTCCGGATGTTCATTGCCACGCCTCCCTGCGGGATATCGCCTCCAGCCGGAGGCGGTTTTTGACCCCGTAGGGGGCCGGGCCGTAGCTCACCCCGGGACGGACGGCGCACCCCTTGGCGGCGTTGATCGTCGGCTCCGCCGTCCCCGCCGT
>Ga0180431_10005119_pt1 | contig 16102 bp, 18 predicted proteins | sample SS_ome_11_FD_132459 | JGI IMG/M metagenome (GOLD analysis project Ga0180431, IMG submission 132459) | Hypersaline lake sediment archaeal communities from the Salton Sea, California, USA - SS_1_MS_1 metaG | ecosystem: Environmental > Aquatic > Non-marine Saline and Alkaline > Hypersaline >... | reverse complement strand
GCTGCGCTTTGCAATCGCTCGTCAAACAAAAACTCATGAAAGGGCGACACCGTTATGGTGCGGGCAACCTTTTTCAGCGTCCTCATGTGATCTTTAAACTGCACAAGGTCAATTTGACTGCCGTCGGTAACTTGAACATAATTCTCGCTGAAATAATCGGGAATTTTTTCAGTATTCATTTCACTCAAGATGTCCTGATACATGCTGATTAAAAACTGTTGGGCTTCACTTTTATTCATTCGCTTCTCCTCTTGATTAAATGTGTTTTGACCATTCGTTTAAAAAGCGGATGATGGTTTCCAGCTCGGATTCGGAAAACCGCTCAAACAGCTCGATATAGTGCTGCTTTGCAATTTCGTGCATCCTGTCATGAATGTCGGCCAGTTTCTTCCCCTCGTCTGTTAATCTGTAATACAATTCTTTGTTGTTGTTCGGTTTTTTGTGCGATTCGATCATCCCGTGCTTTGTAAGCACATTGACCGCTTTTGTCACTGCCGCTTTTGATATTTGAAGTTTTGCTGCCAGGAAAGCGTTGTTGACGTCTGCCTCGTTTTCGCTGATAAGCGAGATAATGTGAAGCTGGGTCAGTGTCCAATCCTTCCGGATGCTGTCGACTTCTTGAAAAGCTTCCTTTGCGAGCGCCTGCTGTTCATGCTGAGCCCGCTTTTCTCTTTTGAGAATAAAATCCTGAACGGCTTGAAATGCTTGCTCATACGTCTTGTTTTCCACGATCATCATATCCTTTCCATCATCGTTAACCGGTTAACTGTTTAATAGTTTACCAGTTAACAATAATTGAAGCAAGCAAAAAGCATATGATGCAGAAAAGATCCGCAGCATATGCTTCCCTCATACTTGAAGAGATAACACGTGCTTTTCAGTCCAAGCCAGAAGCTTCAGGTCCTGTTTGCGGCCGGCGATGAATGAAAGCCCCAAAGGCTCGCCGTTTTTTGCCGGTAACGGAACGGTGATCTGCGGAAGCCCGCCAAGCCCGGCAATACACGTCAGTTTCATCGTGCGCGCCCTTCTCTCATGTAATTCGTTTTCCGGCAGCCCGCGGAGCGGCGGCGTGCCGGGAGCAGTTGGAATGACGAGCAAGCCGTCTTCCGCGAGCCATTCCGACAGTCTCCTTTTCACCGCTTCTCTTTTCATAAACACATGCTCATGATCGCTTTTCCTAAGACTTGACGTCCATTCAAATCTTTCTGCGATTCCAGAGCCGAACACTGGATTTGTGCGCTCGATCCAAGCTCCATGCTCCTCCCAAATATCCAGACCCTGCAGCAACTTGAACATCTCCGCCCATTCCGCGAGGCCTCCGTCAGCGGCAATGCACCAGTCGAATTCGCCGTCTATCAGGCCTAATGCATGAGCGTATACTTGTGTCCGGTCGCTTTCTTCAAGCAGGCTCCACGCCTCTTTTTCAAAATAAATCCGCTTGAAACAGGCCCCTGCCTCCTCCTGTCCGCTAAGCAGGACGCGGCCTGCCGCATGAAGAATTCCGATATCTTTTGACATCCATCCGACAGTGTCAAAGCTTTTCGCCAGCGGTATGACTCCATTAACCGGCACCTCGCCGTGCGTCGGCCGAAATCCGAAAATTCCGCAGTAGGAAGAAGGGATTCTGACAGACCCTCCGGTGTCTGTTCCAAGGGCAAAATCGGCCATGCCGGAAGCTGCCGCCACGGCCGAACCGCTTGAAGATCCTCCAGGAATGTTGTCCTTGGCACAAGGATTGACTGGCGTACCATAATGGACATTTTCTCCGTCAAGGCTGTACATCAGCTCATCCGTGTGAGCAGCACCTTTAAGCCTTGCCCCTTCACGCAACAGCAAGTCAACGGCTTCCGCGTTTTTTTCGGCAGGTTCGTGCGTCCTCAGCCAATCAGGATTTCCCGCCGCATTTGTATGGCCTTCTACCGCAAACACATCCTTTACCGCAAACGAAAGGTTTTTCAAGCTTCCTTCAGCTGATGCCGGCTCGACAGCCAAATCCTTGTTCATAAAAGCGCCCCAATCATACTCCATTTTCAAAATCCCCTCTTTTTGTTTTTAACGATAACCGGACACCTCTTCAAATTGAACAAAATTGTGACAAAATCTTCCGTTCTCCGGTTGAAAAAGGTCTTTAGGTTTGTTCCTATAGGCAAACAGGGTAAAATAAAGGTGTGTTAATTACATATTAAAAACGAACATGGGAGAGGAGAATGAATGGTGAACAAGGTTCGCACAGGAATATTAGGATACGGTTTGTCAGGTTCGGTGTTTCATGCGCCTTTATTATCTGTGTTAGAAGATTTTGAGATTCGAAAGGTGATGACTTCAAGAAAAGAACAAGTCAAACAAGACCTCCCCGAAACAGAAGCCGTCAGCTCGATCGAAGACATCACAAATGACCCTGACATTGATCTCGTCATCGTGACCACGCCGAGCGGCCTTCATTACGAAATGGCGAAAGAGTGCATCCGCGCCGGAAAGCATGTCGTCCTGGAAAAACCGATGACGGCAACAGCGGAAGAAGCTGAAAAGCTCATCAATGCCGCGAAAGAAAAAGGGGTGCTTCTCAGCGTCTACCACAACCGAAGATGGGATAACGACTTTTTGACGATCAAACAGCTCATCAAAGAAGGGCGCCTCGGAGAGGTTAACACATTCCACGCCTCCTACGACCGGTTCCGGCCGAATGTCAGACAGCGCTGGAGAGAGCAGAAAGGACCGGGCTCAGGCGCACTGTACGATTTGGGTTCACACCTGATCGATCAGGCGCTTCATTTATTCGGCATGCCAAACAGTGTCACCGCTCAAGTGACCGCTCAAAGAGCCAATGCGGAAACAGACGATTACTTCCATGTCGTCCTTCACTATGATCAGCGCCAAGTGATTCTCCACTCGGGTTCGATTGTTCCGGCCAACGGTCCCCGCTACCAAATCCACGGTTCAAAAGGAAGCTTTATTAAGTATGGTATCGACGGCCAGGAGGATGCACTCAGAGCGGGTCAAAAACCTGCAGGCGATGAGTGGGGAGCCGATCAACCCAAATATTACGGGGAACTGGCCACAGTCGAAGGTGACGAGGTCATTAAGGAAACAGTGGAAAGCATCCCGGGTTCATACTTAACCTATTACAAGCAGCTTGCTTCAAGTATTCTTGAAGGCGGCAGCCTGCCTGTCACGGCGGAAGAAGGACGCGACGTCATCCGAATTATCGAAGCCGCGCAAAAAAGCAGCGAAACGAATCAAACGGTGTTCTTACACAAATAAAACCGCGGATCACGTCCGCGGTTTTTTCAAAAGGTCCGGCCCAATTCTTTGGCGCGGGTAATTGCATTTCGTTTAATTTCTTCGGCTTTATCCGGCTCTGCATTATGCCCTTCTATAAATAAACCTTCAAATTCCGGCACTCCGAAAAACTGCATCATGATGCTGATATAGCGGTGCCCCATCTCAAGTTCCGCAGCCGGCCCTTCTGAATAGTAGCCGCCTCTCGCCTGAATGTGCAGGGCTTTTTTATCGGTTAACAGCCCGATCGGTCCCTGTTCGGTATATTTAAACGTCTTTCCCGCTACAGCGACCGCATCAAAGTACGCTTTCATCACCGGCGGAAAAGAGAAATTCCAAAGCGGCGTGACAAACACGTATTTGTCTCCCACGATAAATTGCTCGCTCAGCTCATTCAAACGGCCGACTTTTGCCTTTTCGTGTTCAGAAAGCTGTTCAAATCCCGATCCCGACTGCAATTTTCCCCAGCCGCTGAAAACATCCGCATCAATCTGCGGAATGTTCTCCTTGTAAAGATCAAGATGTATGACTTCATCATCCGGATGAGCTTCTTTGTAAGATTCGATAAAAGCTTTTCCCGCCGCCATGCTGTATGATGCCCTTTCGTCATGCGGGTGAGCGGTAATGTAAAGGGTTTTTGTCATCTCTTTTGCTACCTGCCTTTTTGTATTGTTATTGGATAGTATGGGACGTTTTCAGGCAAATATTCAGAAAAACTCGGCTTATGCTGGAATCATCCGCCGGTCCAAAAACGTATAGCCGGGAATAGCTCGCAGACAGGATGCAAACTTCCCATACGGAAGTTTTACGACGCAGTTTGCACATATTGCTGATCGCCTGTTTCGCATTTTTGCACTAGCGGCTGGATCAAAAGCGTTAATTGATACTTTCGTTCAGCAGTCTGATCGCCTGCAAATACTTTCATTCTGCTTGCAATTCACGAATAAAAAAAGGAACGCCTCGATTTTTCAGGTCAAGGCGTTCCTCCATTCAAAACGAAAGCAGACTCCCTTGCAGGAGCAATGCCATTTCTTAGATCTTGCGGCATCTTCGTTTTTTAGATGATACTTTTATATACAGCTTTTATGACTGCGCTGTATGCCCCTCTTCTTCCAGCTTTTCGAGTCTCTCTTGCACCTCTTTTTCTGAAAGGCCGTGCTCTTTGATATACAGGTTGCGCGGATGAACCCGGCACTCGTGCGTGCAGCCCCGCAAATAGCGGTGTTCATTTTCTTCAGAGCAGATGATCTGCTTGTTGCATTCAGGGTTGGCGCAGTTGACATAGCGCTCGCAAGGCTCGCCGGTGAAATAATCCCTGCCGACAATGACATGCTCTTTCTGGTTGACCGGAACGCTGATTCTTTCATCGAAAACATAGCACTGCCCGTCCCACAGTTCACCTTGAACTTCAGGGTCTTTTCCGTACGTCACAATGCCGCCGTGAAGCTGGGACACGTCTTCAAATCCTTCTTTTTTCAGCCATCCTGAAAATTTTTCGCAGCGGATTCCCCCAGTGCAGTAAGTCAATATTTTCTTGCCTTCGAGCTTTTCTTTGTTATCGCGAATCCATTCAGGCAATTCGCGGAAAGCTTTAATGTCCGGTCTGACCGCGCCGCGGAAGTGTCCCAAATCGTACTCATAGTCGTTCCGTGCGTCGACAACTATCGTATCTTCCCGCTGCATCGCCTCATAAAATTCTTTTGGCTCAAGGTATTTTCCTGTTAATTCATTCGGATCGATATCATCTTCGAGGCGGAGCGTCACCAGCTCATCGCGATGGCGGACATGCATTTTTTTGAAAGCGTGCCCTTCTGATTCATCGATTTTAAACACCATATCTTCAAAGCGGGGATCGCTTTTCATTTCACTCATATAGCGTTCTGTCTGCTCTACGGTTCCTGACACGGTTCCGTTTATTCCTTCACCCGCCACAAGGATGCGCCCTTTCAGGCCCAAATCTTTGCAGAACTTGAGGTGATCTTCGGCAAATTGCTCGGGGTTGTCGATATGAACATATTTATAATACAACAATACTCGGTATTGATTTTTCATGATATCTTACCACCTATCTGATGCATGTTTTTATAGGAGAAAAAATGGAATATCCATCCATTTATTTTATCAAACCTTTGTTCATATTAAAACAAATCATCACCATGATTTCAATGAAGCTGCTTGAACATTCCCTTAATCAAATGCTAGAAATTTTAACACTTCCGGCCGTTTTACGCAAGCAAAACAACTCAGGTTAAAGGACTTTCAGCAATTCTGTTATAAACTCCCAAAAACCAGGAACTTCTTGACATAAAAGCATCTCCGCTTTTTCGCAAATTTTCATCTTCAGCTCCTGTTCAAGATCCTCCCTCTCTTGATAGGATGTGTTGTTTAATTTGCTTTTGATCATCGGCGTGAAATTTTCCAGCAATTTCTCAATCTCTTTTTCGTCGTGCAGACTCACTGTTATCATTCCCCTCTGCTTTAGAATTCAGCAGCTCTCTTATCTTTTCGAGTGCCCTTTTATGAATTCTTGAAATATTTTGCCTTGATTCTCCCAAAGAGTCAGCCATTTCCTGCATGGATACCCCGTGAATGTAAATTTGCGCAAGCACTTTTTTCTGCTTGTCCGTCAATTGCAAAAACGCTTCATAAAGCATCGGGTCTTGCAGATGTTCACTTAAATCCTCTTCCTGTTCCAAGACATCGTCTAACAGGTCCCCTCGGGGCGGCTCGGGCAAAGTCGGACTGTCGTCGATCATCAATGGAAAACGCTCTCGATTTTTCCGGACTCTTTTATCAAAGTCGACGGAGAAAATCCGGATCATCGAGTTGATGTATTTGATCATGCGGATGTTTTTGTAAAACCGCTTAAATTCGCGATCGAGACACTCTGCCTCTTCAGAATCCGGATGTTCCAAAACGTGGTTGAAAAGCCGCTCATACCGGGGGTTGCTCAAAAAATGCTTCACAAGCGGATGCCCTGTGATTTCCTTGATTTTCGCACGCAGTAACGTTTGGTCAATCATAAAAACCGCCTCCTATTTATTTAGATGAAAGAAATGAAAAAAAAGTAAACTCATCTCTTCTATTAACATGCAAACATAAGTTCCCATCCAGAGAAAATAGTTCTTTGCTTACATTTTTCAAACTTTCGTCACTTCTTAACATAGGAGGTGGTAAGAATGGACAGTGCATTCATTGAGGAAGCAGCGAAACAAATCGGCAATGTCGGCTTTCCGGCTGTATTGGCAATTTACCTGCTGACGCGTTTTGAAAAGAAAATCGATGAACTGATCGAATTGATCAAAGAAAAAAGTGACACCGATGATTGACATCGGCCTCACTTTTTTCACTTAACATGACAGAAGGGGAAAACGAAAGGCCTTTCAGCTCTCCTTTACATTTTGAGAAAGAGGGGATATCACATGGAAAAAAACAAATCAATTCCACAGCCGATCAGAGGAGAAAAAGGAGCGGAAACGAAAATTCCGCATAACGTTGAGCGCGATCGCCAAAATCCGGACATGCTTGCGCCGCCGGAAACCGACCACGGAACGGTGTCAAACATGAAATTTTCATTTTCCGATGTCCATAACCGACTCGAAAAAGGCGGATATGCACGGGAAGTCACCGTTCGCGAGCTGCCGATTTCAGACAAGCTTGCCTCTGTCAACATGAGGCTGAAACCTGGAGCCATCAGGGAACTTCACTGGCATAAGGAAGCCGAATGGGCATATATGCTGTACGGAAAAGCACGGATTACGTCTGTTGACCAAGACGGCAGAAACTTTATTGAAGATGTGAAAGAAGGAGATCTCTGGTACTTCCCGTCAGGTCTGCCGCATTCAATCCAAGCGCTTGAAGACGGCTGCGAATTCCTGCTCGTCTTCGATGACGGCTCTTTCTCTGAAAACAGCACCTTCCAGGTGACAGATTGGCTGGCCCATACGCCTGATGAGGTAATTGCCGCAAACTTCGGCATTTCAAAAGACGTCGTAGCATCTCTTCCAGATAAAGAAAAGTATATTTTCCAAGAAGTGATCCCTGGATGTCTTGAGAAAGACAAAGTCGAAAGCCCGAACGGAACGGTGCCTCAATCTTTCAGCTACAATTTGCTTGAACAGGAACCGATCGTATCTAGCGGCGGTAAAGTATGGATTGCCGATTCCACGAATTTCAAAGCGTCGAAAACAATCGCTTCTGCGCTGGTGGAAGTCGAACCTGGAGGCATCCGGGAGCTGCACTGGCATCCGAATACAGACGAATGGCAGTATTATATTTCCGGACAAGCGAAAATGACCGTTTTCGCGTCCGACGGGCATGCCAGAACATTTAACTACCAGGCCGGAGATGTCGGCTATGTGCCGTTTGCAATGGGACACTACGTCCAAAATACAGGAGACGAACCGCTTCGCTTCCTCGAAATCTTCAAAGACGACCACTATGCTGACGTTTCGTTAAACCAATGGCTCGCGCTCGTTCCGGAAGAGCTTGTCCGCCAGCACCTCGACGTCGGCAGCGAGTTTACAAACATGCTCTCTAAAGAAAAGCATCCGGTCGTGAAATTTGATAAGAAATAACCAGCCAGGCTTGCAGGAGACATATCCTGCAGGCCTTCGGCGGCTGTGTACATATTTAAAAGGAGTTGTATCATGAAACATTTCGTTATTTGCTGCTTATCGGTAATGTTCGTTTTTTTCGCCCACTTTCTCGGCATTTCGATCCTGTTTCATCTGCCGGGCGCATTTTACCAAACTGTCGGGTCCCTGCTTTTGTTTACGCTTTGTTATACCGCACTGACCTTTGTCCTGGAACCGGCTGAAAAGCTGCTCATCCACAGTATGAAGCTGCTGGGCATCAATCGGCGGATCACGTTTTTTGCAGCCGAAATGCTCACGATCGGATGTTTATGGGCCGCGATTTTTACAGCGGACGAATTGCTGGACGACGTTCTGCTGACCTCTTCGGCGGAAATCATGATTGCCGTTTCGTTTTTTACCATTGATAAAATCCTTTATCCACCGCAGAGGTCCGGTTCGCTCTTATATTGAGAATCCACTGTGCAGGAGAATGTTATATAATGGATTTCAAGTAATCAAAAGGAGGTTTTCGTTCTTGTATAAGGTACGTTTTAGACCCGACATGTCGATCAAAGAAATCGGCGAACAGGTGCAAAGCTATGTCGCCGCCAATTGGAAACAAACGCTTGAAGATCATCGCGAAGCGCTTTTAAAGGTGTTTCCCGAATTGGAAGACGCGACTTACGGCGTCTACTTGGACCACCTGCTGCCTCCTGTATTTGAAAGTCTCGAACAGTCCGGCTTTACAACGATTCAAGATGCGGGAAAAGGTGATTTTTTCATCGGAAAAGGCTTAAACTTTAGACAGTCCATGGAAAAATGGGGAGCTGACGACTGCCGCTCACGGGTGTTTTGGGCTGTCATCTCCGATCAGCAAGAAAAGCCTGCCGGGACGCTGCTCTTTGACTTTTTTCACTCTCACGCCGGGTTTGACGTGCCTCTTTCTCCGAAGATTTACACATTGGAGGAAACAGAGAGAGACAGAATTGTCGCTCACGTGAAACAGATAAAGGAAAACTAGCTGATAGCGACCCACAACATCATAAGCTGCAACCGCTGGGTAACCCGGCGGTTTTTTTAATGCAGAACAAGGAATATTTTTGCAACCAATCAAACCACACATTCGTTATGTATAAGACCACCAACATCTTACATAAGGGAGAAAATCATGAGAACTTTCGAAATATTATTAACACTCCTGTCTTTTGTCATGCTGTTTCAGCAAAAAATGCCGAGAAAGCTTGCGGCGGCAGCCGGATTTGCGAGTATTGGCGTGTTGGCGGGACAGCTTTTTTTTGAGGGATACAGATGGCAAATGGTTTTGATCTATCTGATCTCCGCCGCCCTCGCCTTTATCGCGATCTTCGGTAAAAGGCTTCAAATCAAGATGTGGAAGCCGCTGAAATATGGCTTGTATGTTCTAACATTCGCCATGCTGGCAATCTCCGTCTTCCTGTCTGTATACCTGCCCGTCTTCGATTTGCCTAAGCCTGACGGCGCTTATTCTGTCGGGACGAAGACGTTTCATTTGACCGACCGCGACAGAGAAGAAACGCTGACAAAAAATCCGCACGATAAAAGAGAACTGATGATCCAAGTATGGTACCCCGCCCAAGGTTTGCATGGACAGAAACGGGCACCTCTCTTTCCCGAAGACGCAAGCACATTTCACGAATATATCGAGAAGTTCGCAGATGGATTCGGTCTTCCCCCGTTTGCTTTGGACTATTGGCGCTACATCAAAACAAACTCATACGAAAACGTTGCGATCTCATCAGCTGAAGCCCGATATCCAGTCGTCGTAATCAGCCACGGCTTCGGAACAAGCCGGCTGCTGCACGCTTCCCAAGCCGAACATCTGGCAAGCCATGGGTTTGTCGCAGTGGCGATCGATCATACGTACAGTACGATGGCAACGGCTTTTCCAGACGGACGGATGACAGGCTTAACAACCGAGCGATATATGAATGGAGTTTCCGAAAACAGCAGCAAGCTCGGGGACATTTGGACGCAGGACGCCGACTTTGTCATCAACCAGTTGGATCAGCTGAATCGCGATGCCTTTAAGGGAAAACTCGATATGGACAACATCGGGATGATGGGTCACTCATTCGGCGGCGCCACGGCGTTTAACGCTGCATATTCAAATCCCAAAATTAAAGCCGGAATCAACATGGACGGTTCACTGTACAATGTCAACGGCAAGCAGGCGATTTCAAAGCCGTTTCTATTCATGGAATCGAGCAGCTTTATGAACATAAAAGACAAGGCGCTCAGCGGAAAAATTTCTGATGAAGAAATCAAAAATTCGGGTTTAACGAAAGAAGAATTCAACAAGATGATTGAGGAACGAAAAAAGGAATACAAAATCATTGATCAAGCGTCAATGGTGTATATTGAAGGAACGGAGCATTACAACTTCACCGACTTGCAGCTTTATTCAAAACTTTTGAAGCAGCTCGGCATGACGGGCGACATCGACGGCGAACGAAGCGCGGATATCGTGAACCGGTACGTTTTGGATTTTTTCAACAAGCATTTAAAAGAAACCGGCGGCGGCTTGATCAGCAAGCCGAATCCGTCATATCCGGAGGTGAAGTTTCCGAAGGAATAAACCGAAAACGACAGAAAGGGTGCCGGCGGCGGCACCCTCTTTGTCTCATTAACAGATACACCCTGGATTGCTAGAACTAAATATTTTTCGTATGCCTTTTCACTAAATGGCCGCTAAGCCCGGCATATCGGAACTGTGCAGCTTGTAACTCCGCTTCATGCGCGGCGTCGTTAATATTAGCGGAGGTTAGCGACAAATGTTGTCACACTCTGAGCCGGAAGATGCGCCCAAAAATGATTGTCTGTTACATTGAGATTCGTTCCAGGTTGAAGGTTGCTGCTGCTGCTCGTGATCCATCTGGATACTTGAGAAACAGATCCATTCTGCAGAACGAAGTTTTGGTTAACCCCTGAGTTGTTTTTATTAATGGCAACTATAACGACTTTGTTGTCACCTTTATAGGCAGATACGTAAACGTTTGAAGCGGGGCTCTTTGTCGCATCAACCCTGACATAACCGGGACGGACAAACTTCGAGAAATGAGCCATATTGTAACCGCGCTTGCTGATCGTACCGTCTTCTTTCATAGGACCGTATGATCTGCGGATGTACCACCATACATAAGCCTGAAAATCTCCCTCTACCATCGAATTGTGAATATGGTGCGAAACATCCAATGCCTCAGGCCAGCGGTCCGCAGAATTATTGTCACTGTTCGGATAATATACTTCCGTCATCCAAAGATCTTTTCCTGCTCCTTTTTGTTTGAACAGTGGATAAGCGAAATTGTTAAGCTGTGTACCATAAAGATGAGCGCCAAGAATATCCATATTGGCAAGCGCCTTCGGATCATTCAAAATCGGATCCGATATATTTTTTAAGTATTGAAACGACTCAGGCGCGATGACACGGGCATTAATCGAGCCGGCGTTCTCTTTCATAAAGCGAAGTATTTCTTGCGGTGTCCACCACGTCCAGTCGTGTGCGTAATCAGGCTCGTTTTGGACGGAAATCGCATACAGATTCACGCCATTATTTTTCATGAAGGTAACAAAGTCGTTAAGATGCTTCGCGTATGCGGCGTACTTATCGTATCTCAGCCGTTTAGCTGATGTGTCTCCATTCCGATTGAAAGTCTCAACCATATCGCTTGGCGGATTCCAGGGAGAAGCAAAAACGATTGCTCCGTGTTTGATCGCACTCTTTGCCGTCTCCACTTCTCTGTACCAATTGTTTCTATTTTCATCAACATGAATTCTTAAAATTGAAAAGCCTAACTGATTCTGTCCATTGCCAAAGGCGGTTTCTCTTTGAGCTGCTGTAAGATCCCCGATCCAAGCCGGGTGATTCATCCCTCCAAAACCGCGAATCACTTGTTTTTCTGCAGATAGACGAACTGTTGCGTCACTGGCTGCTGAAACTTCAGAAGCGGCAGGCCCGGTTAACATGAGCGACAGCATCGTTACATATGCCAACAATACACAAATTAATTTTTTCACATGCTTTCATCCTCTCATTGTTGTGGTATATGAAAACCCTTCTGAGACCACCTTTTTGCTGTTACCGGTGCTCATTTTGTGTAAACTGCCAGTAATCAAAATTAAACAAGTTGCCTGAACTGTTTCCGGTAAATACAAAATAGACGTTGTGAACACCGGTTGCGCCGCTCACAGTGGTTTCTATTTCTCTCCAAGTCTGCGCTCCGCCTGTGGAAGGTACATTCAGAGTTCCCACAAGCTTACCTGTTACACTGTCGAGACGGACTTCAATTTTACCGCCTGCAGTGGAAGCGACATTGGCTTTAAATGTCCTCGCTCCGCGCGTGCCGAAGTCAGCATTTCCTACAGCAATCCAGTCTCCGTTATGAATGCTTGTGACATTTTGATTATTTTCCGGTCCGCCGGGTGCTGAGGATTTCTCCGTCAAAATGCGTCCATTCCAGGCAAACGTTTCAGCTTCTACCCGGTTATACGGATTCAAATTGGCAAGCTGAGACACTCCCCTATAATTTGCCGCCACCTCTTGAATGGACCCGTCTGCAAGATGGACCAGCTTATTGATATGGGGAGAACGGTATCCTTTGCCGGCTCCGAACAAAGCGAAACTGACAGTTTGAGCATGGTACACCACATACCACTCGTTTTTAAAATTGAAAACAGCATGATGGTTGTTTCCGCCAGCCCCGAAGAATGCACCCGGATTTTTCAGGAAATGCCCTCTATACGTAAAGGGCCCCATGGGACTTGAGCTGGTCATGTAGCCGATTTCACCCGGTGGTATATTGGCCGGGTGCGCACCGCTGAAATTGATGCAATAGGAATAGTAATATTTTCCGTTATGTTTATGAATTCCCGAGTCTTCAAACATGAAAGGCGCATCAATCACAGACGCGCTTCCAACAACGCTGGTCATATCGTTCCCCAATTTTATGACTCGTGCTGTTTTAGGATTTGCCCATTGCTCCTGCGTTGGATTTGAACCGCCGGGGATGCCTCCACCGGCATACAGATAACCGGTGCCATCGTCATCTACGAACACTGCCGGATCAAATAGCCAAACAACGCCGGACATTCCCGGTGTACTTGTTGTAACCAACGCTTTTCCGATCGGATCTGTCCACGGCCCGGTCGGGCTGTCTGCGGTGAGGACCCCGATACCTCCGCCGCCGTTTGCAAAGTAAAGGAAGAATTTATCCTTACCATTTATCTTTTTAACTGCAACTGACGGGGCCCAGGACGCGCCTGCCCATTTCGCAATCCCCCGGCCGCCATTAGCCCCGTTGGCACCTGCCACCGGAATGGCTCCGTGATCTGTCCAGTTCACCATATCCGCTGAAGAGATGACGAACACTTTGTTCAAATTGGCAAATGAATTATCCTTAATCGTTCCGTTGCTGTTATATTCATAATCGTCACTGGACATGTAGATGTAGACTCTTCCGTTATAGGTCAGCGCAAAGGGATCCGCTCCTAAATGATGGTCTATAAGCGGGTTAGAATTCCCTACATGTTTTGCAATGGTTGTGCTGGCAGCAAGTACAGATTTCCCAGGTATACAGCTCATGAATAGCACAAGAACCAATAAACATGCACCGCACTTCATTTTCATGACCAACATCCTCCTTTTATCTATAAAATCAGGCGAGTTGCCGATTTTTCCGGCAGAAGCCCCTGTCTTTGGAAAGTGCGATCCGGCTTTGGGGCGATTTCTAATCTTGAAGCAGCTTCTTTCATAGCTCTATTCCTTCGCGATGCCGGGCCTAGCCCTCTTCCGGAAGAACGCGTTCAGAATCTTGGCCAACCGCAATAACCTGACCGGTGATTTATCTGCCGGCGCTTTGCTCTTCTTTCTCCGCATCCCCTCCTGTAGTTCATATTTAATAACCGTTTTGCATAAGCGTTGATCATACAAACTTTTACATTTAGCACCTTCAAAAACTTACCATAATTTTTTAAGCATATTAAGTGTCTTTTATCATTTCTTTTTTGCACATCTAAAAATTAATTCTTATGAACTAATTTCATTTCAATTAAAAGAAAAAAGGACAAAGGTTTGTTTTGTAAACTGTTGGCGTAGAGGTGATTCATAATCGCGGAAAGAAAAAGGAGCAGAAGAACATCTGCAGGCGACTAAGCACAGATATTGCAATTATTAAAGGAACGGGCGGCGACTTGACAAGCGAGCTGAATCCGGAGGAATGACCGAAAAGCTGAGTGCCGCTGAGGAAAGCGGCAACCTCTTATAATCAGGAGAAAATAAAGAAAAGACTTAAAGCAATCGCAGTCTGAACAAGCGAAATCAAAGCCAAGTGTCCAAACGGAGTCTTGGCTTTTTTAATGTATGTATCATAAATGAAATTAACAGTAAAAAAGCAAACGTATCCTATTAGTGATTCAATGATGAGCATAGTAGACCTCCTTTTGGTCAGTTCTTTCGAATGTATATATAACCAAAGTTCGACATCATACCCTCTGATCCTTTTTTAGCGATTACACGGTGCCTCTGCCATGCCGACTCCAATGAAAGAAAAGCCAATTTCTGCGAATAAATGGGGCTTTATGCTAAAATTAAAGGAAAACGTTGAGGTGCAGTAAACTTATGATCCAACACAGTGTCTTTCTTGAGGGAGAATATACATTACAGGATATGAAATCTTTCTTTTTTTATTGGCTTAAAAAATACGCATTCCTTTATTTTATTCTTATTTTTCTATTGTTTGTCTGGGTGTTTTCCGTCGATGGGAAGATGCCGATTACCGTTTATCATAGTGAAACACTCGAATTGCTGTTGAATGGCCTTCTCATTATTGTACTTTCAATAATATTAACCTCACTTTTAATTGGTTTTTTTTATATACGGATGCAAATTGTCTATCGAAAAAATGAACGGTTAAAACGTAAAAGAACTTACACTATCAATCCACAAGGAATTCAGATTCAATTTAAGAATTCCGATACGCTGTTTCAATGGTATGAAGTGACAGCAGTAACAGAATATAAACGTCTCATCCTCATGAAAACGTCAAGCAGCCAGATGATTTTGATACCGAAACGCTTTTTCACATTTGAAAATGAACTTCATTCTTTCAGAGAGCTTGTGACTACATATGGGCAGGCCAAAAAATTAAAATTGCAATCATAAGAAGATGGATTTCTCCTTTTTTGTATTTCCATTTTCATTACATAAAAATGAGCAGTGATTGTAACAAAATGTATTAAAGGAGAATGCCATGAAGACTCTGGATGTTCAGGCGTTGCACAATGCAATTGATCAAACGCTGGAACAATTAAAACAACAATCAGACGAATTCGCTAAAGTTAAAAAAAGCTCAAGAGTTGCTTGATAAATACGCTGACACGGGAGAATTCCCAAGAAAGGAAAGTTGTTGACTTTGGCCAAAAAATAGGTAAAGCATATGACATGAAAACCGGAAAATATATTGTAACTACCAGAGGAACAATACATTATTCAAAAGACGGTGCTCATATAGTTCCTATAAAAACCATTAGAACCATAAGAAAAGGATTGATACTTATGGAATATAACTCTTTAATAAAAACATTAGATGAATAGGGTGGTAGAGAACTGCGATTAGAATGGGAAAATGGATTAGAGGATGAAGATATCAATTACACAGAATATTATGCAGTTGCCTTTAGAGTGAATCACATTATATCCCACCTTACTAAAAACGAAGGCAGTGTATATGATTGGTTAAGTCAAGGGGAGGAAAGCTCCTTGGTTGAGATCTCTCTTTATGATAATCCACCGAATAAAATTTTAGTGGGTGGTCAGACAGTATGGGAATTGGACAGTAATAAATAACTATAGACAAATTATAAAAACTGAGCCCTCGTGAAAGAGGGCCTTTTTGCAATAGTGATTCAAGTTTTACCTTTTTCTAATGCCGTCAGAAGAAAATCTGTGCATCAGTTGGAACCGTTTGACCGCATTCGTTGTTTTCGGCACGTAAAAGCCATCAATGCCGTCCTTGAATTTTCTCATGGCATGAGCCCGACGTATTCATTAAGCCGTTCACCGCTCTTATACAAACATCAAAAAATCCCAAAAAAACAAAAAAACCACCATCATATGTATGGTGGAGACGGTGGGAGTCGAACCCACGTCCAGAAACGTCGATTGCTTCAGCGTCTACGAGCGTAGCCCTGCATATTTAGTTTCGCTCATCTTC
>Ga0180431_10005118_pt1 | contig 16104 bp, 10 predicted proteins | sample SS_ome_11_FD_132459 | JGI IMG/M metagenome (GOLD analysis project Ga0180431, IMG submission 132459) | Hypersaline lake sediment archaeal communities from the Salton Sea, California, USA - SS_1_MS_1 metaG | ecosystem: Environmental > Aquatic > Non-marine Saline and Alkaline > Hypersaline >... | reverse complement strand
GCCTCGACGACGGAGACGAAGTCGTAGGCTCCGAGGGTCGCGTACTGGTGGACGACCTGCGCCCCGAATTGCTCGATCTCCTGGTTGACCTCTTTGATCCGCTCCGGATGGTCCTTGATCGTCCCGGCGCCGGCGTCGGTCAATCGACTGAGGAGGATGTAGGTCGGCATGCGAGTCACCTCCTTCGCCTGAGGGGTGTTCCACCTTAGCGGGACGATCGGGTGTCGGCAACTACGGTTTGGAGGCCTCCGTCTCGAGGCGTTCGATCCCCGTAGGATGCGGTGAGTTGCACGTCTTGCCCGGTGGACCCATTGCGATACACTCGGAAAGATCGACACAAAACGATCGACACAAGAGGAGGAATGCATTGTGCGCGCATTGCGGAGGATGGTTGTTGCGGTGTTCGCAATCCTTGTCCTTGGTGTACCCGGGCTGTCCCAAGACCCGATCGAGCTCGTGCTGGAGAGAATGGAGAGAGCTTCCGATGTTGCGACGAGCGACGCGGTCGTTCTCCTCGACGCGGGTCAAACGACCGTCCACCCGGACGGGCGGCGGGAATACGTCGGTCACGAGCAGATCCTGCTATTGAGCTGGGAGGCGATCGACGGCTACGGACAGGTCGAGATCCCCTACAGTGAGGACCTGGAGGAGTTCGCGCTCGTCTACGGGCGAACGATCCTCCCCTCGGGCGAGGTCGTCGAGCTCGACGAGGCCGGGATCCGTATTTCGAGCTACGCGGAGGGAGGGGGCGAGGAGGCGTACAGCGAGCTGAAGACGGTCACGCTGAGCATGCCGTCGCTCCGACCGGGGGTCGTCATCGACTACGAGTACGTCCTCCGCGACGAAGTGCCGGTGATCGAGGGCGAGTTCTTCGATTACTGGTATTTCGAATGGTGGGATCCCGTCCAGCTGTCGGAGTTCGTGGTCGACGTGCCCAGCGGGTACGCATTCGAGTGGATGGTCGGTCGCCGATCGATCGAGCCGGAGGTTCAGAGTTCGTCGGAGCGTATGATCTACACATTCCGAGCCGAGGACGTCGACCCGATCGAGTACGAGGTCGGCATGCCGAGCGAGCTGGCGGTCGAGTCGTTCGTCGCGGTGTCGTCGGTGAAAACGTGGGAGGACATCGCCGCGTGGTGGCGGGAGCTGGCGGCGGACAAGATGGCCGTTTCTCCGGTGATTGCGACAGAGGCCGCCGCGCTGACGGCCGCCGCCGGGACGGACGAGGAGCGGATCTCCCGCCTGTTCGACTTCGTTGCGCGCGAGATCCGGTACGTGTCGCTTCGGCTGGGAGACAGCGGGTACGAGCCGAGGCCGGCCGTGGACACCCTCGCCACTCGGTACGGCGACTGCAAGGATCAGGCGGCGCTGCTCGTCGCGTTGCTCGACTCCGTGGGAATCGAGGCCTATCCGGTGTTGATCAGCTCCGAGCCAGGGTACGACATCGACTGGTCCGTGCCGCCGTCTCCGTTGCCGTTCGATCATGTGATCGTAGCGCTTCCGATTTCCGATGGCGGATGGCGGTTCCTCGATCCAACCTGTTCTCTGTGCACGGCGGAGTTCACCGACGAATTCGTCCGCGGCCGCCGGGCGCTCGTCGTCTCCGAAGATCCGCCGCGGCTGGGTGCCCGAGTCGAGACCGACGCGCCCGACGCCTCGGAAAGCATCGTTCGATGTGCGCTGACTGGCTCGCTGGAGTCGGACGATCTCCTCGTTCTGAGCGCAGCGATTGAGACCTCCGGGGACATGGACATCCAGTACCGAGACGTCCTGCTGTACTACCGCGCCTCGGAGCGGGCGGACCTGTTCGCCGCCTTGGTGGACTACGCGATCCCGCAAGCCTTCCTGATCGACTACGAGCACTCGGACCTGGACGACACGCACACGCCGGTGACCGTCGCGCTCGATCTCGAGAGAGCGCGTGCCGTCCGGTGGATTTCGGGAGGGCTCGGGCTGCTCTTGCTGCCGTACGGTCCGGCGTTCCCGTTCCCGGACGACTTCGCCGGGGACATCGTTCTGTCGGAGAGGACGTACCCCCTGCTCACCCCCGTGATGCGGATCGAGCTGGTCGCGCGTATCGATCTGACCGACCGAAGCGTGTCGGAGCTTCCGGAAGACGTGAGCGTCGAAAACGAAGTCGGCACGTTCACCGCGGCCTACGGGATCGATGGCCGATCCATCGTCTACGAAAGGACGTTGCAGATCGACCTGTCGGTGGTCAGCCCGGAGCAGTATCCACTCTACCAGGATCTGATCCGCGCGATGGTGGAAGACGCGGAGGCGTTGGCCGTCCTCGAGGAGTGACGGGGGCGGCTACGAGGGGCGCGGGCCGAACAGGACGGTCCCGAGGCGGACCAGCGTCGCGCCTTCTTCGATCGCGATCCGGTAGGAGTCGCTCATCCCCATCGAGAGGACCCGCATCCCGGCGTTCGGGATGCGGAGACCGGCGATCTCGTCGAACAGGCGCTTCGTCTCGGCGAAGAACGGGCGGATCTCCTCCGGATCGTCGACAAAAGGACCCATCGTCATCAGCCCTTCGATTCGGAGCGACGGAAGCCCTGCGATCTCGCGGATCAGGGCGGCGGTCTCTTCCGGGAGGACCCCGGACTTCTGCGGCTCGCGAGCGGAATTGACCTCGATCAGGATCGACAGCACGCGGTCGATCTTCGCCGCTTCCCGGTCGATCGCCTCGGCGAGGCGGACCGAGTCGACGGTCTCGATCGTATCGAACAGCCGGACCGCGGCCCTCGCCTTGTTCCGCTGCAGGTGGCCGATCAGATGTGCCGCGAACTGACCGGGCTCAACATGCCCGGTCAGTTCGTCGGAGAACGCTGCGCGTTCTCCTGGCTGGATAACCGCTTCGGGCCGTCCTAGTGCTTGAAGGGATGCAGCGGCTTCCTGGACGTAGTTGTAGCCGATGATGCGAACCCCAGCTTCGATCGCGGCGCGGACCTCTTCGACGGACCGTGTCTTGGCAGCGGCGAGGACGGAGACGTGGGAAGGGGTCCCGGCGAGGATCCTCCTCACTCGATCGGCGATCATCTTGTGGCCTCCTTTCGTTCCGAGTCTTCGACAGTGGCGTGCCACGCATCGTACATCTTCGCCAGGGCGCGCTGCAGGTTCCGGTGCTCGCCGCCGAGCGCGGCGATCCGGCGCCCGTCTCCCGCGGTGCTCGCCGCGACGAGGTCGCTTTCGACCCGCTCGAGTCGCTCCTCCAGATCCTCGATCGCCGACTCCTGCGCTCGGAGCGCCTCTTGGTCGACGGACGTGTGGTCGGTCTTCGTCGTGCTTCGCTTTCGGCGGCGCGCCGTCTCGGTCCGCCGGGACGGCCGAGCGGCGTCCGCCTCGCCGTTCGTCTCCTCGAACCTGCGACGGCGGTGCTCCGCGTACCCGCAGGTGTGGACGGTCATCCGGCCTTCCTCGATCAGCCAGAGCTGCGTCGTGATCGCTTCGAGCAGAGCGCGATCGTGGGAGACGAGAAGGACGGTCCCCTCGTAGTCGAGGAGGGCGCGCTCGAGGATCTCCTGGCTGACGAGGTCGAGGTGGTTCGTCGGCTCGTCGAGCAGCAGCAGGTTCCCCTCGATCAGCGAGAGGAGCGCAAGCGCGACGCGGCTTCTCTCCCCGCCGGAGAGGGCCTGCGTCTTCTTCGTCACGTCGTCACCGGAGAACAGGAACCTCCCGAGCAGCCCGCGCGCCTCGCCGATCGTCAGCGAGGCCCGGGCGAGGATCGCTTCGAGGACGGTGTTCGACTCGTGGAGGCCTTCCTGGGTCTGGCTGTAGGTGGCGGGGTGCACGTTGTGCCCGAGTTCGATCGTGCCGCCGACCGGTGTGTGCTCCTGCGTGATCGTCCGCAGGAGCGTCGTCTTGCCGCAGCCGTTCGGCCCGATGATCGCGACCTTCTCCCCTCGCTGGAGGTCGAGATCGGGGCAGGCGAAGAGCGGTCGATCGAAGCCGATCTCCAAGTCGCGAAGCGAGAGGACCCGCTTCCCGCTCGGCCGCCCGATCGGGACGCGCAGGGAGATCCGCTTGGCCTCTCTCGGCTCCTCGATCCGCTCCTTTTCGATCCGCTCGAGCTTCCGCTCGCGGTCCTTGGCCTGACGGTGCTTCTGTCCCGCCTTGTGGCGGCGGACGAAGTCCTTGTATCGACCGATCGTCTCTTCCTGCTTTCGATAGCGTTCGAACTGCCTCTCACGCTCCGCATCGCGGAGCGTTCGCGACGCTTCGTAGCCGGCGCGGTACGCCGCGACCCGACCGTACGCGATCTCCCAGGTTCGGTTCGAGGCGCGATCGAGAAGGTGGCGGTCGTGCGAGACGAGAACGAGGGCGCCGGGGAACCGGAGGAGCCGCTCCTCGAGCCAGTCGAGGGCGGCGAAGTCGAGGTGGTTCGTCGGCTCGTCGAGAAGAAGAACGTCCGCCTCTTCGAGCAGGACGCGGGCGAGGGCGGCGCGCGCCTCCTCGCCTCCGGAGAGGAGGCCGACCGGCTTGTCGTACTCCGCTTCGCCGAATCCGACGCCGGCGAGCGCGGCACGGATCTTCGCCTCGATCTCGTACCCGCCCCCGTCGGCGAACCGATGGAGGAGCTCGTCGTAGCGGTGCAGCGTCTCGTCGTCGGCTCCGTCCGCGATCGACGCCTCGAGCCGTCTGAGCTCCCGCTCGACGGCGCGGTCGGCGGCGAACGCCCGCTCGACCGCGTCCCAGACCGAGCCGCCCTCTTCGAGTCGCGCCGTCTGGGGCAGGTGGCCGATTCGGATCTCCCCGACGGAGCGGACCTTGCCCTCGGTCGGTTCTTCGGCGCCGGCGATCATCCGGAGGAGCGTCGACTTCCCGGCGCCGTTGTCGCCGATCAAGGCGACCCGGTCTCCGCGGGAGATCTGGGCGGAGAACGGGTCGAACAGGACGTCCGCACCGAAGGCCTTGCTCAGTCGGTCGATCTGAATCAGCGACATGGGTCGATGGTACGGAAAGCGTCTCGGGCGCGAAAGACGCGACTTCCCTCCGTTCAGCCGGTGTGCTAGCATGTGTCCGGTGAGCCCGATGCACGAGGCGATGCTGTACGACAGGCTGACCAGCGGTCGCGTCCGGTGCCGGGTCTGCTCCCACGGATGCGTCATCGAGCCGGGTACGCGGGGCATCTGCGCGGTGCGGGAGAACGTCGACGGAACGCTCGTGAGCCTCGTCTACGGTCGGCTGATCGCGCGCGACGTCGACCCGATCGAGAAGAAGCCGCTGTATCACTTCTATCCTGGAACGCGGGCCTACTCGATCGCCTCGGTCGGCTGCAACTTCACCTGCCTTCACTGCCAGAACCACTACATCTCGCAGTACCCCCGCGAGCACGCCGGGCGGATCATCGGCGATCGGGTCCCGGCGGCGGAGGTCGTCTCCGACGCGGTTGCGAACGGCTGCCGCTCGATCGCCTACACGTACACCGAGCCGACGGTGACGGTCGAGTACGTCCTCGACGTGATGCGCCTCGCCAAGGAAGAAGGGCTCGCCAACGCCTGGGTGTCGAACGGCTACTTCACCGAGGAGACGCTCGCGGCGATCGCCCCGTACCTCGATGCGGTCAACGTGGATCTGAAGGGGATTTCCGATCGCGTCTACCACGAGATCGTCGGCGGGAACGTCCGACCGGTCCTCGACACGATCGAGCGGCTGACCGAGGCCGGCGTTTGGGTCGAGGTGACGACGCTCGTCATCCCCGGGGTGAACGATGGAGCGGACGAACTCCGCTGGACGGCCGAGGCGATCGTCGGGATCTCGCCCCGGATCCCGTGGCACGTCAGCCGGTTCTTCCCCGCATACCGGTTGGTCGACCGCCCGCCGACGCCGATCGATACGCTCGAACGGGCCGGCCGCGTAGGTCGCGAGGCCGGGCTTCGTTACGTCTACCTCGGCAACGTTCCCGGCGAGGGCGAGGAGACCCGATGCCCCGAGTGCGGCGAGCGCCTCATCCTGCGGAGCGGCTACCGGATTCGTGAGAACCGGATGGCCGACGGGGCCTGCCCCAGGTGCGGAACGGCGGTCGACGGGGTCTGGTTCTCCTCCGGCTGAGCCGGCTGCTCACCGGCGCGCCACGTGGACGCGGCGCGCTCCCTCTTCGAGGATCTCGATTCTTACGTGGACGTCGCTTCGCTCGACGAGCCCCTCGATCCGCTCCGGCCACTCGACCACGCTGACGCCGCGCTCCGGCGGTAGGTAGGCGTCGAGGCCGACCTCGGCGAACTCGACGAGCGAAGAGATCCGATACGCGTCGATGTGGTGAAGCGTCAGCCGTCCTTCGTACGTTCGGGCGAGGAGGTAGCTCGGCGACGTGACCACCTCGGTGATCAGGAGGCCCTTGGCGATCCCTTTGGCCAGCGTCGTCTTTCCCGAGCCGAGCGGGCCGACGAGGGAGACGAGGGTGCCGTCCCTCAGATCCTCCGCGATCCCGATCCCAATTTCCTCCATCTCGCCGGGATCGCGGGCGATGATCGTCTTGTCCATCTACGTGCGGAGGCGAACGTCGAGCGCGACGAGGCGGGACTCGATCCGGCCGACGATTCCGTCGACCTCCGGATCGGTCAGGGTCCGGTCCGCGGCGCGGAAGGCGAGCTCGTAGGTGAGGCTCTTTCGCCCTTCGCCGACCTGTTCGCCCTCGTAGAGGTCGTAAAGCAACGCCGTCTCGACTTCCGGCTCCGCCAGGATCGCCCCTCGGACCTCCGCCTCCGCCAGCCCGGAGGGAGCGGAGACGGAGAGGTCCCGCTTCGACGCCGGGAACGGAGGCAGCTTGGCGTAGGTGGGCGGGTCGTCGGCGTGGACCATCAGTTCGGCCGCGTCGAACTCGAAGGCGAGGACCGTCGTCGGGACGGCGAATCGCTTGCACACGGTCGGAGACAGCTCGCCGAGGAGCCCGATCGGTCGTCCGTCCCGGACGAATCGCGCGGCGCGTCCGGGGTGGAGGAACGAAGGAAGGTCCTCCGCGCGGACCTCGGCGCCGTCGAGCCGGAGCCGCTTGAACAGGTCGTCCAGGATCCCGCGAGCGATCGGGAGGGAGACGCGCTCCTTGCCGCGAAGGGGGAGACTGGTCCGTCCGAACAGGGCGCCGCCGAGCGCCTCCCGCTCGCCCTCGGACGCGGAGAAGACCTTGCCGACTTCGTAGATCATCCCCCCGTCGACGCCGCGGCTCAGGTTCGTCTCGACGACCGAGAGGATCCCCGGAATGAGGCTCGAGCGAAGCATCGACTGCCCGACGGTCATCGGGTTCGCAACTTGGACGAGGTCGTCGTCCGGAGTTCCGAGCGCTTCACGCCAGTCCCGCTTGTCGAAGCCGTCGCCGACGACCTCGTTCATCCCGTGGCCGGTCAGGATCTGCCGGATCCGGTCCTTGGCCCGCTCGATGGCGTCCTTCCGCCCGACCAGGAGGACCGGCGTCGGCCCGACCGCTTCGAGCCGGTCGTAGCCGTAGATCCGCCCGACGTCCTCGATCAGGTCGACCTCCCGCTCGAGATCGGGACGGAAGAAGGGGATCGTCGCGACGATCCCCGATCCGTCCTCCTCGGCGCCGATCTGGAGCCGTCGGAGGACGTCGAGACACGTCGTCCGATCGAGGTCGAGGCCGAGGAGGAGCGACGCGCGTTCGGGACGGAGCCGGACCGTCCGCGGCGTGGTCGGCGCCGGGTAGGCGTCGGGGAGACCCCGATGGATCGAGCAGCCGGTCATCTTCTGGATCATGTGCGCGGCGCGCTCGGCGGCGAGGGTCACGCTCTCCGGATCGATCCTCCGCTCGAACCGCTGCGATGCCTCGCTTCGCAGCCCCACGGCGCGGGACGACTTGCGGATCGTGTAGCCGGTGAACGACGCGATCTCCAGGAGGAGGCGGGTCGTCTCGGGACGGATCTCGCTCCGCTCCCCGCCCATCACCCCGGCGATCGCCAGGCCGCCCCGCCGATCCGCGATCATCAGGACGTCCTCGGTCAGCCGTCGATCGACGCCGTCGAGCGTCCGAAAGGTTTCGCCCGGCTCGGCGCGGCGGATGACGATCGGCTCTTCCACGAGATCGGCATCGAACGGGTGGAGCGGGTGTCCGAGCTCGAGCATGACGTAGTTGGTCGCGTCGACGACGTTCCACAGCGGGCGCATCCCGGCCTTAATCAGGCGATGCTGCATTCGAAGCGGCGCCGGCGCGATCGTGATCCCCTCCATCAGTCGGGCGGCGTACCGCGGCGTGTCGGACGGATCCTCGATCTCGATCCGGATTCGATCGGCGGCGGGGGGAAGCGTCTCCTCGACGTCGGTCGCCAGTTCGGCGAGCGGGCGGTCGAGCAACGCCGCGACCTCGCGCGAGATCCCGTAGACGGAGGCGCAGTCCGGGCGGTTCGACGGGACCTTGATGTCGAAAATTGTGTCGTCGTACTCGAGGACGGCCGTCAGATCGGTTCCGACCTCGAGGCCGAGACCCGGCTCGAAGTTCCAGATGCCCTCCGAGCGGTCCTCCAGTCGAAGCTCCTCCTTCGAGCAGATCATCCCTTTGGAGACTGTGCCGCGGATCTTTCGCCGTTCGATCTTCAGGCCGGTCGGGAGCTCCCCGTCGGGGAGGACGACCGGCACGAGCGCACCGTCGACGACGTTCGAAGCGCCGCAGACGATCTCGACCGTCTCCGAACCGACGTCGACCGCGCAGAGCGTCAAGTGATCCGATTTGGGGAGGGGCTCGCTCGAAACGACGTGCCCGACGACCGCGTTGCGGAAGGAACCGGTCTTCTCGATCCCTTCGACCTCGAGTCCGGCGAGGGTCAGGCGCTCGGCGAGCCGCGCGATCGCCTCCTCCGAGACGTCGAGATCGACGTAGTCTGCGAGCCACCGACACGGGACCTTCATGGGCCTTCCTCCCGCTACAGGGAGACCCGGGCGTAGAGGACGGGCGCGCCTACGCCCATCACCGGCGTCGCCACCCCCACCTGCACCTGGAGCGACAGCAGCCCGCCCAGGGTCGACAGATCGACGGTCTGCTCGATCCCCGCTTCCATATAGGGCGACGTTGTACCGAATTCATCGAGGCTTGTCCAACCGATTCCTCCGGCGACGAAGAGGCGGGACCGGGTCGCATCGACCATCGCCACGTTGAATAGGTTGTAGGGCATCTCCGCGACGACCGGGACCTCGAGACCGAGCTTCGCGACGAGCTCGTGGGTTGTCGGCGGCGGAGAGAACGCGTGGAGTCCGGTCAGCCGGAAGTGGAACGGGGCCGGCGGATCGGCGAAACCGAGGCCGAACCGAGCGCTCCCCTGGAGGTACGCGCCGGGGAAGAGGCGCAGCTCGTCGCTCGCGCTCACGGACAGACGGCCCGAGCCGTCCGCGGTGACTTCGATCGACAGCGCGCGGGTGCGTGAAGAGGAGAACGAAGGGTGATCGACGACGTCGAGCCCGAAGGCGGCGAACGGCGTCTCCTCTTCGTACAGCCGCTCGACGCCGACGGTCCACGAGACGTCCGGCTCCCAGAACGTCGCCGGCGACCCGGTCTCCGGCTGGGCGTATTCGATGGTCGTGAGCGCGATCTCCCCCGTGAATCGGTCTCCACCGGCGGACGCGCGGGCGGAGAGCCGGTGGCTTCGCCCGAGCTTGAGCTGCGCCGAAGCGGATCCCTGGGCGACGGAGACGCGGAACCGGTCCAGGTACGAGAAGGTCAGACCGCCGGTCGTCGTATCGGCGGTCAGGGCGTAGGCGTCGAGCGGACACGCCGCCTCGTTCGCCCCGCCGACGACCTTCACCGGGGCGTTGTTGTTCAGCCGGTCCAGATCGGGGAGGCGGTGATCCGGGTCGATCGTCGTCCGAGCGACCCACGACGGAGTTCGGAAGACGAGTTCTCCGGTCTCCGGTTCGCCCGACCACTCTTGGCGGAGGGTCGCACCGGACCGGAGCCTCACCTCGACCTCGACCGATTGTGGGGTCCCTCCCGAGCGCGTCACGACGACGGTCGTGACGTGCTCGGACCCCGAGCGTTCGCAGGACGCGATCCGGATCGCGTAGTCGACGCGTCCGGAACCGTAGACCCACGTGTCGAAGATCTCGGCGAGCGGGCGGCCGGTCTCCTCCTCGAGCAGCGCTTGGAGCGTTCGCACGTCGAGCAGGTCCGCCCGCCTTTCGGCGATCGCTCTCGTGATCGCGCGCTCGAACGCGTCCTCTCCGGTCGCGGAGGCGATCGCTCGGGCGACGAGGTATCCCTTGTCGTAGAGGCGGACGTCCGAGGCGTTGCCGAATCGGACGTTCTCGATCGGCTTGACCAGCGCTTCGTCGAACCCGACGTACTGCGTGGTCAGGTACGGGAGCTCGATGAAGTGCTCTCGGAGGTTGAAGTAACCGAACTGGCGCTCGACGAACTCCTCGATGACGCCAGGAGAGCCGAAGCCGAACAGGTTCGGCTCGAACGCACCGTACCGGTCCTCGTAGTACCGGACGGCGAGGTATTGGGCGAGGCCTTCCGAGAGCCATGCCTCGGCGTTCAGATCGATCCCGGTTCCGAGGCCGACCCACTGGTGGGCGATCTCGTGGGCGAGGACGTACTCGGCGACGCGGTTGAGCGCCCCGAAGAAGAGGACGTTCCGATGGGTGAAGAAGCGCCGCGACAGCCAGACGATCCCGTCGGCGGCGAAGGAGAGTCCGCTGTCGTTCGGGTTCTCGACGATCGTCAGCCGCGCCCTGGGATACGGGCCGTAGCGACCCTCGTACGCCTCGAGGATGTCGCGGGCGAGGGTGGCGAAGAACCGGGCCTCCTCCTCGTGTCCCGGGAGGGTTGCGATCTCGATCGGGATCGGACCGTCGAGCGTGTAGCGGCGGTAGTCGGTTCCGATCGTCAGCCCGAGCGAACGGGCCGGCGAGTCGTAGGCGATGCGGAACCGCTTCTCCCTGTCCTCTCCGTCCGATCGCTCGAGTGACTCGAGGACGTCGGTTCCGGCGATCAAGTCGTACGAGGCGGGGACGGCGACGGTCGCTTCGATGAGGCACCAAGGGAACGTCAGAGGAAACACCTCGCGCCCTGCGTAGGCGATCCGCCCTTCTTCCTCGACGATCTCTTCCTGCGCCGGGAACAGGGTCGGATACCACCCGAATCTCCATGTCAGGATTCCGTCGGTGATCCCCTGATCCCCGATCGAGTTCCGCGGGACCTCGGTGGAGAACCCAATTCTCAGCGTGACAGGCGCGGTGCCGTCCGGGTCGGCGTCCGGCAGATCGATCGCGAGGATCGTGTCGTCGAGCGAGTACGTCTGCCAGGCCGGAGGAAGGGCGAGGATACGGTACGGCAGCGGCGTGGCGTCGCCGCCGTCGAGACGCTCGACGACGGTGACAGTCGTTCCCGACGGCTCGAACCCGAACGGGTACCGCACGTCGCTCGTTCGTGGCGAAAGGTGCGGATTCGGCTCCCGACCGAGGTTCGCGAGGAGCGAGAGGTAGACGGTCGGCGTCGTCGGGACGAGGTGGAGCTCGACGGTTCCGTCGAATTGCCGACCCTCGGCGTCGTAGCGGGCGTCGAGGGCGCACGTCGGTGCGGCGGCCGGCTCGGCGATCGCCGGGACGGCCAGTGCAGCGACGACGAAAAGGAAAGCGACGAAAAGCTTCATGAGACCTCCCGTTCGCATACCCCGCTCAGTCTTCCGTCTCTTCGATTGTCGTCGTGCGATCAACGCGGACGCGCGCCGACGTGATCTCCCGGTCGGTCGCCCGCTCGACCAGGAGCGTCACCTGACCGATCTCCACCTTGTCCCCGAGCCTGGCCATGGTGCCGAGGCGGTTCTGGATCAGGCCGTTGATGGTGACGCCCTCGTCCTCGGGAAGCTCCGTGTCCATCGCCCGGTTCAGGTCGTGGACGGAGGTGTCGCCGGCGACGAGTGCCTCGTCTACGGAGATGCGCTGGAAGACCGCCGTCGGGCGGTCGTACTCGTCCTCGATCTCCCCGACGATCTCCTCCAGGATGTCCTCCAGCGTGACGATCCCGGCCATCCCGCCGAACTCGTCGATGACGACGGCCATGTGGACCTTCTGGCGCTGGAACTCGCGCAGGAGAACGTTGATCGGCTGTGTCGTCGGCGCGAAGAACGTCGGCCGGAGGAGATTCTCGAGGGTCGTCTCGTCGCCGGCCGGATCGCAGGAGAGGAGGTCCTTGGCGTAGAGCGTGCCGACGATCGCGTCGGGGACCTCCTGGTAGACCGGGAAACGCGAGTGCCCGTCCTTGGCGACGATCCGCTGGACCTCTTCCAGGGACGTGCCGAGTTCGATCGCCTGGACGTCCGGTCGCGGAACCATCACCTGCTCGGCGGTCATCTCGTCGAAATCCAGAATCCGTCGGATCATCTCGCCGTCGGCCTGATCGAGGAGGCCGCTCTCCTCGCCAGCGTCGATCAGCGTCTCGATCTGCTCGTCGCTCACCCGAAACGGCTCCACCTCGGACAGGTCGACGCCGAACAACCTCCCGATCGAGTGTGCTGCGCCCCGGAACAGCCAGATCAGCGGGCGGAGCACGCGCGTCATCGCGTAGACCTGGTTGACCGTGAACAACGTCAACCGTTCGGCGTTGTGCTTGGCGAAGTTCTTCGGGGTGATCTCGCCGAAGACGAGGAGCGAGACCGTCATCACGACCGTCGCGATCAGCCCCTGCACCCCCTGAGGCGTGTTCGGCAGGATCTGAATGACCACCAACGTCATCAGCGAGCTGGCCATCACGTTGACGAGGTTGTTGAGGACGAGGAGCGCGGTGATCAGGTCGTTCGGCTCTTCGAGGAGATGCGTCAAGGCGCGCTTCTTCCGGCTGTGCGCGTTGATCAGGTAGCGGAGCCGTCCCGCGGCGAGCGACGTGATCGCGGTCTCTGTGCTGGAGAAGTACGCAGAAGCGGCGATCAGGAAAAGGAGCAGCGCAAGTTGTGCGCCTATGGACACAGTCTCGTTCACCTCACGGTTCCGTATTATAGGTTCGGGGTCCCTGGGTGCAACAACGCTTGGGCCGTTGCTGCGGCGGCGGGCGTCCCTGTACAATGGCCGGCCTCGCGGAGGGAAGAACGTGGAACTCGATCAGCTTCAACAGATCATCCGGTTGCTGAAGGCGGAAGGTCTCAGCGAGATCACCGTCTGCGAAGGGGACCAGCGGATCACCGTGAAGCAGGAGCTCGTCGGTGCGGCCGTTCGACCTTCCTCGCCGTCGATCCACGTCGAACCGGAGTCGCCGGTCGCGGGGGAGGAGGAGTCGGACGGTACGTTCGCCGTCTCGGCGCCGCTCGTCGGGACGTTCTACCGACGAGCGGCGCCGGACGGCGAACCGTTCGTCTCGCCCGGAGACGTCGTGGATCCCGGAGACACGCTCTGTTTGATCGAGGCGATGAAGGTGATGAACGAGATCAACGCCGAGGAGGCGGGCCGGGTTCGACGGGTGCTCGCCGACGACGGTGAGGCCGTCGAGTACGGCCGACCGCTTTTCGTCTTCGAGCGTCTATGAGTTTCCACACCGTCTTGATCGCCAACCGCGGCGAGATCGCTCTCCGAGTGATCGAGGCGTGCCGCGAGCTCGGCCTGCGCAGCGTCTGCATCTACTCCGAGGCCGACGCCGGGATGCCGTACCTGCGCATGGCCGACGAGTCGGTCTGCGTCGGCCCGCCGGAGCCGGCGAAGAGCTACTTGAACATCCCGGCGATCGTCAGCGCGGCGGAGCTGGCCGAGGCGGGCGGGATCCATCCCGGGTACGGCTTCCTTGCCGAGAATCCGCATTTCGTCGAGGTGTGCGAAGAGCACGGGCTGACGTTCATCGGACCGCCGAAATCGGTGGTGGAGCTGCTCGGCGACAAGCTCGCGGCGCGGGAGACGGTCGCTGCGGCCGGCGTCCCCGTCCTTCCCGGCGAACCGGCTCCGGAGGACCCGGCCGGACTCCTCGCGGCCGGAGAACGGATCGGCTATCCGCTGATGATCAAGGCGGTCTTCGGCGGCGGCGGGCGCGGAATGCGCCGTGCGACGAACCCGGACGAGCTCGTCGAGAAGGCCTCCGCCGCGTCGGAGGAGGCGAAGGCGGCGTGCGGGGACCGGGCGCTCTACCTCGAGAAGTCACTTGCCGAACCGCGGCACATCGAGGTCCAGATCATCGGCGACGGCGAAGGGAGCATGGTCCATCTCGGCGAACGGGAATGCTCGATCCAGCGGCGGCACCAGAAGCTGATCGAGGAGTCTCCGGCCCCGAGCCTCAGCGACGACGTTCGTGATCGCCTCCGGGAGGCGGCGCTGTGGGCGGCGCGCGCCGTCGGGTACCGGAACGCGGGAACGGTTGAGTTCCTGCTCGCGCCGGACGGGACTTTCTATTTCATCGAGATGAACGCGCGGATCCAGGTCGAGCACCCCGTCACCGAGGTCGTCTGCGACGTCAACCTGATCAAGGAGCAGATCCTCCTCGCCGCGGGGAAGCGGCTTTCGTTCGCCCAAGACCGGGTCGAGCCGCGCGGTCACGGGATCGAGTGCCGACTGAACGCGGAGGACCCGAAGCGGGACTTCCTCCCCTCGTGCGGGACGGTCACGATCGATCAACTTCCCGGCGGGCACGGCGTCCGGCTCGACACCGCGCTTCACAGCGGGATGGACGTCCTTCCCTACTACGACTCGCTGGTGGCGAAGCTCGTGACGTGGGGGTCGGATCGGGAGGACGCCCGCCTCCGGATGGCCGCCGCGCTGGAGCGGTTCGAGCTCTCCGGCATCGAGACGACGCGCGACCTCCTGGCGGCGATTCTCGCGCGGCCCGAATTCAAGACCGGCGAGTACACGACCGCGTTCCTCGAACGGCTTCTCGCCGGTTGATCGGCTCTCCGGCGGACCGTACCCTTGCCGGACCCCGTTCGGACGGAGAGGTACGCGATGTTCGAATCTCTGACCGCCAAGCTGACCGACGTCTTCGCGCGCTTGCGCGGACGCGGGATGCTGTCGGAGGAGGACGTCGCGTCGGGCCTGCGGGAGATCCGACGCGCCCTGTTGGAGGCCGACGTCCACTACAAGGTCGCCAAGGAGCTGATCGAGCGGATCCGCGAGAAGGCGGTCGGCGAGGCCGTCCTCGAGTCCCTGACGCCGGGACAGCAGCTGATCAAGATCATCCGGAACGAGTTGGCCGAAACGATGGGCGGCGGGCGGGCCACGCTGTCGCTCGATCGACGACCGGCGGTCGTCCTCCTCGTCGGGCTGCAGGGGTCGGGGAAGACGACGACGGCGGCGAAGCTGGCCGCGCTGCTGAAGAAGGAGGGGCGCAAGCCGGTCCTCGCGGCGGCCGACGTGGTTCGCCCGGCGGCGATCGACCAGCTGGAGAAGCTCGGCGCACAGGTCGACGTGCCGGTCGTCTCGCGCCCCGGGTTCGCCCCGCCCGAGATCGCGGCGGCGGCGGCCGACTGGGCGGCAGGCAGCCTCTGCGACGTCGTCCTCGTCGACACCGCCGGCCGGCTGCAGATCGACGACGAGATGATGGGCGAGCTGGAGGCGATGGTCGCGAAGACGGAGCCTTCGGAGGTCCTCCTCGTCGCCGACGCGATGACCGGCCAGGAGGCGGTGAACGTCGCCGGCGCGTTCGACGAGCGGCTCGGGCTTACCGGCATCGTGTTGACGAAGCTCGACGGGGACGCCCGCGGCGGGGCGGCGCTGTCGATCCGCTACACGACCGGGCGGCCGATCGTGTACGTCGGAACCGGCGAGAAGATCGACGGGATCGAACCGTTCCACCCGCAGCGGATGGCCGATCGGATCCTCGGGATGGGCGACGTCGTCACGTTGATCGAACAGGCCGAGGAACGGATCGATCGGGAGAAGGCCGACGGGCTCGTGAAGCGGCTCCGCAGGAATCGCCTCACCCTCCAGGACTTCCTCGAGCAGTTGGAGGAGATGCAGAAGCTCGGGCCGGTGTCGACGATCCTCGAGCGCCTTCCCGGGGCGGCGAGGCTGAGGTCGTCCTCGGACTCCGACGAGGAGGCCGAGATGAAGCGGGCCCTCGCCATTCTCCGCTCGATGACGGTGGAAGAACGGCTCAACCCGTCTATAATCGGGGGTAGCCGAAAGAAACGAATCGCTCGCGGCAGCGGGACGAAGGTGCGAGACGTCAATCGTGTCCTGTCGCGATTC
>Ga0180431_10005117_pt1 | contig 16105 bp, 15 predicted proteins | sample SS_ome_11_FD_132459 | JGI IMG/M metagenome (GOLD analysis project Ga0180431, IMG submission 132459) | Hypersaline lake sediment archaeal communities from the Salton Sea, California, USA - SS_1_MS_1 metaG | ecosystem: Environmental > Aquatic > Non-marine Saline and Alkaline > Hypersaline >... | reverse complement strand
GCCGCAGCGCACCACCTGCTTGCCCAGCACACTGCCGGCGAACCGCTCGGTACGCGCCGCCCCCTCCTCGCTGGTCACCAACGTGGTCACCAACTCCACCAGGGGCAGCACCGGAACCGGGTTGAAGAAGTGCAGACCCAGCACCCGGGCCGGGTTGGCGGTGGCCGCGGCCAGCTTCATGATCGGGATGCTCGAGGTGTTGGAGGCCAGCACCGCGTCCGGGTCCGCGACGATCTCGTCGAGGCGGGCGAACAGGCCGGCCTTGACCGACTCGTCCTCCACGACCGCCTCGATGACCAGCTGACGGTCGGCGAGGTCGGCCAGTTCGGTGGTGAACCGCAGCTGCTCGATCGCCCGGTCCCGTTCGGGCTCGGTGATCTTCCCCGAGCTGACGCCGCGCTCCAGCGAGCTGACCACCCGGGTGCGCCCGGCGGTGGCGAGCTCCTCGCTCGTCTCGAAGACCACCACGTCGACCCCGGCCCGGGCGCAGACCTCGGCGATCCCGCCGCCCATCTGGCCGGCTCCGATCACTCCGACCCGGTCAATCGCTTGCGTCATCACTCGCCTCTCTCCCGGCCTCCCGCACCGCGAGCAGACGCCAACATCCCGGGGACACGCCCGTTTCGGGGATTTTCGGGTCTGCTCGGTGGGCTACCGGGCTGGGGATCAGTGGAACTGACCCTCTTCGGTGGAGCCGGACAGCGCGGTGGTCGACGAGTTCGGGTCGACCGTGGTGGCGATCCGGTCGAAGTAGCCCGCGCCGACCTCGCGCTGGTGCTTGGTGGCGGTGTAGCCGCGCTCCTCGGCGGCGAACTCGCGTTCCTGCAACTCGACGTAGGCGGTCATCTGGTTGCGGGCGTAGCCGTAAGCCAGGTCGAACATCGAGTAGTTCAGCGCGTGGAAGCCGGCCAGCGTGATGAACTGGAACTTGAAGCCCATGGCGCCCAGCTCTTTCTGGAACTTGGCGATGGTGGCGTCGTCCAGATGCTTACGCCAGTTGAACGACGGCGAGCAGTTGTAGGCCAGCATCTGGTCGGGGAACTCGGACTTGACGCCCTCGGCGAACTTGGCCGCCAGCTCGAGGTCGGGGGTGCCGGTCTCCATCCAGATCAGGTCCGCGTAGGGGGCGTAGGCCCGGGCGCGGGCGATGCAGGGCTCCAGCCCGTTCTTGATCCGGTAGAAGCCCTCGGAGGTGCGGTCACCGGTGATGAACGGACGGTCCCGCTCGTCGACGTCGGAAGTGATCAGGGTGGCCGCCTCGGCGTCGGTGCGGGCGATCACCACGGTCGGCACGTCGGCGACGTCGGCGGCCAGGCGCGCCGAGGTCAGGGTGCGGATGTGCTGCTGGGTCGGGATGAGCACCTTGCCGCCGAGGTGGCCGCACTTCTTCTCCGAGGCCAGCTGGTCCTCCCAGTGCGAGCCGGCGACACCGGCGGCGATCATCGCCTTCTGCAACTCGTAGACGTTCAGGGCGCCGCCGAAACCGGCCTCGCCGTCGGCGACGATCGGGACCAGCCAGTTGTCCACCGAGGTGTCGCCCTCGACCTTGGCGATCTCATCGGCGCGCAGCAGCGCGTTGTTGATCCGGCGCACCACCTGGGGCACCGAGTTGGCGGGGTACAGGCTCTGGTCGGGGTAGGTGTGACCGGAGAGGTTGGCGTCGCCGGCGACCTGCCAGCCCGACAGGTAGATGGCCTTCAGTCCCGCGCGAACCTGCTGGACGGCCATGTTGCCGGTTAGCGCGCCGAGCGCGTTGACGAACTCCATGTCGTGCAGCTGGCTCCACAGCACCTCCGCGCCGCGGCGGGCCAGCGTCTGCTCCTCGACGACGGTGCCCTGCAGGGCGACCACGTCCTGCGCGGTGTAGGTGCGGTTGACGCCCTTCCAGCGGGGGTTGGTGTCCCACTCGCGCTGGATCTGCTCTGCGCTCTTCGGCTTGCCGACCTCGGACATGGCTGCTCCTTCGTGTTCTGAAATGTGCCCGTGCGCTTCGGCGGATGCGAAGGCCCGGCCCCCTTAACCCGGTGTTAACCAAAACGATCGCATACCCGATATCCGCAGGCCAAACCGCTGCCGCTAGCAGTTTTGGCAACCGCCGCGGCCGTGTTTGCAAAGCTTGCGAAGGTCGACACGAAAGGCGTTGCGGGTGTCGGGCTTCGGCGGTGCCGAACCGCGCAGGTCAGCCGGGGTCAGCTGGCGCCGGAACGGTCGCATCCGGCGCTAGAGCGGGAAGATCGCCGCCAGCGCCTTGGTCTGATCGCCGACGACGTATGTGAGCGTTCTCACCGTCCGGTCGGTCAGTTCCGGGCCGAACCTGTCGGTGGAGCCGGCCGGATACACGTGCAGCAGGATCTCGAGTTTCTCGCCGTAGGCGACTGCCGCGTCGTGCTCGATGGTGACCCGTAGCGGGGCCTCGAGAAGCTCCGGGTGCGGGGCGAGGAACTCCTCGACGACCTTCCAGTAGACCGAGTTGTTGACGTGGTCGAACAGGTCGATATCACTGACCCGGAGCGGGAACTCCCGGATCTCGGCGGCGTCCTCGCGGGACCCGGGTTTGAGGTAGGACTTCCACCTGAGCCGGTCGACGTCGGTGGTCTTCATCAGACCTTCCATGAAGTCGTCGGCGATACGGGCCGGGGTCTGGGTCTCGCGGTTGAAGTTGATCCAGAACGCCTCGGTCTCGACGAGGCCGCCCTTGCGGCCGTCGATGCGCACCCGCATCTCGCACCACCGGTTGGACGCACCCGAACACCACCGGCGCAGCCGCAGCATGTCCTGGAACTCGATCGGCCGGATCAGGTCGACCATGGTGCGGCGCACGATCCACAGCGGGTGGGAGTCGTTGTGGCCCATCTCCCGCAGATGGTCCTGGCCGATGTCCATGATGTGGCGGACCGCGGCATCCATCCGCAGCCGGCCCAGCCGGTCGACGTCGGCGGGGCGCAGCGGCCACCGCCGGTCGAAGACGTCCGGATGGGGGTCGGGAACTGGCATCAGCGCCTTGGCCAGCCCGTTGACGGTCGCCCTCGCGCCGGGGTCACCGCTCATCGGGACTCCTCCTCCCGCCAACCGCCTGCTGTGCCGGATCCGCAGGCGATCATGCCAAACCGCCACTGCCATGCCAACACCGCGATCTGCCAACCCTGCCAAGATCCGCTTCGCACTACCGTGGACACGGTGGACAAGACCTTCGTCGGTTCCCGGGTGCGCCAGCTGCGCACCGAGCGCGGCCTGCGCCAGGCGGCTCTGGCGCAGATGCTGGAGATTTCGCCGAGCTACCTCAACCAGATCGAGCACGACGTACGGCCGCTGACCGTCGCGGTGCTGCTGCGCATCACCGAGGTCTTCGGCGTCGATGCCACCTTCTTCGCGGCGCACGACGACACCCGGCTGGTCGCCGAACTCCGGGAGGTGATGTTCGACCGCGACCTCAACGTCTCGGCCGACCCGGCCCGGCTGGCCGACATGGTCGCCGCCCATCCCGATATCGCCCGCGCGATGGTGGCCCTGCACCGGCGCTACCGGATCACCGCGGCGCAGCTTGCGGAGGCGACCGAGGAGAGGTTCACCGACGGCAGCGGCAGCGGCTCGATCACCATGCCCCACGAGGAGGTCCGCGACTACTTCTATCAGCGCCAGAACTACCTCGACGAACTCGACACCGCCGCTGAGGATCTCACCGCCCGGATGCGGATGCACCGCGGCGAACTGGGCGGGGAACTGGCCCGGCGGCTCAGCGAGGTGCACGGCGTACGCATCGTGCGCCGTATCGACCTGGGCGATACGGTGCTGCACCGCTATGACCGGCGGGCGCGCACCCTGGAAATCAGCAGCCACCTCTCGACCGGCCAGCAGGTGTTCAAGATGGCCGCCGAGTTGGCCTACCTCGAGGTCGGCGACCTGATCGAGGAAATGGTCGCCGAGGGCAGGTTCACCAGCGAGGAGTCCCGAACGCTGGCCCGGCTCGGGCTGGCGAACTACTTCGCCGCCGCGGCGGTGCTGCCCTACCGGCAGTTCCATGACGTGGCCGAGAACTTCGGCTACGACATCGAACGACTTTCGGCGTTCTACCAGGTCAGCTACGAGACCGTCTGCCACCGGCTGTCGACACTGCAGCGGCCGGCGCTGCGGGGTGTGCCGTTCTCCTTCGTCCGGGTCGACAGGGCCGGGAACATGTCCAAGCGGCAGTCGGCCACCGGCTTCCACTTCTCGTCCTCGGGCGGGACCTGCCCGCTGTGGAACGTCTACGAGACCTTCGCCAATCCGGGCAAGATCCTGGTCCAGATGGCCGAGATGCCCGACGGCCGCAGCTATCTGTGGGTGGCGCGCACCGTGGAGCGGCGGGCCTCCCGTTACGGGCAGCCCGGCAAGACCTTCGCAATCGGGCTGGGGTGCGAGGCGCGGCACGCCGGCCGCCTGGTGTACTCCCGCGGTCTGGACCTCTCGGCCGGCAACGCCACGCCGATCGGATCGGGCTGCCGGGTCTGCGAGCGCGACAACTGCCCCCAGCGGGCCTTCCCCGCGCTGGGCCGGGCACTGGACCTCGACGCGCACCGCAGCACGGTGTCGCCCTACCTGGTGAAGGAGACCTGATGTCTGACGTTGCGCGGATCCGCCCCGGAGGTCGCCGGGAACTGGGACTGCTGAACTGGACGATCTCCCGCATCGCGGCCCGCGCGATCCGGGCCCCGCAGATGCACCTGTTCACCACTCTGGGCCGGCACCGGCTGCTGTTCCTGGCCTTCCTGCCCTACTCCGGAGTGCTGCTCAACTGGGGGAAGCTGCCCAAAGCGGACAAGGAACTGGTGATCCTGCGGGTCGGGCATCTGCGCGGGTCGCAGTACGAACTGCAGCAGCACCGGCGGCTGGCCCGCTCCCGCGGACTGGACGAGGCGACGCAGCAGAGGATCTTCGCCGGGCCCGTCGCCGAGGGGCTCACCGAACGGCAGCGGGCGCTGCTGCGCGCGGTCGATGAGTTCGTCTCCGAACGCGACCTCTCCGACGCGACCTTCGCGGAGCTGTCCGGGCATCTGAACCAGAAGCAGATCATCGAATTCTGTGCACTGGCAGGGCATTACGACGCGATCGCCGGAATCCTGGCAACGCTGCGGGTGCCGATGGACTTCCCGGACTGAGCCGGTGCGGCGGCTGACGCGATCGCCTGCCCGACCGGACCGCATTGCCGTCGCCATCACCGGTGGGTAGCGTCGGCCCTCGGCGCGAGCAGCGATGGAAGGCGGGCGGTTTGGTGAACAAGGCCAAGAGGAAGCCGTCGGAGGCCGAGTGACTGACGGCGCGGCATCCGACATCAACACCCGCCTCGCCGCCGAACGCACCCGTTTGGCGAGCGAACGCACGCTGATGGCCTGGATCCGTACGAGTACCTCGCTGATCGCGTTCGGCTTCACGATCTTCAAGTTCTTCCAGTACCTGGCCGAGAGCGACGAGGTCCGGCGACCGGTTCTGAGCCCGTGGGTCATCGGGATGATCTTGATCGTGCTGGGCCTGGTGGCGCTGACACTGGCCTGGCTCCAGCATCGCGCGGAGATGAAGTCACTCCGGGCCAGCCTCGACGTCATGCCCTATTCGCTGTCGAGCCTGATGGCCGGGATGATCCTGGTGATGGGCCTGCTCGCCCTGGTGGTCGTGGTCTGGCGTCTCTAGCCGCGTCGGCGGGCTAGAGGTAGGTCACACCGATAACGATCACGGTGAAGACCACCGGAGAGAAGATCAGGCCCGCCAGAAACGCCGCGGAGGTCACTTCCCCGCGCTGATACCGCTGCCAGGCCAGATATCCCAGCCCCGCGCCGGCCAGCAGGAACAGCACCGAGACGACCAGGACCGCGGTGCTGAACGACGGTGACCGGCGGGCCAGGGAAATCCCGAGCAGCCACACGATGTGGCCGAGCAGTACGCCTCCGACCCCGGCGACGACGGGCCTCAAGAGAGGGGTTCTCAAAAGTTGATCATGTGTCCGGCGAGGCCGTGGAAGCATTCCTGCAGCGCCTCCGACAGCGTCGGGTGGGTGTGCACGTTGCGGGCCAGTTCGTTGACCGTCAGGTCCCACTTCTGCGCGAGCGTGACCTCGGGGAGCAGTTCGGAGACGTCCGGCCCGATCAGATGGGCACCGAGCAGTTCGCCGTACTTGCCGTCGGCGATCATCTTGACGAACCCGGTCGGGTCACCCAGGCCGTGGGCCTTGCCGTTGGCGCTGAACGGGAACTTCGCCACCTTGACGTCGTAGCCCTCGTCGCGGGCCTGCTGCTCGGTGAGCCCGAAGCTGGCCACCTGAGGCTGGCAGAAGGTGGCCCGCGGCATCATCCGGTAGTCGCCCAGCGCCAGGGTCTCCGCGCCGGCGATGGTCTCGGCGGCGACGACGGCCATCGCCTCGGCGACGTGGGCGAGTTGCAGCTTGGCGGTGACGTCGCCGATGGCGTAGATGTGTCCGACGTTGGTGCGCATGTAGTCGTCGATCGCGATCGCTCCGCGGTCGGTCAGCGCGACCCCGGTGGTCTCCAGGCCGTAGCCGTCGACGTTGGGGGCGAAACCGATCGCCTGCATGACCTTGTCGGCCTTGAGCTCCTCGGTCACCCCGTCCTTGCTGACGACCAGGCGGACGCCGTCAGCCCCCCCGTCCACGATGGACTCGACTTTGGTGCCGGTGCGGATGGCCACGCCGAGTTTCTTGTACTGCTTCTCGATCTCCTTGGAGACCTCGGCGTCCTCGTTGGGCAGGGCCCGCGGGAGGAATTCGACGATGGTGACGTCCACGCCGTAGTTGGCCATCACGTAGGCGAACTCCATGCCGATGGCTCCGGCCCCGGCGATGATGATCGACGACGGCAGGTCCCGCGTGAGGATCTGCTCCTCGTAGGTGACCACGTTGGCCGACAGCGAGGTGCCCGGGATCAGCCGGGTGCTGCTGCCGGTGGCGATGATCGCGTTGTCGAAGGTGACGGTCTGCGACCCGCCCTCGTTGAGGTCGACCACCAGGGTCTGGGGGCCGGTGAATCGGCCGTACCCGTGAATCTCGGTGATCTTGTTCTTCTTCATCAGGTAGTGCACGCCGGCCACCCGGCCGTCGGCGACCTTACGACTGCGGTCGAAAGCCGCACCGAAGTCCATGCTCGGCTGACCGCTGATACCGAAAGTGGCCGCCTCCTTGGTGAGGATGTGGGCCAGTTCGGCATTGCGCAGCAGCGCTTTGGACGGGATGCACCCGACGTTCAGGCACACACCGCCCCAGTACTTGGGTTCGACGATGGCGGTGCGCAGGCCGAGTTGGGCGGCGCGGATTGCCGCGACGTATCCGCCGGGGCCGGCGCCGAGGACGACGACGTCATAATCGCTCACGCCGCTACCCTAGCCCGCGATCGGCCGGGACCGAATCGGCTTAACCGATTACCGGGCGGCTGATCCACTCGAAGAAGTAGGCGCCGTGCAGCACGGCGGCCGCCGCCGTGGCGGCCAGCGGTGCGGCCATCAGCGCGAGAGCCAGCGCACCGAGCTGCGGGCGCTCGGGCACCAACGACACCAGCAGACTGCCCACCATGCAGGCCACGACGAAGAGCAGGATGCCCAGCACCGGGACAGTCTTGTCCAGGGCGGTGTACCACCAGAAGTAGCAGCCCGCTCCGGCGGCCGCGGCCAGCAGCCACACCCCAGCGACGATGAGGACGAACTTCCAGCGCTTGACGAACTGGTAGGAGCTGGGCACGACAGCGGGTTGCACGGGCGCGGCCGCTGGGACCACGACCGGCTGATGACCGGTGACCGCACGCAGGAACGCGTCGGTGTCGACGTTCTCGGACTCGCTGAAGGCCTGCGCCTGCGGGCCCGACGCGGGCGGTTCAGGCGCATCGGGCGCGATCGCCCCGGGTTCGGATTCGAACTCGGGTTCGGGTTCGGACTTGGACTCGAACTCGGGTTCGGACTCGACCTCGGACTCGACCGGTTCGACCTCGGCCTCGACAGGCTCGGCCTCGGACTTGACCGGCTCGGGCCGGATCGCGCCGGTCCGGGGCCGCAGCGGATCCGGATTGGGCCCGGTGTCGAAGATCGGGGCGGGGTTGGGCTCGGTGGTGGGCGAGGCAACCGGCTGGGCGCCGCTGTCGAACATCGGCGCGGGCAGCGGCCCGGTGATGGGCGAACTGAGATCAGTCACCGGAGACCGCCTGGATCAGCAGCAGCACCGACAGCCAGCCCGGAGCCATGGCGAGGACGAACGCGCCCAGCGCGGTGACCCAGCGCCGGCCCGAGACGAGGATGGTCAGGATTCCCAGAACGCTGGGCACCGCCACGACCAAGGCCACCACCAGGTCAGGCCGGACGGCGGTATCGACCATCAGCTTGGCGACGACGGCGGCGATCTGGCCGGCGACCACGCCGAGCAGCAAAGAACTTGTGAGCAGCCATGCCCGGGGCAGGGGTATCACGATTTTGACGATACGTCCCGGTCAGGCGTTGACGGCGGACGTGCCCCGGCGTGCCGTACGGCTAATTCCCCGGTTCGGGTGGGTACTGCGCTCCGGTGACTGGCGGGACAGCGGCCAGCGCCGCGTTCTCCTCAGCGCTGAAGGCCCGCCCCCGCGTCAGGAACCGGACACCCTCGGGCGCCTCCAGGCTGAACCCGGCACCGCGGCCGGGAACGACGTCGATGATGAGCTGGGTGTGCTTCCAGGCCTGGTACTGCGGCCCGGAGATCCAGACCGGGACCCCGTCGACGACGCCGAGCAGGACGTCACGGTCCCCGACGATGAATTCGCCCTGGGGGTAGCACATCGGTGAGGAGCCGTCGCAGCAGCCGCCGGACTGGTGGAACATGACCGCGCCGTGGCGGTCCCGGAGTCGCCGGAGCAGGTCCGCGGCGGCGTCGGTGACCAGGACCCGCGCCGGTGCCATCTGGAGTCCCCCTGGATCATGCGACGATGGGGCCACACTACCGCGACGACCGGAATGGCGGGCATGGCTGACGACCCGTACCTGTGGCTGGAGAACATCGACGCCGACGACGCCCTGGACTGGGTGCGGGAGCGCAACGACACCACCGTCGAGGGCCTGCACGGCCCGTTCTTCGAGCAACTGCGCACCGAGGCCCTGGAGGTGCTCGACACCGACACCCGGATCCCCTACGTGCGGCGACGCGGAGCGTACCTCTACAACTTCTGGCGCGACGCGGCCAATCCCCGGGGCCTGTGGCGTCGGACAACGCTGGCCAGCTATCGCACCGACGCGCCGGAATGGGACGTACTCATCGACGTCGACGAACTGGCCCGTGTTGACGGGCAGAACTGGGTGTGGGCCGGCGCGGACGTGATCGAGCCGGACCATCGTCTGGCGATGGTCTCACTCTCGCGGGGCGGCTCCGACGCCGCCGTTGTGCGCGAGTTCGACATGACTGCAAGGGATTTCGTCACCGACGGGTTCTCCCTGACCGAGGCCAAGTCTCGGGTCGCCTGGGAGGATCACGACACCCTGCTGGTCGGGACCGACTTCGGCGCGGATTCACTGACCACCTCGGGCTACCCCCGCATCGTCAAGCGCTGGCGTCGCGGGCAGGCGCTGGAGCAGGCCGAGACTCTGTTCAGCGGCGCCCCGACCGACGTGATCGTCTCGGCCTCCGTCGACCGCACCCCCGGCTACCACCGCACCCTGGTGCACCGCGCCATCGACTTCTTTAATGACGAGACCTACCAGTTGCGCGACGGCGAGCTGGTCCGCATCGACGCCCCGACGGATGCGACCGTATCGGTGCACCGCGACTGGCTGCTCATCGAGTTGCGCACCGACTGGCACACCGCCTCCGGCGGCTACCCGGCGGGCTCTCTGCTGGCCGCCGACTACGAGAAGTTCCTCGACGGGACAGCGGAATTGAGCGTCGTCTTCCAGCCCGACGAACATACCTGCCTGCACCAGTACGCCTGGACCAAAGACCGGCTGGTGATGGTGACACTGGCCGACGTGGCCAGCCGCGTGGACATCGTCACCCCGGGCAGCTGGGAACGCAAAGCGGTGGACGGGCTCGGGGCCAGCACCACGGTGATCGTGGCTGCCGACGACACCGGCGAGGAGGTCTTCCTGGACTCCAGCGGCTTCCTGAGCCCATCGCGGCTGCTGCACGGAACCGCGACCGGAGAACTCGCCGAGATCAAGTCGGCCCCGTCGTTCTTCGACTCGGCGGGCCTGGCCGTGGCGCAGCATTTCGCCACCTCCGATGACGGCACGCAGATCCCGTATTTCGTTGTGGGGCCGGTTGACCCGCATCCCCCCGGTCCAACGCTGCTGGGCGGCTACGGGGGCTTCGAGGTGGCCCGGACCCCGGCCTACGACGGTGTGCTGGGGCGGCTCTGGCTGTCCCGTGGGGGCACCTACGTGCTGGCCAATATCCGCGGCGGCGGGGAGTACGGGCCGGGCTGGCACACCCAGGCCATGCGGGAGGGCCGGCACAAGGTCGCCGAGGACTTCGCCGCGGTGGCCCGCGACCTCGTCGCCCGTGGAATCACCACGGTGGACCAACTCGGCGCGCAGGGAGGCAGTAACGGGGGGCTGCTCATGGGCATCATGCTCACCGCCTACCCGGAACTGTTCGGCGCGCTGGTCTGCGCGGTGCCACTGCTGGACATGAAGCGCTATCACCTGCTGCTGGCCGGAGCCTCCTGGGTGGCCGAGTACGGCGACCCCGACGATCCGGAGGACTGGGCGTTCATCTCCAAGTACTCGCCGTATCAGAACATCAGCGCCGAGCGGCGGTATCCCCCGGTTCTGGTCACCACCTCGACCCGCGACGACCGGGTGCACCCGGGGCACGCCCGCAAGATGACCGCGGCACTCGAGGAAGCCGGCCACCGGGTCTTGTACTACGAGAACATCGAAGGGGGCCACGCCGGGGCCGCCGACAACGCCCAGACGGCCTTCAAAGCGGCGCTGAGCTTTTCGTTCCTGAACCAGACGCTGGGGGCCGCCTCCAACAGCCCGGTCGGCACGGACCTGACTTAAGTGCCGGCCCCGGTGGAAAGAGCGACGCCACGGAGATAGGCGGCCTGCCCGAGGTGCTGGGCGCAGTCGTCGATGATGCTGACCAGCCGGACGCTGGCGGTCACCGGCGGTTCCCAATCCTCGTCGACGACTCTGGCCAGTTCCTCGACGGTGATGCCCGCCACGTACTCCAGCGCGAGCCTGTGCACGGCGTGGTAGTAGCCGGCCAGCAGGTCCGCCGGAGCGCGGACCTTGCCCGCCTGCTCGGCGGTGTGGCCGTAGCCGTCGTCCCCCGGCGGCAGGTCGAGGCCGAAGCGGTCATACCAGCCGTCACGCAGCCACACCTGCTCGACGCCCGCGATATCGGCGAGCTGGGCGTCGGTGATGCGGGCGCTGTGCCAGATCAGCCATGCGATGCTGTTCGCCTCCGGCGTCATCCGGTGGAAGGACTCTTCGTCGGCCAGGTCGTCGGTGAGGTCGTCGACATGCTCGATGAGCCTGGTGAACGAATCACGCAGAATTTCCCGGGCGGCTGGGGCGTCCATGCCCGTAGACGCTAGTCCCTCCGCCGAGGGTGGGACCTCTGGTCATATGCCGCCCCGAATCGGTCCATAGGGCCCACGCTCAGCGTCAGAGCGGGCAACCAGCTGCCCGCAGCTTCTCGCGGACACGGGCGACGAGCACCTCAGGCCTCGACATCATCCGGGCGCTCACCCGAACCACCGACCACCCCGCGGCTTCCAGAATGGCGATGCGCTCGATATCCCAGGCGCGCTGGGCGCCGTCGGCCCAGTGCTGGATCCCGTCGTACTCGACGGCCACCCGCCAGCGCCGCCAACCCATGTCGACCCGGATGTGTAAGTCCGGGAAGCGGATCTGGCACTCGGGAATCGGCAAGCCGCCGCGCACCAGGATCAGCCGCAACCGGCTCTCCTGCGGGGATTCGGCGGCGGCGTCGACCAGATCCAGGGTGGCTCGCACGCGGCGGCGGCCACGGACCCCCGGCCACCGGTCCGCGACGGCATGAACCTCCCCGACCGTGAGACCGGTCGCAGCGAACAACGCGTCGAGGATCGGCAGCGATCGGCGCTCCGGAATCAGACGGCCGACATCGAAGGCGGTACGAGCAGCGGTGGTGACCGGCAGGCTCGCGGCCAGACCCACCTCGTCATCGCCGACGCGATAGCTGTAGGCGATGATGCCGAACTGCGAATGCCGGTCATTGCGGACGATCTCTGCGGGCGCGTCACCGTCCAGCCACTTCGTTCCGAACACCGCAGCGGCGGACAGGCCCACGAGGGTGGCCCCGGTCGACAGCCAGGCCGCACGGGCGCGAATAGCGGCGGTCACCTCGACGTCGTGAGGCAGGTATACGTCGCGATACAGGCGGCGGTATCGGAGCCGGACGTCCTGTCGGGAGATTTCGCACCGGCGCCGCAAGTGATCCACGCGGGAAGGCTGGCACTGGCGGCGAGTCCGTTTCCGCGCCGGGAGTGGGCCCTGTGGACGGAATTGGCGCTGTTGACGACCAATTGGCCCACCCTCGGCGGGTGAACGAGAAGTGCCCGGCCCTAGAGGGCCGGGCACTTCTCGTTGCGTGGGACTTAGAAGTCCATACCGCCCATACCGCCGGTCGGGTCACCGACGGGGGCGGCGGCCTTCTCCGGCTTGTCGGCGACGACCGCCTCGGTGGTCAGGAACAGCGCCGCGATGGACGCCGCGTTCTGCAGCGCCGAGCGGGTGACCTTGACCGGGTCGGCGACGCCGGCCTTGAGCAGGTCCTCGTACTCACCGGTGGCGGCGTTCAGGCCGGTACCGGAGGCCGAGTTGCGGACCTTCTCAGCGACCACACCGGGCTCGAGTCCGGCGTTGAAGGCGATCTGCTTGAGCGGGGCCTCCAGCGCAACCTTGACGATGTTGGCGCCGGTGGCCTCGTCACCGCCGAGGTTCAGCTCGTCGAGCGCCGGAGCCGACTGCAGCAGAGCCACGCCGCCACCGGCGACGATGCCCTCCTCCACGGCGGCCTTGGCGTTGCGCACCGCGTCCTCGATGCGGTGCTTGCGCTCCTTGAGCTCGACCTCGGTGGCCGCGCCGGCCTTGATTACCGCGACGCCGCCGGCCAGCTTGGCCAGCCGCTCCTGCAGCTTCTCCCGGTCGTAGTCCGAGTCGCTGTTCTCGATCTCGCTGCGGATCTGGGCGACCCGGCCGGCGATCGCCTCGGAGTCCCCGGCACCCTCGACGATGGTGGTCTCGTCCTTGGTGACGACGACCTTGCGAGCCTGGCCGAGCAGCGAGATGTCGGCGGTCTCCAGAGACAGCCCGACCTCTTCGGAGATGACCTGGCCGCCGGTGAGGATGGCCATGTCCTGCAGCATCGCCTTGCGGCGGTCACCGAAGCCCGGGGCCTTGACGGCAACGGACTTGAAGGTGCCGCGGATCTTGTTGACGACCAGGGTGGACAGCGCCTCACCCTCGACGTCCTCGGCGATGATCAGCAGCGGCTTGCCGGACTGGATGACCTTCTCCAGCAGCGGGAGCAGATCCTTGACGGTCGAGATCTTCGAGCTGACCAGCAGGATGTAGGGGTCCTCCAGGACGGCTTCCTGACGCTCGGCGTCAGTGACGAAGTAGCCCGAGATGTAGCCCTTGTCGAAGCGCATGCCCTCGGTGAGTTCCAGCTGCAGGCCGAAGGTGTTGGACTCCTCGACGGTGATGACGCCCTCGTTGCCGACCTTGTCCATGGCCTCGGCGATCAGGTCGCCGATGGTCTGGTCGCCGGCGGAGATCCCGGCGGTCGCAGCGATCTGCTCCTTGGTCTCGACCTCCTTGGCGCTCTTGAGCAGCGTCTCGGTGATCTTGTCGACGGCCTTCTCGATGCCGCGCTTCAGACCCAGCGGGTTCGCGCCCGCGGCGACGTTGCGCAGACCCTCGCGAACCAGGGCCTGGGCCAGCACGGTGGCCGTGGTGGTGCCGTCACCGGCGACGTCGTCGGTCTTCTTGGCAACCTCTTTGACCAGCTCGGCGCCGATCTTCTCGTAGGGGTCCTCGAGCTCGATCTCCTTGGCGATGGACACACCGTCATTGGTGATGGTGGGGGCGCCCCACTTCTTCTCCAGGACGACGTTGCGTCCCTTCGGGCCGAGGGTGACCTTGACCGCGTCGGCGAGGGCGTTCAGGCCCCGCTCCAGGCCGCGGCGGGCCTCTTCGTCGTAAGCAATGATCTTGGACACGGGTGATTCCTCCGGTTTGGGGGTACACACGACAGTTTTTGGGCCGGGCGCAGTGCCCGCGACGGACGACCTCAGCTGTCGTTGGCTTCGGTCTCACCGTCCCGGCCTAGCACTCGCCGGTCGCGAGTGCCAACGTCTTTTTTAGCACTCGGGCATGGCGAGTGCAAGATTGTTCACCTGCGGCAGACTGCAGGGGATGTCACTGCACCTTCCCGCCGACCCGCCGACCTACCCCCCGCCGCGCTACACCGGCGAGGGCGGCGAAGCCAGCGCGACGCTGCGGCGCGCCGGGCAGGCACCGGACCACGAGGCTTGGGGCATCCGCTACAGCTACCTGGCCGACCAGCGGTCGACCGGCGGCGATTTCGGCCTCTACCGGGTCGATCTCGGCCCCGCGGCGGGCGGTCCTGGTCCGCATTTCCACCGCACGATGTCGGAGTCGTTCTTCGTGCTGTCCGGCCGGATCCGGCTGCACGACGGCCGGGAATGGGCCGACGGCGGCCCCGGCGACTATCTGTACGTCCCTCCGGGCGGTGTCCACGGGTTCCGCAACGAATCCGCCGAACCCGCGTCGATGCTGATGCTGTTCACCCCCGGCGCACCGCGCGAGTACTACTTCGAGGGGCTGTCCAGACTTGGCGAGATGACCGACGAGCAGCGCCGTGAGTTCTTCGACGGCAATGACAATTTCTTCGTCTAGAGTCCAGTTCGGTCGGAAGGAGTCCCAGGGTGCGGGCAGTCGAGGCGCCCAGCACCCAGGCTTTGCGGGGCTGGCAGCGACGGGCACTGGTGCGCTATCTGAGCTCCCGTCCGAAGGACTTTCTGCTGGTGGCGACCCCGGGCGCGGGCAAGACCACCTTCGCGCTGCGAATCGCCGCCGAGCTGCTCTCGGACGGAACCGCTGAGCAGGTGACGGTGGTGGTGCCCACCGAGCACCTCAAGACGCAGTGGGCGGCGGCGGCCGCGGGCGCCGGGATCGCGCTGGACCCGAAGTTCACCAACTCCCGGGCGCACACCTCCGACGATTACCACGGGGTGGTGGTGACCTACGCCCAGGTGGCCAACCACCCGGCCCGCCACCGCGTCCGCACCGAGAACCGCCGCACCGTGGTGATCTTCGACGAGATCCACCACGGCGGGGACGCCAAGAGCTGGGGCGAGGGAATCCGGGAGGCCTTCGGCGACGCCAGCCGCCGGCTCGCGCTGACCGGCACGCCGTTCCGCAGCGACGACAGCGCCATTCCGTTCGTCGACTACGTTCCCGATGAGCAGGGCTTGCCCCGCTCGCGGGCCGACCACACCTACGGGTACTCCGAGGCGCTGGCCGACGGGGTGGTCCGCCCGGTGGTGTTCCTGGCCTACTCCGGTGAGGCCCGCTGGCGCACCGGCGCCGGCGCGGAGTGCGCCGCCCGCCTCGGCGAACCGCTCACCGCCGAACACACCGCACGGGCTTGGCGGACGGCGCTGGATCCCGCCGGACAGTGGATGCCGGCGGTCATCACCGCGGCCGACACCAGGCTCAGCCAGAAACGCGAGGGCGGCATGCCCGACGCCGGCGGCATGGTGATCGCCTCAGACCAGGCCGCCGCCCGGGCCTACGCCGGGCTGCTGACCCGGATCACCGGCGAGGCGCCGACCCTGGTGCTCTCCGACGACCCCGGATCCTCCGACCGGATCGCGGCGTTCGCGGCGGGGAACAGCCGATGGCTGGTGGCGGTGCGGATGGTCTCCGAGGGGGTCGACGTGCCGCGGCTCGCGGTGGGCGTGTACGCGACCAGCGCCGCCACACCGCTGTTCTTCGCCCAGGCGGTGGGGCGTTTCGTCCGTTCCCGCCGTCCCGGTGAGACCGCGAGCATCTTCCTGCCCTCGGTTCCCTCCCTGCTGGGATTGGCCAGCGAACT
>Ga0180431_10005115_pt1 | contig 16107 bp, 15 predicted proteins | sample SS_ome_11_FD_132459 | JGI IMG/M metagenome (GOLD analysis project Ga0180431, IMG submission 132459) | Hypersaline lake sediment archaeal communities from the Salton Sea, California, USA - SS_1_MS_1 metaG | ecosystem: Environmental > Aquatic > Non-marine Saline and Alkaline > Hypersaline >... | reverse complement strand
CCGTTGCATATCCCGCCTATGAGCTTGCCGTCGTCGACGAACTTCCTGAGGCTGTCCCCCATCCTGTATCCTGCCTCGTTCCTCTTGTACCTGACCTTGACCGCATATATGACGCCTGCCCTTATGTTGTCGGCGAATGAGAAGCCCCCCGGGAGCATGAGCATCTGGTAGTCATCAAGCTTCACGCCACCCTGTATGACGTCCTCTATCATCACCTTCTTGACTATGGCGCCTGCCTCGCTCAGGGCCCGGACTGTCTCGGCCTCGCAGTTTATCCCGTCGCCGTGCAGGACCAGGGCCCTCGGTATGGTCATGCTGCAGCCTCCTCAGGATGGTAGTTGAACCTGTCGAACGTGCCCTGCCATGCCCTCTTGAGCTCGTATACGCTGTCGTCTATTATCGTGTTGCCTCCAAGGCCCCTCACCAGGAACCTGTCGTCTTCCCTCACTGTCCCGACGAGGCTGCACGCATTGCCTGCCATCGCTGCCTCGAACTCATCCCTCTTCCTCGGGTCGACCGAAACCACCAGCCTGCCCGATGATTCCGAGTAGAGGACAGCGTCGTCAGTACCAGCGCCTTCCCTCGCGATTCCTGAGAGGTCTACGTCCAGCCCATAGCCTCCTGCGAAGGATGTCCTGGCAAGCGACACGCCAAGGCCCGCCTTGTACACGCCGTGGCATGACTCCACCAGCCTCCTGTCCATCGCATCGAAGAGTGACCAGTAGAGCCTCATGTTCCTGTCCCTGTCGACCTGCGGCACGTTCAGGCCCACTTCGTCGTGCATCTCGTAGAACTCTGAACCTCCCCTCTCGTCCTTGGTCAGCCCCAGGACATAGACCAGGTCTCCCGGCATCTTGACGTCCATCGTGACGCACTTCCTGACGTCGTCCACCTTGGTGCAGGCGGTGAACAGGAGCGTCGGGGGCGCTGACACCCTGTGCATCACGCCGTCCTTGTCGGGTATGTCCCCGTCCATCGACATGCTGTCCTTGCCTGAGACAGGGGGGGCCTTAAATCCTGTCGTGTAATCATACAATGCCTGGTTGGCCCTGACCAGCTGGGCGAGCTTGTACTTGGCGTCAGGGTTGTCGTCATCCGGTATGGGGTTGGGCCAGCAGAAGTTGTCGTTGAAGCCTATCCTGTCGGGCCTTCCCCCCACAGAGACCACCCTCCTGATGGCCTCGTCTATCACCCAGGCAGCCATATGGTAGGCGTCTATCTCGCTGAGCTTGGGGTTGATGGCGGCCGATGTCGCCATGCCCTCCCAGCTGTCCTCCAGGGGCTTTATGACCGCAGCGTCAGAGTTCACGTCGCTGTCCTTCCCGACCAGCGGCTTTATGACGCTCATGCCCTGCACCTCATGGTCGTACTGCCTGGAGATGTACTCCTTGCCGCTGATGTTGAGCCTTCCCAGCGTCTGCCTGAGTAAGGATGTGTGGTCCCCGACGGGCTCCAGCTCCGGCTCCTTCAGGCCCCTGTCCTCCGGGCCTGTCCATTCAGCCTCCATGTGCTTCTTGGGAACCCCGTTGTGCAGGAAGTCCAGGTCAAGGTAGCCCACCGTGTCCTTCCCGTACTTCAGGTGCAGCTTGCCTGTGTCATTGAACTGGCCTATCACAGTGCTCTCCACCCCGTACTTCCTGGAGAGCTCCATGAACTCCTCCCTGTTCTCCTCAGGGACTGAGACTATCACCCTCTCCTGGCTCTCTGATATCCATATCTCCCAGGGGTCCAGGCCTTCATATTTCAGGGGCGCCCTCTCCAGCCAGACCTCGCAGCCGAATGCGCCTCCTATCTCATTGTGCCTGCCGAAGTTCTGCGCCATCTCTCCCACGGATGAGCTCCAGCCCCCGCCTCCTGTGTCCGTCTTGCAGGTGTACAGGCCCATGTCCCTGGCCTCCCTGAGGAACGCGAACGTCTTCCTCTGGGTGAAGGGGTCCCCTGTCTGCACATGGCCTGCCGTTATCCTCTCGTCAGACTCCATGCTGGCCTGGGTCACGCCGTGTATGCCGTCTTTCCCGACCCTTCCCCCGCAGTTGACTATCAGGTCCCCTACCTCTGCCCTCTTCTCATGGGAGGGCTTGCCGTTTATCTCTGCAGGCGCGAAGCCGTATGCCCAGACGTATATGGCAGGCTTGCCCATGAAGCCGTTGTCATGGAACGTGAATCCTATCGGGGTGGCGACCCCGTGCTGGTTGGCTCCGTCCTCCACTCCCCACCTGGTGCCCTCCAGTATCTGGGCGTTGGTCAGCTCAGGAACGAGCTCTCCGTCATAGAACGGGTCACCAGTGCAGAACCCGTAGCCTCCGAGTATCACCCAGTGCCCTATGCCTGTTCCGTCCGGGTCCCTGAATACGCCCACGTTACCTGTTTCCGCGCCCCCGTACGGGTATTTCTTGGTCGGGCTGTTGTGGGTCTCGCACTTGAAGTTGTAGTTCCACCTGTCGTTGAACTTCATGACGCCCGCATTGTCCCACAGCGTGGATACAACCCAGTCCAGCTCCTCCTGGAGCTCCCTTGTGGCCCTCTTGATGTAGGTGTTGAACAGGCTGTCTATCCTCTCCTCGCTCACCACAGCGCCCTCTGCGTCGAGCGTCCTGAAGTCTATGTCAGCGTTGAATATCTTGTGCTTGCAGTGCTCTGACCAGGTCTGCCCGAGGGTCTCCATCTCCACGTCAGTCGGCATGGGGTCCAGGCCATGGGCCTTCCTCTCTGCAATCACATCGGGCCTCGAGAAGTACTCCCTGATGACCTCCATCTCCACCCTGTCGAGGGACAGGCTCATGTTGTCGCTTATCATGTCGAGCTGGCCGTCTGCATCGCCGCTCTCCCTGAACCTCCCTATCATCCCGCTGTATCTCTCGAACTTCTTCCTGTCCCTTCCCGGGTCGAACTGCGAAAGGAAGCCGTCAAAGGGGATGTCCAGGTCTATGTACCTGAACCCGGGGGTGTGCTTGATGCTTGCCCTTGGGACAGGCGGGGTGTACCCTTCCTTCCTGAACCTGTCGGCGCTCACTATCTCCCAGCGCTCCACGTTCTTGTTGCCGAAGACCTGCATCTCCCCTGCCCTCAGCATCTCCTCTTTGGGAATATCGCCCTCTATCAGGTAGAACTTTGAGACGTATACTCTCTCGCCCTTTGCGAACCTCTCGCCCTCCATCAGCTCTATCGCCTCCCTGGAGGTGTCTCCCACATTGTCCTTCACCCCGGGCTGGAGGCCCACGTCGACCATCCAGTTCCAGGGGCGCACCCTGAGCAGCTCGTCAGGGCTGCCGTACACCTGGGTTATCTGCTCTGAAAAAAGCTCCCCAGCCAACCTGGTTACCTGCTCCTGGGTCATCTCCCTGTCTATCGTGTAGACGTGTATGGTCCTCACAGAATCAGCCTCTATGCCTGCGTCAGCGAGCTCCCTCTTCTTGCGCTCGCCTGCGCCGTCCTTGTGGCCTTCCCTGAAGGTCACCCCTATCCTGTGCGTGTCTGGAACCATGTCACTCATCTGCCTTCATCTTGTAGCCGCCGTATGGGGTGAGCTCTCCATCCACCCATACATCACGGCCTTCTATCATCAGCCTGCCTGCCGCCCCCAGCTCAAGGGCCTTGCAGAATGCGCGGCCGTCACATCTGCCCTTCATCACACCCTGCGTCCCGTCAGCGTCGTCCCTCATCCTGTCGTAGGCGTGCCTCCATATCCACTTGTTTGCCATCCCATGGCTTATGGGGGCATCGGCAGAGCTTACGACTATCGGACCAGTGTCAAGTTTCTCTTCGACGACGTGTATTATTGAGCATGTGCTGGCCTCCCCAAAGAGCTCGGCTGCAAAGACTGCATCGTCACCCCAGTACATCATCTCCCAGCCGTCATCTATCATCCTGTATGCCTCTCCCCTCGGAACCGCCTCGCAGTTTCTCTTCCTTATCTGGTCTGTCCCTATCTCGAGAGGGTGCCTGTTCTTCAGGTTGCGCGCCTCAGCAAGCATTGGCTGAGGGTCCCTGTATAGTATGGAGCCCTTTGCAGGGTGGACGTTCCATATCCTGCCTTCGAATGGGTTTATCAATACAGGGTGGACTATGGAGTATTTCTTGAGCCAGCCTGAGAGGCCTATCACATCCGGGCCTATGCTCTCCGCGGCCTTTGCCACTTCAGTGTAGAAGGCCTCGCTTGAGGGGAATGAGAACGGGTCGATGTAGTGAAGCGTTATGCCGTGCTCATGCGCCAGCTCATAACCCTTCTGTGCCTTGCCTATGGGCCTGTTGGTGATGGCCGCCTTGACCCTGTAAAGGCTGCCGTGGTTGCCGCTCTCGAGCACAGCCTTCATGCTGCTTGCTCCGCCTGAGAACATGAAAAGAACGTCCATCGGATTTTGGGGGCTGTGCTGGAAAGGCATCAGGCTCCACCCCTGAGACTTTCCATGTGCCCAATGCACTGCTGGATGTATTCCTCAGAGGCTATGTCAGTCCTGTGCCAGAGGTTGCCGTCTATCTGGGCTATGCCCAGGAGGGAGGTCTCCCTCGCTTCCTGGATGCTCTCCCCTATGCCCACAGAGGCTATCGTCCTGGACTTGAGGGTATGCATGCTTGAATCGTCCATGAGCTCCATCGAGCCTGGGAACAGCCTGAGCTTGCCTTTCTTGAGCCCTTCCATCAGGAACGCGTACCCGAGGTTCAGCCTGGTGTTCCCTATCTCTGCGCCTTTCCCGCCGTACGTCTGCGGGACAGCATACGTGAGGACTGTGGCCAGTCCCTCGTTGAAGTTCACGGGCCTTAGCTCGTCGTTCGCCATGCCCAGGAAGGTGTCCACCGGGTCGTCCTCCATCGTGACCACCGTGTTCATCCACTCCGGGTCACCGGGCCTGCTGTTTATCTCGAGTATCTTGGCCCCGTCGCCTGTCAGGGTGTAGGCTATGTACAGGCTGACGCCCCTCAGCTCATTACCGTAGACCTGGTTCAGGCCCTCGAACAGCCTGGCGGTCGTGTCCTGGATGCTGCCCCAGTCACTCCCGTCCATGAAGGGCAGCATGTATCCCGGGCCAGAGAAGGTGCCCATCCCCCCTGTGTTAGGGCCCCTGTCCCCGTTGAATGCCCTCTTGAAATCCCTCACGCAGGGAGTAAGCGAATAGTTTCCGCCTGCAGTGAATACCTGCTGGCTGACCTCCTGGCCTTCCACATATTCCTCGAGTATCACCTTGCCGCCGTCCTGGGCAGCAGGCCAGAAGAACTTGTCCCACATCTCATCGAAGGTGGTGAAATGGTCTCCCGAGACACCGACCCCCTTGCCGAACCCGGGCAGTTCGGGCTTGACAGCCAGCCTGCCGTCAAGCTTATGGTACCATTCACTGACGCTGGCCCTCAGGTCGTCTATGTGTGCGCCGTCTGCAGGGTCCCTCTGGAAGACCTTGTACCTGGGGTTGGCCTCAGGGCAGAACCTCTCTATCAGTTCCCTCTGCTCGACCTTGCTCACCTCCAGGGCAGCGTTACTCGTTGGGCAGACCACAGGGATGTTGAAGTCGCCCTCCAGCCTGTCCCTCAGTCCGTCTATCACAGGGCCCTCTGAGCCGGGGACTGCGAATGCCAGCTTGCTCCTGTGCCTCTTGGCGAAATCGTAAAGCCCGTCTATGTCGAGGCCAGGGACCACCTCATGCGCCTTGGCAATGGCGACACCGAACGGGTTCCTCTGCTTGTCAGCTATGTAGAGGTCCACGTCGTACTTCCCGCTCCTCCTGAACGCATCAGCCAGGGCCATTCCCCTTGAGCCGTAAGAAGTCACCATTATCCCTATTCTTTCAGGCATCTGATTATCTATATTGTCCCGAACTTTCTTATAGGGATACTTAAAATTATTTTCGTAAGAAATCTGGAACTATCCAACGGTGACGAAACTGGCAGATAAGGGCAATTGAAACCTATTTATCGGGGACGGCACCAATTATTAACCAATGATATCGCCTGTTTTCGACATAGGGCTGGTAATAATCATAGCCACCATATTCGCCTACTTCGCCCGTGGCTTGAGGCAGCCCATCATAGTGGGGTACGTCCTGGCAGGAGTACTGGTGGGGCCACTGTGCCTGGGCTGGATAACCAGCCCGGAGGAGATAGCCATGATGTCAGAGCTGGGCATCGCCTTCCTGCTCTTCACCGTGGGCCTGGAGATAGACGTGCAGAAGCTCAGGTCTGTCGGAGGGGCGGCAGTCGTCGGCGGCCTGATACAGGTGGCGCTCACCTTCATGGCAGGATTCTGGTTCGCAGGCTTCTTCGGGTTCGGCAACCTGATAGGCATATACATGGGCCTGCTCTTCGCCTTCAGCTCGACGATGATAGTGGCCAAGATACTGGCAGACTCCCATGAGGTGGGGACCCTCCACGGAAGGATAATGCTGGGCATACTGATACTCCAGGACATAATAGTAGTCCTGGCCATACCGTTCCTGGAGAACATAAGCTCCATATTCTCAGCGGAGATAGTCGGCATGATAGTCCTGAAGGGCCTCGGCCTGTTCTGCATAGGGATAGTGCTGAACAGGTTCGTCTTCACCAGGGTGCTCAATTACGCGGCCAGGACCAAGGAGGTGCTGTTCCTGACGTCCGTGTCCACCTGCTTCATATTCATAGGCTTCGCCTACGCCCTCGGCTTCTCGATAGCGATAGGCGCCTTCATAGGCGGCCTGGCGATGGCCCAGTTCCCCTATAACGTGGAGGTGTTCGGAGAGATGAGGTCGCTCAGGGACTTCTTCGCCGTGGTGTTCTTCACCTCCCTCGGGATGCAGCTCAACCTGTTCGTGATGTACAGCATGTTCGTGCCCTTCATAATCCTCCTGCTTGCGATAATGCTGCTGAAGCCTCTCGTACTCTCACTGATATACATGGCCATGGGGTACGGCGGCAGGACCGCCAGCGCCATAGGGCTCGGCCTGGGGCAGGCGAGCGAGTTCACCTTCATAATAGCCGCCCAGGGCCTGCTGCTGGGGCACTTCTCACAGGACTTCTATTCGCTCCTGCTCAGCCTGATGGTGGTGTCCATCATAATAACGCCGTATTTCATGAAGTACCACTACCAGATAGACGACTTCTTCGGCAGGTTCGGGATAGCCCGGAGGTTCACGCCCCACCACGTCAAGAAGCTTCAGAGGAAGCCCGAGAAGAGGCTGGGGAACCATATAGTGGTGTTCGGCCACGGGGTGATGGGGGAAAGGGTGGTCAACGGCCTGAAGGAGATGAGGAAGAAGTTCGTGGTGGTGGACCATGACCCGGATGTCGTCAGGAAGCTGAACTCCGAAGGCATATACTGCCTGTACGGGGAGGCTGACAACGAGGAGCTGCTCTCGGAGTCCGGCATATTCAGGGCCAGGACCGCCATATTCACCATACCCGACATAGAGGAGGCCTCCCTGGCCATAAGGAAGGCCAGGAGGAAGAACAAGAAGATAAAGATATTCGCCAGGGCCATCAGCCAGAGGGAGAAGGAGCTGCTGCTGGAGTCCGGCGCCGACACAATTATAATACCCAAGCAGCTGGGGGCAACGGAAGTTATACGCAGGCTTAAGAAGTGCAAGTGATTTTCACAGAAAAATACTCACGTGAGCCCCAACAAGCAACGGGCCCACATTTAAACGATGTCTTTCTCGGAAACTATGACGAAGTCTCCCACAGACTTCACCGCAGAGAACGGCACGAGCATCCTCTTCCTGTCGTCAGAAGGCAGGCTGAGTGTTGCGGTGTGCGGGGTCGTCTCCGAAAGGACCAGGTTTATCAGCTCGCCAGACTCTGACACGTAGTCTATGTCCCCTATCATGCCGAACTTCTTGCCCGTCTCCTCAGAAACAAGGACCTTTCCTATGAGCTCTTTGCTCCTTATCCTCTCCTCCATGTAATCCTCCTAAGCATCAAACCGATGATATGATATTAGAGATAGGTTTTAAATACTTTTGCGCGTGCCGGAAAATCAGGCAGTCACCAGGATTGGGTTGAACCTGGCGCAGAGAACACACATCAATTGTGGGATATCCTGTGTTTTATCATGGATGGGCTCTTTGCTGTTATTCTTGGGATCATGACAGGGAATTCCAGCTGCTCTTTGCTTATTTTCGTTAAAATGAACATCCTTATGAAAAGGAAATTATTCTGCACAGATGTCTGGACTTTGCACGATATTATATTGGCAAGGGCATTCTTGTCCATCTTAAACTTTCTGACAAGCGGTTTCAGGAATTCTGTCGCATCCATAATCTCTATGGCGGCCAGCTTCTTGTTACTGTCAAAGTCTAGGACCAGTTTTCCGAATTCCACGCTTCCTTTTGATTTTTTCTTTCCGTTGTAAACGAAAAGGTCGTCATTTTCCATGTCGTAGTCGAATTTAAACTCTTGCATATTTCTCAACCATGTTCTGCCATCTTCTGTTGATTTTGATTGCTGTACATATTATAATTTTCCTGTTGATTATTAAAACGTACCTGTGGCACATCGTGTTACTGTAAACGAAGTAACAGTCATATTTTTCTTCTCCTGGTTTTCTGGATTTTTGCCTGGCTGCGAAGGCCAGCCTTTTCGGATTCACTATGTTTTCTTTCACCTCTTCCAGATTCAGGCCTCTCTGGACTGCCCTTATCTTTGCATGGCTGGTGAATATCACATCCTTCTTTGAGTATGTTTTCAGCCGCTCTACAAGGCTTCTCTTCTCGTTCATGATGGCCTAGGAATGAGTTGGCAACAAGAAGCTTAAAGATGGGGTTAGGAGCATTCCACTATTCCGCTAGAATTATCAGGCAGTCACCAGAACGGAGTTGAAGCGGCTTGAGACCCTGTACTTGTAGGTCTTGCCTACCTTCTTCCTGTCCACCAGGCCGTCTGCCATCAGGCGCCTGAGGAGGTTGTTGACGGAACGGACTGCATTGTCCTTGTTCTTGTACTCGTCCCCCTTAATGCCCTTGGCTATCTCGGAGGGGGTCATCTCTCCCCCCTCTGAAAGGGTGTCCATTATGAGCTTCTGCCTTTCCGGGAGCTCCTGGACAGTGTCCATAGAAAGCTTCCTCTCTGGCTCCTCCGCGCCCTTCATTATGTCAGGCTCGACAGTTGAGACGCCCTTCTCCATCGCCCTCTGCACCATCTCGTCGCAGGTCTTGAGCACCTCCCTGGGGAAGCCCCCTGTCCTGTCATAGATGTAGTCCACAGCGTTGGTCGTGAAGGGCTTGATGTCGTCCCCTCCTATCCCCTCTATCCTCCTCTTTATGAGCTCCCTTGTCTCTGCCTTGGAGAGGTTTGTCAGGTTCACGTGTATGTTCACGCGCCTCATGAAGGTTTCCAGCCTGTCCATCATGGTCTTCTCAAAGACAGGAAGGCCAGCCAGGATTATGAACAGGTTGTCAGTCTGGTCAGTTATGGTCCTTATCCATTCCAGGCTGTCCAGGCTGGCCTCATGGCACTCGTCGATGAAGAGTAGGCACTTCCTGCCGTTGAGCTTCTTGTTGAGATGTTCGTAGAGGTTGTATATGTTCACGTCCTTCCTTAGGAAGGAAAATTTGGAGGGTTTCAAGACCGGGTTGAATACCGTGACCCAGTCGTCAGCGCTCTTTGGGGGCTTTGGAAGATATATGACATCAGAGCCGGGGAACCTCCTCACGAGGTATCTCATGAAGGTCGTCTTGCCTGAGCCCGTCGGGCCCAGGAGTATGGAGAACTTGCTGCCGTTGTTGAGGCCCTCTGTGAAGGTCTCGGTCTCCTTCTCATAGCCCACGAAATATTCAGGGAGGATCCTGAAGCTAAAAGGATTCTCGTCCCACCTGAACAGCTCCCTCGCCCTTTCGTTCATCTATCTTCACGCCTTGCTTGTGAATGTGTCGTGAAGCCGGGGAATGTGCCCCAAAATCTTCACGTAATTTCATATGAAGTCCAGATATATAAAGTTAACGTGATGAAGTTGGTGTGAAGGTTGTGTGAAGGTTCTTCACGCCCAGTCACATGATGCCGGTTCTTGTTGTGAAGTTGGCCCCAACTTCATGGAACAATCTTCACATCTGTTTCACAATACCTTCACGTATGCTGTTTCCTGTCGTGTGAAGTTGGAAGACTTTATTTAAAGTTTCCCTACAACCATCAGTCATGGATGAGATACTGAGGGCAGGAGAGGATGTCGCCAGGGCCATGGAGAAGCACCTCAACATACTGGACACGTACCAGGGGAGTGACACAGGCTACGCATGCGTCATGGTCAGGGGAACCGAAGAGACCCGGGAGGCCATCAGGCTGCTGGAGGACAAGGGAATAGACCATGAGCAGCTGATGGGAAACGTCATCTATGTTTCCCGTGAAGGCATGGACGTGCTGGAAGAGGCAGGCTACAGGACCAAGAACATCAGGGGATACATAAAGGGCCTTGGCCTGAGGAACCGGATGGCAAGCGCCCTTCTCCTTGTTGACGCCTCATGCGAGCTGCAGAGCAGGGAATTCAGGAAGGCCTGGGAAGGGATTCCCATAGCGCACCTGACCGGAATGGTTGAGGGCGATGTCCCTGAGGAATACCTCGGCCTCAGCCTGGTCGATTTAAACCCTGAGACTGTATAGATTCTTATGAGGCTTTTTGTTGCTCTTGAGCTGGAGCCTTCCCTGAGGGAGAAGATAGGCGAGATAGAGGCTGATTTGAGGAGATGTGAAGGCGACGTGAAGTTCGTGGAGCCTGAGAACCTGCATCTCACCCTCAAGTTCCTTGGGGAGATAAGGAAAGAGTTCCTCCCAAAGGTGGAGGAGGGAATCAGGAAGGCCCTGGAGGGAATGAAGCAGTTCAGGATATCCCTGGAAGGGGTGGGCTATTTCGGCTCCCCAACCTACCTCAGGACCATCTGGGTCGGCGTGAAGGAGGGCCAGGAGCAACTGCACGGCATCATGCTGAAGCTCAACAGGGAGCTGGACAAGTTCAAGAAGGACACCCGGAAGCCCAATGCGCACCTGACAGTGGGAAGGGTGAAGTCATCAAGGGGAAGGGATTGCCTGCTGGAGAAGATGGCTGACCTGGCCGGCGTGAAGGTCGGGGAGATGGCCGTGAAGGAGATATCCCTGAAGCAGAGCGCGCTTTCAAGGGAAGGGCCTGCTTACACTGACGTGAAGGCGTTTCCCCTGCTCCCCTGAACTAATATAAAATCCGGCACCTATAATATAGATGGAAAAGGGCACAATGGACAGGGACCTGGCTGATTCTGTGGTCAAGAAGGCACAGGAACTGGGGGCGAGCTATGCCGAGGTCAGGCTGGAGAGCTTCGACGCCTCGGCATTCCTTCTCAAGAACGACACGCCAGAGATATCGGACTTCCAGAAGTCCAACGGGCTGGGCGCCAGGTTCCTGGTCAACGGGGCCATGGGCTTCATGTCCATCAATGACCTGAAGAAGGCCCTGGTCATGAAGAGGGTGGAGGAGACCATAAGGACCATAAGGGCCTCTGCCAGGATGCTTAAGTCTCCCCTCAAGTTCGCGTCAGAGCCGCCTGCCAAGCACGAGTGGGTGGTCAGGCAGAAGGAGAAGCTCCAGGACGTGGACCCGAAGGACAAGATGGAGTACCTGTTCGACGTCAGGAAGGCCATAAGGGAGGTGGACGGGACGCAGAGCTTCCTGCAGCTCTTCGAGACGATGAGCAGGAAATACTACACCAATTCAGAGGGCTCCATGCTGTTCTCTGAGACCCCCAGAATCGGGCTGTTCTACCTGCTGACCGTCTCGGCCGGGGGCGACTCGGAGCAGAGGATGCTGGAGCACGGGGCGTCAGGCGGATGGGAGAGCGTCAAGAAGTGGAACACCATCCACAATGTCGGCCAGGAAGTAAGGGCCCTTAAGGCCGTCCTGGAGAAGGGAAAGGCCGCCCCGAAGGGCGACGTCAAGCTCGTCCTGAGCCCGGAGCTTGTGGGCATACTGGTACACGAGTGCTGCGGCCATCCCACCGAGGCTGACAGGATAATGGGAAGGGAGGCCGCCCAGGCTGGCGAGAGCTTCCTGGACAGGGGCTGGCTCGGCAAGAGGATAGGGAACGAGGCAGTGACAGTGGTGGAGGACCCGACTGTCGAGGGGAGCTACGGCTTCTACCATTACGATGACGAGGGCGTGAAGGCCAGGAGGAGGTTCCTGATAAAGGACGGCAAAGTGAACGACTTCCTGCACAACAGGCAGACTGCAGCCATGATGGGCATAAGGAGCAACGGGGCTGCCAGGGCGGTCAACTACTCGTTCGAGCCTATAGTCAGGATGGCTAACACCTTCATGCTTCCGGGGAAGCACAGTTTCGAGGAGCTCATGGAGGGCGTCAAGAAGGGCGTCTACATGAAATCGTTCACCGAGTGGAACATAGACGACAGGAGATGGAACCAGAGGTACGTGGGGTGCGAGTCCTACCTGATAGAGAACGGGGAGATAAAGGCCCCTGTCAGGAGGCCTGTGTTCGAGATAACCACACCGGGGTTCTACGAGAGGGTTGAGGCCTGCGGAAAGGACATCCAGTTCGTGGCCGGCGAATGCGGCAAGGGAGAGCCCATGCAGGGCATACCCGTCTGGATGGGCGGGCCGCACATAAGGCTTAAGGACGTGAGGCTGGGATAATGGACATCAGCGAGAGTTTCAGGGGAGCGGAATTCGTTGTGGACCAGGCCAAAGAGCTCGGGGCAGACGACTGCGTGGCTACGGTCACCAAGAGCCTGGCCAGGCAGCTCAAGTTCGTGAACAACGAGATAGCCACATCAAAGGCCTGGGACTTCGTGAACACCAATGTCTTCATGTCCGTCGGGAAAAGGATAATATCCAGCACCATCAGGGAGACGGACGAGGCCAGGATAAGGGAGGCTGTCAAGAGCCTGCTGGCAGTGGCCGGGAAGATGCAGCCCAAGAAAGACTACAACGGGATAGCGAAAGGCCCGTTCCAGTACAGGGAGATACCAGAGACGTTCGACCAGAAAGTGGCCAGCCTGGCCGAAGGGGGAGTGGACATAGTCTCCTCTGCTGTTGACAAGGCCCTTGAGAAGGGGGTCAAGAGGTGCTCAGGCGTGCTGCTCTGGAACTCCTCGGAGTCCTTCAAGGCCACGTCAGGCGGGGTCAAGGCCAGTGAGAAGGGAACTGACATGCAGTTCTCCCTGAGGGCCCTGGTTGACAAGGAGATGTCCGGCCACAGGGTCGGCCTGTCCAGGATGATGGGCAAGCTGGACCACAACAGGATTGCGCTCGAAGCCGCTGACATGGCGGTCAAGGCGAGCAGGCCATCTGACGGTAAGGTGGGGAAGTACGACGTGCTGTTCCACCCGATGGCCTTCGCCAACCTGATGAGCTACACCGCCAATTCCTTCTCCGCTTTCTACGTGGATTCAGGGTTCTCATTCCTGGCCGACAAGATAGGCAAGAAGGTGGCGTCCGATATGTTCAGCCTGACCGACGACGGGACAGTCCCGAACGGGTACTGGTCCACCAAGTACGACGAGGAGGGGCACCCTGTCAGGCCGACCCCGCTTGTGAAGGACGGGGTGATGCAGACCTACCTGCACAACACGTCAACCGCCAGGAACCACAAAACGGAAAGCACGGGCAATGCCGGGCTCATATCGCCCTCGGCCTGGAACATAGACATAAGGCAGGGGGACATGGAGGTAGAGGACATGATATCGTCCATAAAGGACGGCCTCTACGTGACCAACCTCTGGTACACCAGGTTCACCAACTACAGGACAGGCGACTTCTCCACCATACCCAGGGACGCGATATTCAGGGTGAAGGACGGGAAGATAACCGGCAACTGGAAGAGCATCAGGATAAGCGACAACATGCTGAACATAATGAGGAACGTGTCGGCCCTGTCCAGGGCCAAGGAGCAGGTCTACTGGTGGGAAACCAGCGTGCCTGTCACGACTCCCCATGTGCTGGTGAAGGGCGTCAACGTGACCAAGCCCCAGTAGAACGTTATTAACCTGGCGGACGAATTCTAAAGCATGAACCTGAAGGAGGCGCTGAAGGATGACCTGAAGCCCGGGGAGCTGGAGCTTGTGCCGCGGGCTTTCGACATAATAGGGGACATTGCCCTGGTGGAGATACCTGAGGAGCTGGACGGGAAGGAGAAGCTGATAGCTGAAACCATACTGAAGGTCCACAGGAACATCAGGACAGTCTGCAGGAAGATGGGCGTCAGGTCAGGGGAGCTCAGGCTGAGGGAGCTCAAAGTGCTGGCAGGGGACGGGACAGAGACGGTCCACAAGGAACACGGGGCCATGTACATGCTGGATGTCAGGAAGGCCTACTTCTCGCCGAGGGAGGCAACGGAGAGGCAGAGGATATCTGAGCAGGTCGGGCCAGGTGAAACGGTCCTGGTCATGTTCTCAGGGATAGCCCCCTTTGCTGTGATGATAGCGAAGCAGCAGCCAAAAGTGGCCAAGGTGTACTGCATAGAGCTGAACAGGGACGCGTGCAAGTATGCCGAGGACAACATAAGGGTGAACAAGCTGGGCCACAAGATAGTGCCCGTCTGCGGTGACGTGAAGGAGGAAGCAAGGAAGCTGTACGGGAAGTGCGACAGGGTCGTCATGCCCCTGCCGAAGGAGGCGCACAGGTTCCTGCCCGAGGCCATAAGGTGCCTTAAGAAGGAGGGTGTCATACACTTCTACCATGTGGCGCCTGAGGAGGACATGTTCACCGGGGCAGTGAAGCTGGCAAGGGACCACTGCAGGAAGGCTGGGAAGAAGTGCAAGGTGCTGGCCAAGAAGAAGGTGCTGCTCTACAGCCCCAGGAACTGGAAGGTCTGCATCGACTTTAAGGCCTCGGGGTGATCAACATGACCTGCTTAGGAAGGCTGATAGCCCTTCCGGGAATGTGGACCCTTTGCCTGGATAAAAACCCTTAAAAAACTAATTAACAACATACCTTCATGGCAGTGAGGGAAGTTTCTTGCAAGAGCCTGCTGAACCTGAGCAGGCTGCCCGGCGCCAGGTACGTCATCAACCCCTACACGGGGTGCCAGAACTCGTGCGCCTACTGCTATGCCAATTTCATGGCCAGGTACAGCGGCCATGAGGAGCCGTGGGGCGAGTGGGTTGACGTCAAGATGAACGCCCTGGATGTACTGGAGAGGGAGCTCAAGACAGCCAGGAAGGATTCTGTCCTGCTGTCGAGCGTGTGCGACCCTTACCAGCCCCTGGAGAGGAAGTACATGATGACCAGGAGGATACTCGAGAAGCTCCTGGAGAGGGACTTCCCGGTTGACATACTCACCAAGTCGATGCTCGTCCTCAGGGACACGGGCATCATAAAGCGCTTTTCAACCAGGAGGGTCGGGCTGACGATAACGGGCCTGGAGGAAAGGGACAGGATGGTTCTCGAGCCGTTCGCGTCCTCCCATTCCGACAGGATAATGACACTCAGGACGCTCAAGGAGGAGGGGATTGAAACCTACGCCTTCGTCGGCCCGATACTTCCTGGCGCCACCGACCTGGACAGGGTGTTCTCTGACATAGCCGGGAAGGTGAAGTTCGCCCTGGTGGACAGGCTGAACATGAAGGCCTCCATGAACCCCATGCTGGACAGGATAGCAGGAAGGGACTACCCCCAGCTCATCAACGGGACTGACTGGAACAGCATAAGGGAGAAGGCGAAAGAGGCTGCCTCCAGGCACGGGGTGAAGGCCCAATTCCTGTTCTGAACAGATTTCAGGCAAGAGCGGGAATCCTTTCTGCAGCTAGGCGTAGCAGTCGTTAAGGTCGCACTGGCACTGCCTGTACTCGTCTCCATCTACGAACCTGGAGTCGAGCAGCCTGCTCGTCTTGACGTTTGCCCTGCTCGCGCATATGGACAGGCAGACGTCCTCGGCGACCTGCTCGGCATTCGGCTCTGTCCCTATCCTGACAAGTGAAGTTATGGGAGGCTGGGGCGACACCCAGTCGTGCTCGCACCCTTCCTTCACGACATGGCCCGTGGTGGCGCAGCCAGACACTGCCACCATTGCCGCCAGGATAAGCACCATTGCAAGCTGCTTCATGGATAATTCTTGTCAGCCAATCTTTTAAAAGAAATCCGGGATAATAATTATCATTGCCTCGGTGGCTCAACGGTAGAGCAGCGGTTTTGTAAACCGCAGGTTGGGGGTTCGATTCCCTCCCGGGGCTTCT
>Ga0180431_10005114_pt1 | contig 16108 bp, 7 predicted proteins | sample SS_ome_11_FD_132459 | JGI IMG/M metagenome (GOLD analysis project Ga0180431, IMG submission 132459) | Hypersaline lake sediment archaeal communities from the Salton Sea, California, USA - SS_1_MS_1 metaG | ecosystem: Environmental > Aquatic > Non-marine Saline and Alkaline > Hypersaline >... | reverse complement strand
CGGACGAAGAAATTGCGGCGCTGTGCCGCGAGGTGCTTCGGACGGACGCAGGCCACCGGCGGGCGCGTCGCACGCTGCTGGAGCTTGCCCGGCGGCGCGACGACCTCGACGGGATGCGCGCGCAGCTCCAGGCGCTCGAACGCTCGAGCCCGGGCCACACGGGGCTGCTCATCGAGGAGGCGCGCCTGCTGGGCGACGTGGGGCGGCCGGCCGAGGCCATCGCCGTGCTCGAGCGCGTGATCGAGATCTGTCCCGAGGAGGCCGAGGCGCTCGAGCAACTCGGGCGGTACGCGCACTGGGCCGGCCAGGACGAGGCAGCCGACTTGGCGTGGCAGCGCTCGCTCGCGTTCCGGCCGCAGAACGCGCCACTCAAGCTGTACGTCGAGCACCTGCATCCGGAAACGGCGCCGTTCGAGGACGATTATGTCGTCGAGGTCGCCGGCCTGCTCGCGGATCAGCCCACAGCGGAGGACTACCCGGAAGACGGCGCAGTGTACCTGCTCGACCAGCGTGTCTACCAGGTGCATCCGACGGGGCTGTCGAACAGGTTCGGGCAGCAGGTCGTGAAGATTCTCAACAAGAAGGGCGTCGAGGACTTCCGGGCACAATACGTGGCGTTCACCCCGGAGACGCAGGAGGTTAAGGTCCAGGCGGCACGCGTCTACAAGCCGTCGGGCGAGGTGATCGAAGGGCAAGGCCCCTACATATGGCCGATCTCGAACCCCTCGGGCGGGCTCTACTACAGCTACAGCGCGCTCGTGTACGGGTTCACCAAGCTCGAGCCGGGCGACGTGGTCGAGTTCCGCTACCGGCTCAACACGATCGCCGAGACGAACATCTACGCCGACTACTTCGGCAACCTGGCTTACTTCCGAGGCGAGCAGCCGAAGCAGCGGTTCAAGGTGGTGTACATCACGCCGAAGTCGCGCGAGTTCTTTTACCGGACCGTGCGGTCGGAGTTGGAGCCGACGGTCACCGAACAAGGCGAGGAGCGCATCTACGCGTGGGAAGCCACCGGGGTGCCCAAGATCAAGAGCGAGCCGCACATGCCGGGGGACTCCGAGGTGACGCCGTACGTGCATATCTCGACGTTCCGCGATTGGCAGGCGCTGACCGAGTGGTACTGGGGCCTCGTGCAGGACCAGTTCACGCTCGACGCGAAGGCCAAGGAGAAGCTCGCCGAGATCGTCGAGGGCAAGGCCACCGTGCTCGAGAAGGTGACGGCGGTCCACAACTGGGTGGTGACCAACACGCGTTACATCGGTCTGGAGTTCGGCATCCACGGGCACAAGCCGTACAAGGCCTCGAAGGTGTTCGCGCGCGGCTACGGCGACTGCAAGGACAAGGCGTCGCTGTTGGTGGCGATGCTGGGCGAGCTCGGCATCGACGCGGACCTCGTGCTTATCCGCACGACGGGCAAGGGGGCCGTCGAGTCGTTCCCGGTGTCGCTCGCGGTGTTCGACCACGCCATCTGCTACGTGCCGGCGCTCGATCTGTACCTCGATGGGACAGCGGATTTCAGCGGCACGCGCGAGCTGCCCGCGTCGGACCAGGGCGCCATGGTGATGATCGTGGGCAAGGACCGGCGCGAGTTCACCACGGTGCCCGTGTCGGGGGCCGAGGCGAACGTGACCACCGACACCTACACGATCACGCTCGGTGCCGACGCCGACGTGACCGTCGAGGGCACCCGCCAGGTCGTGGGCCAGGTGTGCGCCTACTTCCGCAGCAACTACCAGGAGAAGGCGAAACGGCGCGAGACGCTCGAGAAGCTGTGGCGCCGCTCGGTGCCGAACGCGACGATCACGCACCTGGAGTTTTCCGATCTGAAGGACATCGAGCGTGACGTGACGTACTCGTACACCGCAGCGCTGCCCGACTTCTTGACCGACGAGCCCGACGGCACCGTGTCGTTCAAGGGGTTTTTGGCGCCCAACGACCTGACGGAGAACTACGCGTCGCTCGGCGAGCGGGAGCACGACGTGGTGTTCCGGTTCCCGTGGACGGCGGCCAAGACGATGCGCTACGTGCTGCCCGAGGGGGCCACGGTGCTCGAGCTGCCGAAGCCGTTCGAGGCGAAGACCACGCACCTGGACTGCACGATCGGCACCACCGAGGAAGAAGGCGCGGTCGTGGTGCGATCCACGATTGTAATGAAGGCGCTGCGCGTGCCGCTCGAGGAGTACGCGGCCTTCCGCGAGACGTGCCGCGCCATTGATGAGAAGCAGAGCGAACGGATAAGGATCTCGCGATGAGACGGGCATGGGTGTTTCTGGCGCCGGCCTTGGGCCTGGCCTTGGCCTTGGCCCTGGCCTTGGCGTTGTGCGCGGGGATCGTAGGACCGGGCCGCGCGTCGGCGGCCGAGGCCGACGCGTCCGAGGCGGCCGCGTCCGAGGCGGACGGGCCGGCGGTCGACGGGCCGTTTGCGCCCGCGCTGCTCGGGCCGGGCGAGGAAGCGGCGGGCGCGATCGAGGCGTTGCGGCCGGCGGCTGAGACGGACCTCAATGCGGCGCTGCGGCTCGGGTGGCTGCTGCACGTGTACGCCAACGACAACGCCGGCGCGCAGGCGCTTTTCGAACGCGTGGTCGCGGCGGACGCGGGCAACGTGTGGGCACGGTTCGGGTTGGCATCGGTTGCGAAGCTTGCCGCCGATTACGGCGCGGTGTGCGCGCAGATGACGGCCGTGGTGACGCACCGCGCCGAGCACCCGCTGGCGGAGCTCGCGCTGCACCAACTGCAAGTGCTGTGGGACGACGTGCCCGAGGCGCGGCGCGGCACGGTCGCCGTCCGCGGCACGGTCGCCGTCCTGCAGCGACTGCTCGAGGATTCCGCCGTGACGAGCGCCGAGGCGCGGGGCCTGGCGCTCGGTCTTCTGCGCCGGCAGCTCGAGTGGGACGGCCGGATCGCCGAGTACGAGGCGCTGCTGGCGGCGACGGGCGCGGTGCGCTCGTGGCGGGTGGCGGGGCCGTTCGGGCCGCTCGTGGATCTGGCGTTCTACGCGCCGCTGCCGCCCGACGAGGACGCCGTGCTGGCCGAGCGGTACACGTCCGGCGGCGAGGACCACCGGACGCGGCGCTACGAGGCGCCCGGCGTGGGACTCGAACCGCCCTGGGGCGCCTACGGCGTGTACTACGCGGAGACCTTCGTGCACACCGACGCGCGGGTCCGCGCGCTGGTGCGCGTCTCATCGCGAGGCCCCGTGCGCGTCGAGCTCAACGGCGGCACGGTGTACTTCAAGGACACCTTGCGCACGTTCGCACCGGACACGGAGACCGTGGCGACCGTGCTGCCGGCGGGCTGGAACCGGCTGCGCGTCAAGTACCAGTCGGCGGGCGGGGTCGTGGTGCGGCTGCTCGACGAGGCGGGCCGGCCGCTGGCGGCGGTGGTGGACGCAGCCCCGCGCCGCGTCGCGTCGGCGCCGGCGGCGCCCGGGCGCGTGGTGCCGACGGCGTGCGAGGCGTATCTGGACGGGCTGGCCGCGAACGAGCCGCGCAATCCCGTCGTGCTGGCGCACATGGCGCAGCTCGCCCACTACCGGGGCGACGCCGAGGCGGCCAAGATCGCCGCGCTGCGCGGGGTCGAGGCGCACGACGGGTGGGCCTACGGGCACCTAGTGGCGGGCGTCGTGCTCGGCGCCGATCCCACGCAGCCCGAGCGGATCGCGCGCAGCCGGGCCAAGGGGCATTACATGCGCGCGCTCGAGCTGGCGGGGACGTGCCCGGCGGCGCTGTACTTCCTGGCGCTGTACGAGCGGCAGGAAGACCGCCTCAAGGAGGCGATCGAGAAGCTCGAGCAATGCATCGAGCAGGCACCGGACAACTACCTGTGGCACCGGGCGCTCTACGACATTTACACCGAGCGGCGATGGGAGAAGGAGCGCGAGGCGGCGCTCAACGAGGTGCTCCGGCTCAATGCGGACTCGCCGTCCGTGGTGCAGATCGCCGCGGGCTACTATCGCGAGCGGGACCTGTTCGACAAGCTGCGCGAGGCACAACTGCGCCAGCACCGCGGCACGGCGGGCTCGGCGATCCAGGCGCACCTGTTGTGGCGAGCGGGGCAGCTCGACGCGGCGATCGTCGAGTTCGAGCGGCTCGTCGCGGCGTATCCACCCGGCACCTCGTACAAGAGCAGTCTTGTTGATCTGTACAAGGAAACGGGCCGCCTCGCGGAGGCAGCCAAGCTGCTGCGCGCCCAACTGGCCGAGGAGCCGCGTGACACGCGCGTGATGCGCGAGTTGGCCGAGGTTGAGCTGCTGCGCGGGCGCCGCCGCGCGGCGGTCGCGCTCTGGCGGCGCATGCTCGCCGAGGAGCCGGCGGACCAGCAGGTGCGCAAGGCGCTGGCGCTGCACGGCATGAAGGAGGTGTTCGACGACTACGCGATCGCGATCGAGCCGTACCTGGCCGACGCGTCGCTGCGCGAGCGCTACGCCGAGTACGGGGCCGTCATGGTGGTGGACTACGCAATCGAGCAGGTGTTCGCCGACGGGTCGGGCCGCCAGTTGACGCACCAGCTCGTGCTCGTCAACACCAAGGCCGGCATCGAGCAGTGGGGCGAGGTGATGCTGCCGTTCGGCGCCGACGTGCTCGAGCTGCGCGTGATCAAGCCGGACGGCGCGATCGTCGAGCCGGAGTTGGTCGGCAACAAGGACTCGATCTCGCTCACGGGCCTGGCCGAGGGGGACTTCATCGAGATGAAGTACGTGGACGAGCGTGGGGGGTCGCCCTTTGGCACGCGGTCGTATCTGGGCCCGCGGTTCTTCTTCTGCAGCGACCGGGAGCCGATGCACCTGACGCGCTACCTGGTGATGGCGCCGGTGTCGCTCGAGCTCGACGTCGAGCAGGTGAACATGGCGGACGGGCCCGCAACGTGGACGCGCCGCGGCTGGCGGTTCCGGCAGTGGGAGCGGCAGTGCGTCGAGCCGATCCGGCCTGAGCCGGGCGCCGTCGGCAACGAGGAGTACATGGCGTGGGTGCGCGTCGGGTTCGGCCAGCAGGCGGCGCTGGAGCCGGGCCTGTACGAGGACAACAACATCGGTGTGACCACGCCGACGCTCGAGGTGCGCCGGGCGGTCGAGTCGCTGCTCGAGCCGGGCATGGGCCACGAGGAGATCGTGCGGACGCTGCACGCCTACGTCAACACCCACATTGAGGGCGGCGGCACGGGTCCCGCGATGGACCAGGACGCGAGCCACACGCTCGGCGACAAGCGGGGCAACCGGATGGCGCTGCTGAAGGCAATGCTCGAGGTGGCGGGCATCGGCAGCCGGGTGGTGATGGTGCGGCCGGTGACGGCGTTCGACTCCGAGGTGTTTCCCAACGGGTTCGGCTACGGGCTCTTGCTCGTCGAGGACGAGGGGGGCCGGCCGGACTGGTGGGTGGACCTGAACAACAAGTTTTACCCCCTCGGCTTCGTGCACCCGGTTGTGCAGGGCGCGCGCGCGGTGGTGCTGCGGGAGGCGGCGGGGGCGCAGCCGGCGCTGCCGATCGAGCTCGAGGTGCCGCGCGAGGAGGTGCGGGTGCCGGTGTGGCCCGAGACGCACCTGGCCCAGCGGGTCGAGGTGGTGCTGCGCGTGGACGCAGCCGGCGCGGTCGAGGGCACGGTGACGACCACCTACACGGGGGCGTGGGCGGCCGGGATGCGCCGTTCGCTCGAGCAGGCCGACGAGGACCAGATCGAGCGATGGCTCCAGCGGGTGGCCAACAGCAACTTCCGCGGCGCCACGCTCGGCGCTTATGCCGTCGAGCGGCGCGAGACGTTCAACGAGCCCCTCGTGCTGCGCTACGCGTTCACCGCGCCCAAGTACGCGCGCAAGCGCGCCCGGAGCCTGCGGTTCAACCAGCCGCTGTTCGCGCTCGAGCTCCGCAAGGCGTTCCTCGGGGTGCCGGAGCGCAAGACGCCGCTGGCGCTGTTCTCGCTGCCGGCATCGCGGTACCGGATCGAGATCACCCTGCCGGAGGGCACCACGCTCAAGCAGGGCATCCCGCCGCTGGCGCTTGAGAGCGCGTTCGGCAGCTACGCGTACAGCTTCGAGTTCGACGAGGCCGCGCACCGCGCGGTGATCGGGCGGGAGTTCATGCTGCCCATCCAGCGCGTGCAGCCGGCCGACTACCCTGATTTCAGCGAATTCTGCCGCAGCATTGACGAGCACGAAGAGGAGGAGCTCAAGGTCTCCCTCCCGGAGCAGCCTGCGGAAGAGCCGGAAGAAGCCGAGGAACCGGCCGAGGAACCGGCCGAGGAAGCGCCTGCCGAGGAAGCTCCGCCCAACGACACGCCAGTCGAAGAAGCGCCTGCCGAACGGCCTGTTACGGGCGGGGCGTACCACGGGTTCACGCAAATAATGCTCAGGAAGTGGTTGAGCTGGTGAAAGGCGCGTAATTCTTGGGCTAATACAAACCGTGAAATTACCAGAGGATGGGGATTCTTATTCAAAGCCATAAATTCGTATGAAAAAAGAGGCTTATAAACTTTTCGTTTTCACCTGTTATGGTGGATGTGCTACGGGCGTCGCCGCATCCAAGGCCTGTATTCAGATATGGGAAGAGAATCCGGATGAGGTAAAGATCGGATGCCTTCCTGCTGTTATTGTTCCGTGGAAATTTAAGGAGATACGGAAAAATTCGAAAAAACGCATTCTCATAGACGCCTGTGCTGTTCGATGCGGCAAAAAACTTTTTGAACAGCAGGGAATGCCAGTCGACAGCTACATCGAGTTAACTTCGAGTCTTGGTGTCAAAAAAGTAAAAAAGCTGCCACTGGAGGATTTGGAGGAAAGGGTATATACAACGATTAATGAGCATGTCCAAGTGCTTTTGCGCAACGATTGAGAAAAGCGGGCATGTATAGAAGTAGCCAAAGCTTTTGGAAGCAAAGAGCCGATGGTGGTGCCCGTCAACTCGTGACATCCAGGTGGCAAGCTGCGAGACGAAGGGCCTCAGAGCCTGGCTGATGTTGAGTTCCTCGCCATTCTTGTTGCGCCCGGCATCTCAGGGAGGCTGCGCACCGCGCCGTGATCGAGCGGGAGTTCATGCTGCCCATCCAGCGCGTGCAGCCGGCCGACTACCCTGATTTCAGCGAATTCTGCCGCAGCATTGACGAGCACGAGGAGCAGGAGCTCAAGATCTCCCTCCCGGAGCAGCCTGCGCAAGAGCCGGAAGAGCCGGAAGAGCCGGAAGAGGCCGACGAAGAGGCCGACGAACCGGCCGAGGAAGCGCCTGCTGACGATGACGCCGCTCTCCTCATGTCGCTGCACAGCGCGGGGGGAAAAGGCGGAGCGGTTCCGCGGGGCGCGCGATCCCCGGAATTTCCCTTGATTTTCCTGCCGGTTCGTGGTATACTCCTCCAGCAATTACGAGCTACTTCAACCTTCTTGCCTGGGGGTGTCATTGTGGCCAAGATCGGTGCGTGCTTACTTGTCTTCCTGGTGGGGGCCCTGCCGGCGGCCGTGTGCGACGGGTCCGAGCCCATGCTCAAGCACCCGGTGAAGGTGCCGGCGGGCGGCGTGGACCTCGATGTGGGCAGCTACTCCATACCCAAGGTGTGGGACTGGGACAACGACGGGCGGAAAGACCTGATCGTCGGGCAGGCAACCGGCGGCTACGTGCGTCTGTATCTGAACTCGGGCACCGACGCGGCGCCGGTGTTCACTACTTTCACCTACATCCAGGCCGACGGCGCCAACATTGCCGTGCCGACAACCGGGTGCCAGGGGGCGGGGCCGGAGGTGGTTGACTGGAACAGCGACGAGATGAAGGACCTGCTCGTCGGGGACTCGTACGGTCACGTGACGCTGTTCCTCAACGTGGGCACGGACGCGGCCCCGGCTTTGACCGAGATCGGGCATGTCCAGGTGGGCGGCGTGGACTACAGCGCGCTGGCCCGTGCGATTCCGTGCGTCAACGACTGGGACGAGGACACCTGCAAGGACCTGCTCGTGGGCCGGGGCGACGGCCAGATCAGCGTGCTGATCAACACCAACACCGACGACGACCCGGTGTTTGGCTTCGATGATCGTGTCTACGCGAGCGGTTCCCCGCTCGACGCCGGGCTGCGCGTCGCGCCCGAGGTGTTCGACTGGAACGGCGACGGGCTCAAGGACCTGCTGGCCGGCGAGGGCAATGGCGGCATCCTCTTCTACGAGAACATCGGCACGAACGCGGCGCCGGCGTTCGACTCCACCAAAGTCTTCCTCAAGGCAGGCGGGACGCCGATCTCGCTGCTTTCGAGGTCACGCGTGGACGTCGCCGACTGGAATAACGACGGGCTGGCCGACATCATTGCCGGCGCCAGCGACGGGTGCGTGTACTTTATCGAGCAAACGTTGGAGCCGATGGGTGACGTGGACGGCAACGGCATCGTGGACGGTCTGGACCTGACCGCCGTGCTCACCGCATGGGAAACCACGCCGGGGGACCCGCTCTGGAACGAGGATGCCGACCTCGACGGCAACGGCATCGTGGACGGGCTGGACCTGACGGAAGTCATCTCGTACTGGACCGCGGGGGCGGCGGCGCCGGGGGTGACATCGGATTCGGACACCACCACGACGCCCGGCCACGGTCATCTCAACAAGGCCAAGGGCAACGTCCACCGGAAATAGCCGCCCCTGAGGACACAGAGAGCGCGTCGGCCGAAGCCCGCCGTGCAGACAATCACGGCACCTGCCTGCCTTTTCCCTTGACACGGCTCGGCCGGTGTGGTAACATCGTTGCGGTTGCTTCAAGGAGATCGTGTCGCACGCCGGATCGAGGGGGATTCAAGCCATGCGCACACAGACCGCCGCGCCGCCCCGTATGCCGGTTGGGCTTTGCTTTTTCGCCGGAGGCATCCAAGCCGTCACGCCTCATCGCGTCACCGACGTGGGAGAGCTTCCCGGCAGTGGCAGCGGACAGCCCTGGGGCATCAACAGCCTCGCTCACGTTGCCGGCTTTGCGGGATGGGGTACGAGTGGCACACGCGCCTTGCTCTGCGATGGCGGTGTGATAGAAAACGTAGGTACCTTCCCTATGAGGGACAGCGGGGTCGCTTTGCGTGTTGTTTTGGCCTTGGGTAAATGTCCCGCACCTGTTGCGTACCAGAGCTCCTGCATTCACCGTTAAGACTCACAGGAGGGTATGAGAATGAGAATCAAAGGCATTCTGGTGATTGCCTCCGCGGTCATCTTGCTCGCTGGGCGGGTGTCTGCGCAGACGATCTTCGCCGAGGACTTCAACAGTGGCGATCCGGGCCTGACCCAGATTGACCTGGCGCCCAACGACGCGGGCGATGCTGCGGGGAACGGCGAGGAAACGGGGGCGCTGTACTCGGCGGATTACAACGCCGCCGGTTACGTGGACTTCCACCTGGACCGGGGACGGAACACTGGCGGGCGGACCGATTCGGAGCGGAGCGTTCTCGGCATTGGCCAGACGCTGACCGAGGCCGACGACTTCACGTTCTCGGTGGACGTGAACGTCTCTTCCTGGCCACATCATCCGCTCGGCCTGGTCGGCATGTACGACGGGTCGCAGCAGTTGAGGCGGGTCGCGGGGCACGCTCTGTTCCGCATCCGCGACACGTACATTCATTTTGGTCTGAACAACGACCAAGTCGAGGTCGAGGGGCCGGCCGCGCTGACCGCGGGCGTCAACTACAGGTTGTCGGCCACGCACAATGCAGTCGGCAACACGTGGGATATCCTGGTGACTGATCTGGATGCGGGCGCGACGCACTGGGAACTGTCCGGTTGGAGCTCGGCAGTCGAGACGTTCTCTCTGAGCCAGATCGGCGTGGGCGGCTGGACCGACAGCAATGGCGAGGCGTTTGATATTCTCGGCACCAGCGACAACTGGTGGGTTGGCACAGAAACAGGCAACCCGGGCGACGTGGACGGCAACGGCATCGTGGACGGCCTGGATCTGACCGCCGTGCTCACCGCGTGGGAGACTGTCCCGGGCGACCCGCTGTGGAACGAGGATGCCGACCTCGACGGCAACGGCATCGTGGACGGGCTGGACCTGACGGAAGTGATCTCCAACTGGACCGCGGCGGCAGCGGTGCCGGCGGTGACGTCCGCCACATCGGACTCGCTGCTCAGCGAGGGCCCCGGCCTGGGGACTGGCTCCGGCCCGGGCATCGGCAACGTCGGACGCGGCCGGGGCAATGTGAGGCGGCGCTGAGGGGCCGCCGCGCGCGTCACGAGAGCTTCCGGTCTTTCGACCACTTCTCCGCGTTCTTGAGCAGGGCGCGGGCGTCCGCCTCCGTGTCGCACGAGGTGGCGATGAACAGGCCGCGGGCGGAGAGCTCCGAGAGGGCGGTCTCCACCTCGTCGGGCCGCAGGTCGATGTGCAGGTTCTTGCCCGCGGCCTGGACCTTCTTGAGCATCGGCATGAAGTGCAGCGGGCCGGGCTGCCCGGCGCCGGGCAGGATCTGCAGCGCCTGGAGCCGAGGCAGCTCGCAGAGCGCGTCCACGTGGGCGAAGGCGCCCTTGCCGTCGACGTGATAGACGGTGTGGTCGAGGAAGTTGGTCTGCTGCTCGACGGTTGGCACAAAAATGTCGCGGAAGGTTTTTGGGGACACCATGTAGGAGAAGTCGTTCTGGGCTGCGTAGAACTTGCCCGGCGACCAGAGCGGGAACCAGCACGTGGAGCCTTCGGCGGCGTCGGTGATGATCTCGTAGAAGCGGTCGTAGAGGCGGCACCAGATCGCCATGAGGTGCTGGTCGGCGGCGCGGACCTGCTCGGGGCGGTCCATCAGGTCGTAGAGGAGGCGCTCGTTGCCGCGCAGCGCGGCGAGTGTGTCGCCCGAGCCCCCAAAGGCGCCGATCGAAGGGATGGACTTGCCCTTGGCCTCGCGGGCGGCGCGCTCGAGCGTGCGGACGGTGAACTGCAGGTGGGGCTCGGCGTCGTCGAGATCGAGGGATTCGTAGGCGATGTCGTCGCCGGTGAGGATGGGGTCGAGCCAGCCGGTGTCGAAGTCGAGCTCGAGGGGGCAGCCGAGGAAGACGGCCAGCCGCTTGTTGCCCGGGTAGCCGGGCTGCCATGTGGGAAACGCCTCGCCGCCGAAGAAGGTGCGCGACAGGTGGTCCTCGACGAGGGCGCTGATGTAGTCGAGGTCGGTCCAGCGCTCCTCGGGCGTGGGCGGGCATTCGGGCTCGACGGCCGGGGGCGCGCCGTCCTTGGGCGCGGTGACGGAGATGGCGCAGCGGCCGAAGGCCTCGTGCGCCCACCACGCGAGGAAGCGCTCTTTCGTTTCTTCCCAGTCCTGTTTGTAGAGCAGGCTGATGTCGGTCGCCCTCACGCCGAGTTGCCTAGGGCTTTGTATCGCAGGAAAACAGGGACAGCCACCTATTTTCCGGGACTCGGGGTCGCGTTGGCGGGCGGGGCGCCCCTGCGTGTGCCGCGGGGTTCGCAGGGCTCCATCGAACACAAATAGGTGGCAGTCCCCATTTCCCCGAAGTTTTCTGGGCTGATGTGAAGCTCGGAATGCCGGATTTCCGCTTGGCTTGGCCGCCGCGGTGTGGTAGCGTCGTTGGTGCCAGCTCCCGGAGGATTGTGGCTCACGCCGGACAAACAAGGGGGTCGAGCCATGCGAATCCTGACTCTCGTATCCTGTGGCCTTGGTGTGATGGTGTACCTTCTCGCCGTCGGCGCAGCCGCACAGCCTCTGTACTTCAGTGAGACACGGCACTACTACGAGCGAGTGGACGAGGGGCTGTCGTGGGACGACGCACAGGCCGCAGCCGAGTCCCGCTCCTATCTGGGGACAGCAGGGCACCTGGCAACGATCACGTCCCAACTCGAGCACGATTTCATCCACGCCAACCTGCACGACAATACCAGAATGTGGCTCGGCGGATATCAACCCCAGGGCAGCCCGGAGCCCGACCAGGCATGGACGTGGGTGACCGGCGAGGCCTGGGACTTCACGAACTGGGCCGAGGGCGAACCGAACGACTCGGGCAACGAGGACTCTCTTGAACTCTTCCCGCCGGGCCACAAGCTCGGGCTGTGGAACGATTATCGGGGTGACCAGGTGCAGCCGTATCTTGTCGAGTACCCTGTCCCCCCCATGCCCGGCGACACGGACGGCAACAGGGTCGTGGACGGCCTGGATCTGACCGCCGTCATCACCGCCTGGGACAGCATTCCGGGTCATCCCCGCTGGAACCCGGGTGCCGATCTGGATGACAGCGACTACGTGGACGGGCTGGACCTGACGGCGGTGCTCTCGAACTGGACGACCGCCTCGAGCACGGGGACGCCCATCCCGGAGCCGGGGACCTTGCTGCTCGTCGGGCTTGGCGCGTTGGGGCTGCTGCTGAGGCGAAGAGGGTAGGGACAGCCACCTATTCCCCCGGGACCTGGGGGCGGTGGCGGACAGACCGCCCCTGCGCCCACCGCGGAGACCACAGGGCCCCATCGAAGAAGAATAGGTGGCAGTCCCCATTTCCCCAACGTCTTCTCCGCTAAGCTGAGGCCCAGAACGTGATTTTTCGCTTGACCCACTCCGCCCGGTGTGCTATCATCCGTGCGTCTGCTTCAAGGGGGATTGTGTTTCACGCCGGATAGAAGGGGATCGAGCGATGCGAATCCGAATTGCCGTGTCTCTCTGCTTTGCCGCCGCAACCTGCCTCACTATCACCACTGCATCCGCCGTCTTCCAGTACACCATCACGGACCTGGGCACCCTCGGCGGGAACTACAGCTTGGCCCACGGCATCAACGTGTCGGGACAGGTGGTGGGCCAAGCGCGCACCGCGGGCGGGGATCCACGCGCCTTCTTGTGGGAGAACGGCGTGATGCAGGACCTCGGCACTCTTGGCGGGAACTACAGCTTGGCCCAAAACATCAACGTGTCGGGGCAAGTCGTTGGCTCCGCGTACATGGCGAGCGGCTCCCCGCGCGCCTTCTTGTGGGAAAACGGCGTGATGCAGGACCTCGGTACTCTTGGCGGCCTGAGCAGTGGCGCCCAAGACATCAACGTTTCGGGGCAGGTGGTGGGCTACGCGCAGACCGTGAGCGGGGGCTGGCACGCTTTCCTGTGGGAGAACGGCGCGACGCAGGATCTGGGTACCATGGGCGGCACTTGGAGCGGCGGCTACAGCATCAACGCGTCGGGGCAGGTGGTCGGCGCGGTGGGCACAGCAAGCGGGGATGACCACGCTTTCCTATGGGAGAACGGCGTGATGCAGGACCTCGGTACCCTCGGCGGCAGCTACAGCTTCGCCCACGGCATCAACGCGTCGGGAGAGGTGGTGGGTCAAGCGAGCACCGCGAGCGGCTACTACCACGCCTTCCTGTGGAAGAACGGCGTGATGCACGATCTCGGTACCCTCGGCGGCAGCAGAAGCAGCGCCCGCGCCATCAACGCCTTGGGACAGGTGGTGGGCTACGCGTATGGCGCGAGCCAGGATGGGGGCGCGTTCTTGTGGGAGGACGGCGTGATGTACGACTTGAACAGCCTCCTGCCCTACGGCGCGGGGTGGATCCTGAAGAACGCCGCGGACATCAACGATCTCGGGCAGATCGTCGGCATTGGCAAGAATCCGGACGGCCACTCTCATGCCTTGCTGCTGACACCTATCATCCCTGGGCCGGGCGACGTGGACGGTAACGGCATCGTGGATGGCCTCGACCTGGCCGCAGTCATGACCGCCTGGGAGACCGTGCCTGGCGACCCGCTCTGGAACGAGGCCGCCGACCTCGACGGCAACGGCCTCGTTGACGGCCTTGACTTGACGGAAGTGATATCGAACTGGACGACCACAGCCGGCGCACTCCCGCCCCCTGTGCCCGAACCAGCGACCTTGGTGCTCGTCGGGCTTGCCGCGTTCGGGCTGCTACTGCGCAAGGCGAGGAAACACTGAACACGAAAGGTTCTTCACTCACAGAAGGGGGATTCGATCATGCGTACTCAAACCATCCTATTACTTTGCCTTCTCGGCGTCATTTGCCTCTTCGCAGGCAGCGCGGCGGCTTTCTACTACGCCATCAACGACTCTGGCGAGGTAGTGGGCACAGTGTCCCCGAACTACGGCGACGCTCGCGCCTTCCTCTGGTTGCCGGAGCCAGCCTACGGTCTGCCCGCCGGGATGAATGACCTAGGCACGTTCGGCAGCGAGAAGAACTGGGCGGCAGACATCAACAATTCCGGGCAGGTGGTGGGCGCGGTGTACTACCCCCACTTCGGTTACCTGTGGGAAGAGGGAGTGATCACAGACCTCGGAACACTTGGCGGAGACGGCTGCAGTCCCCGAGGAATGAACGATGTTGCCCAAGTCGTCGGGTCGTCGCATACCGCCAGCGGGGACTCGCACCCATTCCTTTGGGAGAGCGGCGCGATGACCGACCTCGGTTTTGTCCCCGTCGGAAGTACCGGTTCCGCCTTGGCGATCAATAACCTTGGCCAGGTGGTCGGGACCTGGCGTGACCCCAGTATTCCTATGTCGCGTCCTTTTCTCTGGGAAAATGGTGTCGTGGTCAATCTTGAGCTGCAACTCGACGCGAGGCACGCCAGTGCGTGGGATATCAATGACTCCGGGCAGGTCGTCGGTGGCGCATCTGGCGATGGGTGGTGGCGAGCCGTCCTCTGGGAGGGAGACGTGCTCACCGAGCTTAGCCCACCTCCCGGCTATCCTCACACCTCCGCATACGCCATTAACAACTCCGGCCAGGTCGTGGGCACGGGGTCTTCGGGTTGGGCGACCCGGGCAGTTCTCTGGGAGGACGGGGTGGCATACGACCTCAACGACCTGATCCCCCCCAACACGGGTTGGTTGCTGACTACAGCGGAGGATATCAATGACGCCGGTCAGATAGTGGGGACGATGAGGCTGGCGGATGAAAGCACCCCCTACGTACATGCTTTCATATGGGAAGACGGCATGTTGACCGACCTTGGCCCTACTCATTATTGGATTCCCGAGCCGGCCACGCTCTGGCTCGTGGCCCTGGGCGCGTTGGGGCTATTGCTGCGCAGGAGGGCGCAGCAGTAGTTCTTGTTAAGACGACGTCAAGAAAAAGAGGGCAGGCCGGAAATGGCCTGCCCCGTCTGTTTGTCTTGAGGAGATGCCGGAACGTTGCCGCCTAGTCTTCGTCTTCCTCCTCTTTGGCTTCGGTGACCATGGCTTCGGTGGTGAGGAGGAGGCCGGCGATGGAGGCGGCGTTCTGGAGCGCGGTGCGGGCGACCTTGGTGGGGTCAATGACGCCGGCGGCGACGAGGTCCTCGTAGGTGTCGGTCTCGGCGTTGTAGCCCCAGCCGCCTTTCTTTTCGAGCGCTTTCTGCAGGACGATGGAGCCGTCCACGCCGGCGTTCTCGGCGATCTGCCACGTCGGGGCCCGGAGCGATTTTTGGACGATGGCGGCGCCGACGGCTTCGTCGCCCTCGAGGCTGGCGCGCACCGTGGCCACGGCGTCGAGGGTGCGCAGGAAGGCGATGCCGCCTCCGGGCACGATGCCCTCCTCGACGGCGGCGCGGGTGGCGTGGAGCGCGTCCTCGACGCGGGCCTTGCGCTCCTTCATCTCGGTCTCGGTGGCGGCGCCGACGTTGACGACGGCGACGCCGCCGGAGAGCTTTGCGAGGCGCTCTTGCAGCTTCTCGCGGTCGTAGTCGCTGGTGGTCTGCTCGATCTGGAGCTTGATCTGGCTGACGCGGCACTTGATGTCGTTGGTGGTGCCGGCGCCCTCGACGATGGTGGTGTTGTCCTTGTCGATGACGACGCGGCGCGCGGTGCCGAGGTCGGTCAGGCTGATGTTTTCGAGCTTGATGCCGAGGTCCTCGCTGACGAGCCGGCCGCCGGTGAGCACGGCGATGTCCTCGAGCATGGCCTTGCGCCGGTCGCCGAATCCGGGGGCCTTGATGGCGGCGGCCTTCATCACGCCGCGCATCTTGTTCACCACGAGCGCGGCGAGGGCCTCGCCCTCGACGTCCTCGGCGATCACCATGAGGGGCTTGCCGGTCTCGGCCACGCGCTGGAGCAAGGGCAGGAAGTCCTTGAGGCTCGAGATCTTCTTCTCGAAGAGCAAGACGTAGGTGTCCTCGAGCACGGCCTCCATGGTGTCGGGGTTGGTGACGAAGTACGGCGAGAGGTAGCCGCGGTCGAACTGCATGCCCTCGACCACGTCGAGGGTGG
>Ga0180431_10005113_pt1 | contig 16111 bp, 19 predicted proteins | sample SS_ome_11_FD_132459 | JGI IMG/M metagenome (GOLD analysis project Ga0180431, IMG submission 132459) | Hypersaline lake sediment archaeal communities from the Salton Sea, California, USA - SS_1_MS_1 metaG | ecosystem: Environmental > Aquatic > Non-marine Saline and Alkaline > Hypersaline >... | reverse complement strand
TCCTTGATCCATTTTAGGAACGTCGGCCTCTTAGTGGTTACCGAGGAAATCAAGAACACCTTCTTCCTCGCACGTGTCAGCGCGACAACAAAGTTGCAGATATCTTGATCAGATATCTTACTCTTGTCGGTGGCCTTTATGAAATACCTGTCGTCAAGGTGCGTGATGAACACGTAATCGGCGTCGAGACCCTTCGAACCGTGAACCGTGGCTGCCTTTATTGGGATCTTCCTGATGCCCGCACGTGCGAAATGTTGCTGTCTGGATTTGAGCTCGTCCTTCAGGCTGCCCGTTGCTACACTCAGGGCATCAATGCCAACTTGGCTTAGTACCTCAACGATCTGTTCCTCCTGCAGGCCCTTCTTGCCATCTCTCACTCCTCGGAGAGTCGTGAGCATCTTCTTTACGTCTCTCTTCTCATCGGCACCGACCAGGTCCTGAAATGCCATCTCCTCGCTGCCCTTGTCTGTCTTTCTTAGCAGAGCCTGGAATTTGGTAGCGCTGTAAAGCTTCTGTGCAACAAGACGCCAGCCTAGATTAGAGTCCTTGTCTTCGAGTAAGAGCTTCAACCCATCCAGCAAAGTCAATTCCATCGCAGCCTTCTTTTCCGCATATTGAACATTTGCGAATCCCTTACCTTCGAGAGCAGTGACGATCGAACTACACTGGGCTCTTGCTGGAGAAATGATCAGAACACCGAATCTACCTCTCTCTTCTTCCGCGATCTTTCCTATTTGATCCTGGATGAACCAAGGAATTCTCCTTGGATAGACTTGGCTGTAGATGATGTGTGGGTGACAGGCACACTCCTGGTCTTTATCCGGGTGGTCGAAGTAGTGAAATGGCTTCTTAAGTCTTTCTGCTAAGTAACCATCTTCTATTGCCGCCGTAATAATATCGTCGCTCGCCTTCACTATTACGCGAGTGCACCTGGAACAATAGGATAAATGAAAAGGCTCGTACCCAGATGTGCGATCACGGTGTCTATGGCGGATGTACTTAGGGCTCGCACTCTTCAGGGACTCATACAGGGCTTGGTCATCATCTCCGGCGAGCAGAATCGGGCTTCTCTCCGCCAGGAGATCAATAAGTGACACCTCAAGCCTGTTGAAATCCTGAAACTCGTCCACCAAGACCTGATCGAACGTCGGTACTTTGTCTCTCTTCTTCTCGAAGTACTTCACCGCCGCGAAGACGATATCTGCATATCCATAATAGTCGTAATAGTCCTTGCGCCTCTTGTAGAACTTTAGATGTTCGTTATTGTCATCTCGGTTATAGAAGAGCTCATCGAAGTCAATGTCCTTGCCCAGTAGGATCTCCGCATCATCTCTGATGACCCTTGAAAGCTTTGGAAACACTCTGACTCTCCGGCCAGAGGCCTCTTTGAAGGCAGCCCGGGCAAAGCCGTGCAAGGTCCGAACCTCCGAGAGTCCGAAGAGTTCCAAAGATAAGTCCTCGACAAGCGCATTAACAAAGGTCAGAGTAATCGGATTCCGTTTGCCTTCCAGAATCGATTTGAAGAGATGAGTCTTACCCGTTCCGGGCCCACCGATAACTATCTTCTTGCCCGCGGGCGAGCTCTTGATCTCATCTACCTGTGCTTGCCTTTCACGGCTGGCTCTCGCGTGTTTATCTTCCTTACTATCTTCCATAAGTTATTCCCTTTGTATGAACCTCTGCCGCGCTCAAACGGCATAAGGACTCCTATATCGTACCATCGAGGTAACTCGCTTTCAATTACTCCTGGCTGCCCCTGCTTTGAGAACAAAAACAAAAGGGGCGTCTGCTAGACTACCCCTCGAATCCTATATCATCCCACGTTCTTTTAAGGACACATACTTATCAGCGGCCACGATCACGTGGTCCACTATGTCAATACCCATAATCCTCCCGGTCTTTTCCATCCGTCGTGTAATCAAGATATCTTCACGGCTTGGTTCAGGGCTTCCGGTCGGGTGATTGTGGGCCAGCACCACGGAGGTGGCCGATGCGCTGATTGCCGGCTTGAATACCTCCCGTGGGTGCACGATCGAAGCGTTCACCGTGCCAATACTTACCGTCTCCGTCTTAAGGACCTGGTTTTTGGAATTGAGCAACACCGCGACAAAAACCTCCTGAGCCCGGGCTCCTAGTTGCGGCCTCAGAACCTGAAACACATCCTCTGGACATCGGATAAGCACCCTCTCGCCCTCGTGCGTGGATAGGAACCGCTTACCGAGTTCCAGAGCGGCCAGGATCTGCTCCGCCCTTGCGCTGCTGATACCATGGACGTTAACCAGTTCATCGTAGGCCGCCTTGCCTAATTCCCGGATACCGCTAAATGTATCTAGTAAAGCCCTCGCCGCATCCACGTCTCGTAATACATGAGCAAGCAATTCAGTGACACTTAGAGATTGAGCACCGACCTGGTAAAGCCTGCTGCCTTCCGCGACCTTCCAATCCCTAAAGGACATACTTCGCCTCCTTATAAGCCATTCAAACGTGAGGAAAGGAACTAAAGGAAAGGGGTCTCAGCCTCGAATAACGAGACCGAGACCCTTGTACGCAGGCCTGAAGATCAGGCCCGCCCCGTACAGACCAGCCTAGCACAGCCGTTGGATTTGTCAAATCTCGGGCCGGTCGTAGGGTTGGGGGATTTTTCGAGCGAGCAAGGGAAAAAGCGGAGAGGGGACGGGGGCCCTCTCCGCCTTGCCCTGTTAGTCGGTCTCGACTTCCTGGATATCAACTTCTTCTCGTACGACTGCTTCCGGTTTCTCTTTCCTCCTGCCGGCGCTTCCGAGCATGATCATGTTGTTTGCCACTACCTGCGTTGTCTCACGCAAATTTCCCTGCTTGTCTTTCCAGCGTCTGGACTGGAGCTTCCCTTCAAGATAGACCTTGCTGCCTTTCTTGAGATACTTGCTGATAATCTCCGCCAGTCTGCCCCAGGCGATCACCTTGTGGAATTCGGCTGACTCTTTCTGCTCCTTGGTTTTGATGTCGCGCCAGCTGTGTTGAGTGGCCATGGTGAAGGTCGTCACCGCTGTGCCGCTTGGTAGCTTCCTGTGTTCCGGGTCTCGCGTGAGATTCCCGATTAGTTCGGCTTTGTTGAGGTTCATGTCTGTGAAGCCTTTCTCCAGCATTTACTTGTGTTGGATTGGCTGATGCTGGCTTGCCTCTCCATAAATCCTGATGGGGCATAGAGGGGTGGAGTCCTTCCGCTTTTCAAGAACGTCTTCTTAAGAGATTGGCAAGCAAGGCCGCTGTGGTAAGCCTGGCTTTCCACCTATCCAGGCTTTGCGCTGTCCGTCAAGGTGGAGACCCCGAGCTTGTCGCGAGGTACGACCTTGGACGGAGACTGAGTCTCTATGATACCCTGAAGGATCCCAAGGCAAGACAGAATAGGCGAGTCGAGGAAAATCACAGGGTGGGGGGTGTAATATGCCGCGGTGCCTTGAGAAAATCGCTCAGAGAGGCTCTCAGAGCCTCATTTTGGGGGTTGTGGGGTGCGGAACAGGTTATTCGGGGTGAAGCACCGAAATTGTGAGATCAAAGCCGCCTTCGTTGTCGTTCCAGCACGCCTCGGAGGTCCACCTTTCATTGAGAGCAAACGCGAGGTGGTGCGCGCCTCGCCGCTTGACCTCGATCACGTAGTCGGTCCCGACCGGGAAATGCTTAAAGACCTTCTCGGTGTCCTCGTCGACCAGGGCGGCGATCAAACCGCAGAAGCCGAAGTCAGGGCACTTGAACTGATGAGGTCGAGGAAAGAACTTCGGCTGGTCGCCGCCGTTCGGCCCGACGTATGGCCCGGACCCTTTACGGTCAGGGCAGACTCCGCCTTCTGCTCGGATGGCGACAAGGTCGCCGTGACCGAGTTTGATATTCGAGAAGTGCTTATTCTTCACCCAATGTCCTTCAAGCCGCCCGGTAAAGACCGTATCGGCTTTCGCCTCGACTTGGGCGGCCGTCATGTCCGCGAGTCCGGTGATGCCGGTAGAGCCGGATCCGGTGGCGATTTGGTGAAGCCTGATTGGACACAGAACAAGATAAAAAAGAAGGACGACGACCCCTAAGGCCGTCGCCACTCTCCAAAGTAACCAGATAAGTACGGGAAAAAGAAAGCCGAGAGCCAAGTACCAGCCAGTCGCATCACGCGCGGTCCCGATGTAATAGTCAGGGGCGATAAGAAGCAACATCAGGTGCGCCAGGGCCCAGATGGCGATAACGGTGGCCCGCCGGCCAAAGGATAGATTAAGCCTCATGAACGCCCTCATAACACAGATTTTGGTCTGTAGTGTTGTGTTCCACTTCCTGAGGGTCAAAGGTCAGGACAGCCCTCTTCCGGGCCTCTATGAGCCTCTGTGCGTCCCCTTGTGGCAGACAGTAGCGGATTGCTGTCCTCTGTTCAAGCTTTCTGAGCATCCGGCGAGTTGCGTAAGCATCAGGGATATTGGGGGTTCTCACCAGCCGTGGGGCTTTGCCCCTAATTTTCAATTGAAAGTGTCTCTGCTTGGAATTAACCAGCCACGAAATAAACCGTTCCTTCATCTCCTCGACCGAATAGAAAACCCGTCCGCTTTCCTCCATCTCGCGGATGTATTCATAAAACGGGACCTCGGTCTCGCTTCCGCCCCGGCTTGAGGTGTGGCCGCTGGTGTGTGAACTGCCACTGCTTGAGCTCGAGCTCGCTTGGAAGCTGGTGATCGAAGTCGACCCCAGGTTCTCGAGGTCGGCGTTCTGCGATATCGCAGTCCCGGATCCGCTTGCGGTTCCGGACCCGGACACCAACATCGAGCCATCAGCCTCGTGGTCGGCCTCCGTCCAAGTTTCGGTTTTCACCTTCCTGGTGGTCTCCTTAGGGACCAGTAGCGTGTGCTCGTTGCGGTGCTTGACGTTATCCCCTCGAATCTTGCCAGCGAAAAGCTCTCCGCAGAGTTCCTCAGCGTCGCGGTACGAGGTTGAGAATATGAACTTCACCTGCGTATCGGTCAGGGCAGCCGAGTAAAGACGCTTTGCGTGTTCATCCTTGAGTTGCTCAAGCTCCTGGACCGAAAACACGCAGGGCACGTTGAACTTCCGCAAGGCGTTGAGGCTGTAAGCGAGGTCAGGAGAGGTGAGCTCGCCAGCTTCGTCCACGATGAAATAGAATGGCCTAGATACGTCAGGCACTCTTTGCAAAGCCGTATTGATTACAAGGTCGCAAAGAAGCATGGCGGTCATTAGAGAGAGTTCCCGTGAGACTCTCTTTGGCAAGAGGTTAAAGAGCACAATCTTGCCGGACTCCATCGCCTCGCGCAAAGGGATGCTCGTCCTCGGCTGGCCAAAGATAAGGGCGCTGTGTTCGTTCACAAACTTCCTCGTGCGGTTTAAAAGGGCCTCGATCAGATTCCAGCGGTCCTGGATGCGTTTGATCGCAGACAACTGAGACCACTCCGCCTGGAGGTAAAAGTCGTTAGTGGCGTCCGCGAACGACATGACCAGCTCATCGTCCGAGAGTAGATAGGGAATCTGCGGCCAGGTTAAGCCATGCCGAGTGGCCAGCAGAAAGGTGTTGCGCTGCCACCTCTCACGCCTGGGCGCTGCCTCTGAAAGGTCGTCGCCGGCCACCTTGGAAATCGAGCGAATAACCTGGGACACCTGGTCGTCGATGTTCATGTGGTTCCGCTCGAAAGGATTGAGCCCGAAGAAGTGCTCCGTCTCATTGATATCGAAAACGAGAACCCGCTTCGCCAGGCGCGGATCGTTGGCGAAATGCCTCTTCAGGTTTTCGTACGCGCTGCCGTGGGGATCCAGAAGCAAGCATCCCCTTTTGGGCTGGGCTTCGGCAATCTGGCGGACCAAGTTTTCAATGACCCCGCGGGATTTCCCGCTTCCGGATGAGCCGACTATAAGAGCGTGCTGTTTAAGGTCGTTTTCGTCCACATATATCGACTTTCCGGTGAATCCGTCGTGCCCGACTAGAAACTTGATTCTTCGTTTAGACGCTGGTAGTAGCATCGTCCTTGCCTCCTCTCGTGTTCAGGATCCTGATCTTTCGCTCTATGAGGTCGAGCTCGTCCTTCTTGCGAGCCAGGCCCTTGTCATAGACCGCTTCTTCTTCGAGTTCTTCGCGGGTTTTGCGCCTCCCGGCCTCGGCTGGTCCGCGCTGGACAAGCCCGCCGATCACCGCCAGTAGCAGAACGAAAACAAAGAACCCGCACACCAGTACAATCTGCGTAGTGGTTGACATTATGCTATCCCTCCGGTTGGCTTAGGCCCGCGTCCAGTAAGTCGTCGAACCTCTCGATGATCTCCGCCGCCTGGTCTGGCGGATACTCCTCGCGAATCTCCTTCAGAATCTCACTCCGACGAACGCTGAGGGTCTTGAATCGCTCCATATACCGCTCACTCATCGCGATCGGGTCATCCGCTTCCTTAGGAGGCGCGAGGGCTTTCATCTTGGCGTCTAAAACCCGCCGCTCTGTATCCAGCTCATGCTTAACAAAGGCCGTCAGTATGTCGGCTCCGGCCGAGATCAGGCCCGCCCCGTGGATACGAAGAAAGTTCTGCCCGAAGCGATGGTCTTGAAACTCTCGATATTCCTCAGTGGCTCTCCTCAATACATCATCAAAGTGCTGGGACCAATCCTTGTTCATTGTCCCCTCCCTCCTTCCGTGTGGAAAACAGCAGTCTTGACACCCTGGCCAGGGGTGATACTGTAAAAACGGCCGATAGAGCGTCCGCCCTGCTGCGGACGATCACTTCTCACCTCCTCTCGCAGGGGGTGTCATGTACGATCGGCTTTTGGAGAGGGATTACCTTCGTGGGGCCCCTCTCCTTTTCTATTCGCCGACAAAAAAGCCAGCGCCTTGGTAGCTTACCTTGTCTTTGACAAGGGGCTATAAACGCCAGCTATCGCTGTTTTAGTTTCTACTTTTTCCATAACAATTATACTCTCGAGGCCTCCTTACTTCAACTTGTTTCACCCACCGATTGCTAGGCCATAATGAAAAATCGGGGGCGACGCATACAGTGCATCACTTCTCCCCCGATTTTCGTATTGATTTGTCTTTCTAGCTAACTTGTCGGACGGCCTCTCCCCGACATTGAGCGGTTTTTAGTGTCACTTTCCTGACGGCGTCAATTTCTGGACGGTGCCTACCTTAGCCCGCTTGGGACAAGCCTTCGCTATCGCTCGCCAGCGCGGGCATATTAAAAGGCCTGGAAACGTACCTTCACCTCCGGAAGCCTGCTCGCAACTGCCGGCAGGTAGAAACCCCTTTGTGCCGAGCGAGCAGAAAAAGCGGTTTCCCAAAGCACGATGGCCTTGTCCGTTGCCATCTGGCTCAAGAAGGTATGCCCAGGCTATATCATTTAAGCAACTTCCTACGGTTTCGTCAAAAATCCGGGTTTCCCGTCAAGGCCTCTCAGTATCGGTTCCGCGGTCAACGGGCGCGGATCCTCAAACGACAGTGCGTCCTGCTTGAGAAACCAGAAGTATGGCCGCCTTCTTCGTATCTCAGGGACCCGGTTTGCGATTTCGATTAAGAGATTGCGCTGCTTCTTGTCCTCAGCGACAAACAACACAAAAGCACCTTCCACGCCTCTCTCGTTGAGAAGGTGCTCCTTGTCTCTCACCGTATACTGCCAGTAAGCCAAGAATCTTTTGAATAGTCTCTCCGTCTTTCGAGTCGAGAGATCCAGTTCCAAGAAATAGTACCAACTTCTTTTCTTCGACCTGAGTTGAAATGACGCGTCTGGCCACACGGTCAGCCGTTCAATTCCACCCTTCCGCTCGACACCTCGTCTGGTCACCCGGTAGCGCGGTATTGGGACTCTTATTCTCATCCCTTTGTCTTCCATGTCCGCCGTGAAGCGGTCAAGGACCATTCCCCTACTCCTGCCAATCGCGAGATCAAGAGTCAGCTGAAACTGGGCCACGGCAAGCGAGTGTTTGAGGTGGTGGTAGCCGACCTTCCGTCGTCGAACAAGCTTCTTTCCCTCGCTTGTCCTCCACCACTCCGAACCCCAAAGCTTACGCGCCGCTTCCTTGTCAAGCACATATATCGCCTGGGTCGAGCCGATCTCCGGGGGACGGTCGAGCGGAAACAGGAAATGGCGCTTCAGATACCGGTTGTGAAAGAGAATCATCAACCGGCGCCGGACCGCTCTCTCCCCTCGCCCTTCAGGCGCGAAAAGTTTCAACAGCCCCGCGGTCGTTACATAGCGGTATTTGGCCACCGCCTGGATGATTGCCCGGTCCCGCGGCTGAAACCTCATAGTCGGAGCGTTTTTACGATCCTGGCGGTATCGTGAGCGTCTCTTCGTGGGTTGTTTGGTCGTAGTCATTTTGGTCCTCGTATCTCAATAAATAAGTCCCCTACCGCTATCTGAGCCCGCACGTCGGACGCCCGACACACTCTGCAAGCTCAAGACCGCAGGGCGCAGAGCGAGCAGGAGGCCTCCCAAAGAGGCCGATAGTGTGTCGTGGCTTCCCGACTGCTCCGTTTTTGTCGAGCCGCCAGCATACCATGCTTGGCCTGGCGGTGAGACCGAAGTCTGCTCTCCAACGGAGAGCAGACGAAGTCGAGCTCCTTGCCGTCCCCTGATGTATAAACATACGCGGGCAAGGAGCGAGAAAAGACGGAGCAGTCGGGAAGGTGATTATCCATAAGCCACCGGAATAAGCGGACTTACACGTCCGCGCCTGTAGTAACGGGAAGCACACCCGTTTCTACAGGTAGTCTACCCCTCCTTGACAAAACTGTCAAGCAGGGGTTAGACGATTCCAGGTGGCCAAGGGATAATCTCCTGACCGACGTGCGGGCTCAGAAAAAAACAGCCCGAAGGGCTTATAAGAGAAATCGTTGCGTGACGGGCGAGGAACTCTTAAGGGGACTTGCCTCTCCCCTTCTCTTCGTCCAGAGACGTCTCAATGGGTCATGCCTTTAGGCCATCGACGATGGTCATCAGCTCCTTGATCCAGGTCTCCCTACGACCTGCTCCTCACCCTGTATGTTTCTTCCTTCGATCCTTTCTTCGTTTTTTCTTTTGCTTGTCCCAGAACTTCTTTATGCGAAGGAACTTCTCCCGGGGATCCGTAATGCCTGCCAATTCCGCGTCCAGCTTCTCGCTCATGCGCTCAGATCTACGTTCCATGCTCCTGATCTGCTCTGGGGTTATGTCCGGTATCTGGATTGTACCGTCAGTCTCTCTATATCGCTTTAGTGCCCCGCCGAACGCCTGAATTCCATTATTCACCATGCTGCCAACGCTGGTCTCGCCAACATCGCCAGGCAACGCCACCTTGATCAGCTCCTTTGCAGATGCGCTCATCGGATACTCATCTGGATATTGCCCTTCAAAATACAGGAGCCCGGAAGAATAAGAGATATCTAGGTATGGTTCATTGCCTCTGCGCTTCCGCTTCCATTTTTCCCACAACCAGTTAGAGAAAACGCCAATAGCAATACCAGCCGGCCAAGAGACCCATGGCAACGACAAGAAGCTCCCCCCTGGCTCACTCAATCGTGTTTATCCACCGCCTGACCTGAATCCGATTCCTTGGCTCTTGGGCTCCTCTGCCGGAGTGATCTTGCCGAACGACTTTTCATACTTTTCTAGGTTTTGCTGTAAGGCCGCAATCGTTCTCTTCATATGGCCCGGACTGATAATAACGCGTGCTGTCACCGCTCCAGCAGGTGGTGCCACCATCAGGAAGTCCATGATAAACTCTTCCTTCGTATGCCCCACGAACATGTTATTGGCATATACACCGCCGTGTAAACGCTCCGGAAAGTTGACCTTGATCTCTTGTTTGTCTCCATTGGACATAAATCTGCTCCTTTCTCACTATACAGTTTCCGAATGCCTATAGATTCAAGCCTTGCGGGTTTCGCAAGTCCGCTCCGCACCATTCCCTAGAAATCTAGAAATATAGAAACCTATAGACTTACTTGCAGCTCCTTGGCGTACCGCTTCACCAGGTCTGTAAAACAGGCCCCTCGAGACCTGCGGATCCTCCCGGTGAGGTCCGCGTCTTTGGTTTCAGAGAGTGCCCGGTGGATCATCGCCTCTGGCAAGATTCTGGCCACTTTTCGATAAAAGCCGAGCGATCGCTGGTCGCCTAACTGCTCCAGGATGTACTGTGCTAGGGACTCTTTTTTCAGCGATGCCTCTCCCCTATCTGGATTCTTACCGGGGTTATCCACAATTTCTTTGCTAACGTTAACGTTATTTTGTATATATTTAGATGATTCTTCTTTGTGTAAACCCTGCTTTACGTCTTGAGGTAAACGCTCGTTTACATCCGGATGTAAACTGTGCTTTACATCCAGGATCCGGTAGATATTTGGGCGGTTTAGGCCCTGTCGTTTCCAATCTATCAGTTTGCCAGCCTTGAGCTCATTTAGGAACTTGTTGATGCTCTGCCGGCTGACCCCGAGATCCTCGCCCAGCTTCTCCTGGGCCGGGAAACAAAAATCATCCTGCCAGGCATAACTGAGCAGAACTGCATAGGTGAGGCGCGCTCCAAAGCTCAATTTGGGGTTTTTTAAGACATAGTTAGGTAGTTGGGTAAAACCGTGCTTGAGGGCCTCGTCCTCAACGATCACGGTTTTTCTGATGGTTTCATCAGTCATAAATCGGTTGCCTTCCTAGATACTGAAAGTGGGGCTCAATATCACAAAAAGCCCCACTCGTGTATCCTATTTGAGTACTCAATTAGATAGTGATATTGATACGTGTTGTCTCGCCCCTTCATTGTAGCACACGCCCCTACCCCGTCAATTCGGGGTCCAGTAGAAATCAAGAAATCTATATTTCTACGTTTCTAGAGTTCTATGTTTCTTTCTTCTCGAAGAAGTGCTCCAGGGCACGCCTCACCACTTCTGAGAGTTTCATGTTATGCTCGGCTGCATATAGGCGGATCTTCTTCACTTGCTCCGGAAAGAGCTGGAAATTGCCCTGTTGATATAGGGTTCTAGATTTCTTGGTTTCTAGATTCTTAGATTCTTGGTCAGGCTTGGGCTCAGCAGGGGCCTTGGTGAGAAGCTGAAGGCCTTTATTTCGCACTGACACTCTCTTTTTGCTCATAGGTTAGTAGCTCCTGGGCCAACTCGCGGTATGCTTTGGCCGCTTGGTGACTCCTGTCGGTCATAATAAGCGGCTTGCCGGCCACGGTCGAGTCGGCGAATTTAATGGTTCGGCCGATTGTGGTTTTGAAAACCTTGGTGGGCAGTTGCCTCTGGACCTCTTCAAAAACCTCCTGAGAGTGCAGGGTCCTGCCCTGAAACATGGTTATAAGGATTCTAGTATCGAGATCTGGGTTGCCCTCGGACTTGATGTCGCTGACGATTCGGAATAGAAGCTGAAGTCCTCTCATGGCTAGGTACTCGGATTGCACTGGGACAATCGCCAGGGAAGAGGCGACTAAGGCGCAGGTGGTTAAGACCCCTAAGCTCGGGGCGCAGTCCAGAATGATGTAGTCATAGTCTCCGGCGATAGGGGATAGGACCTTCTTGAGAGTGTTCGGCCAGTATGTACGACGATTGACCAGCGTGACGTCAAACTCGATCAGGCTCTGGTGTGCGGGCACAAGGTCCAGGTTCTCTATGGCTGTCTTGGCGATCGCTCTTCTGATGGGGAAGTCATCTTCATCGATCACGTTGTAGATGCTCTGCGTGAAATCCGTCTCGGGGCTGTCATATCCGAGGCTCATCGTGAGGCCGGCGTGGGGATCCAGATCGACCAGGAGGACCCTGTGGCCGAGCTCGGACAGAGCCGCGCCGAGGTTAAGAGCCGTAGTCGACTTGCCGACGCCGCCTTTTTGGTTGGTTATGCAGTAGGTTCTCGCTTCATCCATAGGTTCATTGTACCTTATAGAAACATAGACGTCTAATTCTCTAGACTTCTAGAACTATAGAAGTCTAGATATCTATTTAAGTCCTGCCGGCCGGTATCACCTGGTTCTTAAAGCGGAGGATCTCTTCGATCTCGTCCTCCGAAAAGATGCGCCATCCGTTCCGGTCCCGGTCAGGTTCAGTTATCTTGCCGGCGCGCAGCCAACGGAGGAGAGTCTCTTTGCTGATGCCGACCTTGTCAGCGACTTCACGCGTCGAGTATCTGCGGTCATCGTTCATCTTACGGATTCCTCTTGAGTTTCATGACCGAGTTTAGGCAATGGTAGGCGACTATAGTCAACTATGTCAAGAAAAAAAGAGACCCTTCGAGAGAAGGGTAGGGGGGACTCGGTTGGCTTTTCGCTCTCATCGTCAGTAGACTCCTTCTTGAGGGACCTGGGGTCCTGGAGCACTAAGTACTTGACAAGTACAGACGTTGCTGTTAGCCTCTTGCCATGAAACGGAAACGGGAAGGCTACCGGGTGAAGAAAAGGGACTCCGCTCAAGAGAGTAACCAAAACCAGAATAGAAGGCGGGTTGTGTATCGAAGGAAAGATGGCCGTGAGGTCCGTCGCATTGCTGTCTACCTACCAGTTCCTCTGGCGAGATCTCTTATGGTTCGTTGTGCTGAGGATGACAGCGATCTTAGTCATACAGTGGCTGAGGCGGTGGCCCGGTACCTGGAATCTGGGAATTGACGAATTGCAACTAGGGGGTGTGGGGCTGTGTCTTCATCGGGTGGTAGAAAAAAGATATCCCTTGGTCCGTGGCGGATCAACCGGATTCACAACGTCGGGTGCCTTGAAGCCTTGCGCCAAATGCCGCCAGATGTGATCGATGTCTGCGTCACGTCTCCGCCGTACTGGGGACAGAGAGGAAGCGCCGGGATCGGGTTAGAGAAGGACCCAAGAGATTACATAGCAAACCTGGTTGAGATCCTCGCGGAGGTCATGCGTTGTCTGAAGCCATCAGGAACGCTATGGCTGAACCTCGGAGACTCCTACAACACTCCTATAAACTGGCGGGCCAGCGACCATAAGTTCAGCAACTTAGGGCCAGACAAGAAAGGTCTGTCTCCGGCAAACTCAGCCTACACGAAGAATCGAGGACGACGACGCGCTTTCCTGTCACGTGATGAGGGGTGGCTCAAATATGGAAACCTCTTGGCCATTCCGTACAGAGTCGTTTTGGGACTGACTGATAGGGGGTTCCTCTTTCGGGGTGAGGTAATATGGGAAAAATCAAGACCGCTGCCCGAAGGAGTCTGTCGCCGGCCGCATCGTCGTCACGAAGGAATCTATATCCTGGCCAAAGACGAACGCCACGCCTTCCGAAAGAAACCTCCGGTTGGAACAATTTGGAAGTTGGTCCAGACCCCAAACATGACACGTCACTGCTCGACATTCCCAGTTGACCTTCCGATAAAGTGCATCCAAGCAGCCGGTCTCGAGGGGCCTGGAATAATACTCGATCCATTTATGGGAAGTGGAACCACTGCGATCGCGGCGCTGATGCTGAATCATCAGTTCCTAGGCTTCGAGCTGGACCCGGATATCTGTAAGATAGCAGAAGATGCCATCTCCAAACCTATTGAGATGTCATTGCTACCTTGAGATCAGTCCTGGCGTTGTCTCCACGCAGCAGCGAGATACTCAACTAGTCTATCAGGTTGCGGCTCCATCATTGAGAGGGTGTAGATCATTTTGCCTGATGGTGTGGAAGAGGGGCTAGGTGGTGTTCTTAGATTGAAGGAGAAAAGCGCATCGAACTGCCCCAGCTCCTCAATATAAGCACGCTTGGGCCGGGCCTTATCAGTATCAAAACTCCGACCACCGAGTTCACCATGATTGACACCATCGCCATGCGGTGGCGGGAAGCTCTTCACGTCCATGGTCACTGCGACCGAGACAAGCCCTCTGTCAATGAACGCAAGACTCGCGGGAACATCATCCTGAATGCGCTCAGCGATGCTGGACTTGACGTGGATTGCACCAAAAACGGCCCAGCCACCGGAGGTATTGCCCTCAAGAAAGATGTCGATCTTCGATGGTTTGACCGGGATGCTCAGACTCTTGAGAAGGCGCTCAGCTTCATTGTATGACAGGATCCGGGCGCGGATGCCGTGGTCTTCGAGACGTACTGAGTAGATTCCTAGAAAGCCGCGTTCGAGAGCGAAACCGGACACCCGCTTCCAGCGCTGATCACTGAATCCACGGTTGCGGAGATGTCGATAAATCAAATGGTGCCAGAGGTCGCTGGGGTTGGCCTCAGAACATAGTTCGATCGCGTGGACAAATGCTTTAGCAACTGCGTCAGAGACTTGCGGCTCAGTTCCGATAAGCGAATCAAGGGTGCTGTAGATCTCGAGACACTGCTCGTCCGTCACATTCGCGACGTCGACCCAAACGGACTCGACTCCGGGCTGTGCTGACTTGACCTCGATGCTTGCCAAACCGCCCCTCCGGTAGGGAAGAAGTTATCCTTAATTACCATCAGACTTCATCGAACCCATGACGCGCATGTAATCCTCTTGCAAGTCCGCAACGCTCTTGGTTCCGTAGAGATCAATGGTAGTTGCTACTGAGCTATGTCCGAGTATCTTTGATAAAGATTCGAGATCGCCACCATTTTTCTTCCACTCACGTGCGAAAGTGTGTCTGAACAAATGTGGATTAATAGCCCGCCGTCGCGGGTTGGGATGCTTGACATGGGCCTTAGCACCGGCATGGGCAACCAGGTCGTTTATGGCCCTCGCAGAGATCGCATTTCCTTTGTTTGAGACAAACAGCGGGCCAGTCTTTCTCTTTCCAAGATACATCAGAAGATCGCTACTCAATTCGTCATCGAAGGGCACTATGCGTGCTTTTGCACCCTTACCCTCGCGGATATGGATGAGCCTCTTCTCAAAGTCCATATCTCTGACATCGAGGCCGCTGATCTCGCTACGTCTAATGCCTGTCTTCCAGAGCAGCTTCAGGATGCATCGATCCCTGAAGTTCGATGCAGTATAGATTATGCGCTCGATCTCACGCCGACTGAGGTAAAATTCACTTTCTTTTTGGGTTGATTTCTTAGTCATCGCATATTGCCTTGAAAAAAGGCAGTTAACTGCAAAAGTACCTACTTTTTAGCAAGGATCTACAGGGCAGTCAAGTCAAAAACTGCACAGAATCCGATTTCTGTGCAGTTCTCTACCCTGGATATCTCCTACTTTATCCAAAGTGTGCAATTCGCGGTGGATAGAAAGCGCGATCGCCGGCCCACGCCTCCGTTAGCGGGTAGACCTCAATAACCCTCGAGATGTGGGTCCTGAGATCTCCACCACTCTGAGTTTGCATCTGAGTATCGGACAAAGGCTATAGTCATGTCGTATTTCTCGCGCCCGTCACCTCTAGGCCGCATTCGGTGCAAGAGCGATAACAAATCCTCTGATCGGTTGTCACGCCAATACCGCGGCCAATCTACCACAAGGGTACGTGCCCAGGTGGCACCCGGCTTCAAGTGGCGCCGATAGGGGATGACGAGGCGTCCGTCAAAGGAATGTTGTTGTGCGTGTAGCGAGGGACCCAGTGAAACCCCGATCCAATTCTGCTCGCGCTCCACATGGGCGACCTCGATAATTGGCGTCCCGAGGAACACTCCCTCGGCCGGCTCCATCTTGGCGGGCCCGACGGCAAGCGCTCCTCGAAGCGGAAGCCGGAGGAGAATGCTCTCACAGATAAGATCAGCGCATATAGAGAGAAAGGAGTCGGCGCGAACTCGGTCATAGTTGGACCACACAAGGATCGTGTCACTGAAGTAGGCATGCTCAAGTATGTGTGAACCGAGGGCAGCAACGCATACAGAAGGATTCTCTGCCGTCGGCAGTGCGGCAACTAGAAGACGACTATCCCGTCGGCCTACAGCGTCGAGAAGTTCCTTGTATTCGCCGTAAATCCGGTCTAAGCCGATCCTCTGGACCCGCTTTTCGAATCCCAGAACGTCGAACATGCCGATCATGTATGACGCCGTGACATCCGACTCCTGTCTCATGGTCATGTGACTATCTACTCCTCAAGGCCGAAAACGTGCGATACGGGGTTCACTAATCTCCTTCGTCTGACATGCCTAGACACTGGATACGCTTATCCTTGATCCATTTTAGGAACGTCGGCCTCTTAGTGGTTACCGAGGAAATCAAGAACACCTTCTTCCTCGCACGTGTCAGCGCGACAACAAAGTTGCAGATATCTTGATCAGATATCTTACTC
>Ga0180431_10005112_pt1 | contig 16113 bp, 15 predicted proteins | sample SS_ome_11_FD_132459 | JGI IMG/M metagenome (GOLD analysis project Ga0180431, IMG submission 132459) | Hypersaline lake sediment archaeal communities from the Salton Sea, California, USA - SS_1_MS_1 metaG | ecosystem: Environmental > Aquatic > Non-marine Saline and Alkaline > Hypersaline >... | reverse complement strand
GGTCAACACGATCGCGGCACCCATTACCCACCAGGCGGCGGTCGTCCACTCGGCCGGCAGGTCCTGCAAGGGCAGGATGAACAACCCGATGGCAACGGACTGGACCAGCGTCTTGAGTTTGCCACCCCGACTCGCCGGGATGACGCCGCGGCTGATGACGGCGAACCGCAGCACCGTGACCCCGATCTCCCTTACCAGGATCAGGATCGTCACCCACCAGGGCACATCGCCGAGCATCGACAATCCGATCAGCGCCGCCCCAATCAGCATCTTGTCCGCGATGGGGTCGGCGAGTTTGCCGAACTCACTGGTTACCCCGTAGCTGCGGGCAAGTGAACCGTCGAGCCGATCGGTGATGACGGCCACCGCGAAGATGGCGAAAGCGGTGATCCGGCTGCCGGTCTGATGTCCGTCCCCGGCAAAGAGGACCACCAGGAAAACCGGCACCAGAACGAGGCGCAGGCCGGTCAGCAGGTTGGGCACATTGGCCATCCGTTTGGCCATTCGATCATGCGGGACCTTCTGAGGAATCTCGGGTTGGCCCGTCACGGCGATCAGGATATCGGTTGCCGATACCGAATCCCGCGTGCGACGCCGCACGAGTCCGAAGACCGATATGGGCGATCTTCCTGCTCAGGACCGTGGTCGACACGTCGGCCACCCATCTGAAACCGAAGCGTGGTCTGTCCGGCGGCCGGATCGGTTACGACTCGGGTCCGGTTAAGGTATCGCCGTGTCCGACTCCCCCCCGGGGGCGCCGCCGGTTGGCGACTCCTACCGCGAGCAGCGCCGAGAGGTCGTCGTCCGTCGCGCCAGGACTTCCGACGTACCGGCGATCAAGCGGCTCGTCGATACCTATGCCGGACGGATTCTGCTGGAGAAGAACCTGGTCACGCTCTACGAGGCGGTCCAGGAGTTCTGGGTCGCCGAGATGGCCGGCGGCATCGTCGGCTGCGGGGCCCTGCATGTGCTGTGGTCCGATCTCGGAGAGGTGCGGACCGTGGCGGTCGACCCCGCGGTCAAGGGGCGCGGTATCGGGCACTTCATCGTGGACCGACTGTTGGAGGTCGCCCGCGACCTACAGCTGAAGCGGCTGTTCGTGCTGACCTTCGAGACTGAGTTCTTCGACCGCCACGGGTTCGCCGAGATCGCGGGCACCCCGGTGACCTCCGAGGTTTACGAGGAGATGCGTAGGTCCTATGACATCGGCGTCGCGGAGTTTCTGGACCTGAGCTATGTCAAGCCAAATATCCTGGGCAACACCCGCATGCTGCTGGTGCTCTGAGGGCTCAGAAATCCTCCGGCACGCCGGAATCGTCGGCGTATGCGTCCTCGTCATCGCCGTCACTGTCATCGTCATCGGTCGTGCCCCCCCGGATAGACGCCAGGGTGGCCGCCAACTCATCGGGTTTGACCATCACCTCGCGCGCCTTGGACCCCTCGGAGGGGCCGACGATGCAGCGCGTCTCCATCAGGTCCATCAGCCGTCCGGCCTTGGCGAAACCAACCCGCAGTTTGCGCTGCAGCATCGAGGTCGAACCGAACTGGCTGGAGACCACGAGTTCAACGGCCTGCAACAACACGTCCATATCGTCGCCGATATCGGGGTCCACATCGCCGCGGTCCCCGGCGGGCTTGGCCTTGGTGACGCCGTCGGTGTAATCCGGCTCGGCCTGGTCCTTACAAGCCTGGACGACGGTGTTGATCTCCTCGTCGGTGATGTAGGCACCCTGTAACCGCATCGTCTTGCTGGCGCCCATCGGCAGGAACAACCCGTCACCCATGCCGATGAGCTTCTCCGCGCCGGGCTGGTCGAGGATCACGCGGCTGTCGGTCAGCGATGACGTCGCGAACGCCAGTCGCGACGGTACGTTGGTCTTGATCAGGCCCGTCACCACGTCCACCGATGGGCGCTGAGTGGCCAGCACCAGGTGAATGCCGGCCGCGCGCGCCTTCTGGGTGATGCGCACGATGGCCTCCTCGACATCGCGCGGCGCGGTCATCATCAGATCGGCAAGCTCGTCGACGATCGCGACGATATACGGGTACGGCCGGTATTCGCGCTTACTGCCCAGCGGGGTGCTGATCTCCCCGGAGCGGACCTTGGCGTTGAAGTCGTCGATATGACGGACCCTGGAGGCCTGCATGTCCTGGTAACGCTGTTCCATCTCCTCGACCAGCCAGGCAAGCGCCGCCGCCGCTTTCTTCGGCTGGGTGATGATGGGGGTGATCAGGTGCGGGATGCCCTCATACGGGGTCAGCTCCACCATTTTCGGGTCGATCAGGATCATCCGCACCTCGTCCGGGGTGGCGCGGGCCAGTATCGACACCAGCATCGAGTTGACGAAACTGGACTTGCCCGAACCGGTGGAACCGGCCACCAGCAAGTGCGGCATCTTGGCCAGGTTGGCCGAGATGAAGTCGCCTTCGATGTCCTTACCCAAGCCGATCACCAGCGGGTGGTGGTCACGGCGAGTGGAGGGCGCGGTGAGGACATCGGCCAGCCGCACCATCTCCCGGTCAGTGTTGGGTACCTCGATACCGACCGCCGACTTACCGGGGATCGGCGCCAGCATCCGGACGCTCTCAGTCGCTACCGCATAGGCGATATTGCGTTGCAGCGCAGTGATTTTCTCGACCTTCACACCGGGCCCGAGTTCCACCTCGTAGCGGGTCACAGTCGGGCCACGAGTGCAGCCGGTCACCGCGGCGTCCACCTTGAACTGCTGTAGCACCGAGGTGATGTCATTGGCCATCTGCTCATTGGCGGAACTGCGCCGCTTGGGCGGGTCGCCGGCGACCAACAGTTCCAATGACGGCAATGTGTAGGAGCCCTCCACCACGCGGTCGAGTGCCGCGGCGTCCTGTTTGGGGGTTTCCCGCTTCGACGCCGAGGGCTTCTTACGCTGCGGTTTGATCGGCTGGGTGGCGTCGACCGGGGCGTCTGGCGGATCGGCGAACCCGGTATTCAGTCGGTTTTCCACCGGGTTTTCCAGCGGATAGTTGTCGTGGGGTGTGCCGATCGGACCCGAGGCGCCGGGCCAGGTCTGCGGTTCGTCTGAACCATCGGCCCGGCAATCCTCGTAGTACCCGTCGTTGAAGTCGTCCTGGAAATCGTCAGCGGTAACAGCACGCCGACCACGGGGGTAGCCCGAGTCGCCATCTGGATCCCGGTCGTACTCGTCGCCGTACGCGTCGCCGTAGTCGTCGTAGTAGTCGGCACCTTTGCCACGGCGAGTTCCGAACATCGTGTAGAGCGTCCCGGGCAATTCGCGGATCGTGGTTCCGGTCAGCAGCAGCAAGCCGAACAGAGCCGCCAGGATCAGCAGAGGGGTGGCGATCCAGGTGGTGAGCCCGTCGGAGAGTGGTCCGCCGATGGCGAAGCCGATGAACCCACCGGCCCCCTGCCGCACCCCCGGGTCGGTCGGCGCGCCCGACCACAGATGCCACAGACCGAGCACGGGCAGCCCGATCATCGCCGAGCCCAACACGAGCCGCGGCCGAGCCTCCGGGTAGGGCTCGCTGCGCATCAGGGTCACCGCGACCACGGCGATCAGCAGTGGCAGTAGCACTACTGCGCCACCGACAAAGGTGCGCAGACCAGAGTCGATCCAGGCGCCCACCGGCCGGGCAGCGTCGAACCAACTGGCCGCTGCGATCACGACGGCCAGCGCGAGCAGGCCCAGCGCGATGCCGTCGCGGCGATGGCCGGGCTCGATATCGCCGGCGCGGCCCACCGACCGGGCCGTCGACCCCGCTCCCCGGGCGATGGCCAACCAGGTTGCACGCGCCGCGCGACCACCGGCCGCCGCCGCGACAGCCGCCATCGACGGCGATTTCCTGGCCGGTGCCTTCTTCCGCGGCGGAGCCGGCCTGGCCGGTTGAGGAGCCCGGGACGAGCTCTTTGACCTGGGCTTTCGCGCGCCAGAGCGAGCGGCCGTCTTGTTCGCCATGCGGGCAACACTAACCGCACTCGCCCCATCGGCACCATGCGCCACACTGGTTCTCGATGGCGCCGTTGCCAGACCGCAATCAATCGTCGAACGCGGACCGCAGTGCGGCCCGTCGTGACGCCGCGGCGTCGAACCAATCCCATTCCCGATCGGTTGCCGGTACCAGCGGGTGTACCGGCACCGGCTGCCCGGCTGCGTTAACGGCCACCATGATCAAATAGCAGGATGGAATAACAGCTGCTGGTATGCCGCCGGGCGCTGCTGATGTTCTCGGTCTCCACCCGGATACCCACCTCCAGAGACGTGCGGCCGGTGTAATTCACCGACGCCGAGAACGACACCAACTCACCCACCTTGATGGCGTCGCGGAAAAGCACCCGGTCCACCGAGAGCGTCACCACGTAAGTTCCGGCATAGCGGCTCGCGCACGAGTACGCCACCTGGTCGAGCAGTTTGAGCAATGTCCCGCCGTGGACATTGCCGGAGAAGTTCGCCATATCCGGCGTCATCAGAACGGTCATGTAGAGCGACTTGCGGTCCCGCTTTTCGTCCATGCTCTCGCCTCCCCGACGCCGTTTCCTCTACCGTGAACTTTCGACAGCCCGGGTTAGATTGCCCCACGAGATCGGAGTCAGCAGATGCCCGCAGCGGCCCCGGCGGACTCAGCCGCTTCCCCCGTCGAAGCCGAAGGGCTGAAAGGCTGAAAGGCATGAGGGTATGGAAGGCCTGAGAGGCCTGAGAGGCAAAGTCGCCTTCATCACCGGGGCGGCGCGCGGGCAGGGCCGTGCGCACGCGGTCACCCTCGCCGCGCAGGGCGCCGACATCATCGCGGTCGATCTGTGCGAACAGATCGCCAGCGTCCCCTACCCGCTGGCGAGCCCCGAGGATCTCCAAGCGACGGTGCAGCTGGTGCAGGACACCGGGGCGCGCATCGTCGCCCGGCATGCGGACGTCCGTCACCGATCCGGACTGAAAGCGGCTCTGGCCGAGGGCCTCGCCGAACTGGGGCGGTTAGATATCGTCATCGCGAACGCCGGAATCGCCCCCATGGCGGGCGACAACGCCTGGCAGGATGTCATCGACGTCAACCTGACCGGCGCCTATCAGACCGTGGATGTGGCGATGCGGCCACTGATTCGGCAGGGCCAGGGCGGGTCGATAATCCTGACCAGTTCGGTCGCCGGACTGGTCGGCATAGGCGCGCCGATCGCCGGTTCCATCGGATACACCGCTGCCAAGCACGGCATGGTCGGGCTCATGCGTGCATACGCGAATTTTCTTGCACCGCATAATATTCGGGTCAATTCAGTACATCCGTCCGGGGTCGACACACCGATGATCGACAACGACGCCACCCGCTCCTGGCTGGAAGGCGTGGCGCAGCACGATGTCGGCGGCCCGGATCTGACCAACGCGCTTCCGGTCCAGACCCTTGACTCGCAGGACATCGCCAACGCGGTGGCCTGGCTGGTATCGGACGCCGCCCGATACATCACCGGGGTAGCTCTGCCGGTGGACGCCGGCTTCGTCAACAAACGCTGAGCCCGTTTTTGCGGGCTAGACCTCAAGCACCGTCGGTACGATCATCGGCTGACGCCGATAGGCCTCACCGACCCATTTTCCGACGGCGCGGCGCACCGCCTGGGCAATCCGCGCCGGGTCGGTAACCCCTTCGGCGGCAAGAGATTCCAACTCCTTTTCAACCCGGCCAGCCGCCGGCTCCAAGGCTTTGGGATCTTCGGAGAAGCCACGGGAGTGCAGATGCGGCGGCGCGGCCATCCGGCCGGTACCCCGCCGCAGCACCACCGTCACGGCCACGAAACCTGAACTGAGAGTGAGCCGCTCCCCCAGAGTGGTCTCGCCCACATCGCCGCTGACCAGTCCGTCGACAAACATCTTGCCCACCGGGACGGCACCGGCGATGGCGGTGGCGCCCGCCGTAAGGTCGATGCTCACCCCGTTCTCCGCCAGCATGATGGAGTCCTCGGGAACCCCGGTTCGGGCTGCCAGTTCGGCGTTGGCCCGCAGATGCCGCCAGTACCCGTGGACCGGCATCACGTTGCGCGGCCGTACCGCGTTGTAAAGGAACAGCAGCTCGCCGGCGTGGGCGTGGCCCGAGACATGCACCCGGGCGTGCTGGTTGGTCACCACCCGGGCGCCGATTTTCGACAGCGCGTCGATGACCCCGAAGACCGCCTCCTCATTGCCCGGGATCAGCGATGAGGACAAGATGATGAGATCATCGGCGGTGACGGAGATACTGCGGTGCTCACCACGTGACATCCGGGACAGCGCCGAGAGGGGTTCACCCTGGGTGCCGGTGGTGATGAGCACCAGTCGGTCGGGTGGCATCGCCTCGGCTGCGGCGATGTCGACGACGTCGGAGTCATCGACGGTGAGGAAGCCCAGTTCCCTCGCGATGGCCATATTCCGCACCATCGACCTGCCGACGAACGACACCCGGCGGCCCAGCGCGACCGCCGCATTGATGATCTGCTGCACCCGGTCGACGTTTGAGGCGAAACAGGCGACCAGCACCCGTTTGCCCTCCGCGTTTCGGATCAGCCGGTGCAACGTCGGGCCGACCTCGCTCTCCGACGGGCCGACGCCGGGAATATCGGCGTTGGTGGAGTCGCACAGGAACAGGTCGACTCCGGCGTCACCGAGGCGCGACATCCCGGGCAGGTCGGTGGGCCGCCCGTCCAGCGGCAGCTGGTCGAGTTTGATGTCGCCGGTGTGCAGTACCGTGCCCGCGCCGGTGTGGATCGCGATGGCCAGCGCGTCCGGAATTGAGTGGTTGACCGCGAAGTACTCGCATTCGAAGACACCGTGTGTACTGCGTTGTCCCTCATGCACTTCGACGAACTGAGGTTTGATGCGGTGTTCCCGGCACTTGGCGGCGACCAGGGCGAGGGTGAACTTCGATCCGACCACTGGGATGTCGCTGCGGAGTTTGAGCAGGAACGGGATAGCACCGATATGGTCCTCGTGCGCGTGGGTGAGCACCAGCGCCTCGATATCGTCGAGCCGATCCTCGATATGGCGCAGGTCCGGGAGAATGAGGTCGACGCCGGGCTCGTCGTGTCCGGGGAACAACACCCCGCAGTCCACGATCAGCAGTCGACCGAGATGCTCGAAAACCGTCATGTTCCGGCCGATTTCGCTGATACCACCGAGGGCGGTAACTCTCAGCGCGCCCGGGGCCAGCGGGGCCGGCGGGCGGAGGCCGGGGTTCATCATCACTGGAGCCGCCCGGCGGGCGAATCGGCCCCAAGCACCCCGGCCGCCCGCAGGCCCTCGGCCAGTTCGTCGAGCTGCTCCGGGGTGGCGGGCATCTGCGGCAATCTGGGGTCCCCGACGTCGAAGCCCTGCAGCCGCAGGCCCGCTTTGACCAGTGTCACGCCGCCCAGCCGGTTCTGCGCCGCGTTCAGTGGCCCCAGCGCGACCGCGATCTTGCGGGCGGTGGCGAGGTCGCCGGAGTTGAAGTAGCCGATCATGTCTCGCAACTGTCCGGCGGCGAGGTGACCCCAGACGCTGATACAGCCCACCGCCCCGACTGCCAGCCAGGGAAGGTTCAGCGCATCATCGCCGGAGTAGTAGGCCAGACCGGTCTCGGCCATGATCTGAGCGGCGCCGTGCAGGTCACCTTTGGCGTCCTTGACCGCCACAATATTGGGGTGCCGCGCCAGCACGCGGAGGGTGCTCCACTCGATGGGTACCACCGAACGCGGAGGGATGTCGTAAACCACGATCGGCAGGTCGGTGGCATCGGCGACGGCGCTGAAGTGGGCCACCAACCCGCTCTGCGGTGGTCGCGAGTAGTAGGGCGTCACGACGAGCAGACCGTGCGCGCCCTCCGATGCGCAGGCCTGGGCCAGTCGCACGCTGTGCGCGGTGTCATAGGTTCCGGCGCCGGCGATGATGCGGGCCCGGTCACCGACAGCCTCGAGGACCGCACGCAGCAGGCTGATCTTCTCGTCGTCGGTGGTGGTCGGCGACTCCCCGGTGGTCCCGGACAACACCAGTCCGTCACAGCCGCCGTCGACCAGCCGGGTGGCCAGCCGCGCGGCTGTCGCGGTATCTAGCGTGCCGTCGGCCGCGAAGGGGGTCGACATGGCCGTCAGAACCGTGCCCAGCCTCGCCCCGGCATCGAACCCACTGGTACTCACGGGCTCCTAGGTTACCCGCAGGACCCTAGACCTCTGTAGCAAGCGGGCTGGTCGCCACCTCGCTGCCGTCGGGCAGCGCACTGATCTCGAAATCGGCGAACACCGCGGGGGCGACCGATACCAGTTCGCGTAGGCAGGTGATGGCCACGCGGCGGATCTCGACGTCGGCGTGTTCGCTGGCGCGCATCGCGATGAAGTGCCGCCAGGCCCGGTAATTGCCGGTTACCACGATCCGCGTTTCGGTGTCGTTGGGCAGTACCGCGCGGGCCACCTGGCGGGCCTGCTTGCGGCGCAGTACCGCATTGGGAGCGCCGGCGAACCTCGCTTCGAGTTTGGCCAGCAGTTCCAGGTAGGCGACGCGGCTGGCATCGGCGGCTGCGAGAACGATCTGCTGCAGTTCGGGGTCGTCCTCCAACCCGGGCGGCAGCACTACCTGTGCCTCGTCGGCGGGAACATAGCGCTGGGACAACTGCGAGTAGGAGAAGTGCCGGTGCCGAACAAACTCGTGGGTGCAGGACCGCGAGATACCGGTGATGTAGAAGGACACCGATGCATGCTCGAGCACCGCGAAGTGGCCCACGTCGATGATGTGCCGCAGATAGCCGGTGTTGGTCGCGGTGCGCGGATTGGGTTTGGCCCAGCTCTGGTAGCAGGCGCGGCCGGCGAACTCCAGCAGCGCCTCGCCACCGTCGGCGTCGGTGCTCCACGGCACGTCCGGGGGCGCCAGGAACTCCGTCCGGGCGATCAGTTGCACGCGCAGGGGCGCGGTCTCGGCCACAGGCTCACCTTAGCGGCGCTTTTGGGGCCGGCCGAAGTCGGCGCACGGCGGCACCCACCGCGGGGGTGATCAGCGACGACGGTAGCTGTAATACCGGTAACGCAACCCCGAAGTGCTGTCCTGCCAGTCGCCGGTGCTACCCACCCAGGATGCGTCGAGCATCGGCGCCAATGCGTCGTCGTCACGCAACCGCAGATCGATGTCCACCTCGGTGACCTCGCACCGGCCCGCCAGCGGCATCACGTGGTGATAGATCTCCGCACCACCGATAACCCAGGTGTCGGAGTCGCTCAAAGCGGCCTCGATGGAGGCGACCACATCGGCACCCGCGGCCCGGTACCCGGAGTTGCGGCTCACGACGACATTGCGTCTGCCCGGCAGCGGGCGGACCCGCACCGGCAGCGACTCCCAGGTCCGCCGGCCCATCACCACGGTGTGCCCCATGGTCAGCCGTTTGAAGTGCGCGAGGTCTTCCGGTAGCGCCCACGGGATACCCCCGTCGCGGCCGATCACACCGGAGCTCGACTGCGCCCAGATCAGTCCGAGAGTCATACCGCGACAGGGGCTTTGATCGCCGGGTGCGGATCGTAGTCGCGGATGCCGATATCGGCATAGGTGTAGTCGAAGATCGAGTCGCGTCGGGCCAGATGCAGTTCCGGGTATGGCCGCGCGTCCCTCCTCAATTGTTCGGCGACCTGGGCGGTGTGGTTGTCGTAGATGTGGCAGTCGCCGCCGGTCCAGACGAAGTCGCCGACCTCGAGCCCGGCCTGGGCGGCCATCATGTGGGTCAGCAGGGCGTAGCTGGCGATGTTGAACGGCACCCCGAGGAACATATCGGCGCTGCGCTGGTACAGCTGACAGCTCAGCTTGCCCCCCGCGACGTAGAACTGGAAAAACGCGTGACACGGAGCCAGCGCCATCCGGGGAAGGTCGGCGACGTTCCAGGCCGACACGATGATGCGCCGGGAGTCCGGATCGTTTCGAAGCAGTTCCAGTGCCGCGCTGATCTGATCGATCTGCTCTCCGGAGGGTGTCGGCCAGGATCTCCACTGGACTCCGTAGACCGGACCGAGATCCCCTGCGGAAGAGGCCCATTCGTCCCAGATGGTGACGCCGTGCCGGTGCAGCCAGGCGACATTGGATTCACCGCGCAGAAACCACAACAGCTCGTAGGCCACCGACTTGAAGTGGACTTTCTTGGTGGTGATCAGCGGGAAACCGGCCGATAGGTCGTAGCGCAGTTGCCGGCCGAACAGGCTGCGGGTGCCCGTCCCGGTCCGGTCGGATTTGGGTGTGCCCTGCTCGAGCACCAGCCGCAGCAAGTCCTCGTAGGGGGTCGGAATCGGCACGGAGTCCAGTTTACTTGCGGAGCCCGCAGGTTCAGGACCGAGCCCGCGTGGTAGGACGACAGCCATGCCCACCATCACCGAGACGATCACCACCCCGGACGGAATCTGCCCCGCGGTGATCTGCATACCGGAACCCGCGGGCGACCTCGACGGCCGCTGGCCCGGGATCGTCATGTATCCCGACGCGGGAGGTACACGGCCGGTGTTCCACGCGATGGCCGCGAGGCTGGCCGCCTTGGGCTACGTGGTTCTGCTGCCCGACGTGTACTACCGCAGCGGCCGGTGGGAACCGTTCGACATGAAAACCGTCTTCAGCGACAAGGCCGAACGCCACCGGATCGTATCGATGATGGCCACGATCACGCCCGAGATGATGGCCTCCGACGCTGGGGCGTTCTTCGACTGTCTTGGGGCACGGCCCGATGTGACGGGCGACCGGTTCGGCGCCACCGGCTACTGCATGGGCGGGCGAACATCGCTGATGGTGGCCGGCCGGGTCCCCGAGCGGGTCAGTGCGGCGATGTCGTTTCACGGCGGCGGACTGGTTGGCGACGATTCCGACAGCCCGCACCTGCTGGCCAACCGGATCCGGGCGGCGCTGTACATCGGTGCGGCCGAGAACGACCCGTCCTACACCCCGGAGCAGTCCGCGACATTCGACACCGCACTCACGCGGGCGGGCGTCGAACATCTCATCGAGTGGTACGCGGCGGCCCACGGTTTTGCCGTCACCGATAACACCACCTACGACCGCGCCGCCGCGGATCGGCACTGGCGGGCGGTGGAAACCTTCTTCGGTACGTACTCAGACCGCTGATCGCCCGCCGCGTCGGAACGGCCGCAGCGCCGTCGCCAGGATGTCCCGGGCGGCGTAGAGCGCGGTCACGATGCTGAGCAGGATGAGGAAGACGAACATCACCAGCCAGTTAGCCCGGTCGTGGTCGACGTTCCACCACACCACCGTGAATAAGACCGCACAGATGGCGACAACGGCGTCTCGCCAGTCGCCCCGGTAGCCGACCGCCGACTGCCTCAGTTCACGGCCCTTGTCCATGGTGACCACCAGATCGCCGATCCGCTGGTCGATGGTTCGCTGCAGTGCCGCCCGCAACTCGGTGTTCTCCGGCGGAATCTTCGACAGCAGTTCGAGATCGGTCTTGATGCTGGCACGGTAGTCGGGACCCTTGAGGTTCCCGGCAAGGACGCCCATCAGAGCGCCGCCAAAAATCGGGGCGGCCCCGAGCGCCAAGTCTGCGATTCCCGGCATCGCGCCTCACTTTCTCAAACCTTTTTCGAAATTCTTCAGCTGCCTCGAACTGCCTCGGCTCACGGCTGGCGAGCCGCCTGTGGCGTCCCGTATCGCAGACGCGGTGCAACCTCGCCGGAAACGCACAGATAAGTTACCGATTTATTTTTTGGTACCCGGATAAAACGCTGCTCATCGCACCTACTATCCAACTCGCCGGCCCTGGGCTCGAGCCTTGACCTAACTGGCCGAGGCAGTCGGCAGGTGCGGGGCGATCACCACGGCCGGAAGCGTACACCCGGCGCTCGCCGAATCGCGGCAACTTCGAGTCACGTTGGCGACCCTGTTGGCAACGCTGAATCTTCCCACCGAATACGACAGCGATGACGTTACGGCGTTTCCTGCCAGGCGGCAGGCCGACGCCGTGGTGCACAGGCTTGAACCGTCGGCGCTGCCGCACCAACGGCAATCCGCGTACGCTCCCGTCGCAGCCGGGGGCCGCCGGATACGACGCCGGACGGTACCGGCCAGTCGTCGGACCGAGGCACCCCCGGAGGTAATTGCCTGACATCCCACCGGGCATAACCAACCGCTGGCCGACCGCCCGCTGTCAGCGCCCGCAGGCACAGCGGCGCGGTAGTCAGTCCATCAAGTGGGCGGCAACCGTCGCGCCGAGGTTCCAGCACGCCTCCAGATCGGACTTGCCCGGCTTGCCGGAAACCAACACGTTCTCGGCAACTCTGCGCCAGCCCAATCCGTTCGTGATCGCGGCCACGCCACGTTCGGCCCCCTCGGTGCCCTCGTTACCGTGCATGAAGACGCCGAACGGCCGGCCCCGGCTGCTGTCGAGCAGCTGGTAGTACGAGCAGTCGAATGCATGCTTGAGCGCACCACTGAGATAGCCGAGGTTCGCCGGTGTGCCCAAGAGGTAGCCGTCGGCCTCCAGCATCTCCGACGGCGACACGGTCAGGGCCGGGCGGCGCACCACCTCGATACCGTCGATATCGGGGTCGGTGGCCCCGGAGACGACCGCATCGAACATCTCGGCGCAGTGCGGCGAGGGCGTGTGATGCACGATCAGCAGTCTTGGCACTGTCGGTCTGCTCATCGCGTCCGCCTACTCATCGTGCTGCCCGGACTCCAACTCGACGGCTCTGCGCATCGTTTCGCGGGCCCGCGCCCGATCGCCGGCGTAATCGTAGGCTCGCGCCAACCGGTACCAGGCCCGCCAATCATCCGGCCGGGCCTCGGCGTCGGTCCGGACGGTCTCGAACAGCGCGTCGGCGGCGTCGCGCCGGATCCGGCCCGATGGCATCCTCGGCAGATCGGAGACGTCGAGATCGACCCCTTCATCGGCGGCCTGCCGAGCCAACCGCCCCATGGCTATCCCGGAACGCAGGGTCGCGATCACGGCCCAGGCGCCGACCATCGGCAGCAGCAGCACCCCGAGACCCAGGGCGATCGCACTCGGCGTCCCGGTCCGGAACAGCGCCAGGGCGGTGCGCGTCAGCAGGGCGAAGTAGAACAGCAGAGCAAGGCAGAGAAAGCCGATCAGCAGACGTGGTCTCACAGGTCCAGCAGGGGTTCGAGGCCGATGGTCAGCCCCGGCCGTCGGGCGATTCGGCGCACGGCAAGCAGCACACCGGGCACGAAGGAGGTGCGGTCCAGACTGTCGTGGCGAATGGTCAGCGTCTCGCCCGTGGTGCCGAAGAGCACTTCCTGATGGGCTACCAATCCGGTCAGCCGAACCGAGTGCACCGGAACGCCATCGACATCGGCGCCGCGCGCGCCGGGAAGTCCCGTACTGGTGGCATCGGGATTGGGGGGCATCCCTTTTCGGACCCGCGCGATGAGTTCGGCGGTACGGGTGGCGGTGCCCGACGGAGCATCCGCCTTCTGCGGATGGTGCAGTTCGATCACCTCCGCCGACTCGAAGTACGGTGCCGCCTTCTGTGCGAAGTACATCGACAACACCGCACCGATCGCGAAGTTCGGGGCGATCAGCACACCGGTGTCCGGTTTGTCGGCCAGCCAGCCACGCACCCGCTGAACGCGAGCCTCGGTGAAGCCGGTGGTACCGACGACGGCGTGGATACCGTTGTCGATGAGAAATTGCAGGTTGTCCATCACGACGTCGGGATGGGTGAAGTCGATGACGATCCCGGTGTTGCTGTCACAGAGCCTGCTCAGCGCGTCCCCGGCGTCGATCTCCGCGCTCAGTTCGAGGTCGTCGGCGGCCCGCACCGCCGTGCACATCGCGGTACCGACCTTGCCCCTGGCACCCAGCACCCCGACCCGCATGACAGCCGCCATGCCAGCAGCGTAGCGGGGCCGCACCAACACGAGCCCGGGGAACTCCGGCAGAGACCCAAAACCGTCGATTCGTTGCCGAAGTGTCGAAACTTCTCCACACTGATGCCAGACATTCAGCGACTTCCGCGAACCAGGAGATCCCCGTGCGCGTCGGCATCCCGACTGAGATCAAGAACAACGAATACCGCGTCGCCATCACCCCCGCCGGTGTCGCTGAGCTGGCCCGCCGGGGCCACGATGTGCTGGTCCAGTGCGGCGCCGGGGAAGGCTCGGCGATCGGCGACGCCGATTTCGAGGCGGCCGGCGCCCGGATGGTCGAGACCGCCGATCAGGTGTGGGAACAAGCCGACCTGGTGTTGAAAGTCAAGGAGCCCATCGCGCCGGAGTACACCCGGATGCGCAAGGGGCAGGTGCTGTTCACCTACCTGCATCTAGCCGCGTCGCGACCCTGTACCGACGCACTGCTGGCCTCGGGTACCACCTCGATCGCCTACGAGACGGTGCAGACCCCCGATGGAGGGCTGCCCCTGCTGGCTCCGATGAGCGAGGTTGCCGGCAGGCTCTCCGCACAGGTGGGCGCCTATCACCTGATGCGCACCCAGGGTGGCCGCGGTGTGCTGATGGGTGGCGTGCCCGGCGTGGCCCCGGCCAAGGTCGTTGTGATCGGCGGTGGAATGGCCGGCGACAATGCCGCCGCCGTCGCCTGGGGCATGGGCGCACACGTGACGGTGTTCGACCTCAATATCAACACCCTCCGCAAGATCGACTCCGAATACGGCGGCGCCATCGAAACCCGCTACTCCTCGAGGTTGGACCTGGAGACCGCGGTCAAGGAGGCCGATCTGGTGATCGGTGCGGTGCTGGTGCCTGGTGCCAAAGCCCCTAAGCTGGTCACCAATGCGAATGTCGCCCAGATGAGGCCGGGCGCGGTCCTGGTGGACATCGCGATCGACCAGGGGGGCTGTTTCGAGGATTCGCGTCCCACCACCCACGACGAACCGACGTTCCGGGTGCATGACGCCGTCTTCTACTGTGTCGCCAATATGCCCGGCGCGGTTCCGCGCACCTCCACCTACGCGTTGACCAACGCGACCATGCCCTACGTCATCACGCTGGCCGGAAAGGGCTGGCGGGAGGCTTGCCTGGCCGATCCCACCCTGGCTGCGGGCCTGTCGACGCACGACGGGCAGCTGCTCAGCGAGCAGGTCGCCCACGATCTGGGACTGAACTACACCGATCCGGCGGGCGTGCTGGCCTGAACTCAGCCGCGCCCGAGCAGCCAGGGCAGCACCGGGGCGGTCAGCTAGCCCGCCATCTCGCGGAGCTGTCGCGGCAGTGAACGTTTGGTGCGATGCGGGCCGAGGACCGCCGCCCCGAACCGGCCGGACAGTACCCTGCGCGCTACGGCGTTGACCTCTTCGACCGAAATCTCCTCGATACTCCGCAAGGTCTCGGTGACGGTGCGGTATTCGCCGTAGTTCAACTCGCTGCGACCCAGGCGGTTCATCCGGGACGCTGAATCCTCCAACCCCAGCAGCAGACCACCGCGCAACGAGCCCTTGGCAATTCGGCATTCGGCATCGGTGATGCCGTCGCGGCCCACGGTCTCGAGAACCTCCGCTGTGAGCCGCACCACCTCACCGAAACGCTCCGGCAGACAACCCGCATACACAGATAGTGCCCCGCTGTCGGCGAACGTGTCGATGGCGGAGTAGACGGAGTATGCGAGCCCGCGGCTCTCCCGGATCTGCTGGAAAAGACGCGAACTGAGCCCACCCCCGATCACGGAGTTGAGCACCAGCAGTGCCCACCGGTGGTTCCAGTTGCGGCCCGGCACCCGGACCCCGAGGGTCAGATGACTCTGCTCGGAATCCCGATTAACCAGTGTCAGCCCGGGCTGGCCGGCAGGTCGTCCGGCACCCTTGCGCGGTGGCCGGGGCCGTGCGCCTTTGACCAGTCGGGCGCCGAAGTACTGCCGTGCCAGCGCGACCACGCGGGAATGCTCGATATTGCCGGCCACCGCAAGGACCATCCGATCGGGAACGTAGCGACGAACGTGGAATGACCGCAGTTGGTTTCGCGTCATAGCCGACACCGACTCGACGCTGCCGATCACCGGTCGGCCCACCGGATGGTCACCGAACATGGCGGTGAGGAAGACATCCCCGAGGGTGTCCTCGGGGTCGTCGTCGCGCATGGCGATCTCCTCCAGCACAACGTCGCGTTCCACCTCGACGTCGGCGGCCGCGCACACCCCGTTGAGAACCACATCGGACACCAGGTCGACGGCCATCTCCAGGTCGTC